>Ga0315310_10001731_pt1 | contig 13791 bp, 17 predicted proteins | sample TDP5_MG_FD_203630 | JGI IMG/M metagenome (GOLD analysis project Ga0315310, IMG submission 203630) | Freshwater sediment microbial communities from Lake Towuti, South Sulawesi, Indonesia - TDP5 | ecosystem: Environmental > Aquatic > Freshwater > Lake > Sediment | place: Indonesia: South Sulawesi... | reverse complement strand
CTTTCCACCTCAGCTTTGAAATACTCGGAATTCAGTGCTATGCCTCTTTCTGTATCGCCCACAGGAATAGCAATTTCCTTTTGATTGCCGCTTAGAATGTCAGAAAAGACATTGAGTATATTACGTTTGTCAAGATTCCTTTTCTGGGCTATTTTCTTGAAATTGACATAGAAACCTCGTTCGCGGATAGTCGAAGAGAAGGCTTCAAAATGCAACGTCCAGAATGGAACCGTAATAGTTTTTTCCGCAATAAGCTTAACATAGTAATTAGCATAGGGACAAAATCCCGAGTCTGAGTAGAATGTTTCTGCAGTGATAATTTCAACTTTTTTCTTAGGAAGTTTGCATTCTTGCCTTTTTTCACATGGTCTTCGGCAGACGACTACGAGATCGCGCGGTATTTTGGGTCCCTTTATAGGCAACAAAGGAGTTACTCTTGGAAGTAATGACAAGAATAGATTACCCACTATAGGCTCAAGGTAGAATCGGAAGCCTTCGTGGATAAACATCTCTTCCTTGCTGAAATTCTCAAGTTTATGAATCAGCTGTGTCCCTTGATAGATTGGCGGATTTGTTATGAAGACTTCATTTTTGATTTTAGGCTTCCAGACAAAACCTTTGTTAAGAAGAAAGAATCTAATCGCTTTGTAGAAGATAGGTCGTACTATTTCAATGTCAGAAAGAGGATTGATTTTTGTCTCACCTTCGTATTCTGATGAGAACCCTGCTTGAGTGAGAGTAGTTTCCACTTTAGAACGATCACCTACGAAATACAGCTTTTCAGCATGAGGATAATAGTGGACATCTCTAAATTTCGCTAATAACTGATCTACTGCGGGGTACGTCACGTTGGTTTTGATAACATGTAGCGATTCTGGATACTTTGTTACGAGCAATGCATTCAACATCAGCTCATTGCTTGTTAGCGTTCCTTTCACCTTCCTTTCCGAAGATAAATTCAACCAGATTGCGCAAACCTGGAATCAAATCAATGACATGATGTCGTTCTATGTCACCAAATCTGAATAAGCGGCTTAACGCCCTTAAATACACTATCCAAAGGATCATCAGAAGCAAGTAGGGATAACCCACGCCCAAAGCATAACTGAGTGTGTAAGTGGGATTGCGCAATAGGTTGCTGAGTGCAGTCAGCAGAGTTTCTGATACGGTGCTCCATTCTATCGAGATACGGATAACAGATAGCATGCTGAATGTCAAAAACGATAGAATAACAGTGAACAGCAAAATGCCATACACTGTTCTTATTCTCATTGCTTTGTAGTTAGGCTTGGTCTGTTTCACCGCATCGAGAGCTTTTTGAAACTCCTTTTCAGAGAATTGATAGATAATTGTTCGATTGCTAACTTTGAGACTCAAGAGAGCCAAGGAATGGGTTTTTGGGTCAATTTTTGGCAAATAAGTGGGCTTTGGAGGTCTATGAATGATTATGTTGCTTCCGTCTGTGCTTACATCTTTAGCCCATTCTACCCCTTTTTCTTTGAGAGCCTGAACAATCGATAAGACCGTTTTCGAAGGGCATCCGCTATGCATAAGATTCAAAAGTTCTCTGAGCCCATGTTCAAGCGAAGGACCCAGCTGGTTTCTGAACTCCTTTTCCAGCCGAGCGTAAAGTTCACTCTCAACCAAACGAATCTCTTTTTCTTGATATTTTATATTTCTTAGAAAGAGCACAAGTTTAGCGAGTCTCTCATCAGAAAACTTGGCAATATTGGCAATACAAGAATCCAAGAAGCGCGAATCAATGTTGCTGATAGTCTGAGGAAACCAGCTAAGAGCGAAACCGCAGTCAATAAAACTTTCATAACTGCTTTCTTTCATAAAATCATCGTATTTCCTCTGAAGCCATGGATTCATTTTCTGGGCGTATACGCTGAAGCCTTTGTTGTCTCCTAAACAAAATAGAATCGAACTTACAAATTCATGACTGTTCAGCCAGTTTCTTTTTTCACATTCACTAAGAAGATTCTTCACGAGATTCTCAATCGAGGAGCTCGACTTCATCTTATTATCGTGCAGGATTTTTATGGCCAGAGACAACCCAGAAATAAAATCAACTCGAAGAAAGGGTCTTATATCACCCGTTCTCTCAAAATTCTCTACTTCGTTCTTAACCATAGCCTCTAAGTGCGCTTTGTCTTCCTTTTCTATTTTTGAAAGAGAAAGAGCTCCCCAGCAGTATGAGTATAAATTCCTTTCAGAAGCAGACCACTCCATCTCCAATCTGACGTGGTTTTCGAGAGAGCGGTATAAAGGATTTTCAATCTTTACGTAAGCCAAGTCGCTCTTTGACGAATCTCTTGTCATGTGTCCGTCCATCTGACTTATGAGAGATGCTCTTTCCTTATTTTGTTTGCTTTAGTGACGTCACTGAAAGCTAAGTCTTTGTCTGCACTGCTTGCGTTCTCCGCCATAGTGCCTTATACCAGAACTCGAAGAGTGCAATTAAACCTGTGCTGGTTAGTAGTTGCACGAAGGCTGCTATCCATTGGTTTAGTAGAGTGAGAGCTTCCACTGGCGGAATGTTGAAGGCAATCGAAATCAAAGCCACAAGTACCGCAATGACCACAGTTTCCACAGCTTTTTTTCCGCTAAAGTTCTCTTGCGGTGTTTTCAGCCACCCGCCCAAAATGTAGATCAAGGCGCCAATAAACGACCAAACGAAGACACTCAACATTAGGGTTCGTTCACCTCCTTTTGCGCCTATCTGTCTTGACCATTGAAGTGCTTGTAGAAGTCTGACAACCTTAACTGATAGGATTCATACTCCGCCAAAGCCTGAAGACCCTTCTCCGTCAAAACCGTTACTTTTCCATTCCGTGTCTGCTCTACTCTTAACAGACCACTCTTGATCAAACCGTCAACAAAATTGTAATTGACGCTGCAGCGAGCACCCAGCCTGGTCGGAGCCAACCTTTTCTGTTTGGCTTCCGTTAGAACGTCTCCAACCATGCGCTCAATTCCGCGACGCATTCAGAAAACCACGAACCCGACTAAAACGTAGATTTCCAAGTTTATTTTCCTTATGTGCTCTGAATAAATTTTAAGCGTAAATCAAGCTTATTTTGTCGAATAGCGCATTTTCTGTCGGCAGCTCGAGAACCAGAGGGTTGAGGCTAAGAATAGAGACGCCCAATGCTCGGGCTGCCAGCTTCAGCTTTGTGGTTTCTCGGGCAAGCCAAAAACAAGCCTATAGGTTTGGCTCCCAAAACTTGCTGAATCCATTAACGCAACTAATCAGACGTGTCAGAGAAGCTCTGTCAGAACGCAGAGTCTTGTTCATAACCACGACGGAGAAAGTTATGGGCATCTCGCCTGAAGTCAGCTTCAAAACCATGACTGAAGTTTATCTGGGCGATTTAGCAGCCAGAGCCAGCATAGACTTCTTGAGTGATCAGATTGCGGGTCAAGGCTTCTACACCACGTACAATGAGGAATACACGGAGAAAAGTGAAGGCAAGACTGCCCAAGAAATTGTTGACGAGTTCTGTGCAGAGCATGGACTCGACGAGGTTTTGCAGGAATCCGCAAAGTATCTTGTTGGTTGGGGAAATGTTTTCTGGTGGGTTGGCAACCCGAAGAAAATCGAGTTTTTGAAAGTTGTTCCTCTTGAAATCATCAAAGACAACGGCATCAAATTCGACGATAAGGGACAGCTTGAAAGAATCGAGCTTGACTGGAAAAGAGAGCCACCCCAGATAGCAGGCGACGAGCTGATTCATTTAGCCTACAACGTCTTAACAGCCAAGCCGTTAGGAATAGGCAATCTGCAAACGCTCTGCACACCTTTGAACATAGACGAAGAAGGCAAGCAACGAGAACCTTTCTACCAAATTAAAGGCAAAATCCACGAAGGTATGGCTGAAACAATCTATACCTTTGGAGCCCCAAACGAACTGTGGAGTTTCCCAGCACTAAGCAAAGAAAAACTCCAAGAATACTTAGCTCAAATCAAAAGCATACCACGTAGAGGCTCACGTTTCGTCTACAACCCACCAGCCGGGTCAGAAGCCAAAGTTCAGCCAATCGTAGCCGAACGCATGCGAGGCTTAGACTTCTACGTTGAAACCCTTGAAGACGAGTTTGTTCTGGGCCTGCAAACCCCACTGGCCAAACTTGTCACTAAAACGGGCTTCACGGAAGCGTCAGCAAATGCGGCATTGGAGATTGCAGAACGACGTGTTTTGGCAATACAGCGCTTCCTGAAACGTGGCGTTGAGAGGCATCTCTTTGACCGTGTTGTAACCCAGTCAGGCTTGGACCCGAAACAGGCGCAGGTTCGGTTGAACTGGGGAATCAAAGAAGCGTTGGATTATGAGAAGCTCACCGAAATGCTGTCTCAGCTCATCTCCATTTTGAAAGACATTGGACCCAACGTAATCACACCCGCAGAGTTGCGTAAGATTCTCCGCGATGTCGCCAAGCTACCGCTTGAGGAAGAGATCAAGCCTGAACAGTTGATGGAGGCTAAGGTTTTTGGCAGATAAAGCCCACACGCAAGAGTTTGAAGACTGCATTCAGCAAGTTGTGAAGCAAGGTCATGAGAAGGGAAGCGCCTTTGCCATATGCACCAAGAGCTTTCAGGACGCTGGCAAACCCATCTATGTAGGCGAAAGCGAATCGCAAAAACTGCATTTGTTCAGTGAGTCAATCAGAATTGATGGAAACAAGGTTTCAGGCGTTGCCATTCACCCACGAAGGATATTTCATCCAGATGAAGGCTTAACCCATGTCTATTTCAGAGAGGAGCTGGAAAAGGCTGCACCTACTCTGGTTGGCAAACCCTTCGGAATCGACCACCACTATGTTCTGCCGCCGCCAAACTTGATTACGAGCGCACACTACGACCATAAGCAAGACGGCGTCGCCTTCGAAGGCATAGTTGACGACCACATCGCCGAGCAAATAAGAAGCAAAGCCTTCAAGGGGCTCAGCATAGAACTCAACTGGCTAAAACCTGGCGGAAAAGTCGAATACGCCAACGGTGTGGCACCACGCAATTTTGAGCTAACCTCTTGTCACCTCTTGAAAAACTTCCCTCCAGGAGACCCTGAAGCCTTCATTCGTCTTTTTGAACAACTTGTCGCAGGCCCTCCGCTTCCACTTGACCAACGAGTTGAGGCAGTGGAGAAGCAGATGCAGGAAATTCTGAACCAAATCAACGTGATAAACGGCAAGCTGGACGTCTTAACCAGCCATCATTCTCCATCGGCGATAGGTGAATCCGCACAGCCGGAGCCATCGCAAACGAAAGGAGAACATGAGAAAATGAGTACACAAAATGAAGGCGAACCCAAACAGTCGGAGCAAACTCAAGCTCAACAGGTCGAAAAACAAGAACCCACAGGGGTAGAACCCCCAAAAAGTGAAAATGGCGGCACAGTCTCTGAAAGCGAAGACGTCGTGGCTCTCAGAAAAAAGATTGTTGATTTAGAGGCTAAACTCGCCGAGTCTGAGAAAACTCTGAAGCAGCAAACAGAGTCTCTGCAGACGAGGTACACTGATTTTCGCAAGATGATTGAATCCACCATTCCGCCGTCGCACATTTGGAAGTCTTGGACACCGGGTCCTCAAAAACTCATTCAGGCGCAGCTGAAGGTGTTGCGCGAATCACAGTCATGAGCGTTAATCATGTCCGATAGTACTGAGGACGAACTCAGGAAATCGAAACAAGCTGAACGGAGAAAGAATACATGGCTGATTTAACAGGGCTACCGAATCTGGTGGCGGGAGACGTTCTTGAGCCTTCAGAAGGAGCCTTAATCGCAGAGTATCAAGCAGCCGTAGCCATCACCAAGGGACAAGCAGTTTACTTATCGGCTGACGGTCAGATTTCGCCGGCGACCAGCGCTCAAAACTGCATCGGCATCGCAATCGAAAGCGCTGCTGTAGGCGAAATGTGCTCAGTCATCGTTCGAGGAAGAGTCAAAGTAACCGCAGGAGGCGCCATAACACGAGGACAGAGAGTCTACGGCGGAGACGCTTCAGCGAGGGTCTTAGCCCTTGCGGACCAAGCGGTCAACGAAGGCGGCACTGGAACCTACACCATCTACTACAGCAGGGGATTCGCTAAGGCGGAGCAATCCGCAACCGCAGCAGCCGACCTCATCAGCATTCTGGTTGGTGCATAGCCATGAGCAAAAAAGAACCTGAAGTCTGGGACAACGAAACGCTGACAGCCAAAGTCAAGGAACTCGAAGCCAAAATCAAGAAACTGGAGAAGTGATAAGCCATGCGTGAAGTTGTTTTACCCAAATTCCACGAATCACTGCTGAACCAAGAATGGTACAAGGCTGAGTTCGACCAGAAAGTCAAAGAGGCACAGAGAAACCCGTTCATACTCAACTACCTCAAGATGGGCATGAAAGAGGGCATACTCAGCGACTTGGCAGGCGCCTTAGGACGCATCCACGACACCGTAGTTGAAGCAGCAAAGCCCAACCTGATCGCCAGAGATATAATCGACGTAAGGACCACTACCGAAGCCTTAGAGCGTTTTCCACGAGCCAAGAAGAGCGTGGCATACGTTGGAAGCGAAGGCGGAACCATACGCATCCACGGAGAACGCTACGACTGGGTCGACATTCAAACCAACATCATCCTAAAAGACGGTGTCGAATGGACAAGAGAGTTCGCAGAAGACGCACGATGGAACGTCATGAACCGACAACTCGAAGAACTCGGCAGAAGCATTGCTCAGCTGGAAACGGAGAAAATCATTGGACTGTATGCTGCAATCGCTACTGCAGACTTGGCTTCGGGTGCAGCCTTAGCTGGTGGTGGAACCGCTATGAGCTGGACAAAGTCAGTTCAATTGTGGGATGCTATTGAAAACGAGGACTTCCCAAGCCCAGACCTCCTGATTCTGCATTCCAAACAGGCAAGCCAACTGTTCACCGCAACGGAGTTCATCAACAGTCAGTATTTGCCAAGCGAGCAGACGGAGCTTTCGAGAGGCTTAATCGGTCAAGCGTTGACTATGAGGATCTACAAGAGCAGCCTGTGTACGAACGGAGTCGCCCACGCGGTCAAGAAAGACGTGGTAGGAGTCATGCTGATTCGCAGAGACATAACAACAGAACCCTACGAGGACCCGAAGAACGGAGTGTTCGGCATAGTCGCCAGCGAACGCATCGGTTACGGCATACTGCGCTCCAAAGGGGTAGCCCGCATGACCAACATCTCAACATCTGTGTAACCTTAGAATCCTAACCAGTCTTTTTCACTTTCCCATTTTTTGACGAAGTCTCGGTAAAAGAGGTAGAAACCAATGTCGCAGATAACATGGGAGAGAAGACACGAAGCATTCAAAGCAATCTGGGAAAAACTTGACGCCCTAACGAAAGCGCTGGAAAGCATAGCCCAGGACGCCTTGCGGGTTAAGAGCGTATAATGCTCGCCCAAAGCCTATTGGTGACTGGCTGCCTGACATCGATGGGCGTTTCTTAGGCGAGACTCTAACGCCTCGGAGATGGGACGGAAGCAAACTTGTTAACATTAGTCACGACCAACTGGTTGGTCTTCTACCAGATCAGCATCACCCGAGATTACATGCTCCTTCTCATGAGAAAGGTGGAAATGACGTTTTAGGAGCTGTTGTAGTCATTAAGTTTGGTGCCGAGGGTGCTACAACGACTTCTACAATATATGTGACTATTGCCAACTCCGACATTGCTTTCAATCCCAGCCTTTTCAAACTGACCGCGACGCTGTACGTGAAATTCATTTATCACATAAAAAACGACACTGCGGGGCAAACAACATACATTCAGGTTCTACGCCAGAACGCTGGCACAGTTGTTGCTGGCTCAGAGGCGTCGGTGGTTGGGGCGGGTTGGGGAATTGTGGAAACCGCGTGGATAGACTGGTCTGCTGAGGCGACGGCTGAGAGTTTTCAGCTTCAGCTGAAGGTCTCCGCTGGCGTAGGCGAATTTAATTCAGCATTGATGGTTCTCAGTCCAGTTCAACTGTAAGGGGTGAAATGAGTGAAAATCAGCCAGTTTAAGCTCGAAATGACTATGGAAGGCGGCGGAGAAAGGGTGATGCGAGCCATTCACAAGGCTTTGAAAGCCAAAATCTACACCATGCTAAAAGAGGTCAAAGGAAAAGAAATCGAGGAAATAAGCACAGAAGCCGAGAGACATATCGTTCGAAAATATGCAAAGTGGTAGGCGTAGCCATGGAAACCTACGATAAAGAAAGTATTGACCTTGCCCTTAAAGTGCGCACTCTGCTTGGAAATCATAAAGAACTGAGCCAAAGCGACGTTATAATATTCCACTGTCCTCTCGACCTTGTATATTTAGACATCGTCGACAAGCCCAGCATTTATTACAATCACCGTAGCGGACGACCCACGACCTTCATGTTCAACGAAACTATGCGGATGGTTGAGCCGATACGGAGAGAAGTTTTGAGACGGGACAAGGACGGAGTGAACAACAAGCTGAAGGAGTTGCATAAGAAACCAGATGTCATTCTTTCAAATTCAAAATTCACGCGAAGAATGCTCAAAAGATACTTTGGCGTTGACAGCTACGTTGTTTATCCGCCAGTTGACCTAAACCACTTCAAACCTACAAGCTCTAACCCACAACGTGACTACTTTTTGTCTGTTCAACGAATCAACTGGCAAAAACGAATAACCATTCAGATCGAAGCCTTCAAGGGATTGGAGGAGAGGCTTAAAATCGTAGGAGGCGTCGGCGATAATCGTCCTAACCCGGATCTGCTTAGGCTTGTGGAGGGCTGCGATAACATTGAGGTTCTGGGCGAGATAGGAGAAGGCGAGCTTCCAAGACTCTACACTCACGCTAAAGCCACAGTTCAAACGGGTTACTACGAGGATTTCGGGGTTGTCCCCATAGAGTCGATGGCTTGCGGAACGCCCGTTATCGTTGTAGATGAAGGCGGATTTAAGGAAACTGTACACAGCCCAGTGCTTGGAGTGAGGATTAAGCCGCCCTATGTGGAGAACCTCAGAAAAACGGTTCAGAATTTTGAGCAGTCGCAATATGACCCTGCGGTTTTGAGAAAAGAAGCTGAAAAATACTGTTTAGAGCGGTTCAGGAAAGAAATGGAAAGATATGTGAGATTAGCGGTGGACAGGCATGCAAAACGTCTACGTGGATGAGAAAACGGGCTTAGAGATACGTCCTATAAACCTTGATGACAGAGAGGACATTAAAGTTTTCATTCAAGCGAACAAGAACCTCATTTTGCAGTTGTGGCGGTCTTGTCCACAGGCGAAGTTTGACTGGTTTTATGGAAAACCCTACCTCGCCTACATGCATATTGGATCTGGAATGAGAGTTGAACATCTACTCCAAACCGAAAAAGGCTATGTCATAGTCAAAAATGGCAAAGTCGTTGGAACAGGCTGGGTCTCTGAAGTAACAGTTCCTTCATATTACTACCCAGTTGTTTCTGGCTGCGAACTCACTTTGCCCTGGACAAACTTGACAGCAGACATGCACACAGCCCTGGCGAGAATGATGAAGGCAAGAGGATACAACAAAATTTACACTCAACTCTTCCAAGGAGACCCCATCAACAATTATATTCCCTTCAAGAAAATTGGAGAGTGGCCTCTTCCACCACGCAGGTCTCTCTGGGATTTTGGGGAGGTTGATGTATAATGCTCGTAGAATTGATTTTCCATCGAAACATGCTCAACATCAGCTCTGGCGAGGTTCACGAAAAGATTGAAAAAGCAATTCAACGAGAAAACCTCACAGATTTGATGTTCAGCGTTAAGTCTGTAACAATGATGAGCAGATGGCTCGTCGTCCTAATAGAGGTCACGAAAATGCCCGACATCCCTTTCGCTCAGATACCGAATGCCGCAAGGATTTTCTTTGAACTATGCTGTGATACGGTCGCGGGGATTATTGTCTGTGAACTTCAAGATTATGCAGTGAGATACCGGCATTTCACAGTTGTTGGAGAGGGAGAATCTTTAATTTTCAAGGAGAAAAGCCAGCCATGAAGGATCAGGAAAGGGATGTTCTCCGCAGAACCATTCTTGAACTCGTCAAGAAGGGTCATGTGCACTACACGGATATTGAGAAAAAGGCGGTTGCCACATGCCTAAGCTTCGCAACATCAAACACCATCAGAAAACAATTCTATCACTACCTGCTTCCAAACGGCTACGTAGAACGAGTCAGCAGAGGCATCTACAAAATAACACAAAAAGGAGAAAAACTCTTAGAAATTCTCAATTGGGGTCTCAAGATATAGACATGTGTTGAGATAAGTTAAGAACGCAAGCCTAACCCTCGCTCTTTTTCTTGGGTTTCCACTTTGCGCCGATCCTACCATCGAAGACCGTGATGGCTATCATGGGGTGACAATCTGAATAAACATACGTATGTCCTCTCGTGAATTCCTTCAGCGTATTAGAGAGCTCTCGTAATCCTTCTTTAGTTAGCATCCAGATTGTCATGTTAAAGGCTGCCTCGCTGTAGTCACGCATATCAAAGATGAAGATACCATCACACTGCTTCACTTCATACTCTTTGAATGATTTTGGAAGCGAATCCAAGCCAAATCCGCGTGTTCCCAGATTCTCAAGTCCTCTAAAATCTTGAATTGGAGTTCCATCTCTGATTTTTTGAAAAAACTCAAGCTTTTGCGACCTCCAGTGCAATTCTCCACTTGCATGCCTTGACTCATGAAAACCTCCATGTTTCATTTTGCTGATAATGTATACATCCCCCTTCTTTGAAACAACCACAGCCCCAACTGAGTATACTGCCTCTTCACCAATGGCTACAATTTCGATCCTTTTTGTGGTCATAACTCGGCATCCCTATGATTCTATTCTATAGACTTTTTAATAAGGAGCTGCTCCTCTTTTCATCAGTCCAAGGCAGTGTTCCATGCCAGAAAAACACAGTCTTTAAAATATGCTTTTTTTCGCCAAAATAGGTTAAATTTTGCGTCTTTCTCGTTTTCGTTTGGGGTCAGAGTCTGTTTGGCAGGCGTTTCCGTTGATGATGTGCGTGACGTGATTAATGTTGGCTCTGCTGAGGTTCCAGACTCTAAGGTTTTGAAGATGGTTAAGCGGGCTGAGGTTACGCTTGAGCTTGAAACAGGAAAAGAAATCGACTACAGCAATTGCACCGACGCTGAGAAGGAGTTCATCGCGGTTCTTGCAGCCATCTACGCTATCTGCTATCTTACTGGCGGCTCAGCTGTTGGATTAAGCTTCTCCGTCGGAGACCAAAACGTCAGCGTGCTCGGTAAGGCTCCGCCACTCGATGTTCTGCAAGCTGAGCTAAACCGCATGCTGGACAAATTGCGTGAGCCTGCTATGAGGATGGTGTAGTCGTAGTTTGGGAACGGTTCCAGACGCCTACTACCAGTTCATTAGGGATTACGCGCCCTACGTTTACGTCATTCCCAGCTCAGGTCCAGACCCGACTTGGGGTCGTGCTGCCTTTGCTGCGGCTTTCTCCATCGATTTTCTCTACGAAGCCTACACTGATCCACAATTCGCCAGTAAGCAAACAGAAATCTACAACAAGATTGTTTCGGTTGCAGACTGGATTCTAACACAGCAATACACAAGCGACCCGTTGAAGAAGGCTTATGGCGGATTCAAAAGCAACGAAACCAGCACATACTACTACAGCGTCGACGCTTGCAGAGTTATCCCAGCTCTCATAAAAGCTTACAAACTAACTGGAACACCAGCGTACCTCGACGCCGCCAAACTTGCTGGCTCAACTTTTCTCCTCAACATGCAGAACCCGCCTATTCCAACTATTCATGATAAGTATTATGGCGGATTCGCCCGAGCCGTGACTGACACAGACGCTTGGCTACCAGAGATAGACATCGAAAACCTCTACGGACTCATAGCCTTGAAAATGTTGGTGGAAGAGGACCTATCTAACCAAGCCGTATATGAGAGCATGATGGCAGACCTCGTGGGCTTTCTGCGTTCTGGTTTTGAGAGTCTCTATCTTGAGTATCGCCCGCCACCAAGCGGCGATGGGCAATGGCACCGAGTCGGCTTAACGGAAAACGAGATTTACGATGACCCATTCGCCTATGCTCTCCTCGGCTTGTACGATTATGAGGGATGGAGCCTAACAGTTCAGAAAGTCTACAACTTCATCAACACAATTCGAGCCAGCGCCCAATATCCCGCCTACAATCCAGCAGTCTGTTGGGCAGGCTACATCGATGTTGTCAGTCGTTTCCCAGCCTGCGATTACTATGACGCTGTGACTGCTGGAATTCTTTGGAAGATACGCAAAAACCACGACAAGTCAAGCTTCGAATTCAGCTTGAAAACAATCGACAAGCATCAGAGCGAGTTCATGTTCTGGGGTGTCAAGCATGCCGACTACAGCTACGTGGAAAACAAGCAGGCTATGGCGACAGTCAGCTGGCTCTCACTGCTATACCTCAAATACGAGGACCCAATAACCCGTTTCACACAGATTCTGCGGTGGAAAGGCGAAAACGTAATTCTCTATCCAGTCAGACAAGCCGAACAATCCCTGTCTTATGGGGAAGGCGTAGACATCAAAGCCACAGTAACCCCTGCCAGAGCATATGAGACTCTCATAGAACCCGGCTACATCATAAACGACTACCTGACGATTCTCCTTTTTGCTCCCATAAGGCATCACGACAAGATACGTCGCAAAGGCGTAGACTACGAGGTTCTCGACATCCAAGAATTCGACTTCAAAGGCGAAACCATCTATCGCAAGGCGGTTCTACGGAGGCTTCTTGGGCAATGACTGAGGTTGAGGATCCTGTTACCACGCTTGTTCGACTGTTCAAAACCAACATGCGACTGGTGAATGACGATGGCAGCTTAGCCAGCATCTACGTGAGCCGAGAATGGTATGACCGGGAGCTGCTCAAGAATTATGACGGACAAGTCACTGTTGGCCTGCGGCAGCCCAGCCAAGTAAAGCCTCTGAACCTTAGCCTCTCTCTCACCCAACGCATCTTGAATCTTAAAGTCGACTGCTGGATTGTCGACAAAGTCGGAAAGCAACCAAGAACAAGGACTCGTTCTAAACTCCGAGAGGAGATCCTTCGCATCATTCGCCAAAAACGGTTGACACCAAACGAAACAACCTACGACTTCTACGCACTCGGCACAGGTGGACCGCACGACGCCTATGCTACAAATTCTGTCGGAGATCTGCCTCCGTCTTCACAGTACTGGACAGAACTAACCAATCCTGAATATCAAAAACTGTGGTACAGCGACGATGACCGCTTGGTCAAGGAGGTCATCGCATTAAACTATAATCCCTTGCTGCTTTTCAGAGTCAAGCTTGAAACCTCGAAATACGACCCCCATGAAAACAACGTGAAGAAAATAGTTCTGAGCTTCGAAGGATACGGCACAGCTCCAGCAGGGAACGGAGTCACAATAAAAGTTTGGAACCATGTGGCTGCAGCTTGGCAAAATGCACAAGCAGGGTCTGGTGGAGCCGATGAGACCATCTCTATCACGTTGACTTCTAACCCAACCGACTACATCGAAATGGATTCTTCAGGTGTTGGCTACATCTACCTTCTTGCAAGGACGACCAACCCAAGCGACGGCGTGACCTCAGCCGTTCTCCATTGCGACTATGCCAAATGTGTTTTGACTGTTGAAGGCTTGACACATGTAAAAATCAGCAGTTACAATGACTCCGACGAGGTGTCTGTCAAGCCGTTTCTGTGGCACACCGAATTCCAAGTCATAGGATGGATGTTTGAAAATGTACCAGCAACATAGGAGAGAAAATG
>Ga0315310_10001729_pt1 | contig 13803 bp, 13 predicted proteins | sample TDP5_MG_FD_203630 | JGI IMG/M metagenome (GOLD analysis project Ga0315310, IMG submission 203630) | Freshwater sediment microbial communities from Lake Towuti, South Sulawesi, Indonesia - TDP5 | ecosystem: Environmental > Aquatic > Freshwater > Lake > Sediment | place: Indonesia: South Sulawesi... | reverse complement strand
GGCTAAGCGATTTCCTTGAAAAGAACGTCGTATTGGCCTTCTATCCTGGGGCTTTCACGAGTGTTTGCACGAAGGAGATGTGCACCTTCAGGGATTCTATCGTAAAGCTTAGCGACTTGAAGGCTCAGGTTGTTGGAATTAGCGTTAATGATCCTTTCTCGAACAAGGCTTTCGCTGAAAGGAACATACTGAGCTTTCCTTTGCTGAGCGACTACAATCGAGAAGTCATAGGACTGTATGGCGTTGCGTCGAAGGACTTCGCAGGACTCAAAGGCTATACGGCTGCAAAACGCTCTATCTTTATTGTGGACAGAACCGGGACTGTTCGTTACGTGTGGATATCAGAAGACCCTAGAGTAGAGCCGAACTATAGAGAGATAGAAAGAGTTCTGGAAGAAATCGGCTAAGCCCATGTGGTCATTGAAGCAGAATGGAGTTTTGCGTAAAGGCGTTGTCTTCTATCAGTGAACTCCGGTGGCTCTCTCATTCAGTATGCGTCGCAATTCGCGCGACGAAGAGGTCCTTGGCGAGAGATGTGGGTTACATCGTAAACATATGCGGTGGACCAGCTAGTATGAATTCTGCAATTGATCGAAACACTGGACAACTTTGCAGTCTCAGTCGAATATCTACGAGCGAAGAACATGGAAGGAAACACTCGTGATGCGAACCGTAAAGGTTGCTATTGTGAAAGGTCAGAGTCCGAAGGCGATGGTTAGAAGAAGCTTAGACCTGATAGGTGCAAATGAGCTGATCGCTTCTGACGATAGGGTTCTGATAAAGCCGAACTACATCTGCGCGAAGCATCCTTCGACAGGAGTGACCACGGACTCTAGAGTGGTTGAGGCTTTGATTGAGTTCGTGGAGGAATGCGGGTGTAAAGAGATAACGGTAGGAGACGGGGGTTCTGGAGATACTGATAGGGTATTTGATGTTGTTGGCATAAGGGAAGTCGCTGCACGGCATGGTATTCGGCTTGTCGACTTGAATGATGATGAGAGGGTCGAGGTCCCCATTCCGAATGCTTTGGCGTTGCCTAGCGTTAGCGTAGCCAAGACAGTGTTGGAGAGCACATGTATAATCAACGTTCCCAAACTCAAGGTGCATCACATGTCTCTAGTTACATTATGCATAAAGAACCTGATGGGAGCGATCCTTCCGAAGAGTATCATTCACAGCCAGTTGAATGAGAGGCTTGCGGACCTAGCTTCTTTGATAACGCCAAGGATCAACCTTGTTGAGGGCATAATCGGCTCTGAACTGGAGGAGGTTGAAGGCAAACCTGTACGGATGGACTTGCTGATATCTGGCAGAGACATAGTCGCCACAGACGCTGTAGGTTCAGCTGTGATGGGAGTCGATCCTAAGAGAGTTAGATACCTCTCGCTGGCTGAGAAGAAAGGCGTGGGAACCGGAGACCTATCCAAGATCGAGATTCTTGGCGAACCAATAGAGAAGGTTAAAAGGAGGTTTAGTCTGCCAGAAGCATTTGAATGATAAAGAAGAGAAGCACATATTCTCTCTTATCGTGTTAGTTCCAACTTATCAAGACTGAATAAATGTCTACTTGCCGATATTCTCCATGAACCTCTTGACCTGATAGTCCCACTCTCGAGTCTCTAAATCTACGTCTGTCAATTCACCAGGGCAAACTATTATGGTGACATGCCCCCCTCCGCCCTCAAGGCAGACAGTGCGCGCATTCCGTTCCGTGACCTCCAATCCAACTCCGCCCTTTCCGAAGAACTTGATAGCTCGCTCAATAACTTCATCTGGTTTCAAATTCGTCTTGACAGCGTACCGCATGTGATCACCAGTGGAGAATTCTTGTCTCAGAGGGTATTAAGCCTAGTCTCTTTCATTGTGAATCTATTATGTCTTCAAACATAACTTCTCGTGACCTCGACGAACTCTTCTACTGTTCCGGTCATCTTGGGCTTTGCGCCTTTGGTTACGCTGTTTATCTTCTCCTTGAATTTCTGAACTTCTTCACCTACTAGTACGCCCATCTCAAGGTGGAATTCTCTTGTCTCTTGAGGCTTCAGATATTGTAAAGTTCCCCACTTCCTCTCCTTGTCCCTGCCCACGACCAGTCCGTTCGCCGGTTCCATACCTACTACATAAGTGCCTTCACCCATCATCTTCCACTCTATGAATCTAGGCAACTCGCTTCTACGGTACTTGACATATACGGCTATACCATCTAGAAGCTTCTCGTTTACTATGGCCGAGTGTGCGTAACCCTCCGCGTCTGTTAGCATGTCGTGAAAATATACCTTCTCCTTGTAGCCGCTTGTAGGCTGATGGAACTGATCAAATCTCTCAGCGTCGCCCCTAGCTTCATCATCTCTAGGCACATATAAGCGAGATGTCGAGATGAGACTTGAGCCGTCATCCAAAACAGGGAATCCTATGTTGAAGTGGTATAGTATCATCAGAGGTTGGATCTCCCAACCCTCGTTTGTCACCTTGTCGTGTATAACCAAGTGCTTCTTACCTGACCTTGCTTCCATGCGACGTCTAAGGGCTATGTTAGGTTCGAATATCTTGGCCTCTCTCGCCTCACCATCAAGAGCTGTAACATATTCGTCTCCTTCCCAGTAACTGCCTGTGTACATCAACTTGGCCGGAATGTAAGATATCCGGCCATGCAAGCCTAGAGGCTCCCCTTGGTCAACCGCGGGCGCCCCCATGTAAGTCAAGCCGCATGTCGTCAGCAGCCCACCTGGAAAGCCTCTAGTCCATCCTAAGCCCTCAGGTTCATAGAAGCCGGGAGACACAATACCTGTCGGGCTAATCCAAGCTAAGGGTATGCCCTTATGCTCAGCATTCACAATATCCATACATCTATCTATAGCCACCAAAAAGCTCAATTCGCCGCTTCTGATTAACGCAACTCTTACACCGCGTTCCACGCCGTCTGAAAGCTCTAAGAGTTTAACTCCGCCGACCTGATCCATGCTACCTATCCGCTTGAGGAGATCTTTCTCACTATAGAATCGCCCGTAAAGATGAACCATGGCCGCTCAGGGATACTACTTGAGAGTGAAGTAATAAGACTAGTCGTTACTTCTGAAAACCTGATTCTGTAGAGACTACATAGGGATACTAGAGCTAGCCAGAAGCGAATAGACTATGTGGAAGGAACGGAAACAGGTAAAGAGGTGAAATCGCAAAAAGCAGATCCTGATTCAATTCTGCTCTGCTACATCTGTCTCATGCGGGTTAAAGGGGATAGGGGGAGGGGGGGGTCCCTGCAACCCTATCTCAAGGGGTGTTCTCAGCTGCCTTTGAAGCTTTAGGCTCTAGCATGGTCGTTCTTCTCTTGCCAATCCAAGATGTCAAAAGCTCATCATCTAGCGAAATGATGTCCTTTTAGTATATGGTGCGGCCGCCGGGATTCGAACTCCCGGATCAACTTTTCATCGATCTCCCGGGTCACCGGCGGTCTGCTAGGTCATTGGCAGGCCGACGTCTTAGACCAGGCTGGACTACGGCCGCAACCGCTAACTAGAATCTAATGGAATACAATAAAACCTTTCGATAGAGTTCAAGGTGCCGAGGGTGCGAGTTTCACCGCGCTTACCGGTTTTGAACGCACGACAGCCCGGTCTTCAGCTTCACCCTCTCATCAGATCGTGAAGAGTCGGGTGCTCTCCCAGGCTGAGCTACCTCGGCATATCATCAGCACATTTACACGAAGAATATTAGCTCTCACTTAAGATTTTCTTTGAGACGAGCACTCGAAACATATTTAAGGAGTGGTAATCGCTAAGATTGAACGCGGGCCGGTAGATCAGTCTGGTATGAACTACTCCTCAATCGAGGGTCGTTACCAAATCGTCCGCTTGGCATGCGGAAGGTCGCGGGTTCAAATCCCGCCCGGTCCACCATTTTGGCTGAAACGAGCTCATTTTGAGGCTTTTCATTCCCGGGCTTACCAGTAAGTTTACTGGTAAATGTGTTTATTTCATCTTCAAGTATAGCTTCAAGGAGGCTGTGCAGCGAACCGAAACCGAGCTGAGCAAGCTTCTGCCTGAGTATCTCAGCATCCTCAATTTTCATGCTCGTTCCAAAGTTCACATAGCCTCTAGGAGGCATTCCCACCTCACCTCTTTATTGGCTGCCGCTATCAAAGAGACCCTCATCAATAGGCTATTATCGTTTTCTCAGCTTTGGCCATGGACTGCGGAAGGCATCATTGAGATCGCTCCTTCGTTCTTGGGAATGGAAGGTCTTGCAGAGAATGCGGCGACACACCTGAGTTCGAGGTAACTCCAACATGACCGGCAAGTTTACAGTCAAACACGTTTGCGACAAGAAATTCAGAAATGATCGCGTCTACCAAATGATGTATCAGAACAAGACCGCGTTCTTCAGGCGTTTGCCAGAGGAGGAAAAACAGCGAGACCAGCGAGCATGCGCCGACTGTTCAACATCTCTTTGGGATGAAGTCGAGAGGCGCCACATTGATTTGCCGAGGCATCCAGCCGACTGGGAGATCGTTATTTAAAGCAGTTTTTCAAGATGAGCATTCTTGAAGCGCAGGCGATTGGTCTGTTACGTTCCGCAAAGGGCAATTGTGGCTATCTGAGCATTAGTAGAATTGCATTGCTTCATCATCGATTGGTTATTAGATGCCGGGAATGACTTTGTATGTTCTGTAGAAGGCCTCTGTCAAGATTCCCTTCTTTTGAACTAGATCGGAGAGGTATGCTTCGAGAACAAATGTCTTCAGCTTCGTTTCTTGCTGTATCTCATTAAATGTGGCGATCTGGTATTTTTCTACGACTTTTTTTATCTTCCTTTCATCTGGTGACAATTTTAGAAGCTGCTGAATTGGGATACCTGTTTCGGTGAAAAGGTCGGACCATACTTCATAGATGTAGTCAAAGTTCTTCAGGAAGTATTCTTGGAACATCCGGTTTACGTCGTCAACCGTTATCTGCTTTCTTTCTGCAATTCTTGCGTCGGTAAGTGCTAATCGAAGAATTGACTGCGTCTTCCCGTAGAAACTGGCATCCAAGAACTTGAATCTTGCCAAGAGATGTGACGGTATGTCATATTTAGGCGGAAGTTCAACGAGCTTCTCATGTGTTGATAAGATGACAGGCTTTGGATTAGCCAGTGAAGGCATGTAATGATGCATGGCCAGCATGTATTTGAAGGCGTCAAAGCTAGGATCCGCCTTCTTGATAGACAAATCAACGTCTTCATTTAGGATCGTAGGGAAATCGGAAAGAGCGCACGGAGGCTCCTCAATACTTTTAGGCTTTGTCCGTCCACTTCCCAGCGACAGTGAAAGCTCATCGTACCCTGCTCTCGTCCTGTCTCTCAAAACCTTGACAGTTCTTTCCGAGAGAGGCTCGTCAGCATTCGCAGAGACCAAGTTGAACCTATAATGGAGCGTCGTTCTTCCAATCGGCGTCTGCAGAATATAAGGTTCCCTTAGATCTTTGGGAATGACGCGTCCGATCTCACCGATTACTCTCGGCGAGAATGATCGATGGGTCGCGTCATACAGGCAGACGTTGAGCCCACCTACAAAGCGCTCTATGGGAGGGCAGCTAATTATTTGAAACGCTAACAAATCTCGTAGAATCGGTTCAATATTCAGGATACGGTCAAATACCTCGTCTTGGAACTCATGGAACTCTATGGGCGGTCTAATTTGAAGGGAATCAGGCATATCAGGCTTCCAATCACGGACGAGGACTTCTCGTTCACCGTTGAATATGGTTCCGCGGGCCCTTGCGAGGTGAGACCAGCTCGACTCCCCCTCAATCTTGATGTAGCTGTTTTCTTCTGGAAGAGGCGCACTTTCCTGCAAGGAGCACTGTAAATATACTTGATGGGTAGTCAGGGTTGGGAGCAGTATGAACTGGCGATCACCAGTCCTCCTTACGAAGCCGCTTGTCTCGACGTGTTTCTTGAACCTAGAACTGTAGAACTCTTTCAGTCTAGACATCTCTGTAGACAGGAAAGTTGGTCCATAAGCTCTTTCCCAAAGACTGAGTTGTATGGGCTTGAATGCCGGCTGAACCTTATAGAATTCCAATGACTACTGCACCTAATATATGAGTAGTCAACATCTAGCGGTTGAAGATAAACGTGTCTTTGATGGATTGAATCCACAGGAAGCTTGTCTGTAAATTCTAAATATAGATAATAGCTTTTCTGTTGCAACCTTCGTTGCTTTTTACCCAAGAACCTGAGGTTATATTCGTGTTTTAAATAATCTTCAATGAAGGAGAATTTACCCTTGGATAGGAGTCTAGAGCTTGCTAAGTCTGCTGCAGAATGTTTTCGAAAATATTTCATCAGCCACCTAGATTTTCGCGCGGATGTCAAAGTTAATAGAGGTCTGAGTATGGGCCCAGTTTACTCTCCGCGTCTCGACGTCGCTGCAGGACCTTTCGCTATTGGCGAAAAGAGATTTCAGAAAGAATATGACAAAATAGCGATTTCTTGTTCAGATTTTATTGACAATTGCATAACAAAGTTTCGCGAAAACTACAATAGAATAGCCAAGGAAAGAGTAAGGTTGGTGGAAAACTATAGAGAATTTGTAAGACCTTATGCATTCAACGCAAATTCGAGATGTTCATTTGCTATCGAGATCGAAGAAAATGGCTCACCAAAACATAAATTGGGCGATATTGTCAATGCTTCGTGCTTGGGAAGGGTGGCTATCCTAGTTTCGGGAGATGAGACAACACTTAGGTCTTTTGTCAGAATAGTTGAATATTTGAGTTTACTTAAGTCTGTCCAAAAACCAACATTTGAACCTAGAAATGTGATTATTCTGGATTGAGGACAATTTTGTGAATGTCTGCAATCTCTGTCCTGACTCATCAAGATATTCTGCTTGAGGGATTCTAAAATCGACGCCAAGATCTCCCATTTGGGCGTTTGGAAGGCTAAAATTTTTTATTTTTTTTCTTTTAGCGAACCCCCAAAACCGAGATGAGTCGCGAAAGTCTGCTCAGAGAAATGGGAGATTTTCTTGCGATTCCAATAGTTCCAGGCAGATGCAAATATTAAATGGTCGGTACAGATAGGCGTCCAATTTTTCTCAATAGATTCAACAATTATTAATGTCCATGTCCCAAAATAGACAGGGATGTCAGATGTCAGTTATGCCTTCCAACTACGAAGTCATGACTACGTGGGACAAGATCGCAGACGCGTATCAGAAGGAAGTCAAAATCTCAACAGATGAGATTCATTACGGTCCCTTAATCCCTGGAGAAAACACGTTTCGTCTGATTGACAGCACGAAAAATGTAATAGCCGCGGAGATAGGTTGTGGAGGTGCTCAGGATTCAATCGTTCTTGCCAAGAAAGGCTGCAATGTAGTTGCAATAGACATCTCCAAACAACAGCTGAGACATGCTAGAAAATTAGCGGAAATCAACGACGTGACGGTAAAACTAATCCAAATGGATGCAGAATCTATAGGATGCTTGAAAGACAACTTTTTCGATTTTGCTATATCAGTTTTCACTCTTGACTATGTAAGCAATATCGAAAGAGCCATTCAAGGCTTACGCGCTGTACTTAAGCCCCACGGCTATGCGATAATAGCTGTTCAACATCCATTTTACAATGTTTTCAATCCGATTCGTGAAGGAAAAAATGAGATCAAAGGGTATTTTGAACGCGGCATTCTGAAATGGACATGGAAGTTTGATACAGGGCTTGACGTTTTGATGTTTCGTTTTCACAGAACATTGGAAGATTGGTTTGACAGCTTCAAAGAAAGTGGCTTCCACATAGAGAGGATTCTTGAACCCAAACTGTACAGTGAAGAAGAATTAGCAGATCCAGCAATAGCGAGAAAAGTTCCTTATTCGTACAATAGACGTAGCTTGGAAGGAACTGAGATTCTACGATCTCGTCTTCCTCACACAATCATTTTCAAGATTAGAAAAGCGAAGACCGACTGAGAACTATTGCCACAAGGCATCAAGTTCAAATCTTTTTTGGACCCTTAAGCTTCAGATACCAAAACCCAGCCACTAATAACAACTCTAAGAAGGTCAGAAACCAATCGTTGGGCAACAATGAATAAGAAACGGCAATGGGAAGTGATAACAGAAAGCCTGAAACGGAAATCTTTATCCTACTGAATTTTTCTTCAGGATACTCTGAGAATTTTAGAATATCCCAAATCGAGTAACAGAGAAACATCGATGCAAAAGCCCATAATGCCAAACTCAACGTTCCGACGGACATCAAAAGAGTGAAGTAAATGAATAGTATGAGAAGGTCCACGAAAAACCTAATGGACCCTTTGTAAGGTTTTTTCATTATCGATTTACGATAGCCAACCCAACTCAAAACTATCGCAGCATAAATGAAAACCAACATGAACAGATTAAATGAAAAAGAAAGAGGAACTAGAATCGATTCATATTCTAAGAAAGACTGTGTTATTAGAAAGCCAAATATTACATCGTTGACCATCGCATAAACTTTAGTTATCGAGACGTGTTCTTGATCACTTGTCGCTTTTTTCTGATCCAAACTTCTCACAATATGCTATTTTTCGATAGTTGACAGGATAAATATATTGTCGAGTCTTGGGAGAATTGTTTGGATCATTAAGATTTCAAGAATTCAGTATTCTTACTATCAAGTACGTAACTGATCAGAATGTGTGGAGATTCCTTCGGGCGAGAAAAATAGACAAGCTCAGTACTGATTCGAGAACCTAGGATGATCGCCCTCATGCAGAATTTCTACATGCTTAGAAGGAGGCTTCACTTTCCCTTGCTTGTTGTACTGGAGTATTTGTCTCTCTCGCCAGATGAGTTGCTGCTCTACCTCGTCGCATAATCCGTCGGCAACTTCAGCTACGAAGATTAGATTTCCTGAATTGTGCATAGCTGCGTCCATAGCGTAACCGGTACCTCCACGGTAGCGGACCTTCAGTCCTTTCGAAGCCTTTCCTACACGCAATGGCTTTCCTAGAGTGTCCGTCTGAACATAGATACAAGGAACACTTGTGAATGCGTCCCGTGCATCCGTCAATTTCTCAAATCTGCGCCAAGTAAGAACGATTTCAGTCAAGGAAGCATTGCCAACTCCTTCAAAGTAGTGCTGATCAGTAAGACCAATGGATTCATGAAGCTTTCTACATATTCAACTATTCTTCATCCTCTAGTTTAGTACCCCATCTTCGATAGTGAACTGATGGTCGACCTATTCATCTCTAATGCAGTTAGTCCCTAGGGTTTTGAGTTTCGCCCAAGTTGGGCATATATGCGACCAATTTTGCAGCTAGATCTAGATCACCTTGGTCGACAAGGTGAAAGATGCCTCTTTCTACGTCAGCTGCTATGATTCCTTGGTCTCGAAAGTAATTGGTTGCCGTGTATTTGCATTTTCCACTCCATATGCGATACTGTTCACAATTGTGCTCGTTAATGGGAATATATGTAGGATATTCTATCACATTATGAAAGAATGTTCGTATGTTGCTCTTTTTCAACTTAAGTAGTTTCCTATCGAGGGTTACGTAGTTATTAGGGTCTAAGAACATTCTGAGCTTTGATACAAAAGACATATTTGAAAATTGAGGGAGGCCGATTCTTCTTATGTCAACAAGTCCGTCTCCTTCTATGGTTCGAAAAATACCGATAGCCCTCTGAATACGATCTTCTGTGACTTTGCCCAGAAAATTCTCAACACGAACTAAGCGGTATTCTGAATTAACGTTTCCCCAGTACACTATGTTTGCCAATGCAAATCTTACCTGTCGTGGATTGTTTGATAACAATCTCGCACGCAAATAATTTTCGAGCTCCCTCATTGTTTGGAAGTCAATCGGTCGATTTTTCTCGAAGTCGAAAAGCTGCGCTGGATAGTCATATTCTCTTACTGCCTGATGAAGGATGCTGGGGTTGATAGGGTGAACCCACTTCATCTTTCTTTAACCGCTAGAATAGCCGGTACTGTCTATATGGCACTACGACTTGTAGCCACACATGAGATGCTCCGCTTCGAGCTAGCCATTGATGCAACCGATTCACTCCTTTGCATAAAGGTGTGTCATAAGCCGTTCTCAGTTCGGGACATTTCGTGAAGAAGCTATTCGGCAGCCTTGTGTAGTATGATCTGCCTCCAAATTCAAGAGTAATCAGTCTGTTCCGCGGGTTAAAGTGTCGGTTCACAATCTGTTGTCCAAGATATATCTGTTTCTTCTTAGCCTGTCCATGATAACTCACTTGAAATCTTATGGGCTGAATTTGGAACGACAACGCCATCATCTCGATGTTGACATTTCATTCATTCAGACAATACCGAAGGGGCATGTCTCACGACTTAAGATTCAATTCAACCAGAAAGTTTCTGATCTTCGGTTCAATATTGTCCTCAAGGTCTCTTCTGGCGATCTTCATTGTTCCATGAGCACCCACATCACCGAACCATTTGATTTTGTCCAGGTCTGCTGCGGCGCGTTGAGTAACAAGGTTGTTTGTTCGTAGCACCTTTATCTTACCAGTCAAAGAAAGCTCATTGCCTTTCTCATCGTAGAGAAGTTTCTTATCCAATCCAGCCTGCAGTATCTTGATCCTGCTTGCAAACTCTACGGCTTTACGAAGCATGACACTCGTTTGGGAATAATGTCCGCTGATGTAGCAGTCGTTGGCTTTTGCAAGGCAAATCCCCACATCCTCGGGTAATAGAGGAACGAGATCATCAACCGCCGGCAAGTTCTTGACTGGAAGTTCTGTATTCCACGTCTCAGTAACATGTAGCGATACAGTCTTATCTGTGATTTTTGAATATGTGTTATCAAAAACTAAGGAATAGTAGTTTCCTTCTTTGATCAAAACAGTATCTTTAAGAACGCTTGTTCGCTCATCAATCAATTTCTTGGTCTTAGGCTCAGGAACTCTTACTGTTATCGGAATGCCTTCCTCATTTCTAACTATGTTGCCTTTTTCGTCTCGTTCATATTCAAGAGGATTAGCCTTCCAATGCGCCCACTTTTTGTAATCACTATAGGACATAAGCATGTAATGAATGTCCTTTCCAGTCTCCGATATTCTGGCTTCGAAAGTTATGCTGAAATCTCTATGCCTCTCAGCGTCCGCGTCGAAGACAAAGTAGGCGTATTTATTGGCCCGCACAATCTCTCTAATCCAGAATTCGACTTTCTCCATGAACCAGGTTTCTCCTTTTCAATAGGATAGAATTCATGTTTCAAAGGGTATCAAAAAACTGCAAGATCGCCCTGGCTTCATCAGCAATTCTGCCAGCTCCAATTCGTAGTATGAAATTCGATTCTAATGTGCTTCACCCCTGGGTCTCTTTCATATCGTTCTTTGTTTCTCTTTCTCATTTTCCAATTGTCAATAGCTCTTCCTTTCCTGTTGTGATACTTTTCATCGTAATTCTTCAAACTTGTGAGATACACGTCAGCAGACTCGGAGGTTTCTACATAAACTGCTACCCATGGCTCGCAAGCAAAAGCTCTGCATGCATCTAGTAGTTTTCGGCGATCATCCTTTCCTTTTCGATAGGAAAATACGTTAACTGAGGCTTCTTCTGCCCCAATATTCCTTGTCCTCGATTTGACAGTGATACCGAGTCGCCGCCTTGTGGACGGATTGTAAGCTATAATATCAATCCCTGTGTGATCAACAAGCGTTACTTCAAAACCCGAACGAGACAGCCAGTTGGATATCATGTTTTCACCAAAGTCGCCTATTATCTTCCGGTGTCTTGAGCTCTTGATTATCTCTGCCATGAAAACACCAATAGCTTTTCTCGTTCATTCTTTGACAATTATCTCCAGATAGACCTCATATAAGAAGGGTTTAGGGCTTAAGCTTGGAAAAAGCCGAACCATAAATTTGTTCTTCGCAAATAGAGGTTTATACTTTTTGGCGAACTCCCTCACAAATGACTCTATGTCACTTACTGACTGTATTCTGAGTCTTTCAATTTCTAAATCTACCAGTTCTGCGTCACCTCAGAGTTAACTATACCATGGGAGCACATAATATTCTTTGACTCTATCAACTGAAAGTTTACAAAAAGAAGAATCGACCTAAGACTTGACAGAATCCTGTAGGGGATGCCGCCATTCATTCAAAAAACCGCGGGAGGTTTAGCGCTGGAAGACGTTTCAGCTGCCACCACTATTGAAAGCGGCGGCGAACTTTTCAATTTCTAGCATTCGAGACCTAAAGCGATAAGTTCTTAGAACCTAAAGGCTTAAACCATGATTTTTCAGCCGACCAATTTTCCGACAGCCTATAGCCGAAAAAAGCCCATTTTGAGCCTTTTCATTCTCAAGAGAATTGCCATTATTTCACATGCATTGGTGTGGAAACTCGGTCTTTCTTAATTATGAGAATTGAAAGCAATAGAGTTGTAATAGAAAACTAAGGAAGTGAACAAGATATAGCGCCCAGAGTCTCTGAGAGGGCCTTTCGACTTGTCGCGCAAAAGGTATTAAAGAAGAGCGCTGGTTGGCTCGATACTTGAGAGATCGACTCTTCTGATTTAATAGTTCTATATATGTGGTATCTTCGGCTATAGTTCTATTAGAGTTGGTCATATGCGTCGCGAGAGTTATGTCGAGAGCACTCCTAGATCCAGAGAGATGTACGAAAGAGCTAAGAGCCTCTATCCTGGGGGCATCAGCTACAGGGTCAGGTATTTTGAACCCTATCCTTTCTGCGCGGTAAATGCGAATGGTAGTCGGCTCTACGATATTGATGGCAATAGCTATACAGACTATTGGTGCGGCCATTTCGCACTCATTCTAGGCCATCGCCACCCAGAAGTTATCAAAGCAGTTGAGGAACAGCTGGACAAGGGCTACAATTATGGAGTCTTTCACGATGTGGAGGTTAAGCTCGCTGAACAGGTTACCAGGATGGTTCCTAGCGCCGAGATGGTCAGGTTCGCCTGTTCAGGAACAGAGGCGAATATGTACGCTGTTAGATTAGCGCGAACGTACACAAAGAGGGTTAAGATAGCCAAGTTTGAGGGAAATTGGCATGGAGGATACGATCCGCTACATGTCGCTGTTAAGCCTCGTTTGGACAAGCCGGAATCTGGCGGGTTAGCTGAAGGTGCGACCAAGGATACGACTGTACTCCCCTACAATGATCTGGAAGGCGTACGCAAGCGCATCAAAGGATTAGATTTGGCTTGCATGCTGATCGAGCCTGTTATGGGCGGTGGCGGCATCATTCCTGCTGACAAGGAGTTCTTGAAGGGGTTGAGGGAAATCTGCGACGACACAGGCACATTGTTGGTCTTCGACGAAGTGATGACTGGATTCCGTGTCTCGCCCGGCGGTGCTCAGCAACTGTACGGCGTCTTGCCAGACCTTACGGTTTTAGGGAAGATCGTTGGCGGCGGATTCCCAATCGGGGCGATAGCTGGCCGTGGCGAAGTCATGGAGCATATGGACCACTTCAAGTATCAAGGGACTGAATACTGCTTCCTCGGAGGAACCCATGTCGGCAACCCTATCTCGACATCCGCCGGATACGCCACGCTAAAGCTACTGGAAGACGGTACAATCCATTCTAGAATCGATAAGCTTGGGGAGAAGGCTTCAAGAGGGATGCAAGATATCTTCGACCGTAACGATTTCGAAGCGCAAACCTCAAGGATAGGTTCGCTTTTCGCATGCCACTTCACTAACAAGAGACCGATAAAGGATATACATACGGTTAGTCTCGGGGACATGGAGGTAGCCAAAAGGTTCCATAGATACTTGCTTGATCGAGGTATCTTCATCCTGACTCCTGTCTTGGTTCATGGGGCTAT
>Ga0315310_10001728_pt1 | contig 13807 bp, 13 predicted proteins | sample TDP5_MG_FD_203630 | JGI IMG/M metagenome (GOLD analysis project Ga0315310, IMG submission 203630) | Freshwater sediment microbial communities from Lake Towuti, South Sulawesi, Indonesia - TDP5 | ecosystem: Environmental > Aquatic > Freshwater > Lake > Sediment | place: Indonesia: South Sulawesi... | reverse complement strand
TGTCTACCACTGCATCTATATCGCTTTTTACGCCCCTTGCGAAACTAAAAACTTCTGCTCTTAAACCTTCCTTCGCAATCAGTTTTATCGCTTCCATTTCTCCCTCGGATGCCGCTGCAAAGCCTGCTTCAATCGCGTCTACGCCTAGTCTATCAAGTTGCTTAGCTATTCTCAATTTTTTCTCTGGGGTTAGAGAAACTCCAGGAGTCTGTTCGCCGTCTCTCAGAGTAGTGTCAAGAACACGGATCTTATCCGCAAAGCTATTGGATAAAGCAATACCCCATTTTATAGCCCTCGAAACGTAAGGAAGTAATATATGTACTATAAAAGTTTTTCTATCACGAATCCTTTTAAGTTTAGCATCGTCCCAGAAGGTATGAGAGTTTGAGAAGCGACGCGATAAAACATGGGTTAGAAAGAGCGCCTCATAGAGCCATACTGAAATGTCTCGGCGTTACGGATGAGGATGTGAATAAGCCATTCATAGCCGTTGTTAATAGTTTCACCGAGATCGTCCCTGGGCATATGCATTTAAACCAGGTGGCGAAATTCGTCAAGGATGGAATCAGGTCTGCTGGTGGAGTTCCCTTCGAGTTCAATACTATCGCTGTATGCGATGGACTCGTGATGGGTCACGAGGGGATGTGTTACTCACTTCCATCCCGAGAACTTATAGCCGACTCGGTCGAGGTTATGATCCAAGCTCATAGATTCGACGGTATGGTTCTGATTCCAAACTGTGATAAGATCACGCCAGGTATGATGATGGCGGCTGCGAGATTGAACATACCCTCGATGGTGGTAACGGGCGGTCCCATGCTTTCAGGATTATACAAAGGAAGACGAGTCAACGTAACAGCCATATTCGAAGCTGTGGGGGAGGTCGCCGCTGGGAAGATGGATGCCGAAGATCTAAAAATGATAGAGGATCGAGCTTTCCCAGGATGCGGATCATGCGACGGTATGTATACGGCCAACACCATGGCGTGCGCGGTTGAGTCGATGGGTATGTCGATCCCGGGGTGCGCAACCTCCCTCGCCGTCTCGTCAGCTAAGTTAAGAATCGCTAAAGAGAGCGGAGAAAGGATCGTGGATATGGTAAAGAAAGATCTTAAGCCTCTAGACATAATGACTCCAGCAGCCTTCGAGAACGCGATAATGGTTGATATGGCCCTAGGCGGTTCAACAAACACGGTGCTTCATCTTGAAGCCATAGCTAATGAGGCGGGTATAGAATTACCGCTCAGCCTATTTGATAAGCTTAGCAGAAATGTTCCCCACTTATGCGATATGCTGCCAAGCGGGCCTTATGCACTTGAGGAGCTGGACGCGGCTGGTGGAGTTCGAGCGGTTATGAAGGAGTTAAGCCACTTCTTACACATGGGCGCTATCACAGTTACGGGCAAAACCGTTGGAGAAAGCATCAAGAGCGCAATAGTTTATGATAGAAATGTGATCAGGCCATTGACTAATCCTTTGCATAAAGAAGGCGGAATAGCGATACTCGCTGGAAACTTAGCTCCAAAAGGCGCTGTGGTTAAAGCAACAGCTATATCGCCTGAAATACTCGTGCATAAAGGACCTGCAAAGGTTTACAACTCCGAAGAAGAGGCGATGAAGGCTATCTTAAACAAAGAAATCATGGAGGGAAATGCAGTAATTATCCGTTATGAAGGACCTAAGGGCGGTCCGGGCATGCGGGAGATGTTATCTCCAACAGCAGCTATAGCCGGCATGGGTTTAAGCGAATCCGTCGTCCTAATAACTGACGGAAGATTCTCAGGTGCCACAAGAGGCCCATGCATTGGACACGTATCACCAGAAGCCGCGGAAGGCGGCCCGATAGCTGCTATAGAAGATGGAGACATAATCAGCGTCGATGTTCCAATGCGGAAACTGAATGTGGAATTGGATGAAGAAGAGTTGAGGAGCCGGTTGGCCGTATGGAAGCCGAGATCGCCTAAGGTAGAACGAGGTTATCTGCGAAGGTATTCATTGTTTGTGCAGTCTGCAGATATGGGTGGAACCTTTAAGGACTTGTAGGTGATTAAAGAACCAGTTTGAGGCGACTTTTTTATTTTTTTAAAGATCCTTCTAAGAGGGGGTGTGCGCTCCATTGAGGTTTGGTTTAACCTTGGCGTTGGTTGATAGACCTGGACAGCTGTTGAAGGCCTTAGAGCCGATAGCGAAGAACGGAGGGAACATAATCTCGATAATTCATGAAAGGGAGAAGACCGCCGGTGTTTATGTTCCTGTGAGTTTGGTTGTAGATTTTCAAGCATACGAAAATTACAGGAAAGCTAGAGAAGATTTAGAAGAGATAGGAGTCAATATAACGAAGTCTGAGGAGGTTATCGAAAGGGCAAACATTACGGCGGTACTCATCGGTAAACTTGACTTTAAGAGGATAGTTGAAACCAAGATTAAGGGTTTAAGGATCGTTGACTTTGAGGTTTCAGCTCCAACATCTAGGGAGGCTTGCATTAAGCTGAACATTGAGGTTCCGGTGGAGTTAGTTGATGAGGCTATAATGGAGCTGAAGAGAATATCGAAGGAAGAAAACGCGATTTTGGTATCATCCATCTGAGAGGATGAAAAATGAAAATATTAATAATCGGTTTCGGATTCATCGGGAAGAACCTAGTAAAAACGATCTACCAGAAGATAGAACTCATCAAACGATTCGACAAAGATTTTAAGATCATCGGAGTTTCAGATAGTAAGGGATATCTCCTTAACGAGAAGGGCTTAGAGTTAGAGAGGCTTTCAAAAATCAACGGAACATCAGATTATTCTGAATGCTTTCTAAAAGCCGGATCATCTCTTGAATTGATTGAGAAAAGCGGCGCCGATATTATGGTTGAGGCTACGCCAACGAATATTAGAGATGGAGAACCAGGCATAACTCATATAAAAAGAGCGTTAACAATAGGAACCCACGTTGTAACCTCAAATAAGGGTCCGCTGGTTGTAGCCTTTAGAACCCTTAAAAACCTAGCCGAAGCGAAAGGTTGCGAATTCAGATACGAAGGTACAGTCGCAGGGGCTATGCCAGTTTTCTCCCTTATAAATGAGTGTCTACAAGGAGACAGGATAGTTAAGATCTCCGGGATATTAAACGGAACCACAAACTTTATTCTCTCCAAGATGTATTTTGAGGGAACAAGCTTCGAGATAGCCTTGAAGGAGGCGCAAGAAAGGGGGATAACAGAGAAAGACCCAGCCTATGACGTTGACGGCATAGACGCCGCATGTAAAGTTGTGATCCTAGCGAACGCTATAATGGATAGGAATGAAAAGTTTGAAGACATCGAGAGGGTTGGAATCCGGGGAGTCACCTCAGAGGCAGTAAGCCTAGCCAAGAGGTCCAATTATGCGATAAAGCTAATCGGTACAATTGACAAAAATTTAGAGGTCGCACCGAAGCTTGTGCCCGTTAATCATCCCTTGTGCGTTCACGGAACATTAAACGCACTACATTTTGAGACGGATCTCGCCAAGGAGCTAACTATAGTTGGTTACGGCGCTGGAAAAGAAACAGTTTCAGCCGTACTAAACGATTTAATCACAGTTCTAAAGAAAAAGAAAGAGCAGTAAACCAAAATATGATTTTAGTTCTAATCCCAAACCCAAACATTCTTAGCTAAAGATGGAATGAATTAACACGTTCAACTTGGTTTATGAAATTTTATTGTGGAAGGTGCACAAGGAATTTATCAAAGCAAAACTTGAACCACATCTAAGCTTTCTCCATTCAGTACAGTTTGGTAAACCTAGCTTGGTCTGTGACTTTCAAGAAATTTACCGTTATTTCATAGATGATTTCTTGATTCAATACAGTCAGAACATCATGGTAAAAGACTTCACTGTTAAGACTGAAAAACTATCAACAGACAAGAGGGGAAAAAGACAATATTTGAATGATCTTAAGACTGTAGATTTGATGAAGAATCTGAATGTTTGTTTTGAGGGTAAGGTTTAGATTCCAATAATCAAACACGGCATGAGACAGACCATTGAGACCTTGATTAATGAGGTGCTCTTTTATTCGCAAAATTTCTAAGAGGCGAAAGAGAAACATGGATTTCGAGAATAATGACGATTGGAAGCTTAGGACGGAGATAGTCTCTGAAGATTGTTTATCTAGATCAGAAAGGTTGGGTAGATCTTGCCAAAAGCGAGGAAGAAATGATCAATGTTATCTTGAAAGCTAGTGAATCTGGTTCTGTGATATTCCCGCTTTCGTTAATCCATCATGCGGAGACATGTAAAATTTCTAATGTCAAAAGAAGAAGGAAACTAGCATCTCTAATGGTAACTTTGTCAAAAGGATACTCTTTCTCTCCATATGTTGAATCAATAATTGAAATGGAAATCCGCCAAGAAGTACGTATTAGATATGGACTTCCCCCGATAGATCTAGGAAAACATGTTTTTGGAAAGGGTATAGGACATTTTATAGGAGCCATACCTGAAATTGTTTCGAGGAAAGACGCTCCAGAACTTCCCAATCAGATTAGACAAGAGTTGCTCGACCTTTTAGACAGTCCTGAAGCTTTGTATACAGTTCTAGCTGGATACCGTAAGATACCAAGCTTGATTCAACGGCTTGATGTCGAAGCGACAAAGAGAATGGAATCAATTCGAGAAGAACGACTAAAGATAAAAGACAGCAAGTTACGAAGAAGAGTAGAGCTTGCTAGGTTTCTAAGGGATATAATCGCTCAAAAACTCGCAAAGGTGCTTATAGAAATGAATCTGCCTAAAGACACCATTATCAGGAAAGGTTGGTCTGAAAGAGACTTCAAGGAATTTCTCAACAATATTCCCACTGCCTTGTGCCTATTTACATTAACACTTGAAGGGGATCAGCAACTTAAAAGACCGATTCCAGTAAATGACATCTATGACATATGGGCTTTGAGTCTAGCGATCCCCTACAGTGATATTGTTGTTACCGAAAAAATGTGGACCTCGATTTCAAGACAATCTAAGCTGAACGAGGCATGTAATACAATAGTTGTTCCATCAATCGATGAGTTGCTAAAGTATCTATAAAGAATTAATATATCGTTTGGGTGTGGGATATAATTTTAATATAAATGGTTTAATTAACCGTTTTTATGATTGGTTTTGGAGGATTTGCGAATCGATTGTTTGGGTTTGAACGGTAATCTACGATCATCTGTGGGTCTTTCAGTCTTCCTGTCAGTATTCCTACAACTTTGTCATCCTTGTTTATTATCTCTCCTTCCACAAGGTTTTTAATTGCCGCCACGGATGCGGCTGAAGCCTGTTCGCAATCAAATCCATTACTGCCAACAATTGCTACTCCGTTCTCCATTTCTTTATCTGTGACTTGGACTGAAATGCCATTAGTAAAGTCTAAACTCCTTAACCCCTTCTTTATGTTCACAGGTCTACCAATTTGTATCGCAGTTGCACTTGTTTTAGGTTTTATTCCCTCTCTTTGTAAATAAGCATAAAAATCATTAACCAATCCATCGTTCACTTTACCGCCATTCCATCTTAATGCCTCATCTCCATGTAACCCGTTGTATAGCGTATAAAATGTGTTCGATCCCACAGCGTCGACGGAGACGAAACGCGGTTTCTTTTTAATCCAACCCCACTCATAAAGTTCCATTATGGCTTTTCCAAACGCCGAGCAATTCCCCATATTGCCACGTGGAAAAACAAACCAGTCCGGCGATTCCCAGTCCAAGTGTTCAAACGCCCTATAAATCATTGTCTTTTGACCTTCCAGCCTAAACGGGTTGACAGAGTTCATTATATAAGCCCCGTCCCTACCTCTTCCTAAAACCACCTTGAGCGCATCGTCAAAGTTTCCATCCACTTCATATATCTCAGCATTGAACTGGAACGCTTGACTGAGCTTCCCAGAAGCAACTTCCCCCTTTGGGATGTATATGGTTGCCTTTATGCCTTCGTTAGCAGCATACATGGCTAAAGATGCTGACGTGTTGCCCGTCGATGCGCAGATCACTTCTTCTATTCCAAGCATCTTTGCGTGCGTCAACCCGGTTGATATTCCATTGTCCTTAAAAGAACCGCTCGGGTTTAACCCTTCTGGTTGAAACAAAACATTTTCTTTTGGCATACCCACATACTTTGCTACTTTTGTCATCTCATAAGGTCTTGTTCTTCCTTCAGCGCCATCGAAAGAAACGAACACTTTGCTGTATTCATCGTAATCTTCTGAATCGGCACCAGTAAAATTGATGAGCTCCCTAAACCGCCAAACACCACTTTCGTTGAAGATGTTTCCATGTGGATTCTTTCTTTCACGAAAACTTTCTTGCAGTTTTCTAGGAAAGTGGCCTCCATATTTGACGTCTAAGAGATTGCCACAATCACAGGTTGTCCTAACTTCATGGATATCGTACCTTTTACCACAACTTGGAATTATACATTGAAGGTAAGCTTCGGCTTTCATTAAACTCTATTCTGAATTTTTTGTATATTTAAACTTGTTGAAAAGGCTCGAAAAATCAAGAACGTTAATCTGCAATAGTTGTGACGAAGAGCCATTAGACCTTACAGCCTAAGCCTGAAATCTCTGTTCTGACTTGAATTGCCATATTTCGGAATGTTTCCAGCTTCACTCTCTTAAGTGGGATGAGCGATTCATCATGATCATAGCAAAGTATAGACGTTTATCCATCTGAATAGCTCCGATGTGTTTTTCATCCGGATATCGCTTAATTATTCGTGATGATTAATTTAAAACATTAGTGGTTAAAAGATTAGAAGGGTTAGACTCTGGGAGTTACTTGGAATGAGCATCCTACAATGTACTGAATGCGGATATATGGTTGAATCTCTTCTTCCAAGGCACATGTGCCTGAAGTGCGGAGGCTTGCTTGAGTGCAAACTCGATTATGAAAGGCTTGAGAATGTGGATTTTACCGGCGATTTCACTTTTTGGAGATATCGTAACCTACTTCCCGAGGTTAAGATTTTGGCAACTATGCGCGAAGGTGGGACTCCTCTTCATAAAGCTAAACGTTTAGCTAAAGAGATAGATTTGGAACATCTATATTTAAAGGATGAAACCCGTAACCCAACAAACTCTTATAGAGACAGAAGCTCAGCCCTTCTAATTTCTAACGCGTTAGACCTAAATTCCGCGGCAGTAGTATGCGCAACCAGCGGCAATATAGGGGCCTCCTTATCCGCTTATTGTGCAAAATATGGAATCATCTGCCATGTGGTAATTCCGAAGATTGTGGACATGGGTAAACTGGCGCAAATGCTAATTTACGATGCTGTAATCGAGGAATACGGCGATATGGTAGACAAATCGATAGAGAGAACTGAGAAACTAGCCGAAGAAACCGGCTGGTACCAAGCTACACCAGAACTAAACCCGCTCATTATAGAGGCTCAGAAGACTATAGCGTTTGAGGTTGTTGAACAGATCGGAGTGCCAGACTGGCTTATCGTCTCGATGGGTAGCGGCGGAACAATATACTCCGTATGGAAAGGTTTCCGAGAGCTCCATGAACTAGGTAAAATCAAAAAGCTGCCAAGAATGGTCGGAGTTCAGGCGGAAGGTTGCTCGCCGATAATAGACGCCTACCTCAAAATTAAGGCGAAAAAGTTTACGAAACCGTTCACACACGCGATTGGCATACTTGTTGAAAAACCAATACAACAAAAGTTAGCGATACAGGCTATAGAGCAATCAGACGGCACAGCAATTCCGGCTTCAGATCAGGAAATCTTCTCGGCAGAACAAGAAGCAGCAAAGTTGGAAGGGATCTTTGCGGAACCAGCAAGCTCAGGAACAATAGCCGCCCTAAAGAGACTTAGAAGCCAATCCGTCATAGGTAAGGACGAAATAGCGGTCTGTTTAATCACTGGAAGCGGATTAAAAGCCACTGATGTCTTACAGGCTCTCTCAAAAAAACGGAAAACAGCCATCGTTGGAACGGAGTTCAGCACAAAAGAGAAGATACTGCAAATTCTGAACCGAAATGATGCTTACGGATACGAGTTGTGGAGGAAGATTGGAAAAGTTATGACTCGGGCTGCGGTTTATCAGCATCTTAATGATCTCTTAGGAAGAGGGTTAGTTGTTGCATACGATGAGAAAGGAAGAAGATACTTCAAAATTACTAAGCGTGGAAGAAGAGTTTTACGTGCCATTGATGAACTAAAAGTATTGGTATGATCGCCTGAGAACCTAAACTTAAAATAAACGTGAAAAGCTTTCATGTTTTATCAGCCTTAAAACTTATAAGGTTAAAATTTATTATAGTTATAACTATACTAAGTGATTCATATGAGTCGACGAACCACAGCATCAACGGCGATTCGATTAGCCCTCACAGCCATTTCCACATCGCTTGTATGTGTAGCCACCATGGTATTTTCCATTTATGTTCCGCATACCAGAGGCTTCTTCAATATCGGTGAAACCATGATATACGCTACAGCACTGCTTTTCGGTCCATTCATCGGATCTTTCGCTGGCGGCGTAGGTTCGATGCTTGCAGACATCTTGTTAGGGTACCCACACTATGCGCCCGCAACCTTCGTCATAAAGGCATGTGAAGGGGCGATCGTTGGTTTTCTCGCTCGTAGAAGACCAAAGTTTAGTTCCAAAATTCTGTGGAAGGCCTTTACATTTGGTGTTGGCTCTATAGCTGGAGTCTTATTAGGCGGCATCGGTTCCCTTTACTATAGTGGCGCTGTAGAGCTTTACCTTGGCATCCCACCGCCTACTAGTCCTAACGTAGTCTTTTCGGTTCCGCCACTGTTCTGGTACTCATTAGGAGCATTGGTTGTTTTATTGATATCATTGATAGGTTTCATTTTAGAACCAGAGTTTGGTTGGCTCTTCTTCACAACGCTTATAGGAGGCGCAGTAATGGTTACGGGTTATTTCCTCTATCAACAATTCTTACTGTTTCCGCTGTTCGGTATTGAGGTTGTGGCAGTAGCTGAAATCCCCGTGAATATTGGACAGATGACGGTCGGATTAACCGTTGCGATACCAATCGTGAAGATTGTTCTACGCAGCCTCCCGCAAATTAAAAGCTAAAACTGCAACTTCATTTTAAGAGGATTCAAAATGAAACTGCCATCCGGGAAAGTTCCTATAGACATCTTAAAAGAAGTTGTCTTCAAAAACTTGGGCGTTAAACGTGAAGAAGTTGTTTTAGGCCCTTCAGCAGGATTCGACTGTGCCGTGATAGACATAAGGGATGAGTCTTTAATCGTTTCCATGGACCCCATTACTGGAGCGATAGAGCGGATTGGTTGGCTTGCCGTAAACGTCAACGCGAATGATGTTGCCACAACTGGCGTTGAGCCAGCACTCTTATTTTCATGCATTCTACTTCCTGAAAATGCGGATAGAAAAACTGTTCAAACAATATGTGTTCAGATGGATAAGGCCGCAAAAGACTTGGAGATGGCAATCGTCGGAGGGCACTCCGAAGTAACCCCTGGACTGACTAACCCGATAGTTGTAGGCTGCGCAATCGGCATAACGGAAAAGGGAAAATATGTGACAGCAGGCGGAGCTAAACCCCGAGACAAACTCATACTGACCAAAAGTGCCGGAATAGAAGGCACAGCAATTCTCGCATCGGATAGAGAAGAGCAGTTAAAGAAGGCGTTAAACCCCACAATGTTAGAGAAAGCCAAAAAATTCTACAACCAAATAAGCGTCGTCAAAGACGCCATTACAGCCTTCGAAACAGGCGGAGTCAACGCAATGCACGACCCAACAGAAGGCGGCGTGATAGGCGGAGTATATGAAATGGCAGAAGCATCAAACCTAGGCGTGAAAATCTTTGAACAAAGGATTCCAGTCCAGCAAGAAACGCTAGAAATCTGCAAATTCTTCAGGATTGATCCTCTACAGCTAATAAGCTCCGGGACCTTGCTGATCTCTGCTAAACCAGAATATGCAGAAAAAATAGTTAAAAATCTGGAACAAACACACATTCTCGCCTCTGTTATTGGCGAATTTTTAGAAGACCCGTGCACTCGTGTGATAATAAGGAAGAATGGGGAGCCTCAAACTTTACCAAAACCATCATCCGATCATCTTTGGGTTGCGCTCATGAGAGGAGAAGGGCGATAGATCGAAGTGTAAGATGATTTCCGTCGTTTTCGAGAATCCTTTCCTTGCTGTAAATTGACTTTGGTGATGCTTAATAATTGTGGCAGGTAAAAACGTCACAAACACTGCTTTTGCACTAGCACCTATATGACTTCCTTAACGCCTTAAGTAGATTCTTCAAAAGCAACTAGAAATGACTGGGGTTCATTTGATAGTGCTTGGGCTGGCTTCAACTTTTCATCCAATCCCTCGACTTTGCACTTATTAAAGGCTGGAGCCGCAGCAATTTTTGATACGTTTCACATCTCTTTCCGCTATTGACTTTGTTCTACTCCACTGTTTCTGAGTGTGTGTCAATCTTTAGGTGATTATCAATCAATAAAATGATTGGTACGAGCTTTTGGAGCTAAACTTCATAAAGTTTGACACAATAAATACATAATATGGCACCTAAAATAGATAAGTTATTTGGTTCGAAGACCAGAGTTATCTTGCTATCCAAATTCATGATGAACCCTAATAAAAGTCTCTATATACGCGAGTTGTCCAAAGATTTAAAGATACCATATGGTATGCTCTATAAGGAAGAGAAGAATTTAGTGTCCTTAGGCATATTGAATGAAGAGAAAAAGGGCAAGATTACTCTCATATCTGTGAACAATAAGCTCCCTTACTTTGCTGAATTGAAAGGCCTGATAACTAAAACTAAAGGTTTGGGCGACCGAACAAAAACTTCACTTTCAGGATTGAAGGAAATACGGTATGCTCTCATCTACGGTTCATTTGCAAGCGGAGAAGAGTCGGAATCAAGTGATGTTGATTTGTTAATCATAGGCAATGTGGACGAAGAAGAAGTGCTCAAGGCAATAAACCAGGTTGAAAACGAAGTAAGTAGGGAAGTATATTATGTACTTTGGAGTGAAAAAGAGTTTCTGAATAGAATCAAGAGCAGACACCACCTTTTAATTGACATCAAAAGTAAACCGATTATCATGCTAATTGGTGAAGAGGATGAGTTTAGAAGAACTCTTAAGAAGCAGGGCTATAAGACCAATAAAGCCGAATCACAAGTCAGCGGTTAACACAATTAGACGTGCGTACAGGGACGTAGATACAGCTAGAACGCTAATTGTGAACAAGAAATTTTGACTGGTCCCTCGCCGTCTCATACAATGCAATGCTGGTGGCAGGAAGAGCATTGATGTTTAATCAAGGCTACCGGCCATCGAGTACAGAAGGCCATGTGGCGGTGGTAAAGTTTCTGCATCAGTAGCAGGTGATAGGATGATAATGGTGATGAATGGTATGCGAAAGAAGAGACACAGAGTAGTATATGAGGAGATGGACATAGTTTCTGAAGATGAAGCAAGGCAGGCAGTTCGATGGGCTGAAGAATTCGTGAAAAAGATTGATGAAATAATTCAGAAATCGAAACAGGAGAAGAATTGAAATATTTGAACCGGATAATCAAGTAATCAATTTATAACTTTCTCATCTTCTGAATCCTTTAAAATTTACAAAACAAGATTAACCATTTCAAAAGTGCCGGGGGCGGGATTCGAGCCCGCGACTTCTGGACAGCTGGGCGCTTACCCCTTTTGTTCTCCAGATTATGAGTCTGGCGCCCAAACCAGGCTAGGCTACCCCGGCTACTATTTGAACTACCTCGGTACATTTTTTATTTACGCTTCCTGAAAAACATTAGCTCATCTTTCTCGCATACGTATTCAAACCCTGTTTCGAGCAGAGATTTTATCTCTTCAGGTTTGCTTGCCACATTCACTGTAAACTCGTCGCCGTACTCTCCGAACATCGTCTTTTCCACAGTTATGTAAATTTCCGTGTTCTTTAAGGTTTTGTGTCCAAGAAATTCTTTGACATAGTATGGATATCCTTCGTTTGGTGGTATAGCATGGTTGCTTTCCAGTGTCTGAGTGTGTGAAGCGTTATTTTTATAAGCCTTGGGTTTTGGAGCTTACTTGCCAGCCTTTTCCTTGTCCTCTGCAGCGCTTGCTTCATTGTGTTGGAAGTCGCGTCACAGAAGACTTTCTGGTTATTTCTAGGCAGGTTTTTGAGCATTGCTATCGTCTCGTTATTGACTTTCCACATCCATGGGTTACTGCGTTTTTCTGGCTTATTTAATGTTATTATACGTTTCTCAAAGTCTACGTCCGTCCATTCAAGCCTTACGGCTTCGCCAGCCCTCATCGCCGTCTCCTTGAGCAGTTGAAGAAAAGCACCAAGTTTTTTGCCTGCTCCAGCTATTAAAGCGTTGATCTCTTGCTCCGCTGGAATAAAGGGGTTTTTCTGTTCGATTGTACATTTTGGTTTTTCCCAAAAGGAACCATGTGTTTTCAGGAACAGTGTATAGGCATTTATAACATTCTTCCTTCTGTTTCCCGACCACTTTTGTTTCGCAATCACGTCTTTGACAGATTCAGGATTGTGAATGTCTGCACCTCTTTGTGTTAAAACTCTCAAAGCTGAAACGTTACATCTAATGGTTTCGTCTGCATACCCTTGTTTCTTCGTCCACCAGACGAATTCGACAAGATTGCTCTTTACATCTTTGTCTAGCTTCGTGGCTCCCGCAGCCCATTCTTGTCGGGTTGTTTCCACTTCGACCAAGTTTTTCGAGCCTTCTGCCTCAGTCTCGCATACTTGGCAGTCTAAGCTATATCGTTCCATCTTTTTATTTCTTAGGCTAGAACGGCTAAACCGGTAGCCACAATCTCGACAGATCCATCTTTGAATCACGGCAAACCTAGTTTTCCTTAAACCGTCCTTCCACATCTTTCTAAATACGACAGGGCAACATCCAAGGGTTTGCTTGCCCAAAATTCGAAGAGTTCAAACGGGTTCGTTAATTTGAGTTTCGTATTTCACCCCATCCCGCTTTCCAATCGTGCTTTTTTCTTCATTCTCTTATCAATGTTTACTCTTCCAAAGTAATCATGAAGCTTGATCCCTCTGAAGACAAGCTAATATTCATCTTTAATAATAATACTCGTTATATAAATGTAAGATTTCTTAAAAGTAAGCTAGCTAGCTTTGAGAGAGAGTTTATCTGAAGACCTCATTTAACCTTCCCCGAGTTAACCCAGTAGAGGTAGACGGAGTCTGAAGAAGAAACCTTGGTCAGCAACCCCGGTTCTACTCTATCTACTTTGATAAAGGGCTGAGTTGAGAATTCGGAGAGATGATTGAGCAGGGCCTTCTTGTCTTGGTCACTTAACTGGCTGAAGAAACTGCGGCAATAGGTTTCTGATCTTAGCAAGTCGAAATCAAAATTACGCTCCTCTAGGAAGATTCTGAGTTTCTTTTCTATAGAGGTCTCATCTCTTCTGTAGTCAACCCTGACCATGCCTGCTTTCTCGAAGAAGGGATTGAATCTCGCCATAACCGCTAAAGCCTCAATCACTTTCGCATTCACTTTCGGCATAGTTTCTTTGACCAGAAAAGACCCTAGACCAATACCCCTAAATTTCGGATGAATCACAACTCTGCTTATCCTCGCAATCTCTTCATTGATCAGCCTCGCTTTATACAAGTCGCCTGGCGTGTAGCGGTATCTTTCGCCGAAAACCATGTTCCTAGGCTTCAAGTTAAGGTAAGAATGAGAATAGACTATGACTCCGATCAATTCGTCTTTGAAAAGAAGTTTGTAACAATCCTTTATCCTGAGGCTTTCAGGCTCGTCTTCGTCTT
>Ga0315310_10001727_pt1 | contig 13815 bp, 11 predicted proteins | sample TDP5_MG_FD_203630 | JGI IMG/M metagenome (GOLD analysis project Ga0315310, IMG submission 203630) | Freshwater sediment microbial communities from Lake Towuti, South Sulawesi, Indonesia - TDP5 | ecosystem: Environmental > Aquatic > Freshwater > Lake > Sediment | place: Indonesia: South Sulawesi... | reverse complement strand
CCAATCAAATACCGCCGGAGACCCAGCGATGATAAACCCTGCCTTGCGCAATTTCGTAATTTCTTTATGCACCTTCCGATCATCGTATTTCCAGTAGAGAATTAACGGAATCTTACCCTTCACTTGTTTTAGGGTCTCAGGCTTCTTGGAAATAATATCATGGGCGATTGTGGGGAATTTCTTTCCGTACTTCTGAACCGTCTCGACTAGAAAGAGGTACCACTCAGCAAGAACATTCTGCTCTCCCCTTTCTCTTACATATTCCCGGCTCTTTCCCAGTCCAAAATCATAGGACTCATCACAAATAAGATGAAACGCTTCGGATCTAAAGGCAGGACAAATCTCTGAATAGAGATCCTCCACAAACGATTTAAGCTCCGGATTTGAAACATCAAAACAATGTGCTCCTGGAAATTCCGCAAACTTTTGCAGCGAAGGCTGGAGGAGCATGTTATCCATATGCCCAAACATCTCCACCGCCGGTTGAATCTCTATAAAATGCTCTAATGCATAATCCTCCAGCTCAGTAATGAGCTCTTTCGTTAGAGGGGCGCGTCCCTCTCCTATTTCAGGATATTTGGAAAATGTAAACATGTCCTCCATCCATAGAACCAACACGTTCTGCTTAATCGCACTTAGAAAGCGAATGAATTTCTTGAAATTTTCTGCAGTCGGGCGTTGCCCCCGGGAGATATCATCCACCAACCCGCGGATTTCAAAATCGGGATAATCCACAATTTGCCCAATCGGCACGTAGATTTGTTTTTCCTGAATTCTTGCAAGCTGGGCAAGCGTGAGAATTGCATAGTAGGCACCTCGCATAGACCACGCATGAATAACTATCTCATTCAAATGGATTTCCAACAAATAGGCTTCGCTTCGTGCATCCGCTGGAATAACCTGTTTCATTTGCCCCCATTCAACGTTTGCAGAGGGGTCACATTTGCTCAAAGAAATCTCAAAATTATCAAATTCAACAGGCTCCCAATTCTCCTCCAACCACTGTTTCATTCGGGCGATAAAAGTGGGTGTATCCCAATCGGGTTCAGGGATTGACGGCAGCCCCTGACGTTTAGGCAGGTTATTTTGTGGTATAAAATCCCCTTCCACCTCTACATCAATTAGAGATGAAAACCTGACCCATTTTTCAGAATCAATTTGCGTAATTTTGGGAATTGGCACTATGTAATCGCCCCATTTCATTTGCAATTCACGATAATCCTTGAAAAGATCCGCTACAGATAGAATCTCTGAAGTTTCATTATTTAAGAGCCGAATTCTAATCATATTCCCACTTATTATCTGATTTTTTTTTGAAAATTAAAGAATTGGTCAAAAGAATGCGTAACCTTTTTTTAAATGATTAAAATTGACCTACAGAAAATTAAAATATATTTACAAATTTATTTTCCTATAGAAAAGAGTTATTTTATTATTTATAAGATGTTGCTTGAGAAATCGGTATATGCTCGTAAATTTAAGTAAATTCATTGTAAAAGACTCTTCGATCTGTCATGGTGAACCTACTTTTCGGGGGACCCGTATCTTAGTAAGAGATGTTCTGGATCAGGTCGCAAATGGGATGGATTGGAATAATATTATCAAAGAATGGCATGGCGCGATATCAAAAGACGCAATTGCAGAAGCAATTCGATTAGCAAAGGATGCATTTATCAATTATAAATATAATTCTGCGCCAGAAATATCCGATTTAACCGAAATATCCGATTAAACCAAGTTATTGCACTACTTGGAAATTCACACCAAAATGAGAAAATTATTCATTACCTAGTTAATTTTCCTTGGTACTTTATGTATTTTGATTGAATAAGAGATTTTGAGCTTCTTTAAAAGGAACTTCTAGTATATCTTCTTTATCATATTTAAAAATCCACTGTAATGTTCTTATTGTAAATTTTATATCGAGGGGATAAAGAATGGTTACTAACACATCAAAACCGTGTTTATTATGAATATATTCCCAAAGAGGAAAAAATTCTTTATGTGTCGAATTTTCATAACGAAATTTACACTTTTTACAAATTATCCTTGCTAAATAATGCGGTAATCCCTCCTTTATCCATTTTTCAGTAGATGCATAGGCTTGAGTAATTGATTTTGAATGTAATAGTTCTGTTAATAACAAACATGAATCATTTTTATGTTGGATCTTGATAATCACCCGTCTTTCACGATATTTATAGATACCTGGTGTGATTTCACAACTCATTCGATAGAACAAATTTACGTCTTCAATTTCAAAATAGCTGGGTGATAAATGGCTGTTATCCTTTAAGTATCTGAAAAAATTGATATCATTTACATATTCAATTGGTACATCACTTACATCGATGCCTAAAAATCGATTAATACATCCATAGACTAAATTCTGTGCTTTATTTAATCTATCATCTGAACGCATTCAGTTTGCCTTAAATTGACCTGTTTACAATGAATCCAAAATGCTAACCAAAATATCAGGGTATTTCTTTTTAATTAACTCTTTATTTTCTAGTAGAAGCCTATTTAATTGACCTATTAATCGAATTTTCTCATCATTATTCGTTAAATGCATTAATTCAGTGGATATCTCTGAGATTTTGGTAATCAAATCTTCTTCCTCAATCCAATCCTTTCCCGTACCATATTTATCCTTCCCAACTCCTTCATCAGGTATTGCTAATTCAGATTGAGAAAGAGAACTTTGTATAACGGATTTGCTCATTTCGACTGGAATAAATGATTGGGAAACAATTAATAGGATAAATTCATCATATAAACCAAATTTGTTTATTTCAACCGAATTTGTATTTAGTGAAATTTCAGAGTAAATAGGTTCCTTAACTTGACCTGAGAGTGCAACTTCTCTTTTTTGTGTAATATTCTTAGTTTCATATTCAATTTCCTTAGATAACTTTGAAGTAATTTCATGGCCATCTCTTTCAAATATTCTACCTATTTTAAAATCAATAAAAGTATCTTCAGATTTTTTATAATAGTTTTGAATTAGCCTAAATATCCTAACTTTATTTTCATAAGCCCATTCTCCTCTCTTTCTCTTTTGAGCCTCTTTTGGCATTCTAGTTATTCTTAAATGCTCCGCCATTCGCCGAGACTTTAATTTTATTTTTGGTAATTTGAGTTCAAGAATACCATCAATAGTTGATTTTTCAATTTCATTATATAATTCCTGAAATAGCATATCTAATGATACATCTGGATATTCCATAGCTAATAAGCTCATTATTTCAATAATTTCAGGATTAAGTTCATTCACTTGATTCATTCTTTCTCAACTTCTTTTTGAGTTACTTCTGAAACAATTTTTTTAATTTTTTCTTTTGCTTCTTTGGGAAGCTTAATTCCTCTTTCTTTCTTAGTTGGCAGTCTAATTTCCATAAACCTTATAAACATTTTTCGCCATTCTAAACACAAATTAAACAGGAGCTCAGAAGATTCTCTTAAAAATTCTTTTTTACCCTCTAAATATAGCGTGATTATCTCAATAATTTGGTCTTTTAATGTAGTAAATTCATTTTCAATTTTTTTCACCAACAATTCAGAAACATCTTTCATTAGAATCTTAATATATTCAAAATAATGGCCAAAATAAGTAATTAGTATTTTTAGACTTAAATCGTCAATATTTGCTCCATGAGTTATATAGACTCTCGATAATTCATTTACAACACCATAAGGTGTTATGCTTAAAAAATTGACTTCCTTCAAGTCTTCGATGAGAAAATTTAAACAGAATTCAGTTGTTGATCTTGAAAATTCTGGATTTGATTGGTATTTTCCTTTCTCATATATTAAAAAATGTAAGTCTCTCGTTGAATCAAAATATTTAAGATAACTTCTCCAAATTTCTTCCAAATTATCTACTTGAGTTTCCATAATTTCTTCAAATTTATTAATTAAGCTTAGAATTTTATCTGTAAACTTCTTAAAGTCATCTGGATTCTCTTCAAATTGAAGAGAATCCATTATAATATCTTTTAGAATTGCTCCGACAATTGTGGGACTTACTAATTTATTTAAAGTCGCATCTGTGATAATTCTATTACAAAAAATATTTGCATTATTTATATCACTATTCTTTAGTGCCTCTGAAATAATTTTCATGTCTTCTTTTATAATCAAATCCATAGCCATACTAAACCACTAATTATTATTCGACAAAATATGTTCTCCTACCAAGATATAAAAATTAAAACTTTCAAAAGTTATGGTTCAATTTTTTTAATTAAACAATTCGGAATATTCCGATAATTTTTTCCAAATTTATAAATATAAATGAATAATCATAAAATATTTAACAAGAAAATTTAACAAGATAATTAATTCTTTTTCCAAAATTAATATATTCTTGAATTGCCCTACTCTTCATTTTGAATTCAACCTTTAACCTTTCTATAATGGATATATAGACTATCACTTAAAATAAGAGATTTTTTGAAACTATTATACATTATTAATATATCAATAACCGACGGATGATTCTATGAAATTGATATCTTCATTAATAAGGGGATAACCACGAAACCTACTAAAATCGGCAAATTGGATCGTATTGAGAAAATTCACCAGTTGGGATCTGGACCACAACTGTGGTTTTTTCTAGATCGGAAAATTCAGGGGAATCTAAATGATTATGATAAAAAAATAGAAGAAAATCCTGAAAAAGTCTTTGGTATCTATGCTAATGAAGAACTTGATAAGACAATTTCAGAGATATTCAAAAACGACCTTCAATCGTTAATCAGAAGCAACCGTCCGCAAGTACGCGTACTCTTTGGAGACAATGGAACAGGAAAATCTACTCATTTACAATACTTCAAACAAATCTTGGAAACTAACTACCAAAATGTGAATTTCTTTTTTCAAATTGATCTGCGGCATATTGCTGAAAAATCGGAAAAAGGTTTGTGGTTGGCAATTTTTAACCAAATTTATGATACCTTGCATCAAAGGAACGATATAATCAATGTTATACAAGATAATGATGAACGAGACTTACGAAAAATCTTTAAAAATACAGAAATTGCAAAAAATATCAAAATTTTCGGGCGAGATGCTTCCGAAGACTATTTTTATAGCGAAAATTTTCAGACCATTTCTAATATTCAAGCTTTCTTCAATGGAGTAATTGATATACTCATGGATCATAAGATTTTAACGGTTATTGCCATTGATGAAGTGCAGCAAATTGAAAATTGGGGAGATCATGCATTTGAGGCTTTTTTAGAATCATTTATTCTATCAACCTATGATAAATATATGAATTATTCTGAAGGAGCACGCCTATTTTTCCTTCTTTCGTTTCTTTTAAAACGTCCTGCGTCTCGCAATGATAAATATGCTTTTCTGGAGAAACATAGCCCCGGGTTTGTTTCAAGAATGAAAGGAAAAGAGATTCTCCTCTGTAGCTTCACTGAACAGGAACACGATGCTGCTTTGAAACTCATTGCCGAAATCACGAATTTAGACCCAATGGAGCAAAGTGCATTTGAAGCTCAAACTAAATCTAAACTCACTTACTGGACAACTCGCAATAATCCTCGAGAATTTGGCAAATACATATATGAAATTTACAACAAATTGGGCTTTCTAAAATTAACTCCCCCTGAATGCCGATTAATCTACGAAAGTGAAGCGCGTGATTTTATCACAAAGAAACTCCTTGACAAAGGATTTACTTACGTTGCGGAAGAACCCACCAATATATCTGGTTATAATTTCGATGTTTACGCAGAAGAAACGGAACGAACAATTCTTAAAAAGTGCGCTTTTGGTGAAATCAAAACCACTCAGCCCAAAAGCCTAAAAGCTCAAGTAGAAAAATTTTCTTATTGGCTTAATTCCATCTGCCATTCTACCAAATATAACCATCCAGATAATTATTATTTCTTCATCTCGCCCTATGATCCCAGTTCCCCTACTTCTGAAATCCTTCAACAATATGACATTAATTGGATTAAATTTCAACCCCCCACTTTAATTTTTGAATCAGGTCAAGAAGAAGAGGAAAAACCAAAATTGTCTCCAGAAAAACCAAAAATACCTCCTAAAAAATTCAAACCATCTCCTAAAAAACCAAAGAAGACCCCAAGAAAGAAACGAGTAAAACAAAAACCAATGAAACCATTATTTGCTGTTTCTGAAACTACTCCGCTCAAAGAATTAAGTATTAAGGGCTTAGGAGAAAAACGTATGGAATTACTCGAAGAACAAGGAATTATTACATTAAAAAATCTCAAAGAATTAGACCCTAATCTACTGGCTCAAAAAATCAGTGGAATTACTTCTAAAATGCTTTTAGAATGGAAAAAAGAATGTGAGATCCTCCTAAATCCCTAAAAAAGGGCGATAATAACCCTTTAAGAACCGAAAACAGGCGCCATTTTACTTTATAACAAAAACTTTTTTTGCCTAACCAAGCTATCTGACCATGTTATTCGGTTTATGTATTAGGAATTTAAAATTAAAAAACTGGGATTTTGGTCTTGCCAATTTAGGATCTCTTTAAATATACAAGTATAAATATTGAGAGTTAATTCAAATTAGGATTAACAATAAATTATTTTTCAATGGCTCTTGAAATAATTTAGAACCTTCGTCATACAACTTTGTGAACTATTCATTTTGTGAACATCAGCCAAGTAGGTAACGTTGCAAAGAATTATATGTTTCAGGCCCAATCTTACATATTCTTCTATTCGGCCAATAATTTCATCAGGAGTTCCAAGCAAGAAATTATCTTCAAGCATTTTTGTAGGGACCTTATCAATTGCATTTAAAACGGTATCTTTATCGCACCTTGTAGGAATATAATCCCGGGTTCCATTGAAATTTTCACCGAGCGGGTGGGTAGCTCCATAACGTTTAAAATCCTCATCTGTTTTAGGGAAAGCGAAAATTTTCATTAGTGGAGAATTGAGAATTTCATGGCATACTTCTGATTGCTCATCTAAAATACATAGACAATAGAGCGCTGGAACTATTTCCTCAGGATTTCGTCCATATTTCTTAGCTGAGGCTCTTATTACTTTCAATTTTTCCCTATACGAATCTGGGTCTATTGTAACAGGTAACCATCCGTCCCCTAATCGGCCGGTTATTTCAAGCATTCTTCTTTCATGGGCTCCGATCCATATTGGAGGATATTTTCTCTTTTTATAGGGTTTTAAACCGAGTATTGCATCTTTCATTGTCCAAAAGTTCCCATTAAAATCAACTTTGTCATCTTTTTCCCATAACAACCTAATTATTTCAATTGCTTCTTCAAATTGACTCACAGGTTTGGACCATTGGATGCCATAAGGGAGGATATTTGCAGCTATGCCCGCACCGATTCCGAGAATGGCCCTCCCTTTGGATAGATGATCAATAGTTAGGAAGGTCTGGGCTAATGATGCTGGAGTTCTCCTTAAAGTTTCAGTTACGGCAGTTCCTAAGAGAATATTTTTAGTATTCCAAGCTGCAATAGCCAATAGAATAATAGCATCATAGAGTTCATGAGGACTTTTTACGATTCTGGCAAGTTCAGTGATATCAGGAGTCCATATAGATTCCGGTATCCAATTCATTAAATGATCAAACCACCATACAGAATCATACCCCTGTAATTCATATTCTTTTACCGATTCTATCCCAACTTTAAAAGGTGGTATGGAGGTCGCTTCTATTCCAATTTTTAATTCGTCTAAATCCATTCTTTTACCTCATTCAGATTTGTAAAAAGTTTAACCGCATTTATTCTAATAATTTCTCAATAATCTTAAATACTCGATAACCACTTTCAACAGATCCCGTAGTTCCTATTAGTCCCGGTGCTATACAAGCATCCCCCACGTTAAACAAATTGGGTATGGGCGTCTCTAAAGGTAAACCGTATCCCAGCCATGTCCGTCCCTCGGGCCACTCATTCTTATCACCGCATAGTTTTATTTGCAGAATTCGCCCATAATTTTCAAAATCAGGAAAGATTTCCTTTAGATCACGTTTAATTTGTTGCATTTCACCTTTTACTTCAACACGAGGAATGTATGAAATGGGCTTAACTGAAGCATAAAGGAGATATTGACCTGTTGGCGCAATCTCAGGACAGATATTACTAATTGGTACAACAGTTCTAATTCGTCGCCCTCCCATTATTATTTCCAATCCATCTTGTATTCCTTCTAAGCAGAGTGGTCTATCACTTGCAATTAAGACCAATAGTGCGGGGCTCGGTCGGAGTTTTAGACGCATATCTGTTAGGTATTCATCATTAAAATTTTCCTGACCCGCCAATTCTAACGTCATCTTGGGGCCGATATCACTGATTATAATCCTGCATTCTATTTCAATTTCCTTTCCATCTTTTTCGAGGCATACCCCTGTCGCCTTTCCTTCATGAACCAAAATTTTCTTCGCACGACAATTGGTCCAAATGGCACCATTTGTCTCAATAATTTTAGCGAGTTCTTTAGCGATACTCAAGTTACCATTAATAGAAACAAAGAATTTTTTCATCTCTTTAAAAAGGAAAAATTTTGCAACAGGTAATTCCCATGAGTGAGCCATCATTAAAGATGCGCAAATATTATCAAAGACCTCATGCACCTTTTCATTTTCAGTAAACTGAAGGAGCCAATCACGAACTGTTAAAACTTCTTTTTGCTTTACTCCTCGCGTCCCTTTTAAATATCCATTAATAATCTTCTTTAATTCAACTGGTTTTATTTGATGACCACTTTTCTGACTTTCATCCCTCTCAAGCTTATCGATTAAATCAAGAAGCATTGGTAATCCGATTTCAGGTGATATTTCATAATCTGTACCCTTTATCCTATAAAAAACGCGTGACAAAGGACGTAATAAATTCATATCGACTTCCATTTCTTTTAATAACCTTATAACCCAGCTATCAGGAATAAGAACAGCCCCGGTCGGTAGTTTAAAGCCTTCATATTCAATTGTGGAAAATCTGCCTCCTATCTGATCTTCTGCCTCCACAATAAGTACTTTGAAACCCCTATGAGTTAATAGAGTTGCTGCCGCTAATCCACCCAATCCTGATCCAATTACTATTATATCATAAATTTCATGTTCCATTTAATTACCTCTCTTTTTCTGTCTTCCATTTAAGAAATCTATAAAAATATTTTTAATTCCCCTTTTATTTTCTTTCTTTTCAAAATCTTTTAAAAAGAATGCAGAATTTCTTTTTAATTATTAGGATTGAGCTGTCAGAAAATTAAAAAATATTCCAAATTTATTTTTCTATCGCTTTTTTTTTATAAAATCTAAAATTCAATACACAGGCTAAAAGAATCGCAAAAAAAGTTAGAATAAGCCATTCTTAAATGCGAATATGGGAAATGAAAAATTATTCTGAATAGAAAATCATTTTAGAGTAAATTAAAAAGAAATTTTTTATATTTTATTAGAGATAGCGATAGTAAATTTACATTTATTGAGTTTTTAAAACTATTTATAACTGATCAAACATTAAAAAAATAAGTCTCAGAAAATGCGTTAAGAAATCGACTCTCAGGTATAATTATTCATAAAGATTTTATGGAACTTATCGGAATTTTTTTAGAAGATTATAATCTATAGTGAAATAAAAATGACGAAAGAGGTAGTTTTTTTACCTGGCGCCTCGGGCTCCATGGGCTGGCAGGCATTTCTAAGATTATGGGATTTAAAACTTCAAGATAAATACGATATCGTGCTGTTACAACGCCCTTCCGCAACGAACAAGAAAATGTTTGCTCCTTATGAAAAGCAATGCGGAATACAATCCATCCCTGGCAAAGGTGTGGCGGAAGGCAACGGTTTAAAAATTGTCTGGGGTGATATAACTAACTATAAGGATGTTCTCGAAGCCATTAATGGGATTGACTGGTGCCTCTGCCCCATGGGCTTTATTTCCCCTGAAGCCGACAGGAACCCCGATATGGCCAAAGCTGTCAACACGGAGGGAATTAAAAATATCATACGGGCAATTGAATCCCAGCCCAATGGGGCTGAGCATATTAAGTTCATATATATAGGCAGTATTGCAGTGGTCGGGGATAGATTGCCACCGATTCACGTCGGGAGAATAGGCGATCCGATGAAGCCTAGTGTTTTTGATTTTTATGCCACTACGAAAGTTCGGGGTGAATATGCCCTCTGCGAATCTAACATAAAACATTGGGCAGCATTACGCGAAACTTTTATTATGATTCCAGATGTGATGTCGCTTCAGGATCCCATTATGTTTCATCAACCTATCAATTCTTATATGGAGAATAATACCTCAGAAGACGCTGGCCGGGCCCTCATCAACTGTCTTGAGCTTTCTGACGATTCTGACTTCTGGCGGCGCGTTTACAACATCGGAGGTGGACCATCTTGTCGCATTATTAGCTATGATCTAATGAATAATGCCTTTAAGATGCTAGGAATGGATTTCCGCAAGATTTGCGAGCGGAAATGGTTCGCCTTACGCAACTTCCACATGCATTTCTTTGAGGATTCCTACGTGCTGAATGAATACATTCATAATTGGAACGAAAGCATGGAGGACTACTGGAAGAAGATGTGGAAAGCTCTGCCGTGGTCAATGAAGTTCCTTGCCAAAATTAACAAATATTTCCCGCCAATGCGCTGGTTAGTTCATAAAATGACCTATAGACGCTTGAAAAAAATGGCGGAACGCAAAGATGGCACATTGGGCTGGTATAATAACCGAATGGATATGAGGATTTCTGCTTTTTATGGTTCTTATGAAAAGTTTGACAACATTCCTGACTGGGATGCCGATATGCCTGAAATGCGCCATGATGCGGAATGGATTCGCTTAGACCATGGCTATGATGAAACCAAAGCGCAATTGGACCTTTCTGATCTGCAAGGCGCAGCTCAGTTCCGGGGCGGTGAATGCCTCTCAGAGGAGTGGGATGGTAATATGTATACCACTTTACGATGGAAATGCGCTTTCGATCACGAATTCGAGGCAAAGCCTTATACGATTCTTAAGGCGGGTCATTGGTGTCCAGTCTGCTTACCTCCACCTTGGAATTATGATGAAATTGCCAAGAAGAATCCTTTCTTCGCCCAAATCTGGTATCCAAATCATGATCCAGATGAGAACAACTTCTATCCCAAGGATTGCTATAGGGATGTTGAAGGTATTAAATAATTTCAAAAGCTACAAATAAGTTTCTATTAAAATAAGAAGGGAAATATTGCTTTTCTTTCTGGTGGATAATCGGGGAATTTCTTATGGTACCATTTATGGTGCGTCCGCGCTCGCGGGACGAGGTTGGCCATGACCCACAAGGCAAATACTAGCCCCGGAAGCGACCAGGTGAGAATCGCCCAGCCAATCCACTCCACGATTTCACCGAGATAATTCCCGCACGAAACCCATCGGAAGACGCCGCCGTAGGGAATTTTGTACTCGGTTTCTCCGGGCTTCCGTAGGTTCCGCAGAATATAATCGGAGTGCAGATTGACAGCCATCCCGACGATGAAGATCGCGATCCCTATAATAAATTGAGGACTAAGAAACCAATCTGGTGGATACTCCGGACCCAGGGTGAAGAACCAGCGCCCATGGATGTAGCCGTTTACAGAATTAAAGACGATTGCGGTAGCCATGATATTAAAAGGAATTTGCTCGTTTCCTCGGGTAAGAAATGGAAAAATAAAAGCACGATTAATATAATGAATAGCAAACAGTAGCAAGAAAAAGATTGGAACAATACTTGTCAAATGGTCTCCGATAAAATAACAAATGACAAATACTACTAAAGGTACAGCTTCCATGATTGGCCAAGCGATACGATAATTTATTCCACTAGTGGCATGCCTGCCGTATTTCGCTACTTTAAAGAATAAACTCACAAAAGTGACAGCGCCAAAGATTAAGAATACTATTGTTATGATGTAATATATGATGAATTCAAGCATATTTTGCAATTGCTAAAAAAAATCTTTTAAATTTTCCCTTAAATTATAAATATAAAAATTAAAACTTGAGGTTTTTCGTTTCGAGGATTAAGACCCAGTCCTGACAGAGAGGCACTTCTGGTGCTTGCCATCGCCCTCTTGAATTTCCCGAGATAATTCCCAGATCATATTCCTCGCCATTTATCGGGTTAAAATAAAACGCGTGGTATTTAACATCCTGCTCCAATTTTTTCAATAGAGGCCCTGACCAGTTATAAATCCGTTGTGGAATGTAGATGATCCTCAATTCTCTTGGAATACCAGCGGCATACGGTAGCATTGGGTTATGCCAATTCCAGTGCGGTGAACTCCATTCAGGATGGGGCACCATTAACCACCATCGATACCTTTCCAGCAAAGCTTTGCCCAATCCGAGTTGTTTTGAGCCCGGCAAATGCATTGCTTCATCCCAAGGTGTATTTTCATAGACATGGGGGATGGGCGCATGTGGAGACGCTCCAAATGGTTGTTTTCTACTATTACATTGCCATATTCCGCCAGCGCCATATGTATGACCGGCTGCGCCGTTCAAAATGCAGACCCAAAACATCAATCGCTGCATTTCTTGATAATGCTGTTGCATATGCCCTTCATAAGTAACTTCTGCATCAATGACTGGCATAATCGGCTTTCTTGAATAAGCGTTCTTCATCGCATTCGCAGTATAGGATTTCACCAGTTCTCGCTCAAAATGACCGGTTTGGAGCATCTCAAAATCTAAGAGGGAAGGGTCTTTGATCTGAGTGCGCCCTGTCTTGTAACCGCCCAGAAAAATCCGATACCAAAACGGAATCGGGAAAGGATGATTGGAAATAAGGCGATGGTTGTAATTAATCTCACGAATATAGCGTGCCATTTCGGTCCAACCTTTCTTCTGCCTGAAATAGTCCTTAATGGCCGCCCAGCCAACTCTCATATTTGGCGCCTTCTGATAAAAAGGCATGGCAGTTTCTCCCGCAAGACACCACACCACGGGATAGGCGCCCCAGCGCGCTATGAGGTTCCGCCAGTGCATTTTCATCTTTTTAATTCCCATCATCAGTAGATAAAATCCCCAACTCCCTACAATGCAAGGCAATAATCCTATCTCCACAAGATATTGAATCCGATAATCTGCCATTTTGAAGTATTCGGGATTTATTCTCGCATAATTCTGCTCCCAGACATATCCCCCCTCATTTGCAGCTCGTTCATCAAATTCTCGCGCATCGCATGGTAAACCAGCTACAATTTGCACTACATTAAAGCCTTTGGCTATTCGATCCTGACAAATTTGCTGAAAATCGTCTGGCCAAGACCATCTTTTACACAAGCCGTACCACCACGTATCCCCCAGCCAGAAGAACGGGGTCCCATCCTCAAACTCTAATGTTCTTTTTGATTTCGCAATACGAAGGGATCCATGGGAGAGAAGGGGATTATCACCTTCATAAGGGATAACTTCAAGAATGCCCTTTTGCGCATGAAGCCTGCTATTATTTATATCGGTACAGACCATTTCGTAACTGTATGTCCCGAGTTCCGGAGGCGCAAATCTAACAACCCATTCATTCCCGCCCACCCAAAATGCGGGGACTTTCCATGACGCACCCTGGCTATTAGTTATGATAGCATCGAGCTCAATCTCATTAAAAGGATCTGAATACAATAGGTCCGATAAATAATTCCATTCACTGACCTGATACTGAATCCCCTGAATTTTCTTCATGCTCATATTCTCCTTCTGTTCAAATATTGCAAGAATACTTTAAAATTATTTAACTAAGGCAGTTAATTCACAATTGCTTTTTTGCCCTTTTTTTAAACTCAAGAAAGAAGTTTATTGAA
>Ga0315310_10001726_pt1 | contig 13815 bp, 12 predicted proteins | sample TDP5_MG_FD_203630 | JGI IMG/M metagenome (GOLD analysis project Ga0315310, IMG submission 203630) | Freshwater sediment microbial communities from Lake Towuti, South Sulawesi, Indonesia - TDP5 | ecosystem: Environmental > Aquatic > Freshwater > Lake > Sediment | place: Indonesia: South Sulawesi... | reverse complement strand
TCGATTACATTGCGACCTTCAGAAAGCTCATGCACGCGTATGTAAGCTTCTCCCATAATCCATTGAGGATGTGTCTGCCCAAAAATAAGTGCTCTAGGCCATTGATAAGTTGCTCCGCCTGTCTCAGTTGTAAGTGTGTAGAAGCCGCAGGCTAATTCATAAGCCGTATACCACGAGCCGAACGGAAGGTATCCGATTATTGCTGATGCACAATCCATCGCGAACTCCCAAACATTCTGGGAATAGTTCTTCTGTTCCAAGTTTATTCCAATGGGTTCAGGAGAAGCCTCGACATTTGCTGGATGGTGTGGAAGATTTGGAATGTCACGCACCTCAACATTAAGGTACATAGGAGTATAATCTGGCTCATACCAGTGTGTGTAGCCGGAAACCGTCACCTTAAGCGTTAATGTGTAGCCAGTGATGTCTAAGCCGCTTTCCCATGCGATTATGCTGACGGAACAGGTGTCTTTTGCTCCATTGTAAGGGTTTCTTGAAGTGTAAGACCAACCGACGCCGTAGGAGATATGAAGTAGGTCAAAGTATGTTCTGGCTTGACCTGTTGCGTGGTCCACGCGGTTGTCGAATCCAACTAGTATTTTCGTTACGTACATGTAGCCTGGGGCTGCATCATAAACTATGGAAAGGTCAAAGGATGCGAAATTCCATGTACCAGTTGGGTCGTTATTGCGATAGGCGGGGTGTATACGAACTCCGTTCTGGTCTACAACGTATTTATCGTTATAGCTGAAGTCGCCTAGGCGAAAGAATGTTCTATCATAGGCATTGAAGATCTCAGCATCAACCATGCAGTTTCCGAGTTGATGATGGTAATACCATATGTTAAGGTAGGTGTGTGGCTTAAGCTTGATGGGTGTCTGATAATCGCTGTCAGCTGTCGCGTCAAACAGGCTGAAGTAGCAATAGGAATCAGAGCTGCCAAAGTAGCCTGCAGCCATAAGGTAGTGTGTCAAGAAATTGTAGCCGAAAAAGGTGCCGGGAGATGGTATCGGCACTTCGTTCGTGCGAACCCCTAGTTCCGGTGGCAATGGGTTGTCCGGTCCATAGTAGCCATAGAAATCCTTCGCGCATTCCACTACGTTTGTCCTCCCGACAGGGTTTGTACCATCCCAACCAGTCCAGAAAGGCAAAATTATGGGGTTAGGCGTTGCAGCTGTTGCCACAGGTGGAAAACTCCGAAAGACCAAGATGGACAGAATGAGAATCGCAGTTAGGGTAACTGCGAAAAACTTTGTCTTCATTTTTTCAACTCTATTTGTTCTGAAAAGCTCTTCTTACGGCATCTACAAACGCGGATAAAATTTCTCCGAGAATGGTGGTCTTAATGAAAGCAACCCATGCAACCGCCAAGAGTGCACCGCTGAGGACGACGTATCTTCCGCTACTCCAAGCCCCAAGGTAAAAAAGTGGGTAAAAAATCAGGTTCCCTAGTATACTGCCGTCAGTAGAGCGCTCTTCAATGTATTTAGCGCATTCCAGAAAATCTACGATGAACACTATTCCCCAAGCTATCGAGGCTATCGAAAGCACAGCGAAAGCCAACTTAAACTTGTTCATTTTTATTTTCTCTTCACCTTTCTTTCTGTTCTCTTTCTGCCCTTCGCTTAGGGCTGGGCGGTGACGCGCCCCCAGAGTATTTAACTCTGGCTTAAACGTTTAAGCGTTTCTGCTATAAGAGGGCTCTCAACTGGGATCATCTCCGTAAGCTTAGCCTCAAACTCCTCTAGGATTTTGCGAATTCTCCCACGGGCTTCTTCTCTGCTTATGCCCTGCTCGTCCACAGCCTCGAAAACCTCGCCAATCCTCTCCTTAACCCATTCGAAGACGCTTTCAGTTTCGCTCATTCCTGTTTCCTCCTTCTAAGCGGGGCCGAGGGTTAGGGGCCGAAGGAGAACAAGTGCGAGCCTGCTTTCCATTTCTGTCCCCTTCCCCTCAGCCTTTCCACTTCTCCTCTTCTAATGCACAATTTATACTTAAATAATCCATTATTTAACTTTTATCATTTCTGCTAAAAGTTTATGAAAAAGGGGGGGAGTTTTTTTGTTTTCTGCGATTATGCTGGGGGACTTGCTCTGCTGAGGTCTACGGTTAACTCCAATTCCGCTGTGGGCGCGTCGTGGGCAACTTTGACCCAGGCTTCTAGCGTGTTGAACCCTGGAACTGCCGTGTAGGAAATGTTGCTGAACGTCACGTAGCTTGTTTGATATTCTGTGTCATTTAAGGCAAAGGCTAGAGTGACTAAGTAGTTAACATCGCTTGCGTGGTTGGTTATGTTGATCGTGAAGGTTTTGTTCTCGCCAGCGTAGAGTTCTAGGAGAGTTGGGTATTCTACGACTTCAAGTGGCTCCTTTACTTTGAACGGAATGGTGAGGCTGTGCCATACGTAGCCTGCGATTACTCCTGCGACGAAAACTGCAACCAAAGCCAAAGCCACTAAAGCTGTTTTCTTCCTGTTCATTCTCACTTCCTCCTTTTTGGGATAAGTTATGTCTAAGCTTTGCACATAAAAACTTTATCATTTCTGATACTCATTTTTAGCAAAAGTGAATGACAAATATGGATTCTGGATTCATAACACTTTTATACAAGCGAAAAAGCTTAAAGGGTTTTTGATGGATAACTTGTGCATAAGTTGTCCTTTTAACCTAAATTATGGTGGAGCACTTGAGTAAAACGATCATTGACAAGGTTCTGGAGGTTTTAGCGGAAGGCAACCTTTCAAGCAGCGAGATTGCGGAAAAACTCGAGCTTTCCCATGGAACCGTCCGCTCATACCTAAGCACGCTTACGCACTTGGGGTTCGTTAAGCCCGTTCCAGAGGAGAAGCGTGGAAAACCCTTCATGTTAACTGAGCAGGGAAAGAAACATTTAGAAAGTTTAAGCAAGGGAAAAGGCGAATGACAAAGGCCTTTGAAACCTTTCTCATCGGTCTCGACGAGAAGGAGAAAGCAGTTTTTCTGCCGAGGTTTCACACGCTTGTTGCCGGCGCCAGCGGCACAGGTAAGACAGAAGCCGATCGAAAGATAATTGCTGAAATCTTGAAGGCTATTCCGGACTTGAAGGTTGTGGTCTTTGACGTGAAGGAAACAGGCCGAGACTGGGAGGGTTTCGGTCATGACGTTCCAATATACGTGAAAACAGCCACCGACGTTCGTTTTCTGCGGGACCTGATAGAGACAAGCGAAGGGCGAAAGATAGACTGGTTCCTCTACGAGCTAAGTATAGCAACTGAAAAGGCTGAAACGTGGAGGGAAGTCCTAGCCAATCTTGAAAGGCGTCTTGAAGAAACGAAGAAACGTTACCCAAAGGGAAGCATCCGAGAAGAGAAGATCGGCATATTAATCCTCTACATGAAGGCTTTGGTTAAGGATCTTGAAAGCGTTAGGATCAGCCGAGAGCTGGTGCTCCCCCACCAGATAAATGTTGTGGCCGTGAACAGGGAAAGCCAAGCCTTCAAAGAACTTGCAGTCTACAGCTACGTCTCAGAAATCCTAGACAAACAAAAATACCTTGTAGTCATAGACGAAGGCTCACTGTTAGCGCCGAGGGAAAGGGGAACAGGCTGCAAAAGAGTTATCCGCAGGCTGTTCAAGGCTGGAAGAGCCGCTGAACTCTACGGCATAGTGTCAGACCAGGAGATAACGGGCATAGATGAAAGCGTCCGCCGTCAATGCTGGAACTGGATCCTCGGGATGCAAACCGAAGTGGCTGCCCAAAAAAGAACAGCGGACCAGATCCCAGGAAAATCAGTGAAGCCTGACCAGATAGCCACTTTGGGCGTGGGATGGTTTTACGCAGTAATAAGGACCCCAGGGAAGACCGAAATCAAAAAGTTCTACCTTCTCCCCGAGGGAATCCCCATTGAAACAGGCAAAATGCTTGTTCGTGGAGAATTAAGCATTGAGGAAATGATGGAAAAGATTGCGGAGTTAAGAATGAAAAAGGTGGATGAGGATTTGGTCTATAAAGAAAGATGTGAAAATCTTGAAAGACGGATGGAAGAAATGAAAACGGAGATGTCAAAGCTTCGAGAGCAAAGAGACGAGTTCAAGAATTTGTGCGAAAAGCTGAAGGCTGAAATGCCGGACAAGGTCGAGCTCCAAAACATGAAGAATGAGCTTGAACGCACACGCGAGAACCTCGTGGATGCGCAGAGGAAGCTCATGCGTTACAGCAGCCTAGAATCCTTTCTCACGGATTTTGTGAGGGACGCTGTGAAAGAGGCTGTTCCACAGGTAAGCCCGACAGCTTCTGAAGTGTCCGTAAACGTTCAAAGCACGGTTACGGACTTCAACGTGACTAGGCTGAGGGAAACTCTAAGCGCCACAGACAAGGATCTGCAGGGACAAGTTCTGCTTTTAGCTGCTGAAGGCTGGTTCAAGGAGAAGAGGCGGATATCCCAAGTAAGAGACGAGCTTCGCAGAGCCTTCAACACTTCTCCGCGTCCGGGAACAATCGAAAAAACCCTAGCAGAGCTGGTCGCCAAGGGAATACTTGAACGAGAAAAAGCTTCGCAAGGCGGATGGCTCTACTGGCTTAAGCCCGAGGCTGAAAAACTCATAAAAGTCAAAAACACGCTCACAGATGAAGCAAAATGACAATGGTTGACTACAACAGGGAGTTCTGGTGCACCTACGGAGGACACAAACTCAAACGTGGACAGGAAAAACACGACAGAAAGGGGCATCCCATATGCCCCCAATGCGGAAGACGTGTGCGGTTCACAGCGAGGAACAAGAATGAGCCGGGAAACAGGTAGGGGAATCTGGATAGACGGCAAACATTCAGAGGAGGAGTTGGCTAAACTTCAAAAGCTGCTTAGGGAAGCGATTCGCCGAGCAGGAAACGGCACGCTACCATGGAAATACAAGGATGAGAAAATAACTTTTGAGGCCTTCTCTAAAGGAGGCATCCTGATGGTTTTTCACGGATGGAACTTCCCACCCAAAGAATTCTGGGTGGAGGAGGACAGAGGGACCGAGGAATGCTTCAAGTGTTTCCCAGACGGGTTCGATAAGCCGATAGGGAGAGAAGTGTGGTGCCACAAGCTAGGCTACAACTTTCCGAAATGTCCCTACGGCGTCAAAACGCCGAACAGCCAGATGCCTACGGCATGGTGATGCTATACTGGTATGTATAGCATAAGGAAAGGAGAAGAAATGAACTCTAACCTCTTAACGGAGTGGTTGAAGAGCAAGACGCTAACGGATGAGCAGGCACGCGTAGGCAACATGATTTTCCACATTCCCCACGACGGCGAAAGCTATTTGATGTTTAAGTGTAGGCGTTGCGGGTTTTGTTGCAGCAACCAGAAGCAAGGCGCGTTATTGCTCACGCTTGGAGACATGAAACGCCTGGCTAAGGCCCTAAACTACTCAGGCATAAAAGGTTTTGTTGACGCCGAGTGCGTCTGGGCTGAGGTCACAGAGCCGAAAGAAGTCTATCCCTTAATAGGGCTTCCCCCGGTCAAAGTCAAGTACGCTGGCTACTTTCTGAAAAGGTTTGAGGGCGAAAACGAGCAGACAATCGAGGAGCCTCACCGCTGCCGCTTCCTGACAGCCGAAAACCTATGCTCAATCTACGACGTCAGACCCGTGGTTTGCAGAAAGTTCCCCTACACTGTTCTAATGGATGATGTGGGCGTTTATCACGCCTACTACGTGGACGTTCCGTGGAGCCTATGCCCAGGATACAGAGGGAAGAAACACCTAAAGCTAAAATGGCTTGCGGGATGGGTTGAAAATTTAACACAAGGCTATCAAGAAGCTGTGGAAACCGTGAAAAACAACCTGATACAGATAACAAGCCTGGAAGAGGAGCCGAAGCCGTTTTCAGCACCAAGGCTTGAACTAACCAGCAGGTGAGCCGTTTTCACGTTGTTTTCCGGATTCGCATCGTTCGGAATTTCACTTGTGTAGGCTTTTATTTCGTATATGCCTGTTGCTGTGGGGTTCCAGGTGAACTCCACCGTTTGAGACTGGTTGGGCTGCAAAGTCAGGGTCTGGTTCCCTATCAGCGGGTCGACAAGCCTAGTGTAGCTGACGGTTATGCTGAAGGTTTCGGGGTAGTCGCCTAAGTTCTTCGCTGTCACGTATATTGTTACTGTTTCGTCTGGGGAAACCGTGGTTTCTGAAAGCGTCAGGTTTGAAATGGCTACGTCGTGGACGCTTGGCAAAACCTCAACCGTGGCTTCGCCTTTTTCGTGGCTTATGCTTTTCCCGGCCGAGTTTAGCAGGTCGCTGAACGTTAGCTTCACGGCTGTTGTGCCAACTGTTAGGGCTTCGTATGACAGTGTGACGAGGGTTCCAGACCCGTTCACGCCAGCCACATCCTCGAGAAGCGTACACGCCAGCTCGCTTACTTTGCCAGGTGAAACCCCGGAGTCCATGACCGCGGTTTGCCCGCCCTGCTTAAGGAAGGGGCCTTCTGCATAATGCTGAAAGTCCAGAACAGTGGGACTCCACTCGACGGTGACAACCCAGAGGTAGAGGTCTGTGATGTTTGAGATTGTGACGTTTAGGCTGAAGTTTTCACCCCTGAAGGTTTCGTGCAGGTTAGGCTGAAAACTGATGAGGGGCAGGGAGGCTTCGCTCGGAAAATCTCTTGACATGGAACCTATCAAAGCCATGACTAAGCCTAGGAGGATGAAGAGGCTTCTCATATGAGTAGCCGCCTTAGGCTTCTTCGCCGTAGTTGTGTGCAAGCAGGGAGAGGTCTAAGTAGCCAACCTTCCCATCCATGTTTAGGTCCGCCACAACGTTCCAGTTGGGCTGCTGGGGTGTGGAGCCGTAGGCTTTCGCAAAAGAGAAGAGGTCATGGTAGTTCACTGCTCTGTCGCCGTTTAAGTCTCCAAGTATTGTGGATAAAACCCTTATGTTGTGGTCGCTGTGGACGTACGTGAAGCAGCCGAGGAAGTGGGTTCCGTCCCCAACTAGGTAGAAGATTGGCGAACCGTCAAAAATTCCCATGAGGGTTCCTGAAAGCAGCTCCACGGGAACGGCTATGCTCAAGTAGCCTGCGGAGTCTGAGGTCCCAGTTAAGTTTAGCCCGATCTCCCTTATTGAAGGGTCATAGCTGAAGTCGGTCATCGTGGAGTTCGTTTGTATAATTATCGGCGGGTTCCGTATCTCGAAGCTGACGGAAAGCTCAGCTATGGGATTCAACTCCTCGTCACAGACCGTTAAGGTGACGTTGTAGGTTCCTGGGGGAACGAGGTTCGGGGGGATAAGGAATGCGTTAAGCTGGTTCCAACGCCAAACCATGGAGTCTCCGGGGGCGACGCTGATAATGGCCGGGATGGTTATTGCGGGATAAACGATTTTCCTCTCGCTATCGTGGATGAGGAAGGGCGGGTGACGCGGGAAGCAGGCGGTTTCGGGACTGTCGTTGGAGAATATTACCTTAACCTCTTCGCCGTGGAAGTAGCTGGACTTATCTGTTCTCAACGTGAAACCTGAGGTTTCCAAGCTTGACACGCCACTTAATGCGTTTATGGCTAGGAGAGAAACCACAATCGAAGCCACAAGCAAACATGCAGAAGCTAATTTTAAACGCAGATGCATTCGATTCATCTCTCAAAAGGTTAGACGTTTAGTCGTTTTTAAAGCTTAGTTTTGCACAACAGAACTAAAACGGTTTCAGGAAACTTCGCTTTTTTGACATCAAAGATTAAAATTCGAAGATGAAACAACCTTTCCTGTTCACACGCATACTTTTATACAATTCTCTGTTTAGCAAAAGTGCTAGCATCTGGATTATTTGAGCATTTAATATGCAAAAGTTATATCAATTCTCCCACAACAAACCAAGAAGACACCGAAAAAAGGAGATAGGAAAAATGTCTAAAGATGAGAAGAAGCTTTTAGCGATGTTCATCGTGTTCTTCCTAGCAGCTTCAACAGTTCCAATGTTGCTACAACCTCAAATGCCTGCTCAAGCGTTAGTCAAGATTGACCCTAATCTGCTGGAACAGATGGAAAATGAAAATGGCCCGTTCACTGTGCTAGTGAAGGTTAAGTGGCATCCGAATCTTGAGCCTATCAAGTTTAACCATGATGCGGTTATACTTGAACTTCAGGCTGAAGCAGCTGAAACCCAGGCGCCAGTAATTACATATCTTAATCAGAAGATTGATGCGGAAGTCCTAAACACTTTCTGGCTAAGCAACATAATACTGGTTAAGGCCAACGAGGAAACCCTAATAGAATTGGCAACGCTTACAACGGTTGAAGCAGTGTTGATGAATTTTAATGTGACGGTGCCCGCCCAAGAAGTCGGCAGTGAGCCTAGTGAAAGCGCGGCACTAACGTGGAACATAGCGAAGGTGAGGGCGCCAGAAGTATGGGCAATGGGAATAACCGGTGAGGGTATTAAATTCGCTACTACTGACACTGGCCTAGAGATAGACCATCCCGATCTGATCGGTACCCTATTCACGGCTGACCCTACAGATCCCAAATATCCAGGCGGTTGGATCGAGTATGATGCAAATGGCAAAGAAATATGGTCCACGCCGCATGACACTATGGGACATGGAACAGCAACATATGGGCTGATCGTGGGCGATGCCGCTGGACCGTATGGTGCCGTCGGGATGGCCCCCGGAGCCAAGGGCCTAGGCATGCACGCTTTGTCATTGCCTGAGGGCGGCGGACAGTGGGCTCAAGTGTTAGCTGGTTTGCAGTGGGTTCTCAAACCATACGATGAAAAGGGTAGATACTATCCAATGCCCCGCGTTAGCAGCCACAGCTGGGGCGCTACTGGATACAACTGCTATTTGATCGATGCTGTAGAGAACATGTATCAGGCAGGACACCTGTGTGTCGCCTCGATTGGCAACAGTTACGAAGGATCCAGCGGCACTCCAGGAAACTACTATAGTGTCTTTGGAGTTGGAGCAACAAACATCAACGATTACGTTGCTGCGTTTAGCAGCGGCGAATGGGTCTACAAAACAGACTATCCATGCACCGTGCCTGCATGGTGGCCTGACAAATGGATAAAACCAGAAGTTTCAGCACCTGGCGAAGCCGTAATAGTTCCGTACTGGGGAAAAACGTGGAGATACTGGGATGGGACAAGCTTCTCTTCGCCCCACGTTGCCGGAGCAGCGGTTCTGATGCTTTCAGGAAATCCAACACTTACTCCTGACGAAATTAAAGAGGCTTTGCAGGATACTGCTGTCTGGTACAACTATTACTACCCTTCGAGGCCTGATACTCGATACGGATGGGGCAGAATAGACGCTTATGAAGCAGTGATGAGGGTGGCCCTTCCACAAGGCATTAGAGGCTATGTCACAGATGCATCGACAGGCGCACCGATTGAAAAGGCAACGGTCTCTGCTGCGGGCCGCAGCGTGGAGACAGACGCAAAAGGCTACTATGACATGCGTCTTCTACCTAGCACATATGACGTAACGTTCTCAAGGTTTGGCTACGGATCAGCAACGGTCACTGGTGTATTAGTTGAAAAAGACAAGTTTACATGGCTCAATGCTTCGCTAACACCTGTACCGCCAGGATACGTGGCTGGCCACGTGTACTTTGAACCTACTCAAATCGGAATCCCAGGAGCTTTGGTACAAGCTCTAGATGTTCCAGTTCCAATTCAAGCTGAAACTAATGCTGATGGTTACTATAGTCTAGAAATTCCGCCTGGCACATATGACTTCATGGCTTCGGCCTATGGATTCAGCAGTGTCACCGTAAAGGGCGTTGTGGTCGTTCAAGGAGAAACAACCACGGTGGACTTCAATCTGGCGCAGCCTCCTGCCCTCGCGGTGGTTGGCGACCAAGGCACCAAGATAAAGGACTTCTTAAAAGGGAAAGGATACACCATTGTTGATTCATACGCCACAATTGCAGCCGTCATTCCTAACGTACCAATGTACTCCACAATTATTGTGAACGTGCCTGGCTCTACAGCCAAGGACACGCTTCTCAGCTTCATCAGCGCAACCGATGCCAACGGCGTAGGCGTGGTTTGGCATGACCAATGGTACGGCTACACAGGAGCACGTCTCTTATATATGCACCTAGGATGGCCACCATACAGATACACAGCTTACTCGACAACATGGGCACACACTTACTACAGAGTTACGGCAACAGACGCCGATATTGTACCTGGATGGCCTGTCGGATACAAAATCATCCATGACAAGACAAGCACCTATAAAATGCTCGCGCGCTGGACGGGCATTGTAGACGGCTACAAATCAGGCATAGGAACGGTCAAAATAGTAGCGTTACCCGGCTACAACTACGCCGGCAAAGACTACGACTATACGGGTAATCAGGGCATAGTGAAGGTAACAAGGGACGCTGGTAACAAGTGGGTTCTGCTATCTATGCACGGGAATACTCCGTACATAGACGTAATCCACTGGCAACCGGACACCCAAAAAGTGTTCATCAACTCAGTCAACTGGGTAGCCAAACCACACGTTGGAATTCCGAAGTTTGTCGAATGGAACCTAACAGTAGAACCTAAAGTTACTATGTGGAAATATCCAGTTGAGGTTTCGGTTGGCATCAAGAACGTCGGATGGACCACAGGCACACACACAGTAAAGATGTATGTTGATACAATACTTGAGGGCACGACAACCGTCACACTGGCACCTGGAGAATACACGCACCCATCATGGACTGTATCAAGATTTGATGTCGGAACATACACGGTGCGCGTTCAACACTTGTCCACCACCTTTAAAGTGAGACCACCACAAATCACTCTGCATGCCTATGAGTTCTCCACCGACCAGCCTCTCGCATATGCTGACGTCTACGGCTATTACAGGAAGTATGTTGGGCCTGGATGGTTTACGCAATGGAGCTATAACTACGGCGGCTACGGACACTCACAACACGCACAACCAGTCGGCGACATCGACGAAGACGGAGTGAACGAGATAATAGTTGGCGGATATGAGACGACTGGCATGTGTCGCATTCTATCCTACAGCGCAGCTCTAGGCACGTACGTGGAAGAATACAGCTGGTATGTACCAGGCGGTTCATACCACTCTCCCTCTGGGTCAACCGTTTTAGACCTCGACGAGGACGGAGACCTAGAATTTGTAGTTTCATGGACATACAGTGGCGCCGATGGAATCTACGCCTACGACTGGGACGGAAAAACGCTCACAGAACTTGACTATTACGCATGTGGCTTCGTCTTCGACGTTTATTCATGCGACTACGATGACGACGGATACAAAGAATTACTGATCGCAAATGCTCCATGGGGACCCACCGATTACCACGTCATGGCGTTCGGATGGGACAAAACAACCAACAAATTTGTAGTAGAAGCCTCGTGGAAATATGCTGGCTACGAATGGGAATGCATGATGATTTGGAGCGGAGACACTGACAACGATGGAAAAACAGAGGTCATAGCATCGATATCAGACAGCTACTACAGTACTCTTGGAACATGGGCTCTTAACTGGGACGGAAGCAAATGGGTTGCGGAACCAGTCTATACTGCATACCTAGACGGCGGCACCCACTATGGAGTTGTAGTTGGAGACATTAACGGAAACGGAATACCCGAAATTGGAATTGGAAGCAACGACCTACCACCCGTGGGCGATTACAAGGGAGCATCAGCAGTCCTAGTCGAATGGACCGGCTCAGCATATACGAAGGTCTGGGGACAAAGCTGGACCGGACCTGACGACTACGCCACCATAGAGGCTTTAGCCATAGGTGACCCCGACAACGACGGAAAGAACGAATTCGCCGTCAGCTCAGGAGACAACGTGCACATTATAGGATGGACAGGAAGCGCATACGCTGAAGAATCAACGATAACCGCGACAGGCGGTCTGATGTCAGGCGTAGTCATAGGAGATATGGACACAGACGGCAAGAACGAACTAAAAGCATGCAATATACTAACCTTTCAAGGATACGAATGGATATTCAAGTATTCGCCAGTGCCGACACCACTGCCAAGATGGGAATTCAAATACTTCGGCAAAACCGACGCAGACGGCATGTTAGTGTTTGATTCTCCAGCATCCGTGGTGGACATGTACCTCTTCGTCTACAAACCTGAAAAAACAGCGTTAGGATATCAGTATCTGTTGGAAAAGGACATGATGATAAACAACGACGTAACGATAACCTATAAGCCAACAACAGCCACAGAATCAGTGGTAAAGGCTTATCCTGAGGAAAGCGCCTTGAAGCAGTTCGACCATTTGGCCATTGTTTGGCTGTGGAAGCTTGAAGTGCCAGTGATGTGGCCGTTCCCGACATGGTACAGTGGAAGAGGCAACCCGCTTGCCACGAACATCGTGGTGGCGCCGAGCGCCTACTCGTTCATGCACGAGCTCTACATCGCCGACGCGTGGGGCACGTGGGCATACTACATGCTCAACCCCAACAACAGAGTGAAGTATCTTCCAGCAGGCACAACATACAAATACGGGTTCGCTGGACCTCTTTCAGGATACGTCAGCTCAGACCAGGTCGACACCACTGTAACCGTCAACTGGGATGTAACCGACAGCAAGGGACACCAGATAACGGGAGTTGTACTCGACGAAGCCGGGTCTCTCGCATCGCAAAGCTCCCCCATGCCAACGTCCTTCAAACCAGCAATCTTCGAAGAATACAAGGCGGTAATAGCGGCAGAGATTGAGCACAAGCCACTAATCACGCTTTACGATGCGCAAAGCAAGATCGTGAAAACAGGCTACGTCGAATGGCACCAGAAGACCATAGCCGTTCCCGTCGACGGCGCAGTGGCTTACGCAACGCTTCGATTCAAGGCAGGACCCTACGGCGACCCAGCCCCAGAAGAGATTGTCTGGTGGATAAAAGAACCATATCCATAAAGCTTGGCGAAACGCTCTCTTCAATTTCCCCCTTTTTATGTTTAAAGCGGAATGAGGAGAAACTATGAGAAAAATTTGGCTGCTTGGCATACTAGCTTTACTCGTTTTATGCGTGCTTTTTGCAGTGTTTTTGTGGAGAACTCCGGCACAGCCGAAGCTTAGTGTAGAATTTAGCCCTAACCATCCATGGCATACCAAGCCTGGACAAACCTTTGAACTCCACATAAAAATCGTGAACGAGGCACAGGAATCGTCTGCAAAGAACGTTCAAATCCTCGTTTCGACCCCTGAGAACTTCACCATCTCCCGCACTGGCGCAAGTGAATGTAACTTGAGCTTTGGGACGCTCCGCGGTGGAGAAGCCGCAAACGACACGCTGTTCTTTGCAGTTCCCTTGGATGCTCTGCCTGGAAACTACACTGTCACGGTCAGGGTGTGGGCGGACAACGTGCCTGAGCAGACCTTCACCCCTCAGGTCACTGTTGAATTACCCCTAGCTTCGTAAACTTTGTGTTAATTAGGTAGGCTAACTGTGTAAAACTTGCTCTTTCTAAGCGCCTTGCCAGCTTGAATGTGGCAAAAGCCCTTTGCTTTGTGGGTTGCGAAACTCTTTTAAACGTTGCGATTGGTTTTGTTAATGGTAAACGCATATGACGAAGGCTGTTGCGAAACTGGAAAAGAGCATTGAGAGGCTTCACGCGCGCCTCAAGCGGGTGGAAGAGGTGTTGGAGCTGAGCGACACGATCGTGTCTTTCGACTGGAAAGAATTTTCGGAGAGGGACAGGGCGATTCTGAAGGCTTTGCTTAGGAAAGGCCCCGAAGGCGCAACCACAACCGAACTCGCCCTAGAGCTGGATCTTCCAGAGCCTGAAACGAGCGGCAGAACAATCGTTTACACCCGCCTCAAAAGGATTGAGAGGATCTCTAAGCGCATTAAGGGG
>Ga0315310_10001725_pt1 | contig 13819 bp, 8 predicted proteins | sample TDP5_MG_FD_203630 | JGI IMG/M metagenome (GOLD analysis project Ga0315310, IMG submission 203630) | Freshwater sediment microbial communities from Lake Towuti, South Sulawesi, Indonesia - TDP5 | ecosystem: Environmental > Aquatic > Freshwater > Lake > Sediment | place: Indonesia: South Sulawesi... | reverse complement strand
TGGGAACCATTCTAATCCGACTGCAAAAATGACGTGCAAAATGACTGCCATGCCAAATGCCGGGAGATTGCTCAAAAAAATACTGACGGGCATGAGCACTTTATCAAAGCCCCCCTTGAGATAAGCCGCCAACGCGCCCAGTGTGTTCCCGATCAACCAGCCGACGATGATCGCCGGGAACTGTAGAGCCACCGTCCACCAGATCGAAGACATAATAATGTCTGCCACCGGTCTGGGATATTGGCTGAACGAGACACCAAAATCGCCGCGTAATGCATTTCTCACATAGAGGAAAAACTGTTCCAACATGGGTTTATTGGTGCCAAACAACTCTGCGTATTGGTTATAAACCTGTTGGATGCCGGTCTGACTTTGCATGCCCTGGACAACCCTGGCTGTGATGACGGCCACGGGGTCTCCCGGCATCAGGCGGGGCAGGACGAAATTAAGTACGAACGCGCAAACCAGTGTGATAAAGAACCAAAGCAACTTGTTGAGGAAATACTTTCGGTATCCTTTCAACGCAATACCTCCTCGATTGATGAATCATTATTTTACGGATAGGTGCAACGCACTTCCGAAGTGCGTTGCACCTGTACAGCTTAAGCTACTTTGTAAGAAACAGCCATGTTCCGGTGTTCGTGGGACATGGCTGTTTTTAGAGATACCCGTTTATGGGTTAACCAGCGTCAGGTTATACAGACCCGCGATACTGTAACCGTTGATCAGGTCCATCGGCGGGACGGGCGGGGTGGTACCATCACCCTCGTGAGGGAAGTTCGTCCAAACCGTCTCGTTCACGGTATGGAACAGTTGAGGACGGTACATGAGACTGAAGGAGGGAACATCGGTCAGGTAGATCTTGGTCAGTTCGGTGTAGTATTCCTTCAGCTTGGCGGGATCGGTTTCACCGGGGATCAGTTTGAGGATTTCATCGACGCGAGGATTGACGTAGCCACCCCAGTTGCCGTTCCAGTTACCCGACGTGCCGGCGAACTCAGAGCTCATCAACTGGCGGGCACGGCCCCAGGGATTGGTCGGGCCATCGCCGTTGCTCCACACCATGAAGATGTCATAGTTGTTCACCTTCGCGTCGGTGAAGACGGTCTGGTAAACGGACCATTCGGGGAACTCGGTCGTGATGTCAATACCGATCTTCTGTCCGGCGGCAGCCACGATTTCAATGGCAGCCTGCCAGTCGGACCAGCCATTGGGGCAGAGAGCCTTGTAGGAAAGTTTCTTCCCATTGAGTTCGCGCCAGCCATCGCCGTCGGTATCTTTGATCCCGGCATCATCCAGGAGTTTTTTGGCGCCTTCAACGTCGTTGCCAACCCACTGCAGGTCCTTGACGGCATCATGGTCGTACAGCGCCTGCTCACCAGCGGTCGGGTTCATGATCGAGCGAGGGACCTGTTTGAAGGTAGGCGATTGGTTGGTCATCGCGTTGGCGATGATCGTGTCATAGTCCACAGCCATGGCGATAGCCTTACGGACCGCAACGTTGTCCAGGCCGTAGGATTTCAGGTTGAAGTAGGCCGTTGGGAGGCTGGCAGCAATCATATAAGGAGCATCTGGCAGATAGGTGGAGATGGGCAGCCCATAGTTGAGCCACAACAGTTGAATATTGGAGTTAAACTGCTGGCTGACATCCACTTCACCTTTAGCCAAAGCAACAGAACCGGCGGCGTTATCCTTGAAAATCGTATGCGCCAGGTACTTCGGAGGCGGCAGCTTGCCCCACATGCTGGCATCCTGGCCCCAATAGTTGTCATCACGAACGAGGACAACCTTCGTGTCGTCCGCGAAGAATTTGTGATAGGGACCGGAGTAAACGACGTCTTCTGCGACATCCTCCTTGAATTTGGTGGCATCGCCATTGGCGCGCGCTTCCAGTGTTTGGGTCCAGGCTTTCTGCACGACATAGATATTGCTGAGGTAACCAGCAACTACCAGAGGATTGACGGCCTTACCGTTCGCATCCAGTTTGGCCTTGACCACCACCGTTTGGGGATCCTTGGCTTCGATGGTTTCGATGTAATCTTTGTAGGCAGCGCCGTTGGTGGTTGAATACTTGAGATGGGACGCGTAGGTATAGGCAACGTCATCCGCGGTCACCGGGGTACCATCGCTCCAATGGGCGGCCTTCTTGAGCTTGAAGGTGATCTCGGTCATGTCCGCGTTCCACGCATAATCGCCGTCGGCCAGCAGAGGATAGACCTTGCCGTCGAGGAAATTGTACATGTACGGCGTTTCAAACATGGTCACACGGGCGCTGGCGTTGTTGCCTCCGTCAGCAATGGCCATCGCACAGTTGCAGTTGGGATTGTATGGGTTCCAACAGACAACCGAACCCCACTGAAAACCGTTGAAGTACAGGGTTTCATTGCGGGGAAGCGCTGCACCTGGTGCCACTGGTGCCACTGTTGGGGTCACCTCGACGACCTTCTCGACGACCTTCTCCACCTCTTTGGTGACGACAACCTCCTTCTCGACCACCACGGTCTCTTTGACGACCTCTGGGGTCGGGGCAGGACCGCAGGCGGCCACCAGGCCCAAAACCACCAGTAGATTCAAAAACAGAATTGACTTGCGCATCACTTCTCTCCTTTCTTTTTTCCTCTTTGACTTTATGCGAATAGTCTGGTAAACTTGTACCCTGTGTGGAGCTTTCCACACAGGTCTCGCGTACAGGTCTTCCCCTGTCTATGTCAGCTAGGAGTGAAGACCTGTATGCATATTTCACCACATTGCTTCAAATTCCTCATCACCTCCTTTCGTTCGACCGATTAAGGAGAACCACAAGAGGCCCTGACCACCAACTCCGTGGGCAAGACAATCCTCTGAGCAGGAGCCTCTTCTTCCGATGAACCTTCCAGCACGCCCAGCAACACCTCTACCGCCATCGAGCCCATGCGCTCAATCGGCTGACGCACGGTAGTCAGCGCCGGTTCAATCGCTGAGACGATGGGGATGTCATCAAAGCCGACCAGAGCAACGTCCTGAGGAACTTGTCTGCCTGCTTGACGGAGCGCTTTCAGAGCGCCAATCGCCATCATGTCGCTGGCAACGAAGACGGCGCTGGGGGAGTCAGAGAGCAACCGTTGCATGGCCACCATGCCGCTGTTTTCGGTATAGTCTCCTTCAGCAATCAGCTCCTCCTCCACCGGAATGCGGTGCGTTTTCAGTGCCTGACGATAGCCTTCCAGACGGTCTTGGCCGGAGATCAGATCCAGCCGGCCAGTGATAGTAGCGATGCGCTGGTGTCCCAGGCGGATCAAGTGCTCGATTGCCATCCGCGCCCCGCCGACGTTGTCAACGTCCACGTAATGGACTCGCTCGTTGGGATGCCGCCCTACGGAGACGAACGGGATCCGGTCGCGCAGCAGATCGGGGATGAGCGGATCATCCAGCGGGGTCGAAGCCACGATCACACCATCCAGATAGCCGCTGCGTAAGATGCGCTGGTACATCTCTTCCTGCCCAGTAGGATCATCAAACAAGGAAAGCAACATTTGGTAGCGATGAGCGTTACAAGCCTCGGTGGCTCCGCGCAGTAAGAGGGGGAAGAAGGGGTCGGTGAAAAGCGTGGTCACTGCTTCGGGGATGATCATGCCGATGATCTGAGTGCGGTTAGTGACCAGGCTGCGGGCAACCGCGTGGGGTTGATAGCCGGATTCGCGGACAGCCTGCCACACTCGTTCTTTAGTTTCAGGCCGCACGTTGGGGTGGTCGTTGATGACACGCGAGACGGTGGAACGAGATACGTTGGCTAAGCGGGCGACTTCTTCCAATGTAGAAGCCATCAACTCCTCCTGGGAGCGCTCTCATATGAATCCTATAAAAACTCCCATTTCACAGGCAAAAGACCGCCATTTCGCTCCAATTCTTGGGAGCGCTCCCATAATAGTATACCACAAATTTCAGGATTTGTCAAGAGGTTGCAAACATTTTTAACAATTGCTGGGCGAAGAGTAAGGTGTTCCGCAGGGATCTCCTGATGTACGGCAAGCTGCCAAATCTGGCACAGAATATAAAGACACTGTGGGGGGCGCATACAAAACTTGGGGGAGAAGGGCCTCCTGCCCTTCGCCCGGCGCTAGCTTGGTGCGCGGCCCCAACGTTTCCAGTTCGAGGAAACGTTGGTTGTAGTAGCACTCGCTCGAACTTCCCTTGTCGAAGAATGATACGTGGCCCTACGGATTGGGTTATCCATAGGGCGGCCAACGCATCGTTTTCCAGTTTGACACAGTCATAGCCTGCGAAACGAGTTGTTGTGCGTTTCATCGTGTCAGCGTACACTTGTGTTCAGGTTTAGGTTCGTACATTGGGCAAGTTCTCCTATTTCTATATTCACATCACTAAAAAAGACCTTATCATCACTGATGTCGGTGGTCTGGCCGGCTATTTCAAACGTGCCGGTGAGCGGCAAGTGGTTGGAGGCATTGCCGACCATCACCTCAACTGTCCCCGGCTGAACCACAAATTGCATCGCCTCATCGTAAATACCAAGCTGATGGGTGTACAGGGTGAAAGTCACCGTTTTACGTTCCCCCGGCTGCAAAGTGATGCGTTTGAACCCTTTTAGCTCCTTGAAGGGTCGGGTGACGGTGACATCACGATGGCGCACGTAAAGCTGAATCACTTCATCGCCGGTACGGTCACCGGTGTTGGTCACGTCGAGGCTGACGGCAATGCTGCCCCCGGCTTTGACTGTTGAACGGTCAATGTGCAGATTGTCGAACTGGAACGTGGTGTAGCTCAAACCATGGCCAAAGGGAAAGAGGGGCTCTCCCTGGAAGTAGCGGTAGGTCCGGCCTTCCATCCGGTAATCTTCAAAGGGGGGCAAGTCCTCTACGGATTTGTAGAACGTGACAGGGAGTCGTCCGGCCGGGTTATAATCGCCAAACAGCACGTCAGCGATAGCGTCTCCCCCTGCCTGGCCAGGATACCAGGCTTCCACAATCGCCGGGATATGTTCGGCTGCCCAATTTACGGCCAACGTACTGCCATTCAACAATACCAACACCACCGGCTTGCCAAGCGCATGGATTTGCCTAATGAGTTCCTCTTGAGAACGCGGCAACTTGATATCGGTCCGGTCACCACCGGCAAAGCCTTCCACATCAACCGGCATTTCCTCGCCTTCCAGGGATGGAGAAAGCCCCATCACTGCAACAACAACGTCTGCTTTCTCAGCCGCTTCCAGCGCCCTGGCCTGATAATCAATGCCAGGAGGGGGCCACAGGAGTTGCACCTGCGGATCGAGGCCCTGGCTCACATAGTCCAGCCGGAGACTGTAGAACCGCCCGGCTTCCAGCTCAACCTCTTTGGTATTGAGGACGGGATAGTGAATACCTTCATACTCCGCAATCAGTTCGTCTTCTAAGTAAAGGTTGTATTTGCTAAAGCCGCTGACGCCGAGTTTGTAAACGCCGCTTGCTGGTGGAACGAGAAAACCGGCCCAACGCACGGCGAAATTGTCTCCCCATTGTCCCGCCAGCGGGGTGGTATCCTTCCAGATGAAGTCAATGGTGGGGTCAACCCGGCTCAGCGCTGGCTCACCTTCAAAGTTCGGGGCGTTGTAATAGGCAGCCGTCAAACCAGTTTCGTTCGTGTCAGCATCTACCGGGCGCAGATGGGTAGATGGGATAACTTTCAATTGGGGAAAACCATCAGCTAGCTCACAACCTTGCGCGTAATACAGTTTAGTAGAGGACGAAATCTTTCTACGAATACCTTCAAGTGGAGTGACAGCCTTGGCCGGTGTACCGTTGTAGTTGCCAAGCAGCGTCTGGAGGTCGTCGGCATTGGGTCCGATAACGGCAATTGACTCAAGGTCTTTGGGTAGGGGTAGCAAATCGTCTTCATTCTTGAGCAGCACGATGGACTCCCGCGCCGCCTGTAGCGCCAGCTCACGATGCTCTGTAGAATCTATAATCTCGTAGGGAATTTGAGTGTAGGGAACCTGCTCAGAAGGATCGAACATCCCCAAACGGAAGCGCGCAGTGAAAAGCCGCTTGACCGCACGGTCGATGATGTCCTCCGAAATCAATCCCTGCTGTACGGCATCAAGAAGGGATAGGTACACCTCGCCGCAGTTGAGTTCACAGCCGGCCTTCACCGCCAGAGCTGCTGCCTGTTCCGGCGTGTCTACCACTTTGTGGTGGGCGTAGATGTCGAGAATGGCCCCACAATCGGAAACCACATACCCGTCAAAGCCCCATTCCTGGCGCAGGATCTTCTCCAGCAATGTCGGACTGGCGCAGCAGGGCTCACCATTTATGCGATTGTAAGCCCCCATCACAGAGGCGGCCTTAGCCTCTTTCACACAGGCTTCGAAGGCGGGCAGGTAGGTTTCCCGCATATTCTGTTCATCAACCTGCGCGTCAAAGTGATGGCGGTCAGACTCTGGGCCACTGTGAACGGCGTAATGCTTAGGCGTGGCCACCAGCTTCAGGTAGCGTGGGTCGTCGCCCTGGAGTCCTTTCACAAAAACGACCCCCATCTGAGCGGTCAGGTAGGGATCTTCTCCATAAGTCTCTTGGCCGCGACCCCAGCGAGGATCGCGGAAAATGTTGATATTCGGCGACCAGAAGGTCAAACCGGTGTATATCTCCCGAATGCCTCGTCGGGCTGCTTCGTGATGTTTGGCCCGGGCTTCGTCGGAAATGACTGTCGCAATCTGGTGCATCAGATCGGGGTTCCAGGTCGCCGCCAGCCCGATGGCCTGGGGAAAGACGGTGGCCACTCCCGCCCGGCCCACGCCATGCAGGCACTCGTTCCACCAATTGTAGGCGGGGATGCCCAGCCGCTCGATGGCGGGAGCGTCGAAGACCATCTGGGAGATTTTCTCTTCTAGCGTCATCCTAGAGATGAGATCATCTACACGCTCCTCGATGGGTCGCGTGGGATCTTTGTACACTGGGTTTAGGTTAGGGGATGATGTCTCTGTGTGCATTGTTGATTTTCCTTGTCTGGTCTTATCCTTTGAGCGCGCCAGCGGTCAAGCCGGACACAATCTGTCGCTCGGCAAACAGGTAAAAGATGATGGCGGGTACCGCAGACAAGGTTACGAAAGCCGCCACCAGCGCCAAATCCTGGCCGTATTGACCCTGGAACTGCATCGTGCCCAAGGGCAAAGTCCAAAGCTTATCCTTGTCTATCATCACCAGAGGCACGAGTAACTCGTTCCAACTGGCAACCATTGCCAATGCCGCGACCGCCGATAGCGCCGGGCGCGCCAGCGGGAGCAGGATGCGCCAGAAAAAGTCAAATGCACTACAGCCGTCTATGTAAGCAGCATCTTGCAACTCGACCGGAATTGCCATAAAGAACCCGCGCAGAATCAAGATATTGCCGGATAATTGAAACGCAATTTGTACCACAATGACGCCCCAGAGATTATTGGTCAATCCAATTTGGCGGATCACGAGGTATACCGGCATAATGGCGATGGTAAGAGGGAACATGAGACCCAGGGTGAGAAAGTTGAAAGCCAGCCCCTTGCCCCGGAATTCCATTCGAGCAAACACAAAGGCGGCCAGGCTACAGGCGAACACCACACCCGTCGTCGTCGCCAGCATGACCACGAGGCTGTTGCGCAACATGATCCAAAATGATGGCATGCCCAAAATCTTGGCATAGTTCTCCCAACGCGGGGGAATGGGGGGTGTGTAAGGGCGGGTCATGAACTCACCGCGAGTCTTGAGTGCCCCGAAGACCAGCATCACGATGGGCACAAAGACGATCAACACGAACAAGGAGAGGATAAGGTATTGAAAAAACCTCGGTAAATTTTTTCGCCAAATGCTGCTTCGATGTAAATAGGTCGTCACCATAAACCGGTCCTTTCTAGATGCCGCTCAGGTAATCTGGTTGGCGCACCAGGCGCTGGTAAGTCAACGAAAAGGCCAGGGAAATCAGTAACATCACGATAGCCACAGCGGAGCCATATCCCAGCCAGAAACGCACAAAGCCGAAGCGATACATATAAGTTGCCATGACTTCGCTGGCATTCACCGGCCCGCCCAGGGTCATAATCCAGACCAGGGCGAACACTTGCAGCGATCCCAAAACAGACAGGTAGACGGACGTACGAATGGTGCTGCTGAGCAGGGGCAGGGTGATATATCTTATCAATTGGCCTCTATTCGCGCCGTCAATGCGAGCGGCTTCTTCGATTTCCTGCGGGATGTTTTGCAGGCCCGCCATGTACAGCAGCATGTGCAATCCAAAGTATTTCCAGGTCAGAACGACAAAGAGGCACCCCATGACCTGGGCGGGACTGCCCAGCCAGGGTTGGGGCTTGACGCCTGGAATGAGGATCAGCACCGCATTGATAAAGCCGCGTTCCGGGTCGGGGTTGTAGAGGATCAACCACATGATGGCCGTGATGACCTCAGAAAAAACGTATGGCATGAAAAAGATCGTGCGGAAAAAGGCGCGCCCGGGCAGATCACGCCCCACCATGAGCGCCAGCGCCAGAGATAATGGCAACTGAAGAGTCAGAGACAACACCACAATTAATAATCCGTTCCCCACCGCTTTCATAAATATTCGATCGGTCAGGATCCGTTTGAAGTTGTCTAGTGCAACAAAGTCAACCGCTGGGCCAAAGCCCTTCCAGTTGAAAAGACTATAGTAAAGGGATTGGAGAATTGGGTACACTACAAAAGTGAGGAAGAGTACAAGAGCAGGCAACAAGAACAAAACGATGGTCAGGTTGTCTTGAACACGGCGAGGAGAACGAGTCTGTCGAGGCGAATCTAAGACATCCTCACTGGCTGAAGCTGTTTCCATGAAGAGTCTCCTTCTCAACTTATCAAAAGTGCGGGGATCGAGCATAACCGAGCTCAATCCCCGCACCTCTTTCTCAGACGTGCCTCACTTTATTTCTTGCTGGGCTGAGTCTTCAACCGCCTGGGCAGCCTGCTCAGGTGTCAACGTGCCGGCGAAAAGCCCTTGAACGCTGTCGTTCACAACGGAACCAACCGCCGGTGGCATCGCTTGGTCGTAGTAGAGCTGGAAGTATTTCGCCGCAGCCGCACCTTGTTGGACGATCTTGAGCAAAGGATCGGTCAGAGCGTCTTCAGCGCCCTTGACCACCGGGACGGAGAGGCCGATCTTGGCTTGCTCCCTTTGTGAATCCACGCTGCTGATGAACTTGAGAAAGTCCACCGCCTCTGGAGGAGCGTTCTTGCCCACCACAAAGCCATTGCCCCCACCAAGCGCATCAGCAGGATCACCAGCGCCTCCCTCGACAGTCGGGAAGGGGAACCAGCCCGCCTTATCGCCAAGTCCCTTTTTGTCAACGCTGTTGTCGGCAAAGGTACCGGGAGCCCACTGCCCCATCAAATCCATGGCAGCCTTGCTGTTGCCCATCAGAGTGGCCTCATCGCCCCAGGTCGCGCCCAGGAAACCATCCTGGAAGGGCTCAAGGGCGACGAGTTCCTGGAGCTTCTTGCCTGCATCGACGAACGGGGCATCGGTGAAGGCACCCGTGCGGGAATACGCCGCGTCGAAGGCAGCCTTGCCGCCGATGCGGACAGCCAGGTACTCCCACCAGAAGGCGCCGGGCCATTTGTCTTTCCCGCCCACGGCGATGGGTGTGATGCCGGCATCCTTGAGCTTCTTCACATCGTCAAGAAGCTCGGTCCAGGTCTTGGGCGGCTCTTGGATGCCAGCCTTGGCGAACAAGTCCTTGTTGTACCAGAAGCCAACCATGCCCATGTCGCGCGGCACACCGTAGTTTTTCTCCTGGAAGCTGTACACGCCCAGGGCGCCGGGCGAGAAGGTATCCCGCCAGCCGTCCTTGTCCAAATCGGCGGTGATGTCCTTGAGCATACCAGCCTTGGCATATTCGTTCATCACGCCGCCGCCCCAACTCTGGAACAGGTCAGGCGGATTGCCGGATTGCATGACAGTGGTCATCTTGGCTTTGAAGGCCTCGTTCTCCATGACCGTGATTTCAATGGTCACATTCGGATGAGCGGTCATGTAGTCATCGGCCAACTTTTGCCACAGTGCCTTTTGATCTTCTGCGGTCTGGATGTGCCACCAGGTGATGGTGACTTTTTCCGGCGCCTTGGTAGGTGCCTCGGTCGGAGGCGCCGCCTTGGTAGGTGCCTCGGTCGGAGGCGGAGCTACAGTCGGTGCTGCGGGAGTCGGCCCACAGGCAGCGAGCACCAGGCTCAAAGCCACCAACAGACTCAAAAACAGAATTGACTTGCGCATCGCTTCTCTCCTTTCTTTTTCCTCCTTGACTTCATACGAAAGGTCTGGTAAACTGTACCCTGTGTGGAGCTTTGCTCCGCACAAGGCTCGCGTACGGGTCTTCCCTCTATCTATTCTGCTGGGGGTGAAGACCTGTATGCCTTTCATCACGTTGCCTCAAATTCCTCACCACCTCCTTTCCAAATCCTCCGGTATCGTTACCGGAAACGATACCGGAACGAGCAAAAAAGAGAATTGGATCTGCAAACTACACAAATTCGCTGTTTACGGGTGGGTGGTAGATGCAAATTACGCACCCCCCACTTTCAATCGCCTTTTAATCAGATGGAGTGCTGTTTACAACGGGCCGGCAAGAGTCCCTAATAATGAGGTGCGTGGGCATCTTGTACAAGTTGCTATCCAGGGATTCGCCTTGGACCAGGCTTATCAACATCTCCGTGGCCACATAGCCCATCTTATCAATAGACTGGTCAACGGTTGTCAGGCCCGGGTTAATGTGGGCTGCCTCGGGAATGTTGTCAAATCCAACCACGGATAGGTCGTCGGGGACGTGCAATCCGGCTTCCTGGGCGGCCTTGATCACACCGATAGCCGATTGGTCGTTGGCCGCAAAGATAGCTGTTGGCGGATCAGAAAGATCCAACAATTTCTGAGCGCAGATCATCCCTGTTGCTGTGGAATAATCGCCAGCCTGAATTAATTCAGGGTCTAGAGGGATATTCGCCTGACGCAGGCCGTCTTTGTAGCCCTGCAGACGCTGGACGGCACTCTGTAACTCGGGACGCCCGCCAATGAAACCAATCCGGCGGTGCCCCAACCCAACCAGATACTCCATCACGGCCAGAGCCCCGGCCCGGTTTGTGGCAATTACTGCAGGGCAATCGGGACCCTCATTGTTGGGATCAACGACTACGACCGGGGAAGCTGTAGAGAAGGTGGTTGCAGCGGGCGTAACAACAATGACACCATCGGTAATACCGCTATTGAGTAGAGAAACGTAGCGTTGTTCCCGATCGGCAGACGATTCTTTCTTGATATCTCCGCCGGTGTAGACAATTAGATCATAGTCAAGATCCGTAATCGCCCGGTTGACGCCCTTCATCACCTGGATAGCGAAAGGGAACTCTACATCGGGCATGATCAGGCCAATGACGTTCGTTCTGCGGCTACGCATACTCTTGGCTGCCAGACTTGAGGTGTAGCTCAAGTCCTCAATGACCTTCTGCACCTTTTCGTAAGTTTCTGGGGCGACATCGTCTTTGTCGTTTAACACGCGCGATACAGTTGAGATGGACACGCCAGCAGCCTCGGCCACATCTTGAATGGTGACAGTCTTCTTAGTACGCTTCATGAAATACTTTACCTTAGTTTTACCGTTTCAGTTTCAGTAACGATACCGGCAACGATGCCGGTATCGTTACCAAATTATACCACAAATTGATGGTTTTGTCAAGCGAATTTCAGAGGCTGTTTCGCAATTGGTAGGCGGAGAGTGAGGTGTCCCGCAGGGGGCTCCTGATGTACGGCCAGCGGCCGGATCTGGCGCACATTATAAAGACACTGCGGGGGACGTGAGAGTTCCGGTGTATTAGCCTCGGAGAACCTTTCGTGGTATAATCGTGCTGCTTTGCGCGCAGATTTGGCTTTCAGGGGGAATCGTTGAGAAACAGCCTGCTTCACTTGAAGATTCCTTCAACCCGGTGGATCCTGGCCAGCATCATCTTGCTCGGAGCAGCCCTCCGCCTATACCTGCTTTGGAGCTCACAAGTGATCATCGAAGCAGACGAGGCCCTGGTGGGCTTGCAGGCCTTTGGCATCCTGCGCGGCGAGAGACCCATCTTTTACCCTGGACAGGCCTACGGGGGCAGTCTGGAATCGTATTTGGTTGCTGTTGTCTTCCAGTTGTTGGGCGCATCGCCCCTGACCCTCAAGTTGATACCCTTTCTGTTCTCTACCCTTTTCATCTTTATGACCTATCAACTGGCCAGGGAAATCTACAATCCTCCCGTCGGCCTCTTGAGTGCCCTCTTCGTAGCCTTATGCCCCCTCCTCCTCACCGCTTTCAGCCTGAAAACCTGGGGCGGCTATAGCCAAACTCCCGTCCTGGGCAACCTGGCCCTGATCCTCTTGCAACGCAACCTGTCTCGTCGAGCTCAGGATAATGGGCTATGGAAAGCAACGCTGGGCCTCGGTTTCATCAGCGGTCTGGGCCTGTGGGTCAATCCCCAGTATTTCTACTATTGGGGGCCAGTGATCTTGCTCCTTCTGGCCAGAGCCAGAAGGGTGGGTCTGGTCGGATGGGCAGCTTTCGCCGTCGGCTGTCCCGCGGGTGGCCTGCCTCTCCTCCTGGCCACCCTGAGCCGTTCCCAGGGCCCCACGGCCAACCTCATCCTGGAAGGGGTTGTGCCGGCCCAAGACTTTTGGCCCTCCTTCAAAGCGGCCGTGAGCTATTTCATTACCGACGCCCTGCCCACCTTGTGGGGGCTCCGGCCCATCAAGGGTGAAATGGTCGTCACAGCCGCCTTTGTGGTGATACCGCTCTACCTGGCCGCCATGCTGATTTGCCTATGGCCGGTGGGGCAGGACTTGTCTGTGGGGCGATACAACCCCGCCATCGTGCTGGCAGCAACCCTTATCCTGGCTCCCTTCGTCTTTATCCTGGCCGCCCTGACCAATGGCAACTGGACGGTCATCATACCTGATTCGGGGATCTTGACGCGCTACCTGATGCCCCTGTACAGCGTCGTGCCTATACTGCTGGCGGCTTTCATCTGGCGACTGAGGTCCCTCAGTCGCCCCCTGGCGGTGGCCTTTGTCGCCCTCGTCCTGACGGTGAACCTGTGGAGCAACTTGTCCGTTGATCCGGTGGACGCCATGCGCTGTGTCTTCGAGAACGTGCCGCTGCCGGCTTCCAACAAAGCCCTGATAGATTTCCTCGACAGTGAGGGCATCCGCTACCTCTACACCAACCACTGGATCGGCTTCCGGCTGATGTTCGAGACCCAGGAGCGAGTGGTCACCTTTGACTACCCTGACAGCCTGTACGGGATGGACCGCATACCCCAATACGGTCACCAAGTCGAGGCTGCCGAGGTCCCACCTGCTTACATTCTCTTCAACCCAGGCTGGAAGCAGACGCCGCCTTTGGAAAGAAAGTTGCAAGAGCTAGGTGTCCATTACGAGAAGAAAGCCTTTCCACCTCTCGAATACATCGTCTACCACCGTCTCTCGCGCAAGGTACACCCCTCAGAGGTAATGGAAACCCTGGTTTGGCCCTATTACTAGTGAGCGTTACACGGTTGGGACAAGAAAAGGGGGAGTACCTTCATAATAATGTGCCCCATCTCCGAAAAGGGGGTGGGAAAATGGCCCTTTCCGCGTGACGCCACGAAATATAATTGTCGGCTCCTTGGGGGAAATCTGGTACAATACCAGGTATCCAAAACCCACAAAGGAGCCGACGCCATGTATTGTACCACATTCCATCTTCAAAAGCGAACTATCTACCGCTGTCTTTCCCTTCTGCTGCTCATCGGTTTGTTGCTTCAATCGTTCACCTCTCTCCAGGGCCACGAGGTGTGGGATG
>Ga0315310_10001723_pt1 | contig 13831 bp, 16 predicted proteins | sample TDP5_MG_FD_203630 | JGI IMG/M metagenome (GOLD analysis project Ga0315310, IMG submission 203630) | Freshwater sediment microbial communities from Lake Towuti, South Sulawesi, Indonesia - TDP5 | ecosystem: Environmental > Aquatic > Freshwater > Lake > Sediment | place: Indonesia: South Sulawesi... | reverse complement strand
GGAGAAGGAAATCAGGATTGACGACATCCAGAAAGAGCTGTAAGGAACCTACAACAGAGTTTGCTGTAACGATCCTACCGACGACTCTCCTGAAGCAGCTCCTTTTCAGACTCCCTGATATTTTCGACGATTTCTGGAGTCAACTCAATCGAAAAGGAAGTTAGTGCAAGCATAAAGGCACCTGCGACAGGACTGAATAGAGGTTCGACTACTTCAGCCTCATCTCCCAACTCTTCAATGAACCTCTTCATGAACCATTGAGAACCCTCAAAGACGCCTCCGAACAATGCAAGCTTCGGCCTGTCAAGAGAGAGCTTTGCCCTCAGAACCCTTACCATCTGCTTCAAGGCTTTACATTCTGAAGCAACTATCTCGACCGCTACCCTATCTCCCATCTCAGCCGCATCTAACACTTCCTTTGAGAAGGCAGCTAGCCGCTTCTTTCCGACACCGTCCAAATAGAAAACCCTTACCAGCTCCTCAGCTCGTTCTATGCCGAAGAAGCTGAGGGCCTTCTCTGTCAACTCACTCGGCGGCAGCAAACCATCGTGAACCCTCGTCACAGCGCGCACGCCTTCAAGGCTAAGATGGAATCCACTTCCTTCGTCTCCGAGGATGTGCCCCCAGCCACCGACCCTAGCAAGCTTTCCGTGTGCATCATGCCCCATGGCAATTGACCCAGTCCCTGACACCAATATCATCCCAGGACCTCCGGCGAAAGCTCCGTACATCGCGACATAACCGTCGTTGTTAATGAAGGCCTTTCCGGATCCGGTAGCCTCCCGCACAGCGTTCTCGAGAACTGGCGGCTCATGAAGCAAACCCACTCCAGCAAGGCCAACGTATGCCACCTCCAAAGACCGAAAGACGCCACATACCTTGAGAGCACTGTCCACCGCTTCCCTGAGGGATTTCTTCACAGCTTCCATGCTCACCGTAAGATAGTTGGAAGGACCGCCGTAGCCGACACCCAGCAACCTTCCAGTCTCATCTCCTATGACGCATACAGTCCTTGAGGCTCCCCCTTCAATCCCGGTGAAGACTCTCATCCTACAAGTCTCCAAACAAGTACCTAGTTCCTTTGTATGGTTCTATGTGTTTCGTGCTGACTCATCTGATTTCGTTGCCCCGCTTCGAACCTTCGACGGTTGCTGCGTAGAATTGACATGCCTGGTATGCCAGAAACCGCGGCGGCTATGAAACGCATGGTCTTGCGAACGCCTGACATCTTTGGCATGCGGTGAGAGTCAAGTATCATCTAGGCTCGCAAACGTTTCCTGAGATCGGCACAGGTAAAGACAGGGACAAGTTGGCAACAGTGTAACCGCTCCCTTACTGGATTCTGGTATGGAGGTATACCTTATATTAGTCTACCCAATACTGGTATCGAGCAACATGTCATCCTCAACAACCGTGAAGGTTTCGAGAACCACTCTAACTCAACTTGAGAAGCTACGCGAAGAACTGAAGACAGATAGTCTAGAGGACGCGATAAGAGCGCTCATCAGAAGGCACAGATCCCAAGCACTGGAGAAGGTATTCGGAGTGGACAAAGGAAAGATCAAACGGTTCACTCAGGAAGACAGAGGGGAAGAACGCTGAACATTGTAGTAGACTCCTTTGCTTGGGTAGAAATATTCCAAGGAAGCGAGAAGGGAGCAAGGTCCAAGAGAATGATAGAAGACGCTGACGAAGCCCGAACTCCAGACATCGTCTTGGCTGAAGTGGCGAGAAAGTACTTACGGGAGGGCATACACGAAGCAGAAGTGAGATCAAGGCTTAACTCTATGCAATCCGCAACAATCATAACCGGAATCGACATCGATGTTGGAATTCAATCGGCCAGAGCCTTTGTCGAACTCGAGGGCAAGGCCACGAGCGAAAAGCTTCGAAGACCCAGCTTATTTGACGCAATAGTATTGGCTACCGCGAGAGCCTACCAAGCGAAGGCCGTAACGGGAGACGAACACCTCTTGGGGCTTCCTGATGTGATTCCGATCTGAGAAGCATCCGTCACTTTCCTCAGCAACGACACGTGTGAGGACGGTACACATCTGTATAGACAAGGGAGACCGAATAGTCTAGGAGGAACTTAGGCTCGTTTCTGGCGGTGTGATTGTGCCAGCCTCAAGATTCCTTTCAAGATCAATCGTCATTGAGCGTCGAGCATTCCGCGTTTACGTAGGATAACGTGGCATCGTCTGCAATGTCTAGCTACTGGGTCGCATATACAGACATCCTTCTCATCCAAGAAATCTCCGCAATAGTAGCACTTGAGTGCCAGGGCCACCGGCGATAAGAAGGCTCTCACCCTCTAAAGTAAGCTGGTAACACTGACCTTTATGCATCTGTGTGCTAGCCTTGTACATACAATCAGAGTCGAAGCAAAGATGCGATTACACCTCGGACCGGTCTCACGCTGAGGAATTCCGATGTGATGCTTTGGTTCTCAGGGGAAGAAGGACATTCACCCTCATTAGCATGACGGGCCCGCCGAAACCAGGACAGACTCTTATCCGAACCCTCATGTTTAGGCCGAAACTTTTCCGAAGATAGCCTTGTCGACCAAGAAAGGTGTAATGCTCCGCATTCCCGATGTCTAGCTCTGGAACAACAATATCACCCGCGGCCTACTAGCGGTTGTTGAGATCAACCTCCGAAACCCTAAGAACTTGACATCACTATCTGCCGCATGACTTATACTTACACAGAACGAATATCAAGTCGGAGCCGTTTCTATGGAAAGCCACCGAGAACTTGCGCATGTTGTACTCTCAACATGCCTGAGTGTACAGAAAGGTGAAAATGTTTGGATTGAAAGCTGGGAGAACACTGTCGATCTGGCCTCAGAGATAGCATTTGCTTGCTTGGAAATTGGAGCCTCTCCATTGGTCACCCTGAGGACAGAGAACTCTTGGATGCGTTCATTGACTGAGATTCCAAGGAGCCTCCTTGAGAATCTTTCCAGTGCCTCTCGCGCCGCTTTGGAACAAGTGGGTGCGTTTGTTTTCATGCTGGGTCCGCAGAACCCCATCGATTGGAGTAAGATCCCAGAGGAGAAGCGAGATCTTGGCAATGTTTGGTACACTGACTCGAACAGATATGCGCACGAATGGCGGAGAATTGCGCAAAGGCATTGTGTGCGAATGCTAGGGATTGAATATTGTCTTGCAACAAAGGAACGAGCTCAGACTCTTGGTCTAGACCACGAAGAATGGAGAGGAACAATGCTTCGTGGTTGCCTAGCGGATCAAGGAGAGATTTCCAGAAGAGCCCGCAGGGTCGCTGAGATCATTGGGGAAGGTCGGAAGGTTCAGGTTGAAACTCCGTTTGGCACGGACCTTGGATTCAGGCTAGGTCAGCGTGAACCGGTTTCGAGCGATAGCATTGTAACCAAGGAGGAAGCAGCTGAAGGTGTTGTAAAGTATCTGCCTTCAGGTTGCGTTGAAGTGGCTCCAGAAGAAGATAGCGCCTCCGGAACCGTGTTCTACGATGTAAGCATCCTTGCTCAGGGCGGCAGGAGGATCGAGGGATTAAGCCTGCGATTTGAACAGGGAAAGCTTGTTGCATACAGCGCGGAACACGGGGCTGAGATATTTGAAAACTACCTGAAGCCCAGTCAGGGTGATGTCGACAAGTTCGCGTTTTTTGGAGTCGGTCTCAATCCCGGCCTGAAGCATGGATTCACTCAAGATGACAAGGTGCTCGGCGGTGTCACAATAGGGATCGGAGGCAACGAAGATAAGGGAGGTAAGAATCGAACGCCGGGAAATCGGCACTGGTGGGCCTCAATCACTCAAGCGACTGTCAAGATTGACGAAACGGTAGTACTCAAACAGGGCACATTGCTCTTATAGAACGCACACGATTATGCTAGTCTCACAGAAGCCGATGCACAAAGAATCATGAAGGTGCTCAGAGTCTAGGTGTCATTGCATTTTCGGCCCCATGGGTTGGTTGTCGTATCAGAAGGACTCGAACAAGATTTGTGGCGGGCCCGCGGGGCTCAGCCACCTTTGCAGGGTGGCGGTACCACGGGGCTGCAGCAGCTCCGGTTTAAATAGGGTGCCGATAAGGAGCGGCCGGCCGGCCATCGGCAACTATCTCTTTCGAATACCATTCATGGGTCATCTATCTGAGGCCATGAGCCTCGAAGCTCCCTATGGATCTTTGCCATCTCCTGACGCTTGAATGCAGATATTGCAGAAACATGAAGAATGTCTACGCTTAGGAGGAGGGCACATAAGGTGCGGCCTCAAAGAGTGGACGCAGCGAATCGACTTATGCATGATACTTTCTCCGGCCCTTCTACTCCGCTCATAGCAGATGCTTGCCTAAGGCTTGGGCGTTGTTTTCATGTCGCGCCTTTTGGCATTCGGCCCTTGCTCGCCGATAGTCGTCTAGCTGGTCGAGTCTCACCGGTTCGACACTATGGAAGCGTCGATGTGTTCTTGGAGGCCATTCAGAACGCAGAGGCGGGTGACGTTCTCGTTGTGGACAATGGCGGGAGGACTCAGGAGAGCTGCATCGGCGATCTGATTGCTTTGGAAGCAAAGACGTGCGGATTAGCTGGAATAGTGATTTGGGGTTGCCATCGGGACACAGCTGAACTGGTCCAGATCGGCCTTCCTTTGTTCAGTTATGGTGCTTGTCCGGCAGGACCGAAGAGGCTAAGGCGGCGTGATCCAGAGGCCCTAGAGTCAGCCAACTTCGGTGATTTCATGGTGAAAAAGCAAGATCTTGTCCTTGCCGACAACGACGGAGTACTTTTCGTCTCAGGCAAAGGCGTTAGTAAGCTTCTCACGATTGCTGGAGAGATCTGGCAAACAGAGCGAGCACAGGCCGAGGCCGCGAGAGCTGGCATCAACCTTAGGAATCAGTTTCGGTTTGATGAATACCTGGCTAGGCGGTCCGCTGACTCTCAATATACATTTCGCAAGCACTTGCGGTCTCTCAAGGCCGCCATTGAAGAGTAGCGACCGGAAAATCCTAGGTTCATCATCAGACTATCGCCAATTGTGCGGGTCGAATGTGTTTTGCGATCTACTGAAAGTGCTCCATTCTCCTGTCTTGACCTACTCTCTGACCCTAGGCATCTGCTATTCAATTCAGAATGTCGCATTTCGGAGTTTGCAATAGTGGCACTCGCTCATTCTCAATTCCTTATTGACAACAAAAACTCGCGTAGCTGTCTTGTGAGTTGAAGTGATTCTTCAAACTCCTCATCCGTCAATAGCATCAAGTTATGGTATTTAAGAATCCGACACAACAACATAGGATTCATGGGACCATATTTCATGAAGCAGCCAGAGAAACTGCTTGAAGAGCATATTTCGTTCTTGATCGGAAAAGAGGTGGGTGATCCGCTTAGTCGCTGATGAAATTCAGATAGCCTGCCTGCATTCTCCATACTGACATCGACATTGACTCCAATCCCTTTCACCCCATTCAAGATGTCAAAGGAACTCTGAATGCTCTTCTCAACCATGCTGTCAGCGTGATAGACAAAAGTGTCCGCTGTGGCCGTGTAGTAGGACTCTATCAAATGGCCTGACGGTCTCTCGTCGGACACTTCGACTAGGCCAGCGTCTTGAAGCTTCTTAATGTGATGGTAGATGTTCTGAGTCGTCAGACCGAGCTTCGAAGCGAGCTCTCCAGCGTTGAGCTCATTCTCCCTGAGAAGAAACATGATCTTCCTTCTTGTCTCGCCCTGAAGAAGCTTGAATGCTGTTTCATCGATCAACTTTAGGAGCTTGGGCTGTGCCCATCTTTGCATGGAGCGCGTGCTTCTCCTCTCCGCCTCCAATCTCCGAACCCCTTTGAACTGTATCCTCCGACTTGAGGCAATGGGTATCAGGTGGATCAAGCGCTCGAATCCTGGGCTGGACGATTGCGTTCTACAGCGCGTTTCATGAGTTCTTCTACCCAATCAGGGTGCAGGCATTTCGATTTGCGATATCTCTCACATGGGAAATCTGAACACAGGCTGCAGAATCTCAGACCTTTCTGAACCCTACAGCATCTGTGAAGACCGCATTCAGATCTTTCTCCGAGGCCGCAGCCGCCACATTCGCCGTTAAGGTGCAGTGGGCACCATCCGCAATACAGTCCACAGGCCGCGGCCAGTGAATCAGTGCTCATAGCGCTTCCCCCTCATTTCGCTTCAAACCAAGTGAGGCAGGTCTTCCTCATGCCTTTTGCGATAGATCTGTCCCGCAGTGGTAGCATGTTTTCTTGATTCTGCCAAGAGGCAAGGGTTTTCCGCAGGCTCTGCATCTGTACAGCGTCTCGCATTCCTTCAGCCACTCTGTCTGGCCTGTCCTTATTCTCTCCAAGTTCGCTCGCATGTCTTCCCCCTTTTCGAGATAGCCTCCGGCCAGCTTCTCATACTTCTCACAGCTTCTTGCCGAGTATTCAGGGCATTCGTGACAGAATTCCAAACCCTTCTCCTTGAGGCACTGGACGATCTTGCAGCCGCTCCCCCAGCACTCCGGCGTAAGCGCCATGCATCCTTCACATCTCACCTTTTCCGGAGAGCATTTGCTTTGCTCCGAGACAAGTTTCAGGTACTCGCCCTTGTCCTTGTATGCCCTGTAGATCGAGCATGCCCCACAGTAAAGCCCGCACCTTCCCACCAGATCTCTGCTAGCCAAATTCAACTCCTCCTGCCTGAGCCTTTGCCTACCGATTCACCTGCTCCCTCTTAAGGAAGTATACCCGTCAGATGGCGGTTGCGCTCTTTTAGGATCCTCATCTTCCTGTAGCCCATGAGAACGATACGATTTGTCTAGGAAACTGCCATGGGAAAAGTGTCTCAGACACTTGACAGACAAAGACGGTCAGACGGCATCTCGTCCCTTGCTGGCTGCCGAGACTTGACGCGAGAGAAGGCGCAGGAACTGCATGATTCCCACGGTCCGCTCACACAATCGACGGATCCTGCAGGAAAAGAAACATAATCCGTCTTAGGCTGACTGTTGGCTTAGCTAGGTTGGTAAAATCTTTAGGATGTCTGTCAGCCGTGCCTCGAGAAAGCCGATTGCTTCAACTGCTAGATCCAAGCGCTTGTCGGAGACTGGAACTTCGGGCCATGCTCCCAATGTGACTGGCGGAAATGCGTTGACGAATACCGACTCAAGAGCATCTTTGATGCCACTAATGATGTCTACTCCTGCGCCAGTCAAGTTGAGGGAGCGAACGCGCATCTTGTAGCATGTTTGAATCACATTGGTCGTTGTTCTGATGAGGTTGTCGATTCCATCTTGGAGCCGCATCCACTGCCGTCTTCGGCCTTGGTCCAGATTCCACATCAGAGGGTAGAATCGGGAATGTTCGATCAAGCTCCTCAGCATCACATCCCACAGCTCTACATCAATCTGGCGTCTTCCCAGTGTCAAAATCAGCACGTGAATAGCTTCGCTCATCGGACCTCGGGCCTGCATCAAGGCGAATCCTAGTGCGTTGGTCATGTCCACGTGCGCATTGTAGCAGACCAGTGCAAAGTATGCATTTGAGATCGTCAGGAGAGCTACAACCACCGCTAACATGTGGGTGGTGTGTTTGCTTTCTTGAGAAAAGGCTGCTTTCAAAGGCCTGCCCAGCGCACCCTCAGGCTGCAGTCAGGTTCTGAATAAGCTGAGCGCCGTCTTGTGATGGCACATGCCGTCAAGGGGGCAGATTCTTCCGCATAATCTATGTGGGACATCAACCCATATATCGGCCGGAGCCGTCACTTGACGGCAGTAACATTATGAAACACCGGCATATGTGAGCAGCTCATGCCGCCCTTTGAGGTCTTCTTCAAAGCCAGACACACCTGCCCGTTCGGACGCCTGTCTGCGAAATATCCTTCAGCTCGGATGTTCGTCTGGTGCAACAGCGCACGCGAGGTAGTTGAAATCGTTCTGGCGGAGCGATCAGAATACAAGAAGATACGAAAGGAGATCACCGCCATAGTCGACATCGTTGACCAGAGCTTTGACGGACGCAGCATCTACCTAATCACCAGAAAATGCAATTGCACCTTTGCGAACTCCATAGCAGTGCGCCTAGAAGCCCACAACATACTCTGCCTTTTGCCTGTGGCTTACGAAGCAGGATGGGAGTTGTACCACGCCATTGTCTGGAGACACCGTGACCTGAAACGATTCATGAATTCTGCGGCAAGGATGCCTGCCGAGATAGTCATCACGCGAAAGTCAGCTCTCAGCAACAGTGTGAGAGCTCTGCTTCCGGTGCCCGTGGGCGGCCTTTTCGCAGACCTGACAAAGAAGCAGATCGATGCTCTTCTCGCATCTCACAGGATGGGCTATTTCAAATTTCCCAGAAAGATGAATGTCAAGAGCATTGCTGAGGCCCGGAAAGTCGCAAGAACAACATTCCAAGAACATCTCACAAAGGCAGAGAACAAGCTTGTCGCCAGCCTTGTACCATACCTCAGGCTCCTTCAGGTGAATCCTGAACATCTGCCGCAGCCTATGCAGAATGCCTAACACGTGCACGCGGCTCTACGCGAAGCGCAACTCCTTCAATGCGACCCAGATCGGTACTGCTGCGTGCCAGTACCGTCATAAGTTGGTCCAAACTATTACTAACCGTAGCCTCTCCCTGCTTTCCTAAATGAGCAAATTGGGTAGCATAACAAAAGCGATTCGTCACCTCGATTTCGCTGCAACGATTCGATCTGCGATTCCGTCAATTGACCCCACACAGATACGGCTTATCATATCGTTCCTATCAGCGAGACTGCATTTACGGCGATCTTGGTCATTCGCTTCTGAGAGAGATGACTTCAAAAGGCTGGTCGTTGTTAGAGCGCTGAGTGAGTCAATGGACCGATACCCGATTGACAGGTGACTGAGCGGCAGGGATTTGGATACTGGGAGCCCGGATGGATGAAAGCGGAGACGTTGGGGTGGAAAACCATCACCGTCCTCAACAGACTTCGCGCCGTCAGGCACAGGCTTGACAAGACAGGCACCTTTTGGGCAGTTTTTGCAGGGGCAGCCGCTCACTGCTATGGCAGCGCAAGAGAGCTCACCGACATTGACATCTTGGTCAGAGGCAGAGACCTGCGAAAAACTAGGGCCGCACTTGAAGGCCTCGAAGGCATAGATGTTGTCGCAGATCTGGAACTGGAAACTGACTTCGGAACGTGCAGGTTCTTCATGGATGATGAGATGATCAGGAGAGTGAAGCGAAGAACCCTTCTCGGCGTCAAGATTCCTGTCATACCTGTCGAGGACAACATACTGCTGAAAGCGATTCTGCAGAGAGGGCCGGAAAAGGGCAAGCATGACATTGAGGACATAAGAGACATGGCGAACAACATGAAGATAGATGTCAAATACCTCGAAAGAAGAGCCGGGAAGTGTCGGGCAACAGAGAGAGTCCGTCCGCTCCTGAACGAATTGGGCGTGATGTAGGGAATGCCGCTGGACATAGCCGCAATTGACGTCATGCCTCTGCGATAACGGATCATTCCTTGTCACGGGGTCGAAACCTTGATCTCCATTATCTTTGACCTGGAAGGCACTCTGGTTAGAAGCGTGTACATGACGTATCGGATTGTGCAAGAATTCTGAAGGCAGACCAGAGAGAAATTGATTGAACTAGGGATACCTGCGGAGATGCTTGTTGCCGACTCCTCTACACACATGAGGGATATGGCAAAAGAATATGCAGACATGCGCTTTTCTGAGTCAGATAGGCATAGGTTCGACAGGGAACTAGACAAATGCCTGCTCGGGGCTTCGAACCGGTAATGGGAGAGAACAGGAGAGGATGCACATACAGACTAGTGGGAGGGGGGCGGGAGTATAAGCAGTACGGCGACGACTACGAGTATGAGCAGCAAAGCCATGACTACGCATTCAAAGAACAGCTGTTTATTGATCAGTTCTCGTTCCCTCTTTTCGATTAGTTGTCCTTTCCAGAACGTACTGCACCAAACCTAGGGCATATGTCTATTACTATGACCTGACGGTTGGGGGGCAACAAACTGGTACCCATCAAAATCCCTTTTGCGCAATCAACTGTGCATACTCTATTTATCGGTAGAACCGTCAGTTGATGTTAGGAGACCCTTCGCCAGACAGACTAAGTAGCGCGATGGCACGGGAAGTGTCTTGCTGAGCAGACGCTCATGCCATAGTCTATACAGTGCGACGGTGAAGAGACTGGCCAGTATCCATGTGATCATCGGTCCCAAGAATCCAGCCAAGAAGCCCTCAGCCATTCTGATGCGGAAGTCTGGCTCACTTGGTGTTCGGTTAGGGTTGCCAACCTTATTGAATCCCGTGCTGACTTGAATGCGATCCAATCTCGATCCTATGCCGTGGCCCCCTCGCGCAAGAAGACCTAGAGCAGAATCCCGCTGAACAGAGCTATGTTCCAAACTAGCATAAGAAGCAGAGCACGTTTGGAGACGAGAGGTGTTGCAGCTTGCATAGCGGCATCGCCGCATTAAAGATCGGATCTAGATATTCCAGACGTGCTTAAGGAGTATCATCATGAAGGCCTGAACAATCATCGAGCCCGCAAGGAAACTTAAGGTTGCGAATATTCCATTCTCCCAGAAGAAGTTTCTGCTGTACTTCCTATCCAAGAAACATCGTGTAGCTTTTCTGATTCCAAACATTGATACAGGAATCCCCGTCTCGGACTGAGACTGCCAATGGGTCAATGACGGAACGCTGACACGCCGTTATGCTAGCACGAACTCCCGCAGCTCCTCCGACCGGATCCAGAGCAGACTTGCCGCTTCTACTGCCTTCTTCATGTTGATCTCCGAGATGATAACCTTAGGATCTGAGCCTATTGAGATGTGCTCCGAAAACGCGTTCATCTCAATAAGCACAAGAGCATCTTTGACCGAGCTTACGGAAGTCACCAATGTGTTCGTTAGGTTGAGTAAGAAGATTCGCCTTGTGTTGCATACTTGAACCACATCAGTGACTGTGCGGATTAGTTTGTCTATAGCATCTTGAATCAGCAACCATTGTGGCCCATGATTCCTGTCCAGACATGAGATCGCGGGATAGAAGCGCCAGTGTTCAATCAAATCCCTCAGCATAAGCTCCCAGAGTCCTACATCAATTTGATGTATGACAACTGTCTTGTTTATGATGTGGATAGATTCGCTTAGCGGTCCTCTGGCTTGCATCAGTATCAGCCCAAGTGCATTCACTCTGTCAACCTCGGCCCGCTGGTATACCAGAGCGAAATAGATGTTTGAGACCATCAGCACTGCAACGAACGCCCACAGTAAATGAGGTGTTGTTATCTCAAAACCCAGAGGGCGCGATTTCTTCACAATTACATGTTCCTGTATTTTCATCATCCCTGGTATCATCTTGTCTCGGGTTGACTATCGCACAGAACTCTGCTGTGCTCTAAGCTTTCGTCAGAGTGCACAGTCGTTCGCAGACTCTCCTATCTGGAAGCTTGTATTCTCAAGCTTGTGGTAATAGTTGCCCCACTTTGAAGTGAAACACAGCACACAGTAATCCGGGTCATCGACGCCCATTGGATAGTATTTCTTAAAGCCTTCCACCCATAGCATTCTTTTCGACTCCATGTCTTGATGAATGGTCATCTCTCCCACCAGCAACAGGCCTTTGAATTCTGACATGTCGACGAAGTACAGACAGGCCCTTCGATCTTTCTTGAAATGTGCGACTCTCATGGAGGAGGTGTTCGTGCTGAACCAAATCCTCCTTAACCCTTCGTTTCTAATCTTCAGCATCGCCTTGATGTTCGGATAGCCGTCGTCACTATTGCTTCCTACCATTGCGATCTCAGACTTATCTGTCAGCGCTAATGATTGCCGTATCGCTAACTCCTTCCCCAATGGCACACACTGGATTGTGAATAGGCTGCTTGTGAATAAAGTCTCGTCAGTCACGTGACGGCTAACCTCACGTCAAGAAGGAATAGTTCAGACCTGCGCTAGTAGCTCAACAAATCATAAATTCCTCTTTCTAAACATTCTCGTTAGGTGGTGTATTGATGGGTAGAAAATCTTGGTCACATAGCGGATTCGGTGACTGATGGTGGGCCTACTCCGCCTAGACGAGTATGGTGTGCTCAGTAGAGAGGTTCTGTTCATAGTCGTAGTTAACTCCATATTCGGATTCGCCATCGGATTCGGCGCACCCTCAGTGGCTCCTTTGATTGTCTTTGTGAACGTTTCGATGACTTTCGTCGGAAACCTACGCGCATTCTCACAGGCACTAGTAACCCTAATTCGTCCATTACTAGGTCCACTGATTGACCGTCATGGCGCAAAACCATTCTACTTGTTAGGTGGAGTAGTAACAACTGTCGGGTACCTGTCGTATGCCTTGACTGAGTCGTGGCTACTATTGGCGGCAGGTCTGATACTTACGAACGCAGATATGTTTCTGAGAAGTTTCGCCTCCACTGCTGCGATCGGAAGCTGCTCTGAGCCAGAGACCCGGGGGAAAGCGTTCAGCCTTGACATGGGCGTTGGACAAGCGACATCAATGATTGCTCCACTTGTCGGAGGATATGTCGTGGAACAGCTTCAATTGTCGTTCAAATGGACCTTTGGAGTTGTCGTCGGATTGATGATTGCGGGTCTCGCTTTGATGGCAACGAGACACTCGTCGCCTAAGAGGGTTGAAAGTGTAGGGGCCATATCTTTCAAAGCATATGTCAGGCAAGCGTTCTCAATTGATCGTCGTCTCCGCTCTTTTGCCCTACTGTTGGTGTTGGATTGGACAATGTGGGGACTCTCGTTTCCCTTCTACCAGCTTTTCATCTACAAGCAACTCGGAGCCACCCCCGAACAGCTGGGAATTGTTGTTGCCATCTCCTTTGCCTCACCTGCGGTAGCCGGGTTCCTTTTGGGCCCGATGCTGGATCGGTGGAGGCCAAAGTGGTTTCTTGCAGTAAGTGAATTCATGGCGATTGGGTCGTTCACCCCGATTCTTGTCGGCACTAGGCCTGAGGTAGCATATTTGTCCGCGATCTTCTGGGGCCTCAATTACGGGTTGTGGGTGCCCGCAATGAACTCTCTGGTGCTCGACACGGTCGGAAGCAAAGACTTCGGTCGGGCAAGTGGAAATGTCAATCTGCTGGCGAGTCTCTTCTCGATTCCTTCTTCTGCCATAGCAGGATGGCTCTACGACAACATCTCGCCGAAGGTGCCCTTCGTAGTCACCTTGGTTGGAGCCCTTGCGATTGGAGCACTGATGCTGATTCTTTTGAAGGAGCCTGATCGAACCCAGCTCAAAGACACAAAGGCTTCAAGAAAGTGATGGCTGAACAACTCACCTGTCTAGACAATGCAAGAGAACCATGAAACGTTATACTTGTTTTCCGGCGCTGGTTCACGACAGGAAAACTTGTAAGTTTCCTCGCCCTATAGCTGTGAGAGCCGAGAAGTGAAGGAGATGGGGTTCTGAACCCGAGGTTCAAATCCCGGCGGCCGCACCAATGAAAATCTCTGGTGCATCCCCGGTTTGATATTGCCAAAGCAGAAGTAGGCGCTGGGTATTTTCGGGATATCTTAGATCGCGTACTAGTCTTGTTTCGTAAAGGTGAGCGCAAGCGAGTTTTCACCAAGCAAAAGCAAAATAACGATCCATACCCAATAGTTGTCTGATGTGCTATGAGTGGCGAAAGGAAAAAGGTACTGCCACTCACGGAAGGTGGCGGGCCCGCGGGGATTTGAACCCCGGACCTTTAGCTTTCACCTCGAAGGCTTAGGAGGCTCGGCCATCTCAGTCTACCGCTCCATCCGGGCTGAGCTACGGGCCCCAAGCCGAATCCTCACGACTGCAATCTAAAAAAGTTGTCCACAATC
>Ga0315310_10001722_pt1 | contig 13835 bp, 13 predicted proteins | sample TDP5_MG_FD_203630 | JGI IMG/M metagenome (GOLD analysis project Ga0315310, IMG submission 203630) | Freshwater sediment microbial communities from Lake Towuti, South Sulawesi, Indonesia - TDP5 | ecosystem: Environmental > Aquatic > Freshwater > Lake > Sediment | place: Indonesia: South Sulawesi... | reverse complement strand
CATCGTCTATACGAATGATGTGATGGGTGAAGTCGAGCCTTGCGGGTGATTCAGGAGTCCTCTTGGCGGTGTCGCTAAGAAGTTCACCCTCCTCTCCCAGATGAAGAAAGAAGGGAGAAAGATCCTCCTCCTCGACACTGGAAACCTCCTCTTTCGAAAACCTCCTCAAACAGAGACCAAACGGAGAGATGCCCTCCTCCGTGTCGATCTCCTCATTCAATCCTATAATGAGATGGGATATGACGTGGTCAATATTGGTGAGAAGGATTTGATGATGGGGCTTAAGTTTCTCTCCGACGTAAGCCAAAAGGCGAGGTTCCCATTCATCTCCGCAAACCTTGTCGAGAAAAAGAGTCAGAAGACGATCTTTAAACCCCATGTGATCAAAGAGGTCGCCGGCCTCAAAGTGGGGATCTTTGGACTTATGGATAATCTGTTCAACCCCACCCTTCAGGAGCGGGAGCCTGGAGTGACCATTCTTGAACCTCTATCCACATCAAAAGCGATAATTAAAAGCTTGAGGGAATATTGTGACCTCATTATCGTCCTCTCTCAACTGGGTGAGTCGAAGGATAAGAAATTAGCCAGGGAAAACCCTCAGATCGACCTGATTCTGGGAGGAGGGGGGGAAGCGAAGAAGGCTGTACTGGAAAGGGTGAACGAGGTCCCCATTTATCGATTGGAACCCAGGGGAGGATATTTAGGTCGCATTGACTATGCCTTCTACGATACAAGGAAGCCCATCAAATTCCTGATCTCGAGCGAACGGGATGAGATGGAGAAGAGACTGGAAAGGCTGATCGCCCGGTCAATGCAGATCAAATCCGAAATGGCAAAGGCTGGAAAGCAGGAGGAGATGAAGCTAAAAGAACTGAAGTTCTTAGAAGCGAAGCAGAAGGAATTAGAAAAGAATCTCCTCGCCATGGAAGATAAGAATTTTTACAGACACCACGCCATTCCTGTCCAACTCTCCATCGAGGACGACCCAAAAATCATCAAAGGAGTGGAGGTCTACCGGGCCGAGTCAGCAAAGTTATATAAGCCAAAAGTGGCGGCCCCGCCTGAAAAGGAGCTTTCAGAGAAAGAGATGATTGCTCGAATTCCTAAGGATAGTTCCTTTGTGGGAGCAATCTCCTGTAAGAAGTGCCACGAAGTGAACTACAGAAATTGGCTCAAGACCAAACATGCGAAGGCTTCCCAAACCATCGTCGCTTCGCCCAAATATGCCCAGGAGGAGTGTCTCATGTGCCACTCCACAGGTTACGGTAAAATAGCAGAATATGCGACCGTAGAGGAGATCCCTTTCTACCTTCGAGGCGTCCAATGTGAAGCTTGTCATGGAGAAGGAAAAGGACATCCAGGAAAAGGAGGGATAGAGAGAAAGGTCACCCTCGGCGTCTGCCGAAACTGCCACACCAAAGACCAGAGTCCTGTCTTCAATTACCTTGCCTACCTTGAAAAGATCGGCTGCAAAATCTCCAAATAATTGGTCACTGAGTCATTGAGTCACTCGGTCATTAAGGTTTTTAATAACTCAATGACTGAATAACCCAATGACCTAATGACTTTTTATCCGAGGAATTCCCAGCCAATCAGGAAGATGCAGAGAAGCCCGATCGCCAGCATGGCAAATCCCACGACCGTTGAGAAGAGATCGGCGACCACGCTGGGGTACTTCTCCCGGTAAGTCTCCAACGTCCTCTCTGCCAGCATACGCTTATACTGGTCCGACCGCTCCTCCACCAATTCATACTTAGGAAATCTCCCTGTGAAGATGACCGTATCGATCGGGAACTTGGAAGGTCGGAAATGGGTATTGAAGAAATGGACAGTAAAGATGAAGCCGGAGGCCAAGAGCGCTTCATCCGAGTGGACGATCGACGCAATATTGAGTATCCATCCCGGGAGGAAGATGGTGAAGAACTCTGGAAACCAGAGCATCAATCCGGAAAGCCCGATGGCAAACATCCCCCAAAAAACAGCCAAGAAGTCAAACTTCTCCCAGTAAGTCCACCGGTCAAACTGAGGCTTGGGCCCTTTGTTAAAGAACCAACGCATCATACCGATGATGTCCTGAATGTCTTTCCAACGGGGGCAGAGGGAATCTGGACCAAAAAGTCTCTGGAGCGGGTTGGGATTTCCTTTGATCTTTTTAAAGAAGAGGAAGTAGAAGATGTAGACGAGGGTTGCCCCGAAGTAGCCGAAGGTAATGGCTGCACAGATCCGATGGATCAATCCCGCCATTCTTGCCCCTCCAAGAAAATGCATCAATCCGCTGGCCCATGGGGCATGGGAGAATTTCAATGGGAGTCCAGTCAAGACAAGACCGATAAAGGTGACCATCATCGTAAAATGGAGGACGATGTCAAAGGCACTGAACCGACGGAAAATCTGCCCCGCCTCATCCGGCCTCACGTGTTGCGGGAAGAAGATTCCCTTCGCCCTTAATTCTCGTTTCTCCCAGAAGTCCTTCCGCCACCAGAGGAAGGCATGGATCCAGAATATCCCAAAGACGGAAAGGAGGAGGCCTGTCATGATGATGAAGGTTCCATAAAGCACGGGCTCTCTCTCCGGATCAGTATGCGTGGCATGAGGGAGCCACTGGACGAAGTTGACGTTCGCTCTTGGGTGACACTTCCCACACGTCTCTACAAGACGCTGGTTAGAGATAAGGGATTTGGGATTATCAGGAGGAAGGATGCTGTGGAAACCATGACAGTCAGCACAACCCGCGACCAATGTGGGATAACCTAAATGCTCAACCTTCCCATGGTAACTTTCATAATAGGTCTGCGTCGCAATGAGGAAGACCTTGTTTCGTTCCATCATCTCCTTATCAGCATGACACTTCTGGCAGACCTCCGTGTGGAACTCCTTGCGAAACTGGACCACTTTTGGTTCATCGCCCTTTAGTATGGGAATCTTATGAAGACCATGGCAATCGCTGCACGTCGCAGAGTCTGGGTTTCCTGCGAGGACGGATTTGCCATGAACGCTTTCTCCATAACCATCGTCGGAGTGACAGGTCGTACATTTCTGGATCACCCGCGTCTTATCCCCTTTCCACGGGGTCATCTCATGGATCTCTTTATGACAGTCCTTGCATTGCACCTCATTGATGAAGTGGGCGCTTGCATAATGCTCCGCCCCCTCCTTCTTATGGCACCGATGGCAGGTCACCGGCTCGGCATGAATCCTCGCCCCTTTTGCTTTTACATGGGTTTTGACATCCGTAATATCCCAGTGACAGCTATTGCAGGAATTGGCCCCATGAACAGACTGAGCAAATTTCCTCTCGCTGATCTTCTTGTGGCAACCCAAACATTCCGAGTTGTCAATGCACTCATAACAATATTCCCGACCCTTGATGATGAATTTCTCACCCTTCCTTAAAGATTCAGGAGTAGGAGGCTTTGGTGCCCTTTCCGTTTTAGGGCTCTCTTTTTCAGGAGCAGGCTTCGCAGCCCAAAGAGAGTTACGGTTCAAAAATAGAAGAGAAAAGAGAAGGAAAAGAATGAAGATTGAGATTTTGGACTTAGATCTCATGGTTCCCCCCTATCCGGAAGAGTGACGGCAAAAAATACCTCCTTATCTTTTATTAAGATATCGAATAAATTTGGTTTTAAGGATTATAATAAGGAGGAAGAACGTGATTTTTTTAACACAATGAAAATTTGAAGTCAATAGACTTTTAATAGAGAGAACGCCCCTTGACAATTCATGAAAAAACATTATTTTTTAGGGTTGGGTGACAGATATGCCGACTTATGAGTACAGGGCCGTCGATCCGGCCAAGAGTTGCAACCACTGCAGATCAGGCTTTGAGGTCATTCAGAGAATGACCGAAGCTGCCCTGACGGCCTGTCCTCAATGTAAGAATCCCATCTGCCGTGTTATCTTCGCACCCACAGTGGTCATCAAAGGAAGTCCGATTACGGAGACGGATCGAAAGATCAAGGAGTATGAAAAAGAGGGAAAATGGAGCCATGCCGCTGAATTGGCGGATAAAGAGGCAGAGAAGACAAAGAGAGAAGATCTAAAGAGTCGTGCCTTGGAGAATTACAAGAAAGCAGGATATAATTTCGATAAATATGACACCTAAACCCCGCCTAAAACGGAATGTCAAATTTCAAAATCCAAAGTTCAAGTTTTGTCAATTCTTTTGACATTTGGGCTTTCAGCATTTATTTGACATTTGAGCTTTGACATTTGGAATTGACTTATCGATGATTACCCTTAGCCACGTTCAGAAGTCCTTTGGAAGTAAGGTCCTCTTTAAGGACTGCTCCCTTCAGATCGGAGTGAGGGATCGAGTCGGTCTCATCGGTCCTAATGGCTCTGGAAAGACGACCCTCTTCAGAATGATCATGGAAGAAGAGCCAATCGATGAAGGAGAAATCCGTGTTGCCAAGGCAGTGAGGATCGGCTGCCTCCCCCAGGAGGTCATCTCCTTCACAGGAAATACGGTTCTCGGTGAGGTTTTGAAAAGCGCGGCCGCAGTCACATCCCTTCAGGACAAGATGAGGATCTTAGAAGAGGAATTGTCCTCTATGGATGATCCAAAAGAGCAGGAGAGATTGGCAAAAGAGTACGGAAGGCTTCAGGAGCGATACACGATTCTCGGTGGATATGGCTTAGAAGCGGAGGCCAAAACGATTCTCAGGGGATTGGGATTTAAGGAGAAGGATTTTGAAAGGCCAACGGGTGAACTGAGCGGAGGCTGGCTCATGCGAATATGCCTGGCAAAGATCCTCCTTCAGTCCCCAGACCTCCTTCTTCTTGATGAGCCGACCAACCATTTAGACTTGGAAGCCTTGATCTGGTTGGAGGAATTCCTCCTCAACTACCCAGGGGCCATGGTCATCGTCTCCCACGACCGGGTCTTTCTCAACCACCTCATCGATCGGATTGCAGAGATCGAGGCTCAAAAGATCGACCTCTATTACGGCGACTATGACCACTACTTAGAGGAGAAAGAGGCCCGGAGAGAGATCATCGAGGCCACCTATAAAACCCAACAGAAGAAGATCGAACAGACCGAAAGGTTCATTGAACGATTCCGAGCGAAGAACACTAAATCCCGGCAGGTTCAGAGTCGGATCAAGATGCTTGAAAAGTTGGAGCGGATCGAACTCCCAAAAGAGAAGAAGGAGGTTCGATTCCGCTTCCCTGCTCCTCTACGAAGTGGTCATAAAGTCATTGAGGTGAGAAACCTCCACAAGTCTTATGGTGACATCCGGGTCTATAAAGGAATCGATCTCACACTCAATCGAGGCGATAAAGCAGCCTTGGTTGGCCCAAACGGAGCGGGTAAATCGACACTCCTCAAGATCTTGGCTGGAGTTCTCGATTTTGAGAAAGGGGAAGTCGAATTGGGAAAGAATGTGACCCGAGCTTACTTCGCCCAGTACCAACTCGACCTTCTCAACCCTGAAAATACTGTCTTTGAGGAAATACTCTCCATTGCCACGGAGGAAAGCCAGACAGAACTGCGGACTTTACTCGGCACGTTTCTCTTCAGTGGAGAGGATATTGAAAAGAAGGTTTCCGTACTGAGCGGCGGTGAGAAGAGTCGTCTGATCCTGGCAAAGATGCTCCTCAAACCTGCCAACTTCCTTCTTTTAGATGAACCGACCAGTCATCTCGATATTCCTTCGCGAAATGTCTTGGAGGTGGCCTTGAGGCAATTTCAGGGGACGATCTGCCTGATCACTCATGACCGTCATCTGATCAACCAGATCGCCAATAAGGTGATCGAAATCGATCATGGAGTCCCTCAGCTCTTTTTGGGCAATTATGATGACTACCTATATAAAAAACAGCAAATTCAATTGGAAGAAGTCCAGAAAAATGTAGGGGCGATTCAGGAATCGCACACCAGGTTCTTAAAAAAGAAGCCCTCTTACAGGACGAAGGAGGAGAAGCGAAAAAAGGCTCAGGAGATCGATCAATTTCGGAAACAACTCTCCAGTCTCGAAAAAAGGTTTCAAGAGGTTGAAAAATCTCTACATGAAGCCACAAAGACATTGGATCATTTAAATCAGAAGCTTTCCGATCCCAACCTCTACCTAAATCAGAAAGAGACTTTCGAGACCATTGAGACCCACAAACGGGTGAAAGAACAGGTAAAAGAACTGACCCAATCCTGGGAATTCCTCGCCTTAGAACTGGAAGAGATGAAGAGGATGAATCTAATGTCAAATCCCAAAGGGTAGTATTCCAATTAAAAAATAATTCAAAACTTAGGCAATTTAGCTCTCATCATAATAGAATTGCCTATTTCGTCCCGCAATCCTTGATTTCTTAGTTTTGACAAAACCGCATGTTTGTAGGTGACGTCCTAAAAAAGGAAAGAGGATCATAGATTAGATTGAAAAGAGTTTTGATACTTCGACGGCGCCAAACTCCGCCCTTTAGGGTGGAGATGAAAGCGCCGCCCAGTATCAACCCTGAGCAAACCTCAGGCTTTAGCCTGGGGAAAGTCGAAGGGTTGATTTTTCGCTACTGGTTGCAACAGTGTTAAATCTTAAATTGAGAATTTAGAAAGAAATGACTCACCTTGCAGAGGTTAACCTGGGCAAATTCTTTTTCATTTCATTTTTTCAATAAAGGCTCTTGCAGCCTTAATTGCATCCTTAACAATATCCACATCATGCAAGAGGGCTCTGTAATAGCCCGCTATGTGGAGTTGATCATAAAGTCTCTCAAATTCTCTCACAAGTTTCCCATTACGCACTGTTAAATATTTCTTTAATGCCTTTCTATAACCATCAACAGATCTCGGGAGTTCTTTTTTGCTTAAACCTCTGCTCAATAAACATTCATCTATTGCCTTTAATACTGCAAGATAAGCCGTAGCACAGGCCTCCTGAACAGGTTTGACATCTGCATAGGCATTATCTTCAATAGGAGCAGATTTAAGGATCTCTTGTGCATTGTGCAAATATCGCATTGCCTCTTTCATTTCAATAGATCCCTTTGAATTTAAATAAATCACATTTCAAATTAATTGTCAACAATTGGCCAGAGATACAATCGATGATGTTTGACACGGTCTCATAAAAAGTGTAGATTTCCGTTGGTAAATTGATACAAGAAAAAGAAGGGGGATTTTTCATGATGAAGGTTTTGGCATTGAACGGGAGTTTTCGAAAGAACGGGAACACGGAGATTCTTTTGAAACAAGCCTTGATGGGTGCAGAATCGGAAGGTGCGCAAGTAGAAATTCTCAGGCTGACGGATTATAAGATTGGACCCTGTCGAGGATGTGGTCTCTGTCTGTTTCGGGAAAATGTCTGTCAAGTAAAAGACGATGATGTGAGCTTCATTTTTTCCAAAGTGGATGAGTGCGATGGGCTCATTCTTGGTTCGCCGTGTTATTTTCTAGAATTGACCGCCGTGATCAAACAACTGATCGACCGGTGTTGGATCTTGGGCCATCAGATTAGCAGAAATAAAAAGCCGGCGACTGCGATCATTCCCTATGCTACGCGCGGGTGGATTCCCTATATTTCTGTTCAGTCGAACCTCCTCCTGAATCTCATGGGCTTGACCAAAATCAACGAGACCGCCATTTGTACTCAGGGGATATCCGAAGTCGTGCTGGATCAGGAAGCAATGGATTTGGCCTATCGCATCGGAAAAGAAATCGCCGTCGCCATCCTCGAGAAGGATTTAACCTATAAGGGGGAAAAGGGCGTTTGTCCTTCCTGTCATGATTGGCTTGTGCGGATATTAAAAGACCGGGAAACTATTGAATGTCCTACGTGCGGAGTTCGGGGAAAGCTGAGTATGGTAGGTGGAAAGATCCGCGTAAAATTTGAGAAGAAAGCTTGCGCGGACAATCGGTTTCGTCCGGAGGTGTTGTACAATCATTATACCTATCATATTGCGCCGTCCAAAGACTATTTTCTGCGGACGAAAGAGGAGAGAAAAAGTAAATCTAAGAAATATCAGGAGTATCTGCCAGGTTAAGGAGATGAAGCAATGGCTCAATATTTTGTAAAGCTGCGGTATTATCCGGGAGATGCCTTACAAGAGATTAATGAAGGCGATTTGAAAAGCCTTGCGCAGAAATTTGGGGTACAAATTTCTTACGAGAAGACAGAGAATCGGCAGATGAAAGAGGGGCTCCTGATGGAGAACACCTTGGATAAACGGATTGAAGATATCTCGCAGGAAGTGATTACGGTATCAGGCGATCGAGAGGGGAAATTTTCGAATTGTATCCGGGCGCTCTATAAAAAATACAGGTGCCCTCGAACTGTATACAGTCTGTTAGGTAGTAATGAGGCCGGCGAGAAGGTTGCGAAAGGATTGATGGATACCTACGGTGGATGGTGATGGTTAAGAGTCAAAGAGGAAGGGTTTCTTTAGGTGTAGATCAGGAGGCCTTTGACCGGCAAGTGCCCTGCAAGCCCCGCCTTGTAGGCGGGGTCAAGGGGCACAATATGAATGAAATTTCCTTGGCTCGCATTCTGCTCGCCACTGCGTGCCCGGGAAGCCGCGCCCTCTGGGCGGCGAGCTTCACAAATTGGGGGCCGATCTCTTCTTCGGGAGCCATTCTACTATATTCTTCTTCGAGCAGATCAAGACAAAAATCTCTAAAGGCACGAAGATGCTGCCTTCTATTCTCTTCGCCCTCGATCGAGTCAAACCATTCCTTTACCCGATTTCTGATCTCCATCTTCACAACCCCATCTCTTGACTTTCACAGAAAAGGGGTTGAAGGGCGGAAGCCTGAAGCCCGCCCCTCTATTCTTTTAATAGGCTGGCGGAGCTGGTGGTGGATAAGGCGGTTCCTTCTTGGGTTTCTCAGCCACAACCGCCTCAGTCGTGATCAGAAGGGAGGCCACACTGGCTGCGTTCTGGAGCGCAAGCCTCACCACCTTTGTCGGATCGATGATGCCAGCTTCGATCATATCCGCATACTCTTCCTTATCTGCATCGAATCCAAAAGCTCCCTTCTCCTGTTTCACCTTCTCGGCCACCACGGATCCTTCCTGGCCCGCATTCTCGGCAATTTGGCGAAGGGGTTCCTCAAGGGCCTTCTGGATGATGTCGACTCCCGTCTGCCGATCACCCTCCAGTTTCATCTTCTTTAACACCGGCAGGCATCTCAAATAAGCCACCCCACCACCAGCGACAATACCTTCTTCCACTGCTGCTCGGGTGGCATTAAGCGCGTCCTCAACCCGCGCCTTCTTCTCCTTCATCTCAGTCTCAGTGGCCGCGCCCACTTTAATAACGGCAACGCCTCCTGCCAATTTCGCCAATCGCTCTTGCAGTTTCTCCTTGTCATAGTCGGAAGTGGTGTCTTCGATCTGGACACGGATCTGTTTGATCCGGCCTTCGATGGCAGAGGATTCACCCGCTCCTTCAACAATGGTCGTATTATCTTTATCGATGACCACCTTCTTCGCTTTTCCCAGATCCTCCAGCCTCATCTTTTCGAGTTTGATTCCAACATCCTCGAAAATCGCCTTGCCTCCGGTGAGGACGGCGATGTCCTCTAACATGGCCTTTCTTCGATCTCCAAAACCAGGGGCTTTGACCGCAGCACACTTCAATGTTCCGCGGAGTTTGTTCACCACCAGAGTCGCCAGAGCCTCTCCTTCTATATCCTCAGCGACAATGAGAATGGGCTTTCCAGTTTTAGCCACCTGCTCCAAAATGGGAAGAAGCTCTTTCATGTTAGAGATCTTCTTCTCAAAAAGAAGAAGAAGAGGATCTTCGAGCACCGCCTCCATCTTTTCTGGGTCCGTGACGAAATACGGAGAGAGGTAACCCCGATCGAATTGCATCCCTTCTACAATGTCGAGGCTGGTCTCCATGGCCTTGGCTTCTTCGACAGTGATCACGCCTTCTTTTCCCACCTTGCTCATGGCCTCGGCAATGATCTTTCCAATCGTCGGATCATTATTGGCGGAGATCGTCCCTACCTGAGAGATCTCCTTCTCTTCCTTGACAGGCTTGGAGAGTTTTTTTAACTCCTTGACCACCTCTTCAACAGCTGTGTCAATCCCCCTTTTGATATCCATGGGATTGGCCCCTGCGGCCACTATCTTATAGCCCTCACGGCAGATCGCTTGAGCAAGAACAGTGGCTGTGGTCGTTCCATCGCCAGCCGCATCCGAAGTTTTGCTGGCCACCTCCTTCACCATTTTGGCACCCATATTCTGAAAATGATCTTCCAGTTCGATCTCCTTGGCAACGGTGACCCCATCCTTCGTGACCGTGGGAGAGCCGAAAGATTTCTCCAAAACCACATTCCTCCCTCTGGGTCCTAAAGTCACCTTCACCACATCTGCCAGGATATTGACCCCTTCCAAAATCCCATTTCTCGCCTCCTGATCAAACTTCAATTCCTTTGCCATGAGAATCCTCCTTTCTTTTCAATCAACTATCTTTCAATGATGGCAAGAACATCATCCTCCCTCATCATCAGATGTTCTTCTCCATCGATCTTTATCTCAGTCCCTCCGTACTTAGCAAAAAGAATTCGATCCCCCTTCTTCACCTCCATAGGAATCTTTGTCCCATCTTCCTTGATCTTCCCGTCGCCGACGGCAACCACTCTTCCTTCGATAGGCTTCTCCTTTGCAGTGTCAGGGATGATAATCCCCCCTTTTGTCTTCTCCTCTTCCTCCAATCTTTTCACGATGATCCGATCATGAAGCGGCCTCACCTTCATAAAAACATACCCCCTTTCCCAGAGAAATTTTGACTAATCTATAATCATCGAACCTTGAGTTGTCAACCCTTCGACTCTTCAATTTAATCTATCCATTGCTCAGCCTGCCTGCCGCAGGCAAAGGTTAACCCTAAGCGCCGATTTTTCTCTAAGAGAAGCGAATCTCGACGCCGTCGAAAGGGTCAAGGTATCTATATGAGATTTCAGAAAAACTTGCTCTTTGGTCATTCCAATCAGCAGGCTGCGGTTACCTCTTTTCGTACCAAATAGACCAAAAGCCTGATATCCTCTACCTATCGAAATCTCTTGACTTTTTAATCTCGTGCTCAAGGGAAAAGAAGTAGTCAGAGATCGATCTTAGAGAGGGGGACTCCTCCATAAGCAATATTTTCTTTGGGGACTTCGTTGAGGACGATGCGAACCCGATCTTTTGAAATCTGGAGCGTCTCAACGATCGCATCCGTCACTTTTTTGATCAATTCCTCCTTCTTCTCCGGTGTCCTTCCCTGAATCATACTGATCTGTACGATTGGCATTCTCTCCTCCTTTTTATCAATAGGATTCAAGGGTTCGAAGGGTCAAGGATTCAAGGATGTCTGAAGACCAAAGACTTTATAATGGAAGATCTTAATCATTCTTGCTTGACCCCTGGAACCCCAGACCCCTTGGACCCTTTCTGTTACGGTTTAAACACCTTCCACCATGGATCTCTGCCTTTCCCAAATTCTTGTAAGATCTCAATGGCTAATTCCATTCCATCGGAGACCTGTTCTTCCTCGATCCCTGGTGCAGTGAAGACGTAGACCAAAATATTCTTGCTCGATGCATCGACCTTCGTCTTGAAATCCGGGCCCTGAAAAAGAGAGCAGACGATTCCTTCTTCATCGCGGAGGATGATTTCCTCTTTTTTACAATGAATGATCTTCCCAGATACCCCTTGAAATGTCTCTCCTTCCTTGGCAAGGTCAAGCCTCCACTGTCCTTCGAAACGATCCAGATCCTGGATGGCCATTAAGATTCCATGGCACATCTCTGCCATGATATGAGTATCGATATAGAGGTTCACAATCGGGAATCCCATTTCGATCGATCGTTTTAAATGGCCTGGAAGGGGGCAGGGATAACCCCACTCTTTGAAGAACTGATCGTAGAGGTTGATCCGTTCTTCGATTTGGGCCAGATTGGCTCTCCTCCGCATCCTTCGTAGTACTTCTCTCTTATAGAGTTTAAATGATTCACTCTTCTCAAAATAGATGCAATCCTGGATCGTCCCGATCCCAAAGCATAGGTTCTGGAAGCGTAGCCGGTAAGCATCGGTGATAACAAGATTTACCTCTCTTTGCATTCTATTCCGCTATTTCGGCACATAAAGACGCCTCAATTTCTGTATCTCCCTGATTCGAGATTCAGCATAACGATTAGCAGCCTCCAGAGGCAAGATACCTTCTTTTTTGGCCGTCTCAAAAATGGAGAGAAGCCGACCATAGATCTGCGCGGTCTTCATCCTGGCCCTCTCAGGATTGTAGCCCCGGATCTCGTCAATCACCTGAATCACACCTCCGGCATTGATGATATAATCTGGCGCATAGAGAATGCCTCGCTCATGGAGCATGGGACCATGACGTGCCTCGTCCTCCAGCTGGTTATTCGCACAGCCTGCCACAATCTGACATTTTAGTTTGGGAATGGTCTTGTCATTTAAGATGCCACCGATGGCACAAGGGCAGAAGATATCGCAGTCGACCTCATAAATGGCCTCGGGTTCGACTGCTCTAAACCCGTATTGGGTCTGGAGCTGATGAACGGTGTTCCTGTTGATGTCTGTGGCAATGATCTCCAGACCCCCTTCTTTCAAATGTCCCAAGAGCGGCCCTCCGACTGCACCCAGTCCCTGGACGGCAATCTTTCTTCCCAGGAGATTCTCATCGCCCCAAAGGAATTTGGCGCAGGCCTGAAGCCCTACATAGATCCCATAGGCGGTCGTGATCCCCGTACTTCCGGAACTTCCTTCCTCCTTCGGTTTTGCCAGGATATATTGGCTTTCTCTTCCCATGATGGAGCCGTCCCACATATCGAGGTTTAGATCCGCTCCGGTGACAAACCGCCCTTTCAACATCTGGACAAATCTTCCAAAAGCTCTGAAGTATGCCTCGTTCTTGTCCCTCTTGGGATCGCCCCAGATGACCGCTTTCGCCCCTCCTTTGTCCTCATCGGCAGCTGCACACTTATACGTCATCGCCTTGGCCAACCTCATCGCATCTCGAAGGGCATCCTCCATGGAGGCATAGTTGACCATTCTCACTCCGCCGAAGGTCTGGCCGAGCGTGGAGTCGTGAATGACGATGATCGCCCTCAACCCCGTCTCCTTATCGTAGTTGAAGATGACCTGCTCATATCCATCCTTCTTCATCAATTCGAATATATCCATAGCTCATCCTTTCTAAATGACCTTGTCTGCTTTTTTGAGAAGTTCGGGAGGAATGATTACTCCCTGCGCTCTTGCGGCTTTCTCATTAATGACGAGGCTAAATTTTTCTTCTGGTCCCCAGGGAATACTTCCCGGTCTCTTACCTTTAAGTACCTGAACCGCCTTCCTTCCTGCAGCATGACCGATAAGATAATAATTCAATCCATAAGCGGCGACCGCCCCCCTCGAAACACTGTAGACATCACCGATGAAGAGAGGGATCTTCTTCTCATTACATAGTTTCACAACCTTTTCGAGGGACGATGCTATTGTGTCATCGGAAGTGATATGGATGGCTTGGACCTTTCCGACGAGGGATTGGGCAGCCTGCACGATCTCATACCTATTGGACACAGTGCTTTCAATCAGCACAACACCCAATTCCTCAGCTGCCTCTCTCATCTCTTTCATGTAAACAAGGGATTTCTGATCACCTCGGTTGTAGATCGTCCCCCACTTTTTTGCCTTGGGAAGAAATTTAATAAACATCTCAAACTGTAGATGTACAGGCCAGAGATCGCTCACCCCGGTGACATTCGTCCTCGTCTTTGTTCCGGCAGGGCTCCTCTTAGGGACGATTCCTGTATCCACCGGATTGTATACAGAGGAAAAGATGATGGGAATATTTTTTATTCTGCTCGCAGTGGCCTGGGAGGCAAGGGTGGCAATGCTGTG
>Ga0315310_10001718_pt1 | contig 13845 bp, 19 predicted proteins | sample TDP5_MG_FD_203630 | JGI IMG/M metagenome (GOLD analysis project Ga0315310, IMG submission 203630) | Freshwater sediment microbial communities from Lake Towuti, South Sulawesi, Indonesia - TDP5 | ecosystem: Environmental > Aquatic > Freshwater > Lake > Sediment | place: Indonesia: South Sulawesi... | reverse complement strand
ATGTATCTTCCTGCCAACTCAGGTATCCCCTTGGGTCCTGGCAACTTTTCCTCCCCCTCCTTAGTTTCTTTCCGTTTCCAAAACATTTTCATCCTCCTTATACTTAATACTTAATATTGAGTTGACACCTTTTTAAAATTTCCCCCCACTCTCCTTTGAAACTATAAAAATGTTCATCATAACATTCCCTGATTTTAATGGAATGTTTGAATCAATCTTGTCCAAATCAGCAAGTTAGATTGAGAATATAGAGGTTTGGTTAGAAAACGAATATTAACTGTGTTTTCAACAGCGAAGAATCGAACTTCTTTGATTCAAAGGAGATGTTAGAAATAGAAAAAGAGGAATCTGTTCAGTGGGATTGATACAAAGTGCTGATATAATAGAAAAACTACTTGACCTAAATACTTTAAACCTACTTACAGAGGCGCCATCGAGAAATTCCTGATCGAAAGTTTCAAATTTTAGACCGTGAGAAATAAAATCTGCTGATGCCAAAGAATAGTAACAGAACAAAGCTGAAGAAGCGGTGATAGCGAATGAAATTGCCATAACCAGAATAATTTTGATGAGATTTCTTTTCATGCAAAAATTCCTCTTGTATCTTGCCAATCGTTTAGATCAGATACTTAATTCCCATTTGACAGTTAAAATTTAATCATAATTTTTTCTAGATGTCAATTGAGGGTTCCCCAGGGAAAATAGAAAAGGTCCATTTCCCGAGACCCCATTTTTCCCTTGCCACGAAGCTTTTACTCTTTCTTTTTTCCCTTCTTTTCGTGAGGGGTGGCGGGGATCTCCAAAGCAGCCACATACCAATTAGGGCCCTCGAAGATAACCTCACGATCCCGCTGTCCTCGATAAGCATCTTTCATCATGAAGCAACCACTTGCCCATAAGCACAGTTTCCAAAACCTCTGACACTGAATAGATGCATTTGGACACTGACGTTTTCTGTTGTTCAATACTCGTTAAAGGAATTATTTCCCCATTTCTCTTTTCCTGTGCCTCAGTTTCCTCTTCTCCTTCATGGATCTGAGTCGCTGGGCAACATGGATCTTTCGGAACCAACGTTCGATCCTTTCTCGGTAGATCAATACGATCAAAATCACTCCAATGGTGATACCGACAACCGTGAATAGGGCGCCGTAACGCTCATCTCTAAAAAAGCTGCCTCCAATCGTAAGAAGGATTGTTCCGAGTAGACGACCCGCGATGGAGATTGTCAGAAATTCCCCCTGTCGCATATGGCCCAGCCCAAGCAGGTAGCACAGAATATCCTTTGGGAATCCCGGGATCAGAAAGAGCAAAAAAGCAAGAAAGAGACCTTTGTGTTTCATCACATAGTCAAACCGTTTGATGGTCTCCTGCCTGACAATGATATCGATCAGGGGTCGGCCAAACAGGCGTGCAAGGTTAAACGCAATCCACGAACCGAGGGTTAGCCCTATGGTAGAAAAAATAATTCCCCACAGCGGTCCAAAGAAGATCCCGCCCACAAAACCTGTCACCTCTCCGGGAAGAATCGCAACCAGCACCTGGATCACCTGAAGTCCAATAAAAATGAATACTGCATATGTCCGATGCTCCTCAATAAGACTGAGTAGTTGATCCTTGTCCGTGAAGAGATGAATTAGGTCAAGGGTATACAAAAGGAGCGTAATCCCGACGATGACGGCACCCAAAATCACGAGCTCAATAACTGCTCTTTTGTCAAACCTGATCAATTGAAATCTCCATTGATGTAAATATCTCTTAATCCTGTAAATATAAAGCTCCCCCACGCAGGTAGGCATAGGTCTTACGGGGCAACCTTCCTTACCCAAACTTGAGGTTCTTGGGAAAAGGGTTTTCTTAACAACGAAGAACGAAAGCTTTTGCTTGAGCGAAGGTGACTTGGTAATACAAGCAGGAAAAATGTTCGGCCAGATTGTTTGCAACCCAGATTCCGTGAGAAAAACCACTGGATGCCGTGAATGTCTGTTTCTTGCAAAGCAAAAGACAATCTAAATCGGGAGTCTCGAAGTGTGGGGTAGAAAAATAGTCTGTTTCCATCAGAACATAGTAATCTATGTAGGCTGAAAGCAGGGGAATAAGGAGGGAAATCACAATAACCAGAAAGAATTGGATTTTGTGTTTTTTCTTCACGTTCAATAACCCAAATTGTTGGCTATGTCTTGATCATATTTGATCAAAATTTCTTTTTCCATTCACTCATAATTCGGTATACAACCGCAGCCTATTGAGATTTTTATACACAAAAACCGAAAGACAATCAAGCCTTATCCTATTTCGGCTATTTGGGGTGAGTTTTCTTTATCTATTGGCTTTTCGGCATTTTGATTGCTCAAGGAGAACGAGTCCACGGATTCCTTCAATCTGCACAACCTCCCCCTTTTCGATTGGCGGGCCTTCTCTTATCATTTCCGCTTGCCATAGCTCACCGTGTACCCTGATGTAGCCCGAAGGAGCCAGTCGTTCTTCCACGATGCCTTCAGTGCCGACCAATAAATGCACGTCGCTTGTACGACTCAAGTCGTATGCCCGCCAGACAAAGGGAAACAAAACCACATCTTTGACTATCCAGATAAAAACAGCGCCCCAGAAGAACCACGGCGTAAAATCTATCCAACGGCAAACCAATATCAGAACCAATATTAACAGAATAAGCCCGGGAATTTGAAACAGAGCATACCTCATTAGGACTTTCCGGTCCGGTCTTTTCGGATGATGTGCTGGATTTTTCAAGCTGGCCAACAATTTAATCCGATTCTTTAGAATTGTCCTACCGTGTCGACAATCTCTTGCATATTCTGGGCTGGTGTGATTATTGCTTGGACGGATGTAGGAAATCTTGCTGAAAAAGAGGTGAAACCTTGCCAGAGAAAAGATGAGAAAGCAATCAGCCAGAAAAAGAGGGGAGGTTTGTCCACATAAGTATTTCCATTAGCCTGCATGAGAACCCAATCCCCACTGTGCACCATCTCTTTAGCGACCTGGGTATAACGAGGTTCATCCGGGTTCCAGAGGCCCCAACGGCCCACACCCAAGAGAAAAAGCAAGAAGCAGAAAACGAGAAGGGTCAGGATTTGAATCCAAGGCTGAGTGAATAGTAATCTATCTCTTAAAAATATTAAAAAAGCGGTCAAGGCCTGTTTTTTCAAAACCTGAAACAGCCTCAAGCTCTCCCGCATCAAGCCATACCCCCTCACATGCTGAGCATCTGTCTATTTTGATTCCTCGATAATCGATCTCAATAAGTTCCATTCCGCATTTCGGACACTTCATGTAGTGGAGATCCCTTAGCTTTTTCTTTTCCTCTTCTGCCATTTTCTTTTGTTTCTCTTCTTCTGACTTTTTCTTTTTTTCAAACTCCAATCTTGCAAAATATTCTTCTTCCCTTTCGCTTGGCTTTCCTACCATAATTGACCTCCTCTTTTTGGTTTGGATAATTTAATTCTTATCCACAATATCTTTTTCCAGGTAATACCAGCGACAAACAATCCAATGCCAATAAGTATCACGATGAAAGCAGTGCCTGATAAAATCAGTGCCTGATAAAATCAGTGCAAAGGGAATGACCAATAATACGAAGCCCCCTAAGAGTATGAGCCCTCTGATCTGTTGAATGGTTTTAGTTGCGAATGCAGTCATACATCGACCTCGTGCTTACAATCCATTAGCACTTCTGCGGTTTTCATTGCCTCGGCATGTGGATATTCAAGGGCATCATTCTGTTCACCTTCATCTTCACCACCAGGACAGAACGGCCTTTCTTTCATAAAATCTTCATCGTTTCATAAAACCTATTCTATTATTTGTCATCTTGTCCAAAAAGAAGCCTGTGCTGGTCAACTGATCGTCAGAATAGAGTATTTCTGGCTTTCCATCATCTCACGGTATGGACAACACCTGGCAGCATCCTCTTTCCAAAAATCGAGAAATTCCCCCTGAAGTATAAGCAGATCATGATTCCAATCTTTTATCTCATTCAAGACCGTCTTCCATGGAGGAGCGATGATCACCTTTAGGTCGTAAGGTATATTCATTCGGTCGAAGTATTCTTTTGTCTTCCCTAACGCCTCTCTTTCATCCTCTAACAAAAGACTGAGCACATTTGGCCCCAAATTCATTTTTAGGGTTTCGGATAGAAAAGAGACGAAGATGGCCCTCACAGAGTGCAGATTGTCCTTCCGAAGCGTCCGAAGTGCATCCAATATGAGCAGCCAGGCCTGGCTCGAAGCATCGGCAATGATCAGCACCTTGGAAATCATTTTTCTAGATTCCCCTGTCATCTTCTCCAGAGAATAAAACTCCACGACCTTTCGGAGACCTCTTTCAACTGCTCTTTTCTCTTTTTAGCAAGAAATAATTTAACAATCGCCTTAGAAACCCGTTTGTCAGACTTAATTTCTTTCTTTTCGACGTTTTCCGTTTATATTCCGGGCATTCCGTATAAGCTGAAACTGACAGGCACAACAACTTCATATTGGGTGAGACTCGGGGCATTGCGATTGCGATTTCCTGAGCCGCAGACCTTTAATGAATCCCTGAGAGCAAGATCGTGATAAAAAGGACATGCCATGATTCTTAATCTCTCAAAATCTCCTCACTGACCAATGCCTTTCATTTCCCAATCGGACAAGCATCGGGGCAATGGGCGCGAGTCCCAATCCAGGAACGCGCGTCCGCCTCATCATCTTCCCAACGCCATGGCTTCGAGCCTTGAAATTCTCTCTTCAATGGGAGGATGGGTACTAAAGAGTCTCAGCAAGCCTCCGCCCGAAAGGGGATTGACGATAAACATATGGGATGTCGCAGGATTGGCCTCCATCGGAATCTTCTGAGATGCCATGTGCAGCTTTTTGAGTGCTCTTGCAAGGTACAATGGATTTCCTGCAATCAAAGCTCCCCCTTTATCAGCTCCGTATTCCCTCGATCTCGATATCGCCATCTGTATTATCATGGCCGCAATCGGACCCACAATCATCATAACAAGGGCTGCGACGGGATTGCCTCCCCTGCCTTCTTCATGACTCCTTCCGCCGAATATCATCGCCCACTGTGCCATTTGTGCAAGGTAACTGATGGCACCCGCAATCGTTGCAGCGACAGTTCCAACCAGGATATCCCTGTGCCGAATATGGGAAAGTTCATGCCCAATGACACCTTCAAGCTCTTCCCTTGTCAGGATTCTCATAATGCCCGTTGTCAAGGCAATAGCACCCTTTTGGGGATTTCTCCCTGTTGCAAAGGCATTGGGCTGATCCTTGTCGATAATATAGACCTTTGGCATAGGAAGCATTGCATGTAAAGCAAGCTTTCTTACTATACTGTAAAGCTCTGGAGCCTCTGCTTCACCAACCTGCCTGGCACCGTACATTCTGAGCAGGATCTTATCGCTGAACCAATAGGTGATGAAGTTCATGGCGAAAGCCATAATGAGAGCATATGTCATCCCCGATTTCCCACCCAAAAGAGAACCGACAAACACTAACATCAGGGTTAAAGTCACCATTAACATCATTGTCTTAAAATTGTTCATTTCTTGCCTCCTCAGATTAAAACGGGATAATTATTCACATTCCTTCCAAATATTCCTTCCGCAAATAAACGGTAGACGCTAAGAGTCATTAACAATAAGGACCGTTTTCATGGCATCTCCTTCTCCTCTTTCCAACTTCGTCTCAATCTGTCGGTGAATCGTCAAAAAGGTTTCCCAGTCCAGAGAATGTCCATACAAATTCTCACTGAGTCCGAGTCTGGGCTTACCAGCCGTAAGGTAAGTTTCACCTTGGTCCCATCCGCGTTCGTCACCTCGATATTCCCTTTTGTTGCATCCCTTTCTAATGCTGTGGGCCTCAATTTTTTTCTTCATTTAACTTTTTTCTCATGAATGCAACTGATCATCCAATGGATCACTGAGGTAGAGCAAAGCAGGAAATGTAGAAGCACTGCAATGAGATAGGATTTGAACATTTTACCCTCTCTGTATCAACCCCATTTCTTCTATCTTTCGATGAAATCTTCCAGTCTTTTGACTCCCCTGGATTCTCTTAACTTCTGTAGAGCGTTTTTTTCGATCTGACGGATCCGTTCCCGGCTCACATTGAATTTCTTTCCTACCTCCTCCAGTGTATGGTCACATTTCTCACCGATACCGAAGCGCATCCTCAGAATCTTCTCCTCCTTTTCATCCAGATTGGAGAGAATCTTCCCCGTCTGCCGAATAAGAGAGGAAGTAATCGCGGCATCCAGTGGAGAGGTCGTTTTTTTATCCTCAACGAAATCCCCCAGGTAATCATTCTCTTCGCCCACGGGGGTCTCGAGGGAAATCGGCCTGATGGCGGCTTCTAAAACCTTCTCCACCTTCTCAGGAGTTATTCCCATTTTCTCGGCTATCTCTTCGGAAGTGGGGCCTCTTCCTCTCTCTTGAATCAACATTCGAGAGATACGGTCCAATTTGCGGATATACCCGGCCATATAAACGGGAATACGAATGGTATGCGTTTGTTCGGTTAATGCTCGCAGAATTGCCTGACGAATCCACCATGTGGCATAGGTGCTGAATCTATATCCCTGGCGATAGTCAAACTTCTCCACTGCCCGCATTAATCCGATATTCCCTTCCTGAATAAGATCCGAAAAGTGTAACCCCTGATGGAGGTATCCCTTGGCGATGGAGATGACCAGTCTCAGGTTCGCCTTGACTAACTCGCCCCTGGCATTCCTGAATTTGGCATCCCCTGACCTGATTGCCCTCAATGTCTCTTTGAGTTGATCCGCAGAAAGTCCGCATACCGCCTCCATTCTACGAATCTCTCTTCCCGCGTTGCGGGTCATCCTATTTATTTCCCCTGCATCCTTTAAATGACCGCTTCGTTTTTCATGTGTTCTTATCTCTCTTCTGGTCTCCTCCAGGCGACTTTCAATCCCCACCAACTTCTGAATGATTCTATGAACCTGCTGTCCTTTCAAACGAATCTGCAAAAAGGCCTCGAATATCTCAGCCTGTTTTTTCTCTATCTGATTCTGAATCTTCCTGGAGGACTCCCCCGGGCTGAATCTCAACTTCTTTTGAAGAAGACGAAGGCTATTTACTCCCCTCTCGATTGTATGGATTAACTTAACAACTCTTTTCTTCTGGGACTCCTCTCCCCTGATATCCGTTTCTCCATCTTCAACCTCTGCGGTCACTTCCCTGATCCCTATGTTTCCATTCCTTAAGGCATCTCCGATCTGGGTGATTTCTATGAGAACGAGAGGGCAGTTAAGCAGTGCCCCTGCTAATTCCCGTCTTCCGCTTTCTATCCTTTTTGCGATTTCTACTTCCCCTTCCCGGGTCAATATGGGTAATGTCCCCATCTCTTTGAGATAGATCTGGACCAGATCTACTGCCTTTCGGTAGGCCTCCGGCTCATATTCAACAATCTTCTCCTCTTTAAAGGGAATATTCTCGTCTTCGATGGGAATCCCGATGGTTCCCAGATTCATATTTGAAATAAGTTCTTCTGAATGAGCCATTACGTCTTCGCCATTGTTTTTACACAAGATTCAGGTCAAACATTTATGACCTGCAGTAATTTATTTTTCTCTCCTTGGACCTACTTTTCCAAACGATCCGGGATATAAGCGGATTTTTAGCGAAGTGATTCTCGCAACGACGATAATGATTCGACTTGCTCTTTGACTTCTGTAAGTCCATGAGATGATAGATTATCAACTTTCACTTTCGTCTCACTCAATCCCCCAGTTCTCCTCGGTTCCCAAATGGATAGGACCAATACAACAATGGTGGTGATAAGAGCAATCTGCTGCATAGGTCATGGCCTCCTTCTTTTGGGTTCGGCTGAGGGCAAGCAATCCTCTCGAAGACAGCAGTTCCATTGGTCACAAGAGTCTTTGGCAGTACCAAAGCAATCGAAATTCCCTTCTGCCCTCCGAATCTGTCGGACCGAATACGTCTTTTCTGTCGTTGCCATAACTTTTACTCCCAGAACCTTTGCCTTTATTTTAATTTCGTTCATCTTCATATTCTTATCTCTCTTCTTAGTTTACCACTGGACAAAGATTACTTTTTGACCTCCTTTCTCGACTCTAACCTGAGAAATTCTTTTCCGGTCTCCCCCAATGCTTGCGTCCAAATGGTATATCCCCGCAGGAAGATCAACAAATAACCATGGCCCATTTGAAACCGCTGTCAAAAGTGGCCTATCATTTTGGTCCAGTATCTTCACAACCACATCCGAAAGATATTCTCCCTTCTTATTTGAAAATACCATTTTCAATGGATAACCCTTTCCCATCTCATTAAGAATCTCTCTTTCCCGTAGGCCAACTCCGCCGCTTAAAAAGGAAATACCTTCAATTCTTTCCTTTTTCAAAAAATCCTCTTCTCCGGAGCTGATGGAAAGCACAAAGATGGTAATTAGTAACCCTACGATCGGAATCAATAACAATTTCCATCCTCTCATATGATCCAACCCCCTCTCTAAACAAAGACATTTATTCAGCGATCTACAAGCTCTCTATTAACGTCTTTATCGCTCCTATTTTTGATGATTTCGGCAAATACAAGTTGATCCATTTTTTCAATTCCTCCGGACATTGAAGGTAGGTGGAATACCCAATCCACAGGACATCAGGATATGTATTCTTCAGTTTTTCAAAGACTTCTCCGCTTAATTTGTTCTGCCTCAATTCTAAAATGACAAAGCCAGGATTGAGCTCCTTCCATTTTGACAGCGCCTCTTCAATACTGCCTGCTGTCACCACATGGGTTCCTTCCTGTGATAACTCCGCTTGAAGAAGAAGCCGATAGATCTCAGAATTGTCAATATAAAAGATCGTCTTCATAATCTCCCTTTTCATTTTTTGGAGATTGTTCAACCGTTTTCATTAATCGCTTACTTTTTTTCTTCCTAATACCTCCTTTGCCAGAATAATGCTTCGACGCCCTGACTTTTTTACCAGTCTCCCGATCTCTCTTAACGATCTCCCCTTTCGGTAACTTGAAAGGGTCAGTAACATAGGCAAATTTACTCCGGTCACGACCTCAACCTTTTCACCCCCCAAAAAGGGTAGACTGACATTGGTGGTTGTCCCTCCCAAAGTGTCCGTTAATATCACTACCCCGTCGCCATCATCGACCTCTTCAATCTCTTTCTGAATTCGGTCTCTCACCTCTTTCTCTTTATCCTTCGGCCAGATTGAAACCCCTCTTATCCTCTGCAAATTCCCCATGAGAAACTCAACCGAGGCGATTAGAGCCTCAGACAGCTTCCCATGGGAAACAATTAGAATTCCGACCATTTTTAACCCTCCTCTCATTTTCTTTTCTTAAAGAAATCATTTTATGGATCAATTTTTTCAATTCATGAAAATCGATTGGCTTCTCTAAATAGACAGTAGCCCCTTTCTCATATGCCTCACGTTGCACTTCTTCGCCTCCAAAGGCAGTTATTACAATAATGGGAATCTCAGGCTGGAGTTTTCTCAGTCCTGTGAGGATATCTAAGCCGTTAAAGCCAGACATCCGAATATCACTAATGATGAGTGCAAAAGACTCTGTCATCAGTTTTCTTAAAGCGTATGTCCCTTTTTCCTCACAATCTGCCTCAAATCCCTGATGCTCAATGAAGTCTTTCAGCAATGACCTCATCTCTTCGTCATCCTCAATAATCAGTATTCGTTTCTTTGCACCCATCATTGCTCCTGTAATAGAATCGGGTATCCCTGCGAATTAAGCCGGTTTATGCCATCACAAGAGCTAACTCATGTAGTTACATCCTTAAGATACGGCATAAATAAAGAAGATCGCTATGGCAAAAATCACTAATCCAATAACTAAAGACCAAATAATCCCCTCGTCTTTATTCAATTCCGTTCCCCTCGATTCCTCGCATGGTTCCTCGAAAGTAGTGTTTCTAATAGTTCCTCTCTTCTTCCTCTGCATGTAAATATGGGGGTTATTCAATCTTTTCAGACAAAATCAATACTTCTCGCTTAAGAGGAGAGGGGACATAGACCAGATTGACTTCTATTTTTCCGAGGGGCTTTTCCTTGATAGCACCCCTTGGGATCGTAACGTACAAAGACCCTTCGGTAATATCTTCAGGCTGGAGACGTTTACCCTCCCAAAACGGACGAACCTTCTCAATTTTCTCTTCTGCTTTATAAGGGATCGGCTTCCCAGCTTCGTCCAAGTATTCAAGAGTGACTGCCTGAATATCCAGGACATCTTTCGATTTATTAGTGATTTTGATGTTACCCCTTAGGCTTGGCGTCTCGACAATCTCTTTAGAAGCTATGTTGACGGTCATGTTAACCTTGAGGTCGCTAAGCTCCACATGAAATGCCGACCCCTTGATCTCAGCCTTCGGTGGAACCAAATTCTTCGTGATTTCCTCTTGTGTCGGAGCCTCCACCTTCCGCTCCGCACAACCCAAAAATCCAATGGACAGACTTAAAACTAAGAATATAAAGATCTTTGCGATATGCATAATGTGTCCTCCTTTCTTGGTTAGTAAAAGATAGTAGCAATGTTAGACCCTTAGACCGAGCACCTCCTTTCGCTTTGTTTCTCAGCTTTTAGTAAATACCAATAAGATGTTTTTCGAGACTTCATAAAATACTGAACAGGAGTTATGATCATGGCTCGTGGTCCCCGATACGTGCCCTTTCCTTGAAATGTCTTCCCGTCAATACACCAATGGAATGTCGCTCCTTCTCATTTATTGGATGTCCGAGGACTCCTGAAATATTTCAGAAGTTCGGAATCCGATTCCAGGAGAATCGTCGTTTTTCCCTCAAAAAGTTTCTCGTAAGTTTGGAGTCTCCTGAGAAAAGAGTAAAACTCAATATCCTGCTCATAGGAAGAAGCATAGATCTCTGTGGCACGGCCATCCCCTTCGCCGAAAAGTTTCATCTGCTGCTGATAGGCTTTGGCAAGAATAATCTCTTTCTCCTTGTCGGTTTCGGCCTTGATCTCCTGAGATCGCTGTTCCCCCTCAGCCCTATATCGTTTCGCAATCCGATGGCGTTCTGCCTGCATGCGGGCATAGACGCTGGCCTGGACCTCTTTGGGAAGGTCAGCCCGCTTGATCCGCACATCGATGATCTTGATTCCGAACCGTTTTGCCTGCTCATGGGCGTCTTTGGCCACGGTCTCGACGATCTTCTCTCTCTCCTCACGGATGAACCCGATAAACGGATGTTTGGCTATCTCCTGCCGCAACCTGGCTACCAGGATATCCTCCAATCGTGCAAGCGCCCCTGCCTCTGTCCTAACACTTCTATAAAATTCCAAGGGGTCTTCAATCTTCCATCGGGAGACATGGTCCACTACCACCCTTTTTTTGTCGAGGGTGATGTATTCCACAGCAACGGCATCTGTCGTCAAAACCCTTTTCTCAAAGAGATGTAAGGTTTGAATGATTGGAATTTTAAAATGTAACCCAGGTTGTTGAATGGTTCGGATATATTTTCCAAATTGCGTGATGATGCCCTGCTCCTTCTCATCAATGGTGAAAGCGGCACTAGACAAAAGGATTAGGACAACGAAAATCAAAATGATTGTAGTGAATCTCTTTACTCTTCCCATGGCTCTTTACTCCTTTTTCCCCTCTTTCTCTTTAATGGAAATCGTCTCCTTCAACGGGAGCCACTTTAGGACCGAGTCCTTCCCCTCCGGAGGTAAAATATATTTTTCTTTCCCAGGAAGGACTTTATCCAAAGTCTCCAAATAGAGCCGCTCCCTCGTCACATCTTTCGCCTTCCGATATGCTTTCAGAACATCCAAAAATTTTGTGGCATCACCCTGGGCTCGAATGACCCTTTGCTCTTTATAGGCCTCTGCACTCCGAACCATCTGGGTCGCTTCTCCTCTTGCTTTAGGGATGAGACCTTCGCGGTATCCCTCTGCTTCCCGCATTAGACGCTCTCGGTCCTCCCATGCCCTGACGACATCATGGAACGCGTCCTTCACCTCTTCAGGTGGGTCAACCACCAGGAGTCTGGCTTCGGTCACCATTAGCCCCGTTTGGTATTCGTCCAAAAGGGTTTGAAGATATTTTTTGATCTCATCTTGCACAACAACCCTACCCTCGGTCATCGTATAATCAATGGTATTCGTTCCGACAACGCTTCGTAGGGCCACCTCCGCAGAGGTCTTTAGGGCTAATTCAGATTCTCTAACCCGGAAAAGAAACTGGGAAGGATCTTTCACAACGTATTGAACAAAGAGCTAGGCATCCACGATATTTTCGTCACCCGTTAGCATCACGGCTTCCTTAGGTTCGGGTCTCACCTTCCCGCTATACGGGTCCGTCCTAAACCCTATTTCTGCCCTACGGACTCTGGCCAGATGAACCACATCATAGGTCTAAATGGGCCAAGGAAGACGGTATCTCAACCCTGGGGAAGTTTGATCCACCATCTTTCCAAATTGGCGGATTACCCCCATCTCCCCTGGCCCAACAATATAGATCCCCGATGCCAGCCAGATCACGAGAATAATACCTATGAAGATTAAGAAAACTCTCTTTCCTCCCCAACGACGTATCCTCTCTTGAACCTTCAATGCAATTTCATCCACCGAGGGTCCCCTGTAACTTGGCTCTCCGCCTCCCCTGAAAAAATCATCATCTTTCGAAGCCATAATTTTTCCTTTCACCCTAAATTTTTAAATTATCTTGTCAGGGATTCTTTTTTCCGAAGATAGACATCTTCAGGTTCTCCTGTTCCTCCATTTCGGCGCCCTCCCAATTTCCCGAGCCCCCCTGCTATGCCAAACGGTAGATAGGCTATTGCATCAAATAAGCTAATTTCATTGAACTTTTACATTTTCCGCCAAGTGATAGGGGCTTGAAATACAAAATAGAGGGGAAAACGAATTTAGAAGATCGATCTGGGTGGGCGGAAGATGGAACTCAAAAATCCTTGATCAGACAAAGTCCTTGCACCAAACCGAGCCAGACTGGGAACAAGGACAGGGATGTAAGGTTCCACTTCGCTGAAGAAATAATCTTCGCTGTAGTCCAAAAAGGAACAATCGGAATCGATCGGTGCTTCAGCTCTTGCGGTGAATGCAAGTGACTCACCGCCGAAGGCCAGCAACAAAAGAATGCAAATGAAGATATGAGTTGTCTGCTTTGACATTCAGTTTTTATACTACCCTAACATAACTGTCTTGTCAAATCGATCTGCTATCTCAATCTCCAATAGCTTTTCATCAGCGGAAGAATTAGGGATGAGTTGGTGTTATGAATTCAAACCTTCTTTCCCCCCCTTTTTCTTTTTATCAGATCAGGCGGCGGTCTCAGGAGGAAGTTTCTCCAGCTTTACCTTTGAAATCCGTTGCCCCACCATTTCCACGATGCTTATCCGTTTCCCATCCAGTACAACCGCATCCCCGACTTGAGGAATCTTCTGTAAGGTCGTCAAGAGGAGCCCCCCAAGAGTTTCATATTCAGGTGATTCCAGAAGCATAACATGGTAGTCCTCGCTTAAATCCCTTAGACTAATCGATGCATCGATTAACATGGCTCCATCTGTAATCTGGACAACAGGGCTCTCCACATCGTATTCGTCTCTGATTTCCCCTACAATCTCTTCGACCAAATCCTCAATCGTCACCAAACCGGAGATCCCGCCATATTCATCCACGGCCAAGGCCATGTGAATTCCCTTCTTTTGCATCTCTCTCAAGAGAAGGCTGATCTTCATCGTTTCAGGGACAAAGAACGGCGGCTTGAGGATTTTCCGCATATCAACCTGTCCTGTTTTTGAAAGAATGGTCAGGAAGTCTTTCGCATAGAGAATGCCTCTCATGTCGTTCAGCTCCTT
>Ga0315310_10001717_pt1 | contig 13845 bp, 12 predicted proteins | sample TDP5_MG_FD_203630 | JGI IMG/M metagenome (GOLD analysis project Ga0315310, IMG submission 203630) | Freshwater sediment microbial communities from Lake Towuti, South Sulawesi, Indonesia - TDP5 | ecosystem: Environmental > Aquatic > Freshwater > Lake > Sediment | place: Indonesia: South Sulawesi... | reverse complement strand
TTGATCGACTTGACAGAGAAGGAGCAAATCCGGCTAAGGAAACGCCCTGAGTTTCAGGAAGTTGCACAAATGTACCAGAGGAACTTGAAAGAAGCACGCCATATTTTTGAGGAGAAGTATGACGGAAACCTGCTTAATGCTTTCCGCAAATTCCAGGAACTGGGAAAGATTGAACTCATCACCTGTTGTGCCACCCACGCATTCCTCCCTCTTATGCTCTACCGCCGTTCCATAAGGGCCCAGGTAAGAATAGCGATGCGAGACCATCAATTCAAGTTTGGCCGTCAATCAAAGGGCATATGGCTTTCAGAGTGTGCTTATAACCCGGGAGACGACGAAATCTTGAAGGAAGAAGATTTGCGATTCTTCTTCCTCGATACACATGGAATTATCTATGGCACTCCCAGGCCCCGTTATGCCGTTTTCGCTCCAATCTATTGCCCTTCAGGAGTCGCAGCCTTTGGCCGTGACATCGAATCTTCACTGCAGGTCTGGAGCGCTGAAAGTGGATATCCTGGAGATTTCCGCTACAGGGAATTCTATAGGGATGTGGGTTACGACCTCGATTATAATTATATACGACGCTATCTCCACTCTGATGGCATAAGGAGAAATATAGGAATCAAATATTACAGAATTACAGGTAAAGTGGGGCTGGACAAAAAGGAACCCTATAGGCCCAAAGAAGCCCTTGAGGCTGCAGCCACTCATGCTGGAAACTTTATGTTCAATAGGGAGAAGCAGGTCGAATATCTGTACGAGCTTATGGGGCGTAAACCGATTATCGTCGCCCCTTATGATGCCGAGCTCTTTGGACACTGGTGGTACGAAGGTCCCGATTTTCTGAATTTCCTTTTCCGTAAAATATATTACGACCAGGACACACTCCGACCGATTACGCCCACAGAGTATTTAGACGAAAATCCGAGAAATCAAATAATAAGACCCTGTATGTCCAGTTGGGGAGACAAAGGGTATAATGAAGTCTGGCTCAATGGAAACAATGACTGGATTTACCGACATTTGCATAAGGCTATTGAAAGAATGTTAGAAATAGCAGAAAAGAACCCAAATGCAAGAGGATTGAAAAAGAGAGCGCTAAATCAGGCTGCCAGAGAACTCCTACTGGCGCAGGCTTCAGACTGGGCATTCATTATGACTACGGGGAGGATGGTGGAGTACGCAGAGAAGAGAACCCGCAACCATATCCACCAGTTCAACAGATTATATGAAGATATAAGAAATAATAGAATTGATGAGAATTGGCTTAGCGACCTTGAATATAGAGATAATCTCTTTCCCGAACTTGACTACCGCGCCTACCTCTAACTAATCTGTCCTTGCAATTCTTACCCAGACCTCCCTCGACCTGGGGCCATCGAATTCAGCAAAGAAGACTCCCTGCCATGTGCCAAGAGCAAGGTCTCCCTTCTCTATAGGAATCGTCTCAGAACCACCCACGAGACTTGCTTTGATATGCGCAGCAGCATTGCCTTCCGTATGGCTATAGTCATCATCCCAGGGCACCAACTTATTCAATTCCATCAGTATATCCTTTTTGACGCTCGGGTCTGCGTTCTCATTGATGATTACCCCGGCAGTAGTATGCGGAACAAAAATGTAGCATAGACCACTAGCAACCTTGCTCTTATTCACTATCTCTCTCACCATCGGGGTTATATCCATCAATTCTGACTGTGAGTGTGTCCTGATACTCAATCTATTAAACATCTGGTCTCTCCTCAGTGTAACTTGCCGAAGTTGTATCGCTCTCCCACACAGTTACCTTGTTCACCTTGTATCGGGAACTTCTCAACCGGGATTTCAGCTCTCGGAAGATGAACCTGGCAATATTTTCAGAAGTTGGATTATTCACTCTAAACTGCGGAATCTCGTTAAGATACCTGTGGTCGAGCTTCTCCAGAATCTTTCCCAGATAGCCCTTCACCTCTCTGAAATCTATCAGCATGCCTGTCCCATCCAAATCTCCTCCCCTGACTGTCACCCTCACATTCCAATTATGGCCATGCAATTTTTCACATTTTCTCCTATAGCCACGCAAATTATGTGCTGCTGAAAAACTATTTTCCACTACAACTTCGTACATTATTCACACTCTCTCATCGAGGTTAATCCTTTCGGCTCTATCCATACTCTCACCTAAGAAACTCCTCCCCAGCTGAAGGAACTTTTCCGGGTCATCACTCACAAAGAACTTGTGTACTGGCTTGCGCTTTACTTCCCTCACCAGATTCCTCTTCCTTAATTCACCTGCCACAGCCTTAACGGTAGCTTCAGCAGTGTCTATTAGATATACGCCATCCCCCATTATTTTCGAAAGGAGTTTTTTTAACAGGGGATAATGGGTACATCCCAGGATTAGAGTATCTATGCTTTCTTTTTTCAGGGGGGACAGATACTCTTGGGCAATTTGAAAAGTTACTGGCTTATCCAACCATCCTTCCTCAACAAGAGGAACAAATAGGGGACAGGCTTTAGAAAAGACTTTCGCTTTGCTATCTATTCTCCTTATCGCTTCCTCAAATGCTCCACTCTTTATTGTTCCCTCTGTCCCGATGATACCTATCCTGAAATTTCTTGTAGTGTCTATTGCAGCTTGAGCGCCCGGCTCAATCACGCCAATTATAGGAAGGTCTATCTTTTCTCTAAGGGAAGGGAGGGAAAAGGAGGAGGCTGTATTGCAGGCAACTACAATGGTCTTCACTCCCTGCGCTTTTAGAAAATTTGCAATATTTAGAGAGAATCGTGTGACTGCCTCTTTAGATTTAGAACCATAGGGAAGGTGCGCAGTATCTCCAAAATAGATGATATCTTCCCGGGGAAGAATCTCGAATATCTCACTAACGACAGTCAATCCACCAACTCCGGAGTCAAAGACCCCTATAGGCCTTTCTGCTATTCTGCTTCCCGTGTTCACCACTTCTCAACCCATTCCTTGTATCTTTCCACTCCCGTACTAACGGCCTGAACCAATTCATTATGGAATTTGCTACTTTTCAATTTTTTCTCTTCTGAACGGTTGGAAATGAAGGCCGCCTCCAGGAGAATAGCCGGCATCTTAGCTCCTCTTAACACTCTGAAACCAGCCTGTTTAACCCCTCTATTCTCCACAGCCCCTAAGTTCTTATCCACTTCAGAAGCGACAAGCGAACAGAGCTCACATGACTCATTCATAAATTCATTCATAGCTAACGACCAGAGAATCGAGGATAGTTCGTTTCCCTTCTCCTTTTTCTCTTCTAAGGCAATCACCGAGTTCTCCATATTGGCTACTGCTTCTGCTTCTTCGTCGGAGGCCTCGTCGGAAAGGAAGTAGACCTCAAATCCTTTAGTACGAGACTTAAGCGCAGAGTTAGCATGGATACTTATAAAGAGGTCTGCATTCTCCCGGTTAGCGATGGCAGTTCTCTCAGCAAGCGGAAGAAAAACATCGTGGTACCTCGTCAAGATAACCCTTGTCTTTAGATTCCTATGCAACTCCTTGGCGAGCTTATGGGCAATCTTAAGCACTATGTCCTTCTCTTTACTGCCGCGAGAGCCAATTGCCCCCGGGTCTTTACCCCCATGTCCCGGGTCAATCACAACAGTCCTAATCCTTGCCCTTGGTTTCTTCGTTTCTGGTGTAGTGGCTATGACTTTGGCCTTTACCGGTTCCAAAGTAGTAATTTCCTCTTCTCTCTCCTCTTTTACCGGGGGAGCGATAACTTCTTCAGAAGTGGAGATAGTCTTGTTGGGATAGTCCCAGAAGAGTTGTGTACCGAGCACCTGACCAAATGCCTTCGTAATGACCGCCTCAAGTGGAATCCATACTTCGCCTTCAATAATCTTAGTTTCCTTTCTCATCTTCCGTCTAATATTATCAATAATTACCTCAGGGCTATTTACAAAAAATTCCGCCTTGCCTTTATTTAATTCAATACTCGCCTTCTCCTTAGCCGGGTCAAAGTCGACTTTTCCATCAAATATTTCAGCAACATCGTCAATCTTCAGGTAGCCCATTCCCGCAATTAGAAATAAATCTATATCGCTATATGTCTTCTCCGCAGTAACAACCTGGATCTTGATTAGGCGGTCCTGTCCTGAGGCAGAAGAAAAATAGAAAATCAATATTAGCACAGATAGAAAAAGTCTTTTCAATTACACCCACTACCTCTTTGGTCGGCTACCATTTATGCTGCCGTCTGGTCGGGCACTCTTCAGAGTGCCAATCTGGTTATGTTAAACAGCGACCCACTTGTATTACGAGATAAATTTTTCAATTTTTACGAAAAGTCTTTCCCAATCGATTGGCTTAATCATATAGTCACTGGCACCCGCAGCAAACCCTTTCTCCACATCGCCAACCAATCCCTTCCCTGTCAGAAGAATCACAGGAATATTTTTAATCTCCTCGTTATCCTTAATCATCTTACAGATAGTAAACCCATCGAGTTTAGGCATCATTACATCCATAATAATGAGATCGGGCTTCTCTTCTCGTGCCTTGGTAATGCCTTCCAACCCCGAAAGTGCAGTCACCACCTCGTAATCACGAGTTTCCAATATCGCTGTCATCGTCTCTACAGCATCGGGGTCATCGTCAATTACAAGTATTTTCGATTTTTTGCTCACAGCGTTACCTGCCAATCACCTCTGTTTCTGGTGGAGGCGGCGGGAATCGAACCCGCGTCCAGGAATACTTCAGCAGGACATCTACAGGTTTATTCTCTGTTTAGAATCTCCCCCGCCTCATTACCCGGAGAAAGGACTCGAGACGGAGCAGCCTTTCAATTTCATCCCGACTTCCAAGGCAAAAGCCGGAACTATCCCATCTCTCTGACACTCAATCCCATCCAATGAGCAAAATGGGGTGAGCGGTTCCCGCTTACGCGGCCAATGCTAACTCAACATCAGCATTTGTCATTGTTGTCGATTGATTAACGAGCCTTCGACAAACCTCGACCTGCAGTCTCTGCCTCCTCTATCCCTGTCGAAACCAGATCGCCCCCTTATGTGAATCTGCTCCGAAGGAGTCCGACGCCTCCATCGGGCTTCGGAGTCCTGTCGGACCTGTGCTTTCCGATTTATCGGAACGCTCACTTCCCTCGCTGTCTCCTAGGCGTTCACCATCTCGCACCCGTCGCTATCACGTCCCCGATATATATCGGGAACAGCGACCCCCTTCCGCACAAGGTTACCTATTTATATCTGTCTTTCATCGACCTCCTTATTTCTCTCTCGGCTTCGCGTCTTTTCACTGCTTCTCTCTTATCATAGGTCCTCTTTCCCCTAGCAAGCCCAAGAGAGACCTTTGCGTTTCCCTTCTTAAAATACATCTCTAAGGGCACCAAAGTCAAGCCCTTTTGTTGAATTCTACCCAGCAATCTTCTTATTTCTTGCTTATGTAAGAGTAACTTCCTTGTTCGTTTCGGGTCGTAATCTTTTGCCGACGATTTTTCATAAGGACTTATATGAACATTATAGAGAAATGCCTCTTCGCTATCTACGCGAGCAAAACCATCCCTCAAGGCCACTCTCCCTTCTCGCAAGGACTTCACTTCTGGACCAGCCAGAACCATTCCTGCCTCGTAAGTCTCCAGGATTTCGTAGTCGTGAAAAGCCCTTCTATTTGTGCCTATGATTTTCTTCATATTGAAATTATATCAAAATCGATTCCCTTTTTGCAAATAAAAAAGCCCAAAATAGTAGTGCGCTTGCTCTAACCAATTTGGGCTTGACTTTTTCTTTTGATTACAATAGAATTAATCTGAAAATGCCGAAGTGGTGAAATTGGCAAACACGCACGGTTCAGAGCCGTGTGGGCGAGAGCCCTTGGGGGTTCAAATCCCCCCTTCGGCATCTACCATTATAGGGAAAGAATATAACGTTAAAATCGCCTCGCCTTTATCTGCAAAAATCGTTATTCCATAACTCTAACTGTCGCTCTTCTCTGCACACCTTTGATTTTTACCACTTTTCTTCCCACCAGCCCCAAAAGCCAATTAAGCATTTTGGCTTAGTAATCGGCGAGGGTTTAAATACTTTGTGCAGAGCATGTTTTAATCTTCAATTTTTCCTTCTGACCTTTTCTTGATAACCCTGCGGTCCCAGACTGTGGCAGCAGCGTAATATTTAACATTTGTGTATTCTAGGTCATCACCCTCTATTTCACGATTCAACCAAAGCCCCATCTCTACATTCCCTTCAATCCAAACATAGACCAATATAGGACAGGCTTCCTCGAATGAAGAAACAGTAATTTTTTTCAATGAAAAATTCTCCTTGGTGTAATCAGGTTCGCCGAACTCTCTGTAGAAATAATAATAAAAGTTCCCAAGTTGCTTACGAAGGTCCGTTTCAATCAAATCTTCTGGAACCATTACCGTCCCATAAGTTATTTGAAATAATTTCCCTTCGTGATAGAGAAACCAGACCCACGTTTCAAAACCCCACATTACCGTCTTTGCTTGGTCTCTTCCTTCAACTGAATCAACATAAGTCAGAGATTCGCTTTTTTCGATTACTTCTCTAACTTCTGCCGCAGTCATTCCCAATTTTACCCCCTTGAATTTGCCTTCTTTGTCGGGCAAAATTGTGTCTATTACTGCATCTGTTGCAATATCATACAATACTGTCTCGGGCTCAGCAATTATACCCGCTATATCCACCATCGTTCCGCAACCCATTATGGTAGACCCGATACATAGACAAGCCAGAATAATCAAAATATCTTTTCTCATCTTTTCACCCGCCTTAAAATCGTCTACTTATCATTAAATAAGTGCGCTCATCGCTCCCTCGAGAAACTTTTTCTACTCTGGCAGTCCAAGCATTAGCCATCCAGCTAGCCCCAGTCAGCATCATCAAACTGCCCAGCACTGCGTAGCCCCACTTAAGCTCTACCTTGTCGTCCTTTTCTTCGGCCTCTATCCAAGTCAGGCAAAAGACATAAATCCATGCTCCTTCCATAAGAAGTCCAAGAGTAAACTGACCTGCATCAAATTCTGACCTCCCAGCATAAGTTTCCTGGGCATAAGCCCAAGGCACTGACAAAACTAAGAAAAGAATTAAAGAGACGATGATAAATCTTCTCATCTTCTGCATCTCTTTTCTCGCCATAAAGGAAGATTCAGCAGCAGTTTACTCTTATTCTGCAATGCCCAAGAACCGCTTCTCAGTTTGCCCTGCCAGGTCCTTAGCACTCTCGTTGGCCTGCACCTGCTCCTTGAGGCTACTGAATTCTCTCTGCTATTCCGCTATAAAGTTATCATAGGTTTCTGACTTTGTCAATAAGTAAAAAAAACTGTCCCTTGTGAGGCGGTCTTAAAACCCCGTTGTCGCCGTTAACCTAATAGCGGTCATCTTGGTTATTTTGCCTTTATCGTTTTCAGCGTTGCGCGGGTCTTGCAGTTGAATTTTTTCAGCGTCTTTACCCTCGGGAAATTTCCCGTAAAGGTGCAAACCGAACCTTCGGCATTAGCTATGAAGCCCACCTTCTCAAAGCTTCAATTCGCTAAATAGCCAGAGTTAACTAACGGGGATTTGAAGCCATCCTCACGCCGACCTCAGGGGAGGAAAAGTGCGGAGCACGACAGTGAGGATGGCCGGCTCTTTCGCCGAGGGAGTTCAGGAAGAGGCGAAAGAGAAATCCCCCCTTCGGCATTAGCCAAAATGGAAAGGCAAAGCTTACGCTTTGCTGCTACAATAATGCAATGTAGCTGCAGAGCGATAGCTCTGCAAGATGCAGGGGCCACATTTATAGCGCCCCGATTTACTGTCGGGGTTCGATGAATCGAACCCCGACTTCATTATCTGGTTTTTAATATCTATCGGCAAAATAAAAAAACGCCAATCCATCGCTAGGCAACTGTTTTGCTTGGCAACCATTTTCCATTGGTTTGAGGTCGGGAAAGCTTCCCGACCTCTTCTACTACTCTCTTGCTCAAAATTCAAAACTTCACATTGACTTCACGGAAGCGGTGACTCGGAGCCCAGAAACAGATCGAAATTACACCTTTCACGGGTGGTATTGGTGGTAACGGAGGAAATAACTCTATATCTTTCAAGGATATCTTTATGTGCGTGGAAGATGGTTCTATCCTCTTGATCATCTTACCCCTATACCAGACGGTAATAACACTTCCTTTGGGACAAGTAGACAACATGATATAAAGATAGCTCATTTTTATTGTTGCCTTAATGTTTACAGTGATGGGTTCAGCTTTCAATAGTTCCAGGGTTGGATCGCCAATCACATGATAAATTTCAAAGTGGTTTTTAATCCCAGCGTTATCTCCACTATGTTTGACAGGTAGATAAGACTTGGCGTAGCTTAGTATATCGCCTAGTCGGTTATACTTCACTGGATAGCTTGCCGTTGAACCTGGGAAAGTTGCTAAAACACCACCCCAGGAGGCATCAAATAGGGCCTTTATTAAACTGTGGTTGCGCCATGTCCCTGAAACTCTGGTAGCCGCTATTAGGGAAGGTGCTCCACCTTTCATCCTTAATATCTTCTCCGCAAAGCATTCTGTAGGTGCAGTCAAATCAAACCTACCGGTGAGGCAGTTTATGCTATAAAACATGGTAGGTATCTCGCCTGTGACCATATCCAATTGTGTAACAGTAAATGGAGGATGACTCCATCCATTCCAATCGCCATGATCCCTATGCCCGGTAAGCAACTGCCCTTCCGTAGTTGCGGAAATCAACATGTTCGTTGCAGTGGCACTATCTACTATAGCGCTTTTTACCTCCGCTGGAACTGAAGTGCCATCACAATATTCTTGTGGATTCGGGTTATTGGAGACATATATTATCTCCACATCATATCCAAGTGTGAGCATGTGGTCTCGAATATCCTCCATGGTCTTCATATAACAGCGGTCATCCTTGCCATCTTGTGGCGCATCATCTTGGAAGAAAGCAGCAAAAACCATCCTTTTATAATATTCAGGGTCGGCTGGAGGATTTTTTTCGTATTTAATGATTTCGTCTACCACTGCCAAACCTTCTTCTCTAGTCCTAACGGGGATGCGACCTATCGAAAGCCAGGGCATCACGTAGTTTGTTCCGGTCGGGTCTGTCTCGGTTGAGTAATAATAGTCCATGACAACTTCCCCTATGGTCTCCGGTGTAATCATATCCACGTCGCCAAATAGCAAGACATATCGCAGACGTGAGAAAATAGATTTTCTCTTGTTGCGAATGTAAGTTTTTATGTTGCTAACTGTGTTACCAACAGTTCCGATGGAGACGGTTTCCGTAATCAAACCTCGCATATTCTTCCATTTCACCAGTTTTTCTGCTGCATCTTTGAAAATGTCATGGTAGATGATGATAAATTCTGGCCCACGCGGTATAGGCGGGATAGGAGGGATAACTATCTCACTTGGCTCAATCTCCAATCGCTCTTCGATCCTTCTTCTGGGATTAAGAAAAAGATTCCCGTAGCCTTCTCTGTTGAGTTCTAGATCGATAAATGGATACTTATCCGACTTTCCTTTTGCTGGTGTCAGAACAATGTCAATGGCAATGTTGCCATAACCGATCAGCTTTCTTTTAGCCGGGTTGTACTGAAATGGCCTTACATGAACCAAAATGGCGTTATAGCCGTCTATCTCGAAGGGGCCGTTAACCTCAACAACTTCGCCTGGATACAATTCGTCTTTAGAGTAAAATTCCTTGTCATATTCAAAGACATGCTCCTCATCTGGGTTGTCCGTCAACTTCTCCTGGGCGGGTAATACCAGCACATCATCAAACTGCACCGATTTGCTTTTCTTCACAGTAAGCTTGTAATCGCGGTTGAAAGGGATTTGGACATATCTGCCAAATGACGGCAACAAGGGCTTGCCAGTTTCTGATAGAAAGCCAGTCTTTGCAATATTACATTGCTTGAAGGGTATCCTTTTTCCGTCCACATCACGGCTATCATCTGAGATATAAAAGCCTGGAAAGGTGTAAGATAAGTTTATACGTCTTTTTGATTCTTCTACTTTAACGATCGGTTCTTCACCGTGAATCTCAGCATCGAATCCCTCCGGAAGTCCTGAAGGATTTAAGGATTTAAACTCTCTCATTTTATTTTTCCTCCTTTAAGTTTTTAAATTTGTTGATATTTTTTAAGGTTCCCAGCCACGTTTTGTTTTGCAAAAAACGCATTCTGATACTTTTCCCAAACTTCCATTATTGATTTTTCACCCTTCATGACTATTTCCTCCTTTTGCTTTTCGTGATTTGGCCTAGCGACTTTTTCCCAGCATAAGGCCATCTACTGCCACAAAAAAGACCCCACCTTTTCCCCTACATCTTAAATCATATAATAAGCATCACCTCCTCGTGCCGCAAAGCAAAATGGCGCCTAAATCGTTCATACCCGGACTTATTCGGGCATACTCCCAAATTAGTATGATATCCGAAGTGCTTCGGATATACTAACTCTGGCTGAACTTAGCTTACCTTCCATTGGTTCTTTGCTTCCGCAATATCTCTCAGTAAGGTTCTGTTGTCTATTCTTCGTCAGCACCGGATTTTGTTGGGCTATTACATAAGATTCTCCAACACAAAGGCCCTTTGCAGAAATGCCGCCCGATGAAAGCGCACCCAGTTGGAATCGAAAAAGCCTCGCTTTGGCGAAAATCTCAGAGATTTTAGTCTGTCTGGGTCCAGTGCGTCCCAGTCATAGTATGATATATCTTTCGCTTTTATTGCTTCTTTTCGCCAGGCTGTTTTTTCGTAATCGTCCCCTGGAGAAATAAAAAATTCACGAAATTCCCTTTTCCAATTTTGGCAACGCTTATCACAATCGCCATTTTCTGAGCTTAGTAACTTTTCTACCCGGTCCTTAATTGCCTCCCAATCTACTGGTGGCTTACCTTTCACTTTCGGAATAACAACCAATCTGTCAAAAATCTCCTTTGCACATTCTAAGAATTCTTTCTTGTTATCACGTAGAATTTCTCTTCTTTTGTAGTTCTTATATTTCCACCTCTGAAAAGGAAGGTCAGGATAGTATCCTGCTTCAGCATGGCCAATCTGTGGTAATAAATCCAAAGAAATATTTTCTATAAGATGGTAGTTCCATTTTCTTTTTTTCCAAAAGTGGATTGCTTCAACGTCATTTTCTTCATTAAGCCTACCGGAAAATTTTTCATGTGCCCAAGTGTCCGCAAATGTATGAAGAGCCACCCCGACTCTATACAATTTTAAATCTGATTCGTCTTGATAGGCCTCATCAAGCAATCGCTTCGAGAAAAGTGAATTCGGTTTGGTAACATATGAGAATTTTCTCTTACCCTGCCTTAGGGGAATAGGCGGGAGAAAGTGAAATGGAACATAAACTTTCTTTTGTACACCCCAAGTATATGATGTTAGGCCAAAATGCGCTGTTCTAACAGTATCAAAAACAAAATCTCCGACATTGATAGGTTCGCTTTCAGTGGAGTCGTCTACATACTGTGAAGAATAGGCAATGACACGGGCATCGTCCCTGTTAAATCCAGCGCAACGCGCCAAGACATAAATGCCATAATAGTGAAAATCTTTTTGCATACTTTCCTCCCTTCTCCGATCAACTAACTTTCCGGGCTGACGAAATTAGCAACTCGGCCAATATTTCAGGCATTTCCCGCCAAAGTCTATCACCACTTAACCATTCTTTACCGCCTAACTGAGTACTTCTAAATCTAAATCATCGTGCTGGTGTGGTTATGCCATAAATATACCTCCTATGATGTTGTAAGCCTGCATGCTCATCACACAAATTTGTTCCCGAAGCAATTTGGGTGACCGTAGCGAGCCGCATGCATCGTGTTAAGTGAGTGCGATAACACCGACAAATCTGAAGGACTACGAAGAGTCGTGAATTCAAGATGTTTTTGAAATCTCTGGCACTATAGATAAATTTGAACATTTATCTATTTTCTTCGTTCACATCTTGTTGCTGTTCTTCCTTTGACTTCTGACGTCTCTCCTTAATTTCCAAATACTGTCTAACCGAGCTAGATCCAAAGTAAAATACAACAATGAGCCCAACCAAATAAGTAAAGTGTCCTATGATTGTTTTAGCTGTCTCTGTTTCTGAAGGGCCAAATCCCGTGAAAGTAAGCAAAGACACAAGTGTAAAATAAACGGCAACAAAGGACCCTGTTATTGATTTTCTTACTTCCCCCTTTTCTAATTTCTCATCCCCAGATAAATAATTAGCAAGCATTAGTATGCCAAAGAATGTAACTATGCCCACACTACCAACCGAGCATGTGATGGGAAGTATTTCCGATGCTCCCAGATACAGAAAGAGAATGTCAAGAACTGTGATAATAATAGCCATTAAGGTTGTTTTTCCCCGTTTGTTCTTCATTATTTCACCTCTTGTTTTTAAAAACATATCTACAAATAAATGTATCTGTTTACCTCTACTACCCCTCAATTATCTTTACCGGGCTCTCATTCACAACTTTTGTTCTTGTCTTCCAATGCAGTTTTATAAAAGGCAGCTCTTCCTGCTTTTAAATATCGTATAGTCTGCCCAATAGTTCTATCTATACTTTCAGATCTCAACCCTAGTCATTTTCAAATCAATATGAAATCCCTGTTTTTGTATCCGTTTATCCCTTTGCAAACTTCATAGCCTTCACGGCTACCATCGTCGTTGGTATTGCCTTCTATAGTATGGAAAAACTCATCTTCAGCTCGAATAACAATTCCTGTATGAACCCAATCTTTAGGTGTTCTTCGTCTTAAGAAGAAAGAGCCTGGTGTGATTTGTCTTCTATTTGTAATCTTAGATTCACTTAAGAAAATACCCTTCTCTTTTGCATTCGTTGCAAGAGCATCGCAGGAGACAGAACTTTTAATGGGTAATGGCATACTTAGACTCTGGCAAGCCTGCTCCAAGATAGAACAGACAAATCCTGCACACCATGGCGACGCCGGACCTTCATTCCCTTTCATATAAAGACGAACCCAAGGCCCTTTATTCTGACCGCCAATCTCCCGGGGATGTTGTTCTAAATGCTGTTTTGCATAGGCGACTACCATTTGCCCAAGTGATTTTTCCTCCCGGGGAATAGGTCTTAAAGCGTCTGTCATTGGTAGGATTAACCTTGCAAAAGTATTTTTCCCAACAATGCCATCTACTTTTAAGCCTTTTCTTCTTTGAAACTGTCTTACTACATAATCCGTAGCAGGACCGAAATCACCGTCGATACAAATATGAAAGCCGTGAAGACAAAGCCATTCCTGAATTAATCTTACCTTTTCCCCTTTGTTTCCTTTTTTATGGTCTTTGTCCAAAACAAGGTCTTTCATAGTTTCCACCTTTTCGTATCCATTGAGCTTTTTTGCCTAAGGAGTTTTCCATACATTCATCTAATTAAGACTCTTATTCAAATAACAGTATTAAGTTGGGGCCAAGTCTTCAAGATTTCCTTCAATGACCATGTCTTCCTTTTTTTGTTTGCCTCACCATTTTCTTTTATCAATACGCATTTGATCTTGGAAATTCACCCATATTTATCAAGATTAGACCCTAATAACCTCCTCTTAGCTGTCTCCTCGGGTTCGCCGGGACAAACTTAAACGACCCCCATCGCCCCCAGCCGGGCGCTAACAATCTCGTCCATGCTGGCCTTCCCCCATATGGGATCCTCTACAGGTAGCGTTCCCCCGAAAGGTATTAGCTGCTCTAATCCTTGCTGAATCGTCGGCAACGCCAACATGGCGGCTACTCCCAAATCGAGCTGGCTTGCGAAAGGTTCCCCGATGAGAACCCTAATTGCAAGGTTCGCCGGGATTAGATTCAACGGAAGCAAGGGGCTTCCTGTCGCTTGCCGGTAGCTATCA
>Ga0315310_10001716_pt1 | contig 13847 bp, 15 predicted proteins | sample TDP5_MG_FD_203630 | JGI IMG/M metagenome (GOLD analysis project Ga0315310, IMG submission 203630) | Freshwater sediment microbial communities from Lake Towuti, South Sulawesi, Indonesia - TDP5 | ecosystem: Environmental > Aquatic > Freshwater > Lake > Sediment | place: Indonesia: South Sulawesi... | reverse complement strand
ATTAGCTGAGGCAGAACGCATATCAAGAGAGGATTATGATTTAAAAAAGATCTTAGTTATAAGTGCCTTGGGCACAAAACAGTACTATATGCGGTTCGGCTATGGGTATGATGGAGTTTACATGTCAAAAATGTTGGAGAATCAGGAATGAGTGAAACAGAAGAGTCAGGTTATAGAGGCGAAGCTTTAAAGGCTCTCAAAAGCTCGGAAGCCGAAGTTGGCGATATGATACGAATAACAAGGAATGGAGAATTTTACGAGGGAATTCTGATTCCCCGATCAGAATATGGCGACGAAAAGCACGTGGTCATAAAACTGAAAAGCGGCTACAACATTGGCGTGCGCATAACGCCAGACACGAAATTGGAGAAAATCGGGAAAGGCGCTAGACCAGCCTTTGCAGCTCCTCCACTTCCAGAGCAAAACCCAGCGCTGCCAAAAGTCGCCATAATAAGCACAGGCGGAACAATAGCCAGCCGCGTGGATTACAGAACAGGCGCCGTTAGACCTGCCCTGACAGCAAGCGACCTATATGGCGTTGTTCCAGAACTAGCTGATATAGCACGCATAGATGCCCATATACTGCTAAGCCTTTTCAGCGAAAACATAACCCCCAAACACTGGACTGAAATAGCCAAAGCTGTTGCCAACCAAATAAATCAAGGCGCCAACGGCGTTGTAATAGCCCACGGAACAGACACAATGGGATACACAGCGGCAGCTCTAAGCTTTGCACTACAGAATGTGCCAGTTCCAGTGATCCTAGTGGGCTCGCAACGTTCCGCAGACCGCCCAAGTTCTGACGCAGCAACAAACCTTATAGGTGCAGTTAAAACCGCTGCAGAAGCTCCCTTCGCCGAGGTCGTTGTGGCAATGCATGAAACAACCTCAGATACCTCAATAACAATTAACAGAGGAACAAAAGTTAGAAAATGCCACACAAGCAGGAGAGACGCATTTGAACCTGTAAATGCTTCGCCCATCGCAAAGATACAAGACCAAAAGGTAATAATGTTAACACATGAATACAAGAAACGTAACCAAGCAAAAATGCTTGCCTTGAGGCCTGACTTTGACGAAAAAGTTGCCCTAGTAAAGTTCCATCCAAGCCTGAACCCTGCGATAATAGACTGGTTTGTGGAGAAAGGCTACAAGGGCTTAGTCATAGAGGGAACAGGCTTAGGCCACATCGGCAACTATTGCTTCGAGCCCATAGGAAACGCCATAGAGCATAATGTTTTGGTCACCATGACTTCCCAATGCATCTGGGGTCGCGTAAACATGAACGTATACGATTCAGGCCGAGATCTAATGGCCCTCGGCGTAATTCCCCTAGAAGATATGCTCCCTGAAACAGCTCTTGTCAAGCTCATGTGGATTTTTGGGCAAACGCAAAACTTGGAAGAAGCCAAAAAGCTTCTAAAAGAAAATATTGCAGGAGAGTTTTCGCCGCGAACGCTTCCAGACACAAATGGCCTTGAATAGGGAGGATCGAGCCTCAGTGCAGATAGACTGTGAAAAAATCGGTTTAAAGGTTGGCTTGGAAATCCACCAGCAATTGGACACCGCTGCAAAATTGTTCTGCAATTGCAAGCCCGAGCTTTTCAAGGGAGAGCCGGAGATATCATTTTTACGCCGACTCAGACCAACCCAAAGTGAATTGGGCCAGATAGACCCTGCAGCCTACTTCGAGTTTCGAAAAGGAGTAAAAATTCTCTACGAGGCAAATTGCATTTCTTCTTGTCTTGTAGAGATGGATGAGGAACCGCCGCATCCGTTGAACATGGAGGCGGTTGAAACAGGTTTAACGGTTGCATTGATAATCAAAGCGAAGCCTGTTGATGAAATTCATGTAATGCGTAAAACTGTAATAGACGGCTCGAACACTACAGGTTTCCAGAGAACCTGCGTAATTGCTGTGAATGGCGAAACTAAAGTTGGAGAGAAAATCATCCCAATTCAACATGTAAGTCTAGAGGAGGACGCGGCGAGAAAGACAGGCAAGGAGGAAGGCGTTACAATCCGTTTTCGCATAGACCGTTTGGGTGTACCACTAATAGAAGTTGCGACAGCGCCCGTCATAAGTTCGCCAAAGGAGGCAAAAGAAGTTGCGCTTGCTATTGGAAGAATTTACAGAGCTACTGGAAAAGTCATGCGGGGCTTGGGTACAATTCGCCAGGACGTAAACATATCAGTTCCAAACGGCGCGCTGACAGAAATTAAGGGTGTTCAAGAACTGGAACTCATCTCGGTTGTCGTTGAATATGAAGCCCAGCGGCAAATAAACCTCATAAAGATAAGTGAAGAATTAAAGAAAAACGAAGTGAAAGAAAAAGATATAAAAGAAGAGTTTTTTGACGTAGCAAGCGTTTTTAAGCAGACAAAATGCAAAGTCATTCGAAAAGCACTTGATAAAAATCAACAAGTTTCAGCCGTAAAACTTCCAAGATTCAAGGGCTTTCTAAAGCGTGAACTTCTGCCGAATTTCCGCCTTGGAACAGAGATGGCTGACAGAGCAAGATTCTGGGGAAGAGTTGGCGGGATATTCCATACAGACGAGCTGCCAGCTTACGGAATAACGCTAGAAGAAGTTGAAGCATTAAAGGAAACTGCAAAAGCTGAAGAGGGAGATGCTGTGGTTTTTGTTGCAGACAATGCAGAAAACGTTACAGACGCCCTGAAGGCAGTTGTAGAAAGGGCCCGAGAAGCCATAAAGGGAGTGCCTGAAGAAACTCGAGCCGCAAACCCGGATGGAACAACACGTTATATGAGACCTAGGCCTGGAGCAGCAAGAATGTACCCTGAAACTGATATTCCACCAACACAAATAACAGAAGACTTTGTCAAAAAAATTAGCTCAAACTTGCCAGAACTACCAGAACAAAAACGCGAGAGATTAATAAAAGAATACAAGCTTAACGAGAAATTAGCCAAGCAGATTCTTGACTCTGAATATAGTGAACTGTTCGAGATTATTGCAAAAGAAAGCAATGTTTCGCCAACAACAATCGCCGCATTTTTGACTGAAACTTTAAAGGCATTGAAACGTGACGGCATCCAAGTGGAGAAAATTTCAGAAAATCAGATGAGAGATGTCTTCAAGAGCGTAGGCTCTGGGGAGCTGACAAAGGAAGCAGCACCAAAAGTAGTCAGTTGGCTATCTAAGCATGAAGATAAAACCTTGCGGGAGGCGATCAACAGCTTGGGGTTGCATATGTTTTCAAAGGAAGATCTTGAAAAAGTCATTGACACTGTAATCGAAGCGAACCGAGGCATAGTTGAAAGACTCGGGAAAAATGCCTTCGGGGCTATTATGGGCATGGTTATGAAGGAAGCACGAGGGAGGGCAAAGGCAGACTCGGTCAGCGAACTTGTAAGAAAGAGACTAGAAAAATAGAAAACCAACCTTTTTGAGCGCGCGTGAGGAATTAAATAAATGGTCAAAAATGGTTGCAAGTCAGTTTTTGCTTGTTTAAACATGTGATGGACTTTTTGACGAACAGAGTGCGCCCTAAAAACACAGAGAGGCTTCAGTAAAAGTGAAAGTCTGTACTATTGGAACGATTCATTCATTTTGGTAGCTATGATAGAAGCAAGAAAACTGACGCCGGCATCTCAACATGTGTTCTTCTCTCGCGCGCGCTAATTTACTCGCAAGCTATTTATAAATACCTTGCGAAGAAACTCGCAACATTCTCATAAAAGCGCGCGTAATAATGAAACATTATCCGTATTGTAAGAAGATTTTGAAAACGAACGAGTGTGCATTTTCGCGCGCGGAGGCGGATCCGAAAACTGGTAGGGAGTTATGGCGTTTCTCAGCCGAGTTTCTGAAAAGGCTTGGTCGATTTGAGTCTTTCACGTCCAGAAATGTCCTTTTTGAGGTTAAGAAGGTTCTTGGCGAGTGTGAGGTGAATAAGGAGAAGATATTGGAAAAGGTTGAAGCAGTTGAGATTGTAGTGGACGAGGTTGAAGATCACCAAGGATGAATGAGGCTGAGGTTGAGGCTCAGAGGTTGATGGATGAGTGAGGAATCGAGGATGTTTTCGACGCGAGGAACGCCGCTGTTTGTAAAAGGCTTAATGCTGTTCTTGTTTCGAGCGTGCGCGCTATCATTATACGCAAATTCTAAAAAGCTCCAGCGCTCTTTTATATCACGGGATACTAGTGTCAGAAAAAACAGTTAAAGAAGCCAACTTTGCGTTCCGTGTGAAATTGGGCGAACATGAAGTGGAGATTAGAGGAACCAACGAAGAAGTATTGAAGACCATTGAAAACTTGCCAAACTTAATCATCAATGTTCAAAAAGCCTTTGAAACTCTGAGACCGAAAACGGTGGCAACGCTCACTGTAAAGGCAGAAGCGCCTAAGGTAGAAGCGCCTGCACAGAAATATCCTAAAATAGTACCTACGGAAAAACGCGAAGAGGCCATTTTGAGAATGCTTGAAACTGACTGGGGAAAATGGAGACCAAGAACAATGGAAGAACTCAAAGAGGCGTTGAAAGCCAATGGGCTAGACTACTCAGTCCGCGTTTTGACCGGAGGTCTCGCAGGACTAGTCAAGAAAGGAACAATCAGACGCTGGAACACAAATGCAGGTGTCGTCTACATACTTGCTCAAGGAAAAACCTCAAGTCTTAAGGAAGAAGCACAATGAAGAAAGTTGAGGCTAGAATAAAAACGCCTTTCGGCGAAATTGTAATAGAGGGGGAGAACCCACAGGAAATTCTCAGCATAATTGAAACTTTCCCCGAGAACTTCATGGAAAAAATCGCCGACTTCGCTTCAAGCAGACTAATGCCATCTAGAGTTCAGCTGAAGGGCATAGTTGAATTCACTACCGAAGGCCCTGTCATAGTAACCCGCGAAAATCTTACCCACTATGAGGCGATAGGCTTAACCTTGTACGCCTCAGAAGACAAAAAGAGCACGGGAGCACAAATAGCAAAACTCTTGGAATCAAGCGGAATAAAATGCATGGTTCCAGCCCGCCTTAACGAGATGACCAAAAGAGGACAAGTTTTTAAGCCAGATCCGAACAGGCCAGAATTTAAGCTGACAATTCAGGGCGAGAAGTGGATCGAAGACGAAGTACTGGCAAAACTTAGAGGAAAAATGGGTTGACAGGAGAAAAGGACAAACTCACGGTTCAAATAAGATACAAAGATGTTGAAAAAACCGTTTCCGGTGGCCCAGAAGAAGTTTGGCTTCTAATTAGCAAGTTTTTTAGTGAGCTTATTCCTTCATTTGATGTTGCAAATAAACTCTTACTTAATGTGGACCTACAAAAGCTTGCAAAGGATTGCGAAGGCGTCGTCGCCTTTTCACCTGAAGGCCCTAATCTGCTGGTTTCCAAGAGCAGACTGACGGATAATGAGACTTTGACTTTGTGGCTTCTAGCAAACTACGTAGGCTACAGACTAGCTTTGCTTAAAGGGGACACTGTTTCAAAAGAGGAATTGCAAGTCAAACTTGGAAAAAGCGCAAAAATCACAAGTACACGCCTCGGCGAACTTGTCAAAAACGGAATAGCGTCAAAAGTAGCTGACGAAAAGTACACAATCACAACCTTCGGAATCAAGCAAATGCAAAAGGAAATTTTACCCAAAATTAAAGCGAAAACAAGAACCTAGTCAAAAATCTGGAAAAGACAACGTAACGCGCGCGCCAATGAGAAATTCTCAAGTCATAAAAAATCTTTATTTGCAACCAAGGTATAGCCTCTTTGAGTGAAGTGTTTAAAATGAGTGAGACCGAGTTGCGCGTTTCCAAAATTAAGGACGGCACTGTTATCGACCACATCAGTGGCGGCTACGCATTAGATGTAATCAAGATCTTGAGGATAACTGGGCAGGAAAAGCGAGTGATGACAATTGCCATAAATGTGCCGAGTAAGCGCTTCAAAGCCAAGGACATAGTTAAGATCGAAGGGCGCGCGCTGAACCCACAGGAAGTCAACAAGATCGCGCTGGTGGCTCCCCATGCAACCATTAACATTATTCGCAACTACAGTGTCGTGGAAAAACTGCGGGTTAAGTTGCCCAAGATCATCGAAGACACAATTAAATGTGCAAATCCGGCTTGTATAAGCAACAGCAATGAGCCTGTAGAGGCAAAGTTTTATGTTGAATCCGAAGAGCCATTATTGTTGAAGTGCCATTATTGCAGTTATATTCTGGAGAAAAATGAGGTACTTCAACAGTTCTAGGCGCCTGTTCAGGTTAGGAACACAACACAGCATGTGCGCTAGTCTTCTTTCTTAATCCTTTTTCGGCGAGCATTTTGAATTTTCAGCTGCCGAAATAGTCTTCTAAAGTGGTTCTCTGTTAATCTTTTGCCTCTGCCTATTCCAGGACACTCGGTCGTATAGAGAAACTCGTGTTTTCCATTTTCATTGACACGTAATTCGAATGGATAGAACCTGCAAATAAGCGGCCTTGACGCATAGATAGCACAGCGTTCTTTCTTTAGGAAAACGCATTTTCTTTCTTCAGCTGTCTTTCTCATTTCGTAAACATAAGGTTCATGGCCTGCAATTTCTTCTGCAAATTCGTCAATTGGCTTTGATGTAACCTCAGCAATTCTTTTTGCCTCTGTGTATAGCAGGAGAATTTGTCTAACTTTTTCTTTTGTGTCCCCGCAACAGATTCCACATTTTATGCATCGATAACGAGCGTCTCTGGGATAACTAAAACTCAATTCATCCACTTCCAAACAGGACATTGTGTTCGCAAAGTAACCATTCCACAAAAAAAGTCCGGTTGTCTTTCATGTGACATCGGCAATATTTGGCTCTGCACTTTCCTTAACACAGGCTCCGAACAAGTCTTTGGCGTGCGCTTAAGCGTGCGCATCAACCTCTTACCAGAACGCAATATGTTTATTCCAAGTAAAAGCTTATGTTTTTAACAACTAATAACTAGCAATTTCTTCTTGGGGGAAGGGCTAGCATGATTAGTATTAGGCCTCTGAGAAGATCTGACAGGAATTTCGTACTGCAGATGACACAGCATGAGAATTGGATGGACCTACCTTGTGATATAAACCGCTGCGTGGAATGTGCGTGCGGTGAAGGCTGTTTCGTGGCAGAGATTGACGGGAAGCAAGCAGGTCATGTCTTCTCATTTAACTATGGCAGAATCGGATGGATAGGACTATTGATAGTTAAAACAGAATATAGGAAGCGAGGTATCGCGACCACGCTCATGAAAGAAGCCATCAACTATATGTTTAGCCACGGTGTAGAGACCATAAAACTTGATGCTGTCCAGTCCATCGCGGACTTGTACCGAAAACTCGGATTCATCGACGAGTGCGATTCAATAAGGTTTGCCAGAATTGGAAAAAGAGGCATCACGTCTTTCAGCAAATTCTTGGAACATATGAAAGAGGAAGAACTTGAACAGATTGCGGAATTTGACGCCCAGTATTTTGGAGTCAACCGTCTCAAAGTGTTAGATTGCCTCTTTAGGGATTATCCAGAATACTGTTTCGTTTCAAGGAGCATGAATAAAATAAACGGGTACATAATGGCGAGGAAAACTGAAAGTGGGTTTTGGATAGGACCGTGGGTATGCAACCCACAAAATTATGCCACAGCAAAAAAACTGATCACCTCTTGCATAAATTCATTTGACGAAAATGGCCTAGAATTAAGAGTGGGAATCCCTTCAGTGAATTCAAACGCAACACGCCTATTACAAAGTCTAGAGTTTAAAGAAGTTTCAAAGAGCATAAGAATGGTCCTAGGCAAACGAGATTTAACAGGAAACTTTCTGGGAGTTTACGGAATAGCAGCACCAGAAAAAGGATGATAGAGGCAACTTCAGTCAAACAGTGCCAATTTTGGAGCCTAATATTTGTGGGATGTAAAGCTGGCGAGAACAAAAAGGTTAATCAATTTATGAATTGAACTAGAAAGTTAATTAGGTCATGCGCGAAAAGTCTACTGGCTGAATAGTCGATGAGAGAAGTAGTGCTCGCAAGCCTGGAAGACGCCCCGAGAAGGGTTGAGAGCATAAAGAGAAGCTTCGAAATCATCTATGGAGTCAAAATTGAAGTTGACTTGGAAGAAGTTGCACTTGACAAGGTTTTCCCTACGGAAGAGTTTTTGGAGAATGACAAACTTGCCCTCGTTTTCATGAAGGTTATCGCAGAAGACTATGGCGTACCAATAACAACTGTAAAACGTAACGGAGACTATTTCGTCGTCGACGGTCACCACCGCGCATTTATTTTTAAGAAACTCCTCAAAAAGACTACAAGGGCTTACGTTTTAAAATTTCCAGACGACAAAAAGTTTCGAGTTGTCCCTAAACGTTCCCTTGAAACTCTCCCAATAAAAGATGTCAGCGACATAGAGGACCCTATCCTGAAAGCTTGGCAACGAACACTAGGAATTCTAAAACATTATGAGGCCATTTATAACGTTCCTTTTTACCTAAAGCAAGAACAAGTCCATCCAGAAGACTTGGTTCCAACGCAACCGCAAGTGGGAAAAAAGCAAGTGGAAGCCATAAAAGAATTGTTGGTGCCAATAGTTTGCATTCAATATGAAGGCAAATACTACATTTTGGATGGACATGCAAGAGCGCTTCGCGCCAAACAACTTTTGCTAGATTCAATAAAGGCCATAACGTTAGTACCTGCAGTACGGATAGATTTTGGAATAGTCAAAACTGCCGAAGAAACGAGCCTTAAAAGCTTAGAAGATATAAGAATTTTAGATTAGCCCTTCTGCCTATGCCCTCCAGAGCATTGGCGAGGTCTACTTCTGTTTTTCTGCAATTCCTTTTTCAACATCTGATCCATGTTTACCCAAGGCTCTGTTCAGCAACATTTCTCCCTAACTTTCTGCACTCTTCTAAACCTTTACTGTCAGGTTCATATCTAACCAGCAATGGCGGCTTCAAAACTCTCATGTCAAACTTGTTTTCCATTACCTCAAGGACTAGACGCGGAGCTTCTCCGCTCCATCCATACGAACCAAAGGTCGCCCCAATCTTACCCTTCAAGTTTACCCCTTTAACTGCAATTTCTTCCAGCAATTTCTTCATATCCAATGTCATGTCATGATGGTACGTTGGCATTCCAATAATTACTGCATCCACATCAGCCAACTCTTCAGGCGTTGCAAAGTACTTTAATTCACAATCCACGCCTTGAACGGTTTTGGCCCCTTCCAGCACAGCATTCGCCATCTTCCCTGTGTTGCCAGTCCTACTATAATAGAGAATTATCATCCTTGACATAGTGAATCGCCGAATCAACTTTGTCAATAATAACTCTTAAGGCTCAACATATATTATTTGCGTTAAAGTAGAAATATGAAAAGGTTCAAACGTAACGAATGCAAACAATGATTAAAAGAGTACATAATTGGGAAACGACAAAATGAAAAAGCCAGGCCTCGTAATCTTCGACGTTGAAGGTGTGCTAATCCCTAAACACCGCTATCTATTCTTCGGAATTGGTATGACCCTCGGATTTTCGCAATTTGCAAAGATAATCTTCTATGGCCTCCTTTATGAAATAGGTCTAATCTCGGTGAAATCGACCCTCAGACGCGTGTTTCGAATTTTCAGAGGCATCAAGGTTCAAGAGCTTGTGCAGATTTTTAGACAGATTCCCTTGACGCCCGGCTGTAAAGAAGTATTTGAAGAACTCAGGAGGCAAGGTTGGAAGACTGCGCTAATAAGCTCTGGATTGCCAACCATCGTTGTCAAAGATCTAGCCTCGACGCTTAGAGCGGACTATGCTTTTGGTTTTGAGCTGGAAGTTGAAGAGGGGATTTTTAAAGGCGAGATTTGGGGAGATGTCATAGAACGCGACGGGAAGCTTTTAGCTCTCGAACGTATCCTGAAAATCGAGCGATTGGACCCAAAAGATTGCGTTGTCGTTGCAGACGATCGAAATAACGCACCCTTATTCCTTCCAGAAACTTTGAAGATAGGTTACAATTCTGATTTTGATATAAGAATGAAGGCAGACGTCTTAGCAGCTGGAAAGCTTGTGGAAATAATGCCCTTCATAAGGGGGGAACCAATGCGTCAAGGAAACAGGCTATCCAAAAACAGAGTGCTTCGAAAAGCAATTCACGCGAGTGGTTTCGCAATTCCGATCATTTCAAGCTTGGTAGGTGCTTACCCAGTCGCCATGTCCATTTTAGTCGTCAGCGCTTTATACGCAACCTCTGAATTGGCAAGAATGGAAAAGAAAAGCATGCCTATAATCTCTGAAATAACTCGCCACGCAGCAACGCAAGCCGAGTTTTATGAGTTTGCCACTGCTCCCATACTTTTCGCTCTAGGCATTTTGCTAACGTTAGTGCTCTTTCCTATTCCGGCAAGCAGCGCAGCCATTGCAACATTCGCCGTTGGCGACAGCGCAGCCTCAATCTTTGGAGGCATGTTCGGAAAAAGAACGTACTCATTCAACAAAGAAAAAACTCTGGAAGGCTCAGTAGCAGGATTCGTTTTTGCCCTCTTGGCTGGAGTATTCTTTGTGTCTCCATTTAAGGCATTAATTGGAGCAGCAGTAGCCATGATCATTGAGTGCCTCCCCTTGCCGTTGGACGACAATCTTACTATGCCATTATTAACGGGCGCTGCACTGGTTCTCCTAGGCTAGCCCTGAGTAGCGCGCGCGATATTTGGCACATGGAATCAAGTCTGTCTTCAACTCGTCGGTTCTGTCTGGAGGGAGTTAAAACCAAAAAACTTGAAGAAATTGCTAAAGAAACTTGGGCATCATTTGTAATAATTTGCCTTCAGTTGTCACGTATTCTCTCATGAGATCTGCAGTTAGGCAGGAATGAACCGGTATGATCATAAGCATGTCTCCGATTTGGATCTTATCGAATAAATCATTGACTGCCTTGACAATGCCATGTTCCTGACTTAGTGAGGAAACATATGCATTCTGAAGGATTGGACCCCACCCATTCTCTTGAGGCACAGATACATACCCGAAATTTTCTCTGCCTTTTTCATCCAAAATGAACTCTTTTGAAAGATGCACTGCACCACCATGAATAACGATCTCATTTCTCTCCTTGCATTTGGCAACAACTGGACAAGCCAATGAAACTGCGATATCTTCTTCGGAGCAGGAACCCAACTTAAGCTGCATGACATCGTAGAATACAAAGTTTCCGGGTCTGATTTCGTCTAATCCATCAAAATTTTCTGTAATGCTGCAGGTAGGTGTGTCGCCAACAGATGTCTCGACATTCGAGAAGCCCTTCGCCTCTAGTCGATTCTGCACGAACTTCATTCTATTCAATGTATCAAAATACACTTGTCCAACCTCTTTGGTCGACTTCGCACTGTAAGAGTGCCCTGCATGTGTCAAAACGCCAGCGAAAGAGAGATTCTTTGAACCCTCAATTTCCGCTGCAAGCCTCGCAACCTTATCAGGCTCTTCCCAAGAGACACCTGTCCTTTTATACCCGACATCTATATCGATCCATGCTCTTGACTTATATTTCAAATTGTCAATTACGAAAAGGGTCGTTTCATGCGAATCCACTAGAAGATTCAAGGAAATTTTGCTTGCAAGCTCATTTATCCTCTCTATCTCGCAAATGTTAACGGGAAAAGCGATCGTAATGTCCTTCCATCCGTTCTTCGAAAAATAAACGGCCATGTCAACAGATGAAACGGTAATGGACACGACACCGAACTCTCTAAACCATTCTCCTATCTCCGCAGATTGATGAGTTTTGAAGTGTGGCCTAAACCTTACTCCGCTATTCTGAGCTTTTCTTGCCATTTTCCCGATGTTTTCCATCGCGCGCTCCTTGTTTAACAAAAGTGTTGGACGCGTGACATTCACCTAGTCTCACCCTATCGCTATTCCTTTCTTGAGACTTCTAAGGAATATATTAGCCTTGCACTAACATGCGCCTGCGTTTCATTATCGTTTCGTTTTTGCCAGCATTGTAAGTGTGCCGTGGATAAGGTATGGAATACAGACACAAGTTATCAAAGCAACTTCGAACCCCGCATCGTTGATTAGCCACGCGGATGCGATGGGGGAAACTATTCCTGCGATCAGGCCTACGCTTTGAATTAGTCCAGTTACGGAAACAATCGCCATAGGACCTACTGCATCTTGGGCAAGTGAAGTGTTTAGATTCCAAAAAGCAGAACTTGCGAAGCCTAACACGATAGAAATTATAACTACTGTTGTGGACGTTAGGGGGTAATAGAAAAAGAGAGCCGCTGTAGCCACTGTCGTCAACGCGGCTCCCAAGATTACGAATCTTCGGTCACATTTGTCAGAAAGCCAGCCGAGTACTACGGATCCAACTCCTCCCATTAAAGCCAAGATTCCAAAAGTGGTTCCAGTTTGGAAAACGTCAAGCCCTCTAACCCTCAACAAAAAAGATGGGGCCCAAGTGAAGAGAGTAATGAAGCCGAAATATGATGCAAACATGCTTGCAGAAGCAATTAGGACCTGCCGCGAGGTCAAAGCTTTGACATGTGATTTCTCGTTGCTAGCTCTGCCTTGTTTCTCAACAGGTAAATTCTTGGATAGAAACCAGAAGAAAACGAGCGTTAAAAAAGAAATTGCACTGAACACATAAAGGGGAAATCGCCAATCAAATTGATCTATCAGTATTCCTGATAGGAAAGGACCGGTAAATCCGCCTATTGACACGTACAGACCATTAATAAGTCCGGCTAGAAATCCTCGCGATTTTGGCGCCATTTCGCCCACTAAACTATAAATAGATGGTGCAAGAAAACCTGCACCCAAACCAGAAAGAAACGTGGCACCTAGAGAAGTGTAGTATGAGTTAGCCAGCCCTAAAAATAGCGCACCAAAAGAGCTTGATGTAATCCCAATGGTGATGACAATTCTCCTTCCAACGCGAGCAGTAAGGGGGCCAGCAAAATTCATAGTCAAAAGGCAAGCTAGCAACAGTGATGACATGATGCTACCAGTCTGGGCTTCAGTCAATTCAAACAAGGTTCGTATCTCGTCAAGCACGACTGGGATTGAATAGCGAAAAATTCCGAATGTGACGTAACCAATCATTGTGGTTACAACAAATCTTTGTGTCGTCTTTTTAGTCAATATTGAGGGGCCTCGATAATCTTTTCCTTACGATATCCTATTTGTTAACCATCATTGCTGAATCGATATTTAAGATTATTATTCGTAAGTGCTAATTACTTTCTGCATTAAACAGCTATGGAGTACGAGAAGGGAAAAGATGGACAAAATGATTGCGATGTGCGGGTTAAACTGCAACGATTGCATAGCGTTTATTGCAACACAGGAAAACGATGATAAAATGCGAGAAAAGGTTGTTGAAGCGTGGTCAACAGAAAAGGGACGCCTTAAATTAGAAGATGTTGATTGTGACGGATGCACTGTTGGAAAGAGGCTGCATTCGTTCTTTTTAGTTTGCACTGTAAGAAAATGCGGGCTCAAGAAAAGCATAGAAAACTGCGCGTACTGTGGTGATTTTCCATGCGAAAAACTTGAAAAACTTTGGATTAGTTTTCGAACTGTTTCTGGAGAAAGGGCAAAGTCAAACTTGAAAATAAGGAAAAGTCGTACTCAATGATTGAGCCGAATTCTGCGCGCTATTTTGTTTAATCATTTTGGTATCAACATCGGCACTCTTTTCTGATAGTCTTCATACTCTTGGCCGAATTCATTGATCAGCTCTTTCTCTTCCTTCCTTGAAATGCAGTAAACAAGTGCGATCATTAAGGGAGTCGAGAGCAAAGAATACCAAGCGAAGAACAAAAAAGAAAACCCAACATGCGCCAGTAATCCACCGAGATATTGCGGGTGTCTAACAATAGAATAAACTCCTTTAGTGACGAT
>Ga0315310_10001714_pt1 | contig 13867 bp, 12 predicted proteins | sample TDP5_MG_FD_203630 | JGI IMG/M metagenome (GOLD analysis project Ga0315310, IMG submission 203630) | Freshwater sediment microbial communities from Lake Towuti, South Sulawesi, Indonesia - TDP5 | ecosystem: Environmental > Aquatic > Freshwater > Lake > Sediment | place: Indonesia: South Sulawesi... | reverse complement strand
ACAATCCTGGCTCTGCTTGACCCGTTCGGCGGCGCCAGCATTTATGCTGGGGAGTCGAAGGGTTGACAAGTCATAGGAAAAAGGCTATCTCAACCTTGTCGGAGGAAGAGAGCCGTTGGATAGATCTTTTCGCGAGATCGTCGCCGATCTCAAATCTCATCTCGAGTATCTCAGGGGGATGGGGATTATTGCCGTTTCTTCCTCGGGGAGGCAAGACCAAAAGACTTCTCTCGATCGTTCTCCCCTTCCAAGGAAACCTCCAACTTTAGGGGAAGTCCGGAAGGAGCTCGGCGACTGCCGAAGATGTAAACTCCACGGAACCCGACGCACACTCGTGTTCGGAGAAGGGAACCAGAAGGCGAAATTGATGATCATCGGGGAAGGTCCTGGATATGACGAGGACGTTCAGGGAAGGCCATTTGTTGGAAGAGCTGGACAGCTCTTGACCAAGATCCTTCAGTCCATCGACCTCCAACGGGACGAGGTCTACATCACCAACATCATCAAGTGTCGTCCTCCGCAGAATCGGAATCCAGAGCCGGATGAGATCCGGAGCTGTTATCCCTTTCTCATTCAACAAATCCATGCGATCCAGCCCCAGATCATATGCGCGTTAGGGACGTTTGCAGCACAAACCCTTCTCAAAACCGATGCCAAAATTACAACACTCCGTGGAAGGTTCTACGAATTTCTTGGGATCAAGGTCATGCCCACCTATCACCCCGCCTATCTCTTGCGGAATCCTGAACGGAAAAGAGAAGTCTGGCACGATATGAAACAAATCTCAAAAGACTTGGTCGGGGAGGCTCGGGCTACTCAGCCTCCTCGGGAGAAGAGGCGATAGTTCAATTCGAGTGTTCTCTCATTCAAAATATCCAGAATCGCAGAGGTCGTCTCCCTCACCAGAAGCTCCCATATCGAAAATCTCCTCTTGGGATAGATAATATTGGGCTTTCCTACTATGCCTACCAGTTTGGCGGTCCGATCGATCGCATCCTGAAGATTTCCAATTTGGTCGACCAATCCAAGTTGTTTCGCCTGCTCTCCAGTTAAGATCCGACCATCCGCAATCTGCATGACCTTTGCCCGATCCATCTTTCTTCCCTCGGCCACTGCCTGAATAAATTGCTGATGGACATCGTCGATCACCGCTTGGATGACCTTCTTGTCCTCCGGGGTCATCTCTCGGAAAGGGGATCCTATATCCTTATGCTCACCGCTTTTCAGGATGACGCCTTTGATCCCGATCTTTTTGAAAAGCTCCTCAATATTGGTGAACTCCATCAGAACACCAATGGAGCCCGTGATCGTCCCTGGATTGGCGAGGATGAGATCAGAGGCACAAGCGACGTAATAGCCTCCAGACGCCGCAACAGACCCCATGGAGGTAACTACCTTCTTCTTCGCTTTGGCTTTCACTATTTCTCGATGGATCTCCTGGGCTGGACCGACGCCCCCGCCAGAGGAATCGATCCTCAGGATGATCGCCTTCACCCCTTCATCTTCTTGGTATTGATTGATCTCTTCGATGATCCCGGAGGATTGCGTGATCACACCCTTGATCTCCACGATGGCGATCTTGTCGCCAAAGGCGAAGCGTCCAGGTCTTCCAATATATTGTCCAATGAAGAAAAAGAGAGATAAGAAGAAAACGAGTAATGCAGCCATGACGGCCAATCCCACGAGGACCCGTTTTCGTTTCATAGGAACCTCCATATGAATAGTTATTAAGTTATTGGGTCATTAAATCAATCATCGAAATGTTCTTAAATTTCCAAATTATCTTATCAAGTATTAACTGAAAGACCGACAATCCAATGGCTTACTGACCCAATGCCTTCGTTACTTAATCAGTTTATACAAGCGAAATGCGAATGGTCTCGAAGGGAGCCAGTTGAAAGATGCGGATCAGTTTCATCTTGACCAACTCGAGGATCGCCAAAAAAGTGATAATCATGACGCTGCGAGAGGCCTCTTCAGAAAAGAGAAGATGAAAAGCGATGCTCCGCTTCTCCTTTTGAAAGAGCGAGAGGATCTCCTCCATCTTCTCTTCGACGCTGAGACGGTCTAAAATCACTTCGTGAAAGTCCTCCACCTTTGCTCGTTCCAGGATTTTACGAAAGGCCTCCATCAGTTCAAATAGACTCACGTCCACTTTTTCTTCTTCCTTCAGCTCCTCTCCCTCTATCGTCACCGATCGAACAAAAACATCTCGGTCCAACATGGGCCTCTTCTCTAACTCGGCCGCTGCTTCCTTATACTTCTGATATTCCAAAAGTCTTCGAACCAGCTCGGCTCTTGGATCTTCCCCTTCCTCTTCTTCGTCGGAGGACGTGGGGAGCAATGTCTTCGATTTGATGTAAAGAAGTGTGGAGGCCATCAGGAGATATTCGCCCGCAATATCGAGATTGAGCACCTTCATCCATTTGAGGTATTCCAAATACTGGTCCGTGATGAGAGCGATGGGGATGTTCGTGATGTCCAATTCATTCTTATGGATAAGATGGAGCAAAAGGTCGAGAGGGCCTTCGAACATCTCCAACCGCACGGTATAGGGTTTATATCCGACCGAAGAGGAATCGTTTCCCATCATCATTCCATTCCCTGGACTTTGGAGACATACTCCATTTCGTCCTGTCGAGTGACGACCTTTTCATCCAATCTTGCTTTGAGGAGACCGCTCAAGGTCTTTTTGATCGAAGGGCCTGGCTTGATCCCCATTTGAATTAAATCCGCTCCCTTGAGCAGTGGCTTCGCGTCTTTCAACTGAGTAAAATAGAGCGAGATATACCGTCGCGTTTCTGTTTGAGTCGTCTTGGCCATCATGAAGAGTTTCTCCTCAGTCGAAAGCGGAGCGAGAACCGCATAGATCTCTGATCGTTTTGGTCGCACGTCCGCATTGATCCAAGAAAAGATTTGGAGCAGGGTCCGATCGGCCTGTCGTTTTCCATCGATCACCTTTTTACGGAGCCTTTCATTCATGGAAAATCGCTGACCTAACTCGTCGATCTCTCCCTCCTTGAGAAAATCGATGAGGCCATAGAAATAGATCAGCGAACGGTCATACTGCTCCTCCAAAAAGAGAAGGTCGAACCAGGAGATGACGTGATGGATCTGCTCGAAAAGGGCCTCGGCTTCCTCGTCAAACTTGAGGTGAGGGTGAAGGCAACGGAAGAGGCTAAAGTCCCTCATCCGCCTTAACGCAGGGGTGGGATTCTCCTCTTCAAGGATGAGGATCAGTTCCGAGAGAACCCGACCTCCTGAGAGGCGTTCCATAAAACCCGTCTTCACCGCATTCTTCATCAGGTTCTGGGTGTGTTTTGCGATTTGAAACCCCAATCTCTGTTCGAAACGGATGGCTCGAAAGACCCGGGTGGGATCCTCCACGAAAGAAAGGTTGTGGAGGACCCGGATGATCTTCTCTTTAATATCTCTCACCCCTCCGAAAAAATCGATCAACTCCCCAAAGGCCTTGGGATTGAGCTGGATGGCCAAGGTGTTGATGGTGAAATCCCTCCGGTAGAGGTCCATTCTAATCGAACTTCTCTCCACGGTCGGCAGGGCAGCCGGAGAGTCGTAGACCTCCAGCCGAGCCGTCGCCACATCGACCTTCACTCCGTCCGGGAAGAGAATGATTGCCGTCCCGAATTTCTTGTGGGTTCGAATCCGGCAAGAAAACTTCTTTTCAAACTCCTCAGCAAGCCGGATGCCATCCCCTTCGACGGCGATATCGACGTCGAAGTTCTCGACCCTCATCAAGAGATCTCGCACAAACCCACCGATCGCATAGACGGAATACCCGAGTTCGTCCCCTACCCTACCAAACTCCATGAGCAGGTTATGGAGCCGATCGGGGAATCGCTCTTTCATCAATTTCGCGATGACCTTTTTTCGAGCATAGAGAGGCTGGCCATCAAGCACAGTGGCCGCCTTGACCGATTTCATCATCTCCTCCTGAAGGACCCTCATGACGTCTTCATCGGAAATCGTACCGACCAATCGATCCTTTTCAATCACAGGAAGAAGATTCTGATTCTGACCGATGATCAATTCCTGGACATGAGAGAATGGCATTTCAGGAGAGACCACTGAGAATTCGGTTGACATATATTCTTTCACAGGAGAGTCTCTTAGCCCATGATGGACCGCCCTCTCCACGACCTGCTTGGAAATCAAACCGATCACTTTTCCGTCAAAAACGACCGGCAGCATGTTCAGGTTATATCGTCGAAGTATCTCCCCTGCTTCCTCCAGGGTCTGTTCAGGTGAAAAGGTCTTCACTGGATAGATCATCACATCCCTTGCTGCCTTTCTGGGCCTGACCATTTCTTTCAGCGTCCTTGTCAACCGATCGTGGGCCTCCATCAGGGTCATCCCTTTCACGGTGGCGGAGGCAGCAGTCGGATGTCCCCCGCCTCCGAATTCGCTCGCCACCTCCGCTACGTTGACCTCTTCGAGACGGCTTCTCGCAATCAGGTAGATCCTGTCCTCCATGCGCACAAGGACGAAGAGGACATCCAGGTTTTCCATATCCTTCAGCTTATGGACGAGGATTGCGATGTCTCCGATATAGCGGTCCAGGGAGGCTTGAGCGATCACCACATCGATCCCGTGAATCGTATACCGGGTGGCCGATTGAATCAGATCATTAAGGAGAAATACCTGTTCTGCGGTAAGTTCCTTGGTAATGACGTTGGAGAGGATATTGAGATTGGCACCTTTACGGAGCAGATATCCAGCCGCCTTAAAGTCTTCCTCCTTGGTCGAGGGATAGGTGAGGTTGCCCGTATCCTCGTAAATGCCGAGCATCATCACGGTGGCTTCATCCGGCGTGATCGCCATCCCTCTTTCTTGGAGGATATTCAGAAGAAGGGTCACGGTTGCCCCCACCTCAGAGATGACTTCTAAGGAACCATGCAGGTCATCTGAGGAAGGCGGGTGATGGTCATAGATGTGAATTTCGAACCCTGGTTTGGAGACGATTTCTGAGAACTTTCCAATGCGACTGATTTGACGGGTGTCCACCAAAATCAGTCGGTCCACCTCCCGGAGATCAATATTTCTTATCCGCTCCACTTCAAGGACGTAGAGGGTGGAATGGATAAAGAAGTCCCGAAGGCTTCTCTCCTGGGAACCAGGGAAGACTAAGACCGCATTGGGATAGAGTTTCTTAGCGGCCAACATCGACGCCAAGGAATCGAAGTCTGCATTCGTGTGAGTGGTGATGACGTCCATAATAAATCAATTTAGAGTTATGAATTATCAATTATGAATCGACAAAATTCCATTTTTAATTCTAAACTCTAAACTCATAATTCTTACCCCTCAACTCTTAATTGTTATCCTCTCGGGTGATACCGCTGATGAATCTTCTTTAATCTTTCCCCTGTGACATGGGTGTATATCTCAGTGGTGGAGATATCCGCATGGCCGAGCATCATCTGGATAGAGCGCAGGTCAGCACCCCTCTCCAAAAGATGGCTTGCGAAAGAGTGACGGAGAAGATGGGGGGTGATTCTTTTTCGAATGCCCGCTCTCCGACCATAAGTCTTGATATTCCTCCAGAAACGTTGACGGCTCATCCCCTTTCCAGAGCGGTTGACAAAAAGAAAAGGACCCTCCTTCCCTTTGGCAAACCTTTCTCGAGCGGTCTTTAGGTAGAGCGTCACCCATTTCATCGCTTCGCTTCCAAGGGGCACGATCCTCTCCTTGGAGCCTTTTCCGGAGACGAGGACGTATCCACCTTCCAAATGGATCTGATTGATTGGAAGTCGGGTCAGCTCAGATACCCTCATCCCTGTGGCATAGAGTAACTCCAGCATGGCCCGATCTCTGATCCCGATAGGCGTTTTGGAATCGGGTTGTTCAAGCAGCTGTTCCACCTCTTTCAAAGTCAGGATCTCAGGTAATGTTTTGGCTATCTTCGGAGATTCTAATTCTTCGGCGGGATTAACCTCCAAAATCCCCTCCCCCAGCAAAAACCGAAAGAAGGTGCGAATGGCAACCAAATTCCTCACGACCGTCTTGGTCGAAAGTCCTTGTCTTTTTAAAACAAGGAGGAATGCCCTGATATCGAATTTACCCACGCTCGAAATCTCCTGAATTCCTTTCTTCCTCAGATAGCCTAAGAATCGGTTCAGGCCATAGCTGTAAGCATCGATCGTGTTTCTGGAAAGACCCTTCTCAACAATGAGGTAATGAAGAAATCGGTCTAACAGCTCTTCCATTCACATTTCCCAAGAAAACCAAATAAAAAGCAGAGGAAGGGCACCTCTGCTTTTTTGACAAATCTCATCTTGACCCATTCGACGGCGCCATGCCCCGTCCTTTAGGGCGGGGACGAAAGCGCCGCTCAGGGTCAACCCTGAGCAAGCCCCAGCTTTCAGGCTGGGAAGTCGAAGGGTTGACTCCAATCCTCCTCATATTCCCGTGTGGCCAAATCCTCCCTCTTGCCTTGGAGTGGAAGGGAGTTCTTCGACCTCCTCGAAGAGGGCTCGGAAAACTCGTGAGATCACCATCTGCGCAATCCGATCTCCGTGACGGACCGTAAAGGGAACCTCGCCAAAATTGATGAGGAGGACAGAGACCTCCCCACGATAGTCGGAATCGATGGTGCCTGGCCCATTGACCACACCGATCCCGTGCCGAATGGCTAACCCGCTCCGAGGTCGGATCTGGCCTTCAAACCCCTCAGGGATCGCCACGGAGATCCCGGTAGGGATCAGCTTCCTCTCTCCCGGTCCTAAAGTAACTTCCCCTTCGAGAAAGGCAAAGAGATCCATACCGGAGGAACCTTTGGTCATGTATTGAGGGACGGGAGTGGGTCGATCCTTTCTCAAACGTTTGATACGAATTCTCACCTCTTCCATCGATCCAACGTCAAGTTGAAGCTCACACCTCAGATAGGAGGTTCCGATTGAAACCATCCCCGTCCACAGGTCCAAGAACAGTAAGACAGAAGAACCGTTCGTCAAAGATATCATTCGCCAGACCCCGAACGACCTCTTCCTTCACCTCATCGAGGCCTTGAAGAACCCGTTCAACAGGAAAGTAGGCGTTAAAATAGATCTCATTCTTCGCCAACCGAGTCATCAGGTTGTCAGAACTTTCGAGACTGAGCAGAAGGTTCCCTTTCAACTGCTCTTTGGCGATCTCCAGTTCCCCATTCTTAAAGGGCTCCTTCTTAAGACGATGGAACTCCTTGAGGATGAGCCGAATGGCCTCTTGAAAAGAAGTTTCGTTTGTTCCCGCATAGACGACGACCAGGCCAGCATCGATATAAGCGGGGAGATACGAGTAAACCGAATAGGCCAAACCCCGATTCTCCCGGATCTCTTGGAAGAGCCTCGAACTCATTCCGCCCCCCAAAATGCAGTTTAGGACGTAAGAGGCAAATCGCAGAGAATGGCCATATTGGAGCCCTTTCGTTCCAAGGCAAAAGTGGACCTGTTCCAAGTCCCGCTTCCAAATATTGGTCGTGGAAATCGAATCGGGTCTCAGCCTCTCTCTCGCCCTGTCCGATTTTGGAATCTGACCGAACGTGGCTTCGATCTCATCCACGACCTTCTGATGATCAAGGTTTCCTGCAGCACAGATGATGATTCGGTTAGGTTGATAGTACTCCTTAAAATATTGGCAGATCTGATCTCGATGGAATGATTGAACGAGCTCCGAGGTTCCGAAAATTGGGAAACCTAATGGATGGTCGCCCCAACAGGCACGGTTGAAAAGATCGTGGATATAATCATCAGGAGTATCCTCCACCATCTTAATCTCCTGAAGGATCACCATCCTCTCCTTCTCCACGTCCTTGAGATTCATGAGGGAGTTGAGGAAGATATCGGACAGAAGATCGATGGCCAACGGTAGATTCTTGTCGATCACTTTGGCGTAAAAGCAGGTGTATTCTCTGCCCGTAAAGGCATTCAAGCTCCCACCGACAGAATCGATCTCTCTGGCAATATCGAAGGCCGTTCTTCTCTCTGTCCCTTTGAAAAGGAGGTGTTCAATGAAATGGGAGATCCCACTTTCATGGGGCTGCTCATCTCTGGATCCAGTGGTGACCCATACCCCGATCGAGACAGATTTAAGATAAGGAATGGCTTCCGTGATCACCTTGATGCCGTTGTTGAGAACGGTCTTTTGATACCCCTGGCCTGAGATGATCCACGAGGGATCCAATGCGTTAGGGTGTTTTCCTACGTTTCCGGCCAAATGCTTCCCTCCTCTTCATTCTGGGTGCTGCTTCATCTCCTTCAAGGCTGCCTTTCGGCTCAAACGGATACGGCCCTGGGGATCGATATCGATCACCTTAACCAGCACCTCATCGCCCTCCTTTAGAATATCCGAGACCTCCCTGACACGGGTCTCCGCCAGTTGGGAGATATGGATCAGGCCGTCGGTGCCTGGGAAGAGTTCAACAATGGCGCCAAACCCCAAAATCCTTTTCGTCTTTCCCATATAGAGACCGCCCACCTCCACTTCTTGAGTGAGCCTCTTGATGATATAGATGGCTTTTTCGATGGCATCATAATTCGGAGAAGCCAACTTCACGAGCCCCGAGTCCTCCACATCGACCTTTACCCCTGTCTGATCGATGATGCTTCGGATATTCTTTCCACCTGGACCAATGACATCACGGATCTTCTCTTGTCTGACTTGAAGGGTCACAATCCTCGGAGCATGCCGGGGGAGGTCTTTGCGGGGCTCAGAAATCGTCTCTCTCATTTTCTCCAGGATATAGAGCCGACCCTCTCGGGCTTGATCGAGTACCCTTCCCATGATCTCTTTAGAGATGCCCCCGATCTTAATATCCATCTGAATGGCGGTGACCCCTTCGGCAGTACCCGCTACTTTGAAATCCATGTCCCCAATGTGGTCCTCATCTCCAAGGATATCGGAAAGGACAGCGAACGCTTCGTCCTCACGGATCAACCCCATTGCAATTCCAGCCACCGGTGCCTTGACGGGGACACCTGCATCCATGAGGGAGAGGCTGGCGCCACAGACCGTTGCCATCGAGGATGATCCATTCGATTCCAGTACCTCTGAAACAACGCGAATAGTGTATGGAAATTTCTCGTTGGAAGGAAGGACAGGCAGAATGGCCCTCTCAGCCAAAGCACCGTGTCCGATCTCCCGTCTTCCCGGTGCCCTTAAAGGTGAGACCTCTCCGACACAGAAGGGAGGAAAGTTGTAGTGAAGCATAAAAGACTTATAGGTTTCCCCGCTCAGGGAGTCGATCTTCTGCTCATCTTCAGAGGTACCAAGCGTCACCACTGCAAGGACCTGAGTCTCTCCTCTTGTGAAGAGGGCAGAACCATGGGTTCTCGGAAGAATGCCCACTTCGCATGAAATGGGACGGATCTCTGAAAGACCCCTTCCATCGATCCTCTTCTTCTCCTCTAAAATCAACCTCCTGACCAGTCTGCGATTGGTCTCCTCGAGGGCGATCCTTACCATCCTCTGAGAGTTTTCATCTCCGGCTCCGTACTCTTGGAACGTCCACTGCAAAATCTCATCGAGACGCTCCCGTCTCTTCGTCTTCTCCTTGATATAGAAGGCCTCCCTAAGTTTCTCTACAGCAAGGGTCTGGACCTTCTCGTAAAGGGACTCCTCCGGCTTTTGGAGATCGAACTCCGTCTTCTCTATTCCAGAGACCGACATCAGTCTTTTTTGAAGATCGATCACCGGTTTCAGGGACTGATGACCAAAGAGAATTGCCTCTAAAATCTCCTCTTCCTTCACCTCCCTCGCACTCCCCTCAACCATGATGATCGCATCCTCACTGCCCGCTACCACAAGATCGATATCACTCAGATCGAGTTCATCAAGGGTGGGATTGAGCACATACTCCCCATCAATCCGGCCCACTTTGGCTCCGGCAATAGGCCCATCGAAGGGGATATCGGAGAGGCAGAGCGAAGCAGAAGCCCCGATCATCCCTAAAATGGAAGGGTCATTCTCCTGGTCGGCTGAAAGGACGGTGGCGATGATTTGAGTCTCGTTCTGAATGCCTTTTGAGAGGAGGGGTCGGACGGGCCGGTCAATAAATCGGGAGATCAGAGTCTCCCGATCACTGGGCCTTCCTTCTCTTTTAAAAAAGCCCCCCGGGATTTTTCCAGCCGCATAGGTCATTTCTAAATAATTCACGGTGAGGGGGATGAAATCCAGCCCCTCCCTTTTCTTGTCTGAGATCACAACAGTGACTAACACTACCGTATCCCCATACTGAACCAGTACGGACCCGTTTGCCTGTTTGGCCACCTTCCCTGTCTCAATGGAGAACGGCCTTCCGCCAAAATCGATTTGTAACTTCTGATTCATACGACTTCATTCACTCCTTTTGTTTTTTACCCCGTTAGAAAGCCCCATGTGAGCCCTCCCGTTAGAAGGACGAAGGTCTTCCAACGGGGTTTAGATTTCGTGAAGCTATTTTCGAAGGCCTAACTTGTCAATGACCATCCGATATTGACTCACATTATGTTCTCGAAGGTAATTGAGAAGCCTTCGCCTCTGGCCCACTAATTTGAGCAGCCCCCTACGGGAGTGATGATCCCGTTTATGGGCTTTAAAATGGTCCGTGAGATACCGTATCCGTTCGCTAAGGAGCGCAATCTGGACCTCCGGGGAACCTGTATCCTTCTCGTGGACCTTAAACTGCTCGATAATCTCCTTCTTTTTCTCCTCAACCAGTGCCATGAAATTCCTCCTTCAAACCTCTTTCGATATTCAATGGGGTATGGGTTTCTCTTCGTGGAATACTCTCAGCGGACGAAAGGCGACCAACTCTGGGTGGCCTCTCTCGATCTCTGAGGCCTTGACCTCCGATCTCAAAATCGCAACCAGACCTTCCCCTGGAGAAGTGATCTTGAGCCATTGTCCTTTTTCAAAAGGGGGTAGGGTTTGATGGGCAAGATCTTTGATCACCATCTCTCGACCAAACCGAAGCTTCTTCACTAACTGAGCATCCCCAATAATCTCGGGCAAACCAGATAAGGCTTCCTTCAGGGAAATCAACCATGGCTTAAGATCCTCAGCTTCGGAAAGGTCTTTCAATCTTTCCCACGGGACCGCTCGTTCGAGAGTGAACGGACCGCTACGGACGCGTCTGAGAGAGAGGAGATGAGCGCCACATCCGATCTTTCTTCCGATATCCTTTGCCAATGTGCGAATGTAAGTCCCTTTTGAGCAAGAAACCTTGAAACGAACCAAAGGAAGATCAATCTCCTGAATTTGCAGATCGAAAATTTCTACAGTCCTTTCTTTTCGTTCCACTTCCGTCCCTTTCCTCGCCAGTCGGTAAAGGCGCTTTCCACGAACCTTAAGCGCCGAGAACATCGGAGGGATTTGCTGAATTTTCCCAAGAAACGTTTGGAAAACGGCATGAATCTCCTCAGGCCTTATGCCTTCCCATGGCTTTTGAAGAGTGACTTCACCAGTCCGGTCATCCGTTGTAGTCTCCTCTCCCAATTTCAGGATTGCCTCATATTGTTTCGGTCCCTCCTCCAGAAACGGAACTAATTTCGTTCCCTCATGGATGACAATTGGCAAGACGCCTGTGGCAAAGGGATCGAGCGTTCCAATGTGTCCCGCCTTTTTCACACGAAGTCGGTGCTTTATCTCCTTCACAACGTCGAGGGAAGTCAAGCCTTCGGGTTTATCCACGATGAGCAAACCATCAATCCCCATCCCTCTCCCCTTCCCTTTTTAATTGACGAATCACCTCTCCAATATGAACGGCGTATTCAATCGAAGGATCGAATCGAAAGATGATTTCAGGGGTGTATCTCAATCGAATCCGCCTACCCAACTCCCTTCGGACATATCCCCTGGCGCTCGTCAGGCCTTCCATCGACCTCTCCCTCTCTTGCGCGCCTCCTGCCACACTGAAATAGACTCTGGCTGAACGACAGTCTTCAGAAACCGCAACCCTTGTGATCGTGACGAAGCCGATGCGAGGATCTTTGATGGACTTCAGGAGCATTTCTGAGATCTCCTTGTGGATCAAATCGGCTACTTTTTCCGAACGTTTCCCTTCCATCTCTCTCTTCTGATGACCCCTACACCGTGAGGATCTCGATCTCTGTTCCCAACATCTCGACAAGATTCATCTTTTCAATGAAGTCGATCACTTTGTCCAAATTAGAGTTGACATGTCTGCGATCATTGCCCAGCACGCAGATACCAATCTGTGTTCTTTGCCAAAGGTCATTATCTCCAACCTCTGAGATGGCGACGTTAAACCGATGTCTCACCCGATCGATCATTTTTCGAAGCACGTGTCGCTTTCCCTTCAGGGAGTGATTCTCTGGGATCCGGAGGTCGAGTTGACAAATTCCAATGACCATCTCTTTACCCTGAACAATGAACCGTAAACGATGAACGATGAACGAACAGACCGTTTATTGTATATCGTTCATTGTACCGCTTTAGGCTAACCGAGGTCGGACCTCTTCGATTTCATAAGACTCGATGATATCTCCAAGCTTGACATCGTTAAAATCTTCGATTTTGATCCCGCACTCGAGGCCTTGGGCACAGTCCTTCGCATCCTCCTTAAATCTTTTGAGAGAGGAGATTCGACCATCATAAATGACCACGTTATCCCTGAGGAGTCTCGCATGAGAACCCTTTACAACTTTCCCATCCACAACCAAACCGCCTGCGACCTGTCCCACTTTATGAATATTGAAGAGGGCGATCACCTCGACCCTCCCCAGGAGGTGTTCCTTGTAGGTTGGCTCCAATAATCCTTCTAAAGCCTTCTTGATGTCGTCCACAGCATCGTAGATGATGGAGTAGGTGCGAATATCGACCCGCTCCTGCTCTGCCAAGGTTTGAGCCTTCGGCCCCGGTCTCACATTGAAACCGATGATAATCGCGTTGGAAGCGGAGGCCAAGTTCACATCGGTTTCTGTAATGCCACCGACTCCGTCATGAAGGATATTCACCTTGACGACATCCGTGGCCAGTTTTCTCAAGGCCTCCTTGACCGCCTCAATGGATCCCTGCACATCGGCCTTGATGATCACATTGAGTTCCTTGACCTCTCCTTTCTTGATCCTCTCATAAAGATCTTCCAAGGAGACCTTGCTTAACTTGGAGAGCTCCTTCTCTCTTATCTTCTCTTGCCGGTATAGGCCAATCTGTTTGGCCATCCTCTCTTCAGAGACGACAATGAAGGTTTCTCCAGCCTCAGGCACATCAGTGAAACCTACGACTTCCACGGGGCTGGAGGGACGGGCCTCCTCAATTTTTAGCCCCCTGTCGTTCAGCATTGCCCTCACCCTCCCGTATTGAGAGCCGGCGATGAAGGCATCTCCTGCCTTTAGCGTCCCCTCCTGAACGAGAATGGTTGCTACCGGTCCTCTCCCCTTGTCCAATTTAGCTTCGACGATGATCCCTCGAGCCGATTTATCCGGATTGGCCTTCAATTCCAAAACCTCTGCCTGAAGGAGGATCAGCTCTAACAGCTCTTTGATCCCAGACTTCTGCTTGGCCGATACCTCGGCAAAAAGGGTATTTCCTCCCCACTGCTCCGGGATGAGACCATAATCCGCCAGATCTTTCTTCACCTTCTCTTGATTCGCATTCGATTTGTCGATCTTGTTGATCGCCACCACCATTGGAACCTTCGCTGCTCGGGCATGATCGATCGCCTCTTTGGTCTGAGGCATCACCCCGTCATCTGCAGCCACCACTAAGACGACCACATCCGTCACCTGAGCTCCTCTGGCCCTCATGGCGGTAAAAGCCTCATGGCCAGGAGTGTCAATAAAGACCACATGGCCGTTTTCCAACTGCACATCGTAGGCGCCGATATGTTGAGTGATCCCACCTGCTTCCCCTTCTGCGACGTTGGTCT
>Ga0315310_10001713_pt1 | contig 13867 bp, 16 predicted proteins | sample TDP5_MG_FD_203630 | JGI IMG/M metagenome (GOLD analysis project Ga0315310, IMG submission 203630) | Freshwater sediment microbial communities from Lake Towuti, South Sulawesi, Indonesia - TDP5 | ecosystem: Environmental > Aquatic > Freshwater > Lake > Sediment | place: Indonesia: South Sulawesi... | reverse complement strand
AAAACGACCAAGGCTAAGAGGGTGATAAAGTCTATAAGAGCGACTGTAATGTAAAAGGGTGTAAGTTATATATAGGTGATCAGATGTTTGCCGATCGATTAGTATGTGTTCGCTGCGGGGCTGTCTTTGATGTCCAAGAAAAAATCTGGGCATGCAAAGATTGTGGCTCTTTACTCGATGTGAAGTACAACTACGAAGAAGTGCAGAAAGGTTTTAAAAAAAGTGATCTTTTAAAAAAAATCTCTTGTCTCTGGAGATACAAGGAACTACTACCCCTACAGCAAACAAAAAACATCTGTTCTCTGGGGGAAGGATGGACATACGTTCAAAAGTCCAGCAACTATGGGAATATGTTTGGGTTAAAAAGGCTTTTTTTCAAGCTAGAGTATCTTAATCCGACGGGCTCCTTCAAAGACAGGGGATCAACGGTTCTCGTCTCTAAGGCTAAGGAACTCCAGGTGAAATCCATGATCGATGATTCTTCTGGGAATGCGGGCTCTTCCCTTGCTGCGTACTGCGCTAGGGCGGGCATCAAAAGCTTCATTTATGTCCCAGCCAGTGCCCCAGCCGGGAAGGCCACTCAGGTAAAGATGTATGGAGCGAAGTTGGTGAGAATCGATGGTACGAGGGAAGATGTTGCTAGGGCCGCGCGGGAGGCTTGTAGGGTGGAGGGAAGATATTACGGGTCGCATAACATGAACCCCTACTTTTTGGAGGGAAACAAAACCTTCGCCTACGAGGTCGCTGAACAAATGGGCTGGGCGGTTCCTGACCACATAGTCTTTCCGGTTGGAGGCGGCACCCTAATTGTTGGGTCGTGGAAGGGCTTCGACGAGCTTATGAAACTCGGTTGGATTGAAAAGTTTCCCAAGCTGCATTGTGTCCAAGCAGAGGCCTGTATGCCTATAGTCCACGCCTACCAGAGAGGATTAGATTACATAGAAGAGGTCGAGGAGAGCGAAACCATAGCTGGCGGAGTGAGAATTAGAAGACCAGCCAGGGGAGAACAAGTGCTAAATGCCGTTAGGGAAACTGGCGGAACCGCTCTCGCCGTCCCTGACGAGGAACTGCTGCATCATCAGAAGGTCTTGGCTCGAAGGGAGGGAATATTTGCTGAGCCGACCTCATGTGTAGCCTTGGCCGGTTTAGCCAAGCTCTGCGAGACCAAAGAAATCAACCATGACGAAACGGTGGTAGTACCAATCACGGGCTTTGGCTTGAAGGATGTTGAGACCGCTAAAAAACAAGTAGGTCTATGATCATGGATGTGGGATCATGCCTCAACGGGTGATCTGTCAGAAATGTGGCGCAGTTCTTTACGAGGGTATAGAATTAGTGCCTCCAGATGAGGTTATTCAGCGTTACGACGGCAAATGTCCCAAGTGTGGGAGAAAACTTTCCTTTGCCCCAATGAACGTTGAAGTGAAGCCTGTTGAATGAATAAGTATTTGGAGGTTGTTCCTTGGGCCAATCTGCACAAAAAGTCCATCTCCATGGGTTTCACAACCTAAGAGGTTCGGGCGGTTTCTTTTGCTTACGCTCACCTTCGTTTTGCCTATCCAACGGACACCGTATCCAAGGGTTCTCGATCATACATACTCACCCACCACAATCGCGTCGGCAAGTATGCCTATAAAACCTGACAAAACCATCTATAATTGGATTGAAGCTCTAAATTGGATGCAGGGAAAACTTGCCACAAACCGCTGTGGTAGCTAGTTAGGGGGATTATGACTATTGGATCACGTCCGTTTCAAATAAAATAAACCTCATCAATCATGTCACGTGGAACTAGACTCAAATAAGTAGAGCGACGTGAATGTTCATGTCAAATGAGACCTAAGCCGTAAAAATCCTGAAAAAGGTGCAAACCCACATAGTGATTTTTGTAACGTTCTACCATAACGGCGTTGATTGGGGATGAGTGACGAAGTCAAGTGGAAGTGGATGACGCGCATTGCAGATTTGAATGAGTCGGATTACGGCTTTTCAACGAGCGTCTCTCTGAAGCATTTCAAGTCGGTGTATTTTTCTAAAGGGTCAAAAATCGTGCGAGCATACTGTGCGCTTGTGTGCGTCTACGAAATTAGACACTGATTGAGAACGCCCTACGAGATATAGGTGATTCGTTCCTCTTCTACTCGACGCATTTTTTTTGCATACATTTCTCTTTTCTTCTCTATCTCTTGCATTCTCTCCACAATCTTTTCAGATTTCTCTATCTCCCCGTCCAGCTCACCTAAATCCACTTCGATTTCCAAAATTTTTCGCAAAACGTCCAGCGCACTCTTTGCCGCCTTCGGATCTGGAAGATAGCCACGGGTTTCTCCCAAGAGACAAAGAGCGTCTATGTTCCTAAATCTCGCTAATCCTAAGAGCAAACCGGCTGTTCCAACGATGGGGTTTCCGGCAGGACTAGCCACAGCCTCTGCTTGCAACGCTTTTTTCAAGAGCTCTGGGTTGGTTGAAACGGCCACCACCTTGGGTGTTTCCGCCTCCTTCCTGTATCCTCCGATTGTGATGACCGTCTTCACGCCATATTCCTGGGCAAAGTCAAGTATACAACTAGCTACGTCATATTGGCCCTCGATCGTTTGCGCTTGACTGTCGCCGGTTAAGAGTATGAGGTCGTTTTTTTCAGTCTCATTTTTCCAGAAAAAGAAGTCTCCACGAAGAAGCCTAGCGCTCCCCTTTTTGCTTACAAGAACGTAGTAGGGAAAGTGGGGAGAATACAGTTCTGCAAGTTTTTTTGCCTTCAGCTGTTTGATGAGGAATCGTGTGGCTATTCTTCCCACCATTCCTAATCCGGGGAGCCCCTCTATTAGAATAGGATTTTCTAATTTAACCCTCGCTTTTTCTTTGATGGTTGTTTTTTCCATCTTAACCTGAGCCTCTCATTGCCCGCCTATACTTTGCATACTTATCCTTCGGTGAAAACTTGGCTGGATGAGGTATGCTCACTCTCCCGCCGCAATATGGACACTTATCCTGATGCAACGTATATTTTTTACACTTTTGGCATTTCCTAAGCAACCAAACCATTATCTTTCCCTCTCAAAGGCGCCTTGCCCCCCGACTTTTGTTATAGTTTTTAGAGCTGTTTCCGCGGCTCTCTGGAGGATTTTTTCAGCCTCTTTGTACTCCTCAGCTGAAACTTCGATGCGGTACCTCGGCGGGGCAACCGCGTAGACACGAACCCTCGCCCCCGGGGGTTTTCCAATTTCTTGAGCGCTTAACAGGGCCTCCTGGATGAGGGCTACTCCTTTGGGCTTTGTGCATTGAAGTTTTAAGGTCCCTTTTACCTTTACCATAGATATTTTGATTTTTTCTTTTGCGATTTCCGTAATTGTTTCTGCCATATCCTTGGGCACGCCTATTCCTAGTAGAACTTCTGCTCCTTCCTTTGCGGCTTTCTCAAGTCCCTCATATACTCCACCGAACTCATGTTCAGTTAATGCTCCGGCTTTTTCATAGACTTCCTCAAGGGGTATTTTCAGCTTTTCAGAGGCGCTCCGCAGCAGGCTATCTGCTTTTCTGTCTTTCTTCCAGGAGAGAATTTTCTCTCTTTTCTCACCCTTTGTAACCCTCCTAAGTGAGAGGTCCACGTGTCCCTTTTCGGCGTCGACTCGCAAGACCTTCAAAACGACCTTTTGTCCCTCTCGCACGAAGTGGCGAATGTTTCTGACCCATCCTGATGAAACCTCGGATATGTGCAGCAAGCCCTCTTTACCGTATTCGTCTAGAAGGACGTAGGCGCCATAGTCTGTTATTCTTTCAATTGTAGCGATTACGAAATCGCCAACCTCTGGCCACTCCGTCTCTTTGGGCGTCATTTTCTTCTCTCCACTCTAGTCTTTTACTCTAGTACGGCGACGACTTCCCCTTTAATGACCGCTTTTCCCCCGGAGGGCTCAGCCAGCGTTGCTCCGCAAATATTGCAGTGGATGGTGCTTGTAGCATGGCTGAAGACCATCTGCTCGTTTCCGCAGTCCGGGCACTTTACCCGAAGAAACCTGCTTCTTGGTCTAGGTATGAGTTTTTCCCATTCGCTCATTTTCCTTCCTCCTAATCGATGGTTAGCTTTTTGAGGCGCATTCCCTTCTTGTGTCTTGTGTAGCCGCAGGTTTTGCATTTTAGTTTCAGCGTTTGCTTTTTCGTGGTTTTGGCGAATTTTCGCTGGAGCGGGTATTTTTGCCCCCCATAACCGCTTTTCTCCCGTTCATGGTGCCGTTCGCCCTTAGCCAATGCCCTCCTCTTCCCAGCCTTGTAGAGGGAAACCGTGTGAGGTTGATGGGATTTGCATCTTGGGCAGTACGTGGTGGTCTCTTTAGGCGCTTTCATTCTAATCACGAGCTGATCTGTATAGAACAGCCTCCTTAATTACTATTTAACCATTTTTAGGCGCATATTTAAACCCTTATCCTGTGTTTCCGCTCTCATTGAAAGAATTTGGGCCATTGTTGTTTCTGTACATCTCTTTCTTTTTAGTTTCCTGTACGCCCCCTAGGGCCTGATGGAGGGTTAGGCAATGTTCAATAATACTATTTTCTATTGCTCGGTGTGTCCAAACGTCTCCGTGCGAGTGATATAGTCGGAGGTTTGAGTGTTGTTACGTTATTTTCGTTATTCTCTCTTATAGCCCCCTATAGCCCCTCCTTTAATGGTCTGTAATGATGGAGAACGAGTGGTTTGCCAGCTAGGCTGTGGACGGATTTTGGAACTCTTCTTCGAGATAGACGGGACCTCAGGCCAGATTAAGGCATGGTAGAGCAGAGTTTCCATGTAAAAAGATGCACTCAGCGGCACTCGCTAATTTTGCTAAAGTCATTAACGAAAAGGTTAAACTCAAGTGCCATTTTGCACTTATGGGTCCTCACCCTAAGGATATCTGGTGTGAATGGGAATCCCAACTCTAACCTGCATCGAGGTGTAGGCGAATCACTGTGTTCTATATCTTCTTCACTTTCTTGAGTTAAAGTGAAACTTCACGATTTTATAACTTTGCCTCTATTTCCACGGCCACACCCTGCTTAATCAGGACCCTGGCGTTTTCAGGGGGCAAAGTTGCTATGTCTTCCGGTTTAAATGGCCCATACGCTTTCATGTCGGATCCGATTATGGCTGGGATTTCCTGTAGAATTCGCACCACGATCGTTTTCGGTTTCTCCTCTCTCTCAACGTGTGGTAGCCGTCCTGTGAGAATCTTTTTTAAAAGAGCTTGATAGGCTTCCACTGAAGGTGAAATGCCTCTCTGAAGTGTCTCTTCTTCCTCAGTCAAGACATCTGGAGGCACGATTTTTCCAGTCATGACTTTTCTTAGAGCTTTGTTATAGCGAAGTCGAATCAGTTCCCTAACGAGTTTTTTCACATTTTTAAACTCGCGCTGCATGAGCCTAGCCCTTGTTGTTTTTTCGTCTAGCATCCGGCCCTCTTCCCTTATCCTTTTCACGTAGCCAGCCAGCCTAACAAAAAAGTCCCTTGGAAGCCTTTGAACTTCTGCGTTCTCCCTTTCTTCTCTCCAAGCCTCATAGAGCTCGTCGTACAAATTATTCCGCCACCCTCGCAGCCCCTTTGCATAAAAGCAGCATCGCCACAGCCGTGGGCAATTCGACTTTCTGCTCTTCGTACGGACCGTATATCTCGTTTCCCAGTCTAATTTGGGGGGCCTCCGACACAAGAACCGTAACTGTGCCCTCTTTGAAGGCTACGGCGCTTTTAAAGGGGTCAAAGCGTTCAAGCTTGGTGATGGGAACCTCAGTTTTCTTCAAGCCTGTTTTTCCATGTAACGTGTTGGTGAGCCTTATTAAACGATGGATGTCCGTGGTGACCACTGTGTCGATTTTTACCGACTGCCTTTGTGCACTAATTTGAGCGATTTTTCTGCTGCCTTTTATGCCGATGATTCCCCAAGGACCCTCTTCTTTCCAGCTTTTTATAAGCCTCTCTTTATGCGTCTCTATGACGTTGATGATCCTCCTCTGTAATCCGACTTCTTTAAGTTTTTCTGGAGTTGCTTTGAGAAGAAAATCGTAGGTGCCTTTAGCGATTCTTCCTCTCCATCCTGAATCATCTAATTTGGGTCCCCTAATCTTTTTTAAATCGTGAAATTCGGGTTCCAGTCCTATCCCAGCAATATAGTCAACGATTTCCTTGCGAGCCGCCGGATCGAGTGACAGGATTTCTTCGCTCTCCAAATGAAGATGGTAGCCTCTATGCCCGGAGAAAAATACATTTATTTTTTCCGGGGGAAATCCGAAATCATCCATTAAAACTTCGACGAGTTTCATCGTTTCTCTTTTAGCAGATTCTAAGCAAACGTCACATAGCCACGTTTCTTCATCAAACCTCGCCTCTCCACATGCAGGACATTTTTCAGGTGTTGCACCTTTACCAACAAAACCACAATTGTTGCAGGTCCACTTGTCATGGATTTTGTCACATGGGGTTAGAATGTGATCCGCGTCGATGTCAAAAATCAAGTCGGCACCTAGCCAAACCTTCTCCTCCATCTCCTCCTCCGGTTTTTCATAATAGGCGCCCGAGTAATAAACGTCTGAGGGAACTGTTGTCTTCAAAAACTCTCGGAGATCATCCACACTTCTAAAGCTCTTATGCCTAAGCATAATTTTCTCTTTGAGCAAGATAAAGCCGAACTCACGTTTCTCAATAGAGGTGGGGGATGGAATGATGGAAGCGCATTTTTTATAATACTCAGCGAATTTGTCTTTAATGAAGGTTTTTGTTTCGATTTTCTTCAAGCCCGCTCCACCGGCGCTTCCGTTCTAATCGTCCTTAGCTTTCTTCGATAGTAAGTAAGCGGGTGACGTATCCTCTTGCATATCTCATTCATGCCGGGACATACTCCGTGAGTGCGCAATGTGTCACATTTAGGAGGAATATATTTTGTTCGGGAGCCTCTGCCACCAGCTATATGCTCCACCTGATAGCGTGTCATTCTTTCATCAAAGTCGGATAGGGAACGAAACAGATCGATCACGTTTTCCACAGTCATGCCTATGCTTATTAAAAATGAGGTTAATGCAAAACGACCGATATGAGAGATGCCACGTCCAGAAGCTATTGTATCATATGATTTCTTTATACAAGGTGGAAACGCAGCAATAACCAATCCCCTAGGGAACTCCTCAAACCGGATTTTCCCTCTTTTTTCCATGAACAGGCGTTTCAGCCGGTCTACACGATCCGTGATGCCCTGCGGCAGTAATCCCACTTTTGTGTCGAGTTTTCCTTCAATGTACCTGCGCACCTCTTCTTCTAAGAGACGGCTTGTCTCACTTTTTGTAAGGTATACCTCTCCATTTGACACGAGTCGATTGACAAGTTTCCATTTCTTATCTTGAATAACCGTTGCATTTTTTAAGAAATCTGTAAAATGGAGCGCAAAATCATAGGTTAATGAGCCAACATTGATCTTAACCGATCTGATCTTCCAGTTAAACCTTTCTGCAATTCCCATGATAATCTCATCGCGTTCTTCTTTAAGCATATCAGAAACTCGTTTTGCTTCAGCCAATGCGTATCTTCTTTTTAGAAATGAGTCGGCTGCCGCGGCTACCATCATTACTGCTATTGGAAAGGAGGAAATTTCAACGGCATCATTAGACCATTCTTTGCTAACTAAATTGGAAAGGATGGCCTCTTTTATTCGATCCTCAGCTCTGTCGAGTATTTTATCGTAATCTGAACCAGCCAATTCATCGATATCGATGTCTAACGGTTTCATGTATTCAACTGCTTTTGAAATGAAAGGATACTTGGCCACGTCTCTTTCTGTGAATACCGGCCTCCCCTCCAACTCTTTCATGCTACTCTACTTCTATACGGGGCGCCAAATAGAATGTTAACTTTCCTTCCTTAGGCTGCTGGAAGTCCAGTCGAACGGGCATGTCGGTGGAGAATTCTATGGTAGCGATCTCTGAGGTTGCGACTGCCGCCTTGACGATCTCGGATAGGTAGCTGAGGCTGAAGGTGGCCTTCGAGGGCTCCTTCGCCTCGAGGTCCAGAAGGGCGTCGCTTCCCCTTTTTAACTCGATGGTGGCTCCCATGAGGTCTCCGGTGGCGCGCATCAGCATTTTTTCCTGGTCCACCTCCATCCGGACATGGTCGCTTACCAAGGAGGCGTCCTCGATGGCTTGACGCAGCCCCTCTGTGGTGGTCTTCACCCTTACGTTAAAGGTGATCTTTGGGGTGGGTACCTCTTCCTCCATAGCTTCTAAGGTGGGCATGTTGAATGTGCGGACGTATTTTCCCCTAATCGTCATTTGTAGTCGTCCAGTTTTTTCATCAAGCGAAAGCTCAACGGATTCATCCCTCCCCGCCCTTCTAAGCAACTTGAGCATTTCGCTGATGTTGATGCACATTTTCATGGCTTCACTGCAGACGTACTCGTCGAAAACCGTTTTTGGCCAAGCAAAATCCACCATAGCGACCCGTGAGGGGTCCATGGCGCGGAGTTTGATTCCTTCCGTGGTGATGTCGAAGGTAGCCTCGTCGATGAGGGTGGAGATGGCGGTGATCATGTCCCTGAGAAGCTTTGCGTCTGCCACCTTAACCCTGAACAATCATAAACATCCTCCTACGCTTATGTTTAGCCCCTCTTTTCATTTTAACCTTACCTATGCTAGGGGCTGTAGGATGGCTTGGTGTTGCGCAAAATTTGGAACGTTAAGCGGTGTTGCGTGCACGATAGTTAGCGATTAGGGCCAGTTTAGCTGTATTCTCGGAAGGTGTAGTTGCACTTTGTGCATCTGAAAAACTGTGTTGAGGATTCGTCGCTTCCCCTGGTTTGCACCTGCCAAACATAGGCTAGGTTGTTTCCACACCTTGGGCACTCTATCTTGACCGTGGGCAGGGTTCGTAGTTTCTGCTCCTTCCTCCCTATCACCACTATGCGCTCTTGAGGAGTATGCTCTATGATCTTCGGGATGGTCTCCGGTGTAGACACCGATGGTTTTTTGTGGCCACACTTTGGGCATAAGAGCAGCAGAGCCACTTTCCCCCCCTGTTTTCTTCGTCTTGGGGTCAGCCTCGTCCCACACTTAGGGCAAAACTCCATTCTGCGTCACCGCGTTTCGCTCCTTTTTCATTCCTTTCGAGTCTTTTAAATCTTTCTTTTGATCCGCGCTGTCCAGTTTTCTGCTCTCCTAGTGGAAAGAAGACGTATTTTCATCTTTAAATAACTACAATTAATACTGAAAACTAAATAGTCACTAATGTTGAACGTATAATCGAGCTGAAGACTATGAAATCAACCCACAAAGTTATCCGGGAATTAAAATCGAAAGAGGGGACAGACGTTCTCGGGAAAACATGTTGCGATATTCTGCGGACTTTGACGGTTCTTCATGGGAGCGCTTGGGATTCGGATCTCATGACCACGCTAAACGAGTTATGGAGAATGAAGACATTAAGCGAAGATCAGATAAGCAACTTACGAGGAAAAATTGAGGGCGCATTAAAAGTTCTAAACGAAAAAAAGATCGTGGTCTCTCAAAAGAGGGTGAGAGCTGACCTATCAAAACCCCATCCAAAAGAGGAAACGTTGCACTCTGCTTCTGATCTAATCACATTGCTAAGGGAATTTGGAGGCGACAGAGACGTTCTCAGATATAGGCGCGAAATCATGGGCTATTATTGAGGAAGGTTAAGGTTTAGATAACCGGTCAGAGACCTACGTTGGTTTCAGCTGTCACCGGATTCCTTTTCTTTCAATTGAGCTAATCCAGAGGCTATGATATGCGCCACTCGCAAGGCTTCCGGAACGTTGCTCCGCGTAGATGTTTTCCTCAAAATTTTTTCCGCATCCGCCTCTGAAAGCCCCGCGATTTGCATGTAAATGGGCTTCTCTCCCCTCCGCGTACATACCTCGATTATATTTCCAGCGTTTTCTATCGCTTCCCATCGTCTTTCGTAATCAGGAAGATTCATAAGGGCTCCCTTTATTTCCTCAAGGTTGGGCTTCTCTCGGGTGACTGCTATAACGGGCAATCTCAGTTTTTCGAAAAGCTCCTTTATGTCCACCACATTGAAACCGGCAAGGGTGACGCCGTTCAGCGTCACTACTCGAAGCTGATCGTAATGGGGCGACTTTTTTATCATGGCGACTATCTTTTCTGTTGCGTCCATTCCGTCGATCTCCACCTCTGTTCTCATAACTCCGTCAAGCCAATATCCACCGCGATACACGACTCCAATAACGTCCACCAAACCCTTGGTGTGGGGAACAAAGATGCCGTCATCGATGCCCAAGATCCTAATCTCCGGTTTTATGGAGCGAATCTTGACAATTCTCTCTTCACGCATAGGTTACACAGCCTACCATAACTGTTTCAGTTTTAATGAACTTAAGTAGTTATTGATATTTGAAGCATAAGTGGAGATTGCTCCTTGCGGATAGGATTTTCCTGTTCTTAACTGAAGTTCACGCCTGAATGTTTTTCAGAGCGCTTTCGTAATATAACTAATCAGCTGTTCAAAAGGTGTTTATTCATGTTTGGTGTTAAACGTGCTTCCGTTGGAGGGAAGTTTCCTTTTGTTTCGTCATATAAGGGTCTGCACGAAATCCTAACGGATCATAAACTTGCTGCTCTAGGAGATGCTTATGTGAATTTCGTTTACTCATTGGCTCTCTCAAAGAAGATAGGTGAGCCCACGGGCGCTAGGGTGGATAGCCGAATACTCGCTGAGGCTCTGAGAAGGGCGGGATTAAGAAATCTCTTGCCCCAAAGAACCGACCGCCATAAGCAAGCGGACGCCGCTGAAGCCTTGATCGTGTATGCTTGGATCCAAGGTTTAATGACTATCGAAGAGGGAGTGAGCGTTCTAGAACAGCATGAGGATGCAACCGAAGCCTTTTGCCTCCTTCTCCTCACAACAAGAAAGAAGCTTAACCTGTAAAGCCTGTTCGGCAGGGGGTTTAAAAGGGCGTGCATTTCCGCGCTAGTTTGTCTTTACTTTCGTTGCCACTCTTTTAATGCGCTTTCGAAGGTCGTTCCGAAGTCTCTGCTTCGCCTTCGTATCTTTTCCACCGCTTCTCGTAGGGCAGTTTCTGGTTTTCGGTGTCCCTTGGTGCGAACGTAAACTATGGGGTTGGAGATGAGTGGATGCGAAATGTCGTAGGCAGCCATTTCGATGGTGTCGTCCTCTAGGAGGGCTTTCTGCAGCACGTTGCAGAAAGTGTGGCCCTCCCCCTCAATTTTGACTTTTAGTTCGTTAGATTTCCTTTCCAAGATTGTGACCTTCATTTTCTTCCCTCTATATCTCGCCTTCCCCGTAATCTAAGGCTGTTTTTCGCTCTTCAATTTTGCCGCACCTGGTGCAACGCATTCTTGTTCGTTGCAGGGTTAGCATATGCCCACATTGTGAACAGAAAGCATAGATGATCCCTAGGTTTTTGTCCGCAGTTGACAGGTGGTATGTTCTATTTTTGTCGCTAATCACCTTGGCTCGCATGATGTCACCGGTTTTGCATACGTCAAACATGGTCTCAACGTAGCCTGGACTTACGTCAGAGATATGTAGGATGCCCGTGAAAAAACCCGAGACGGATCGTTTTCCCACCTTAAATATGCGTAATGTGGCGGTTCTGCTTTCAGTGTCTGACACTTGACCGACGACCGTACTCCCTGGCCTGGGGACGCCCACGGCGTGAATCAGGGGGTACACTGAGACCTTCTTATTTAGCATATCTAAAAGAGCTCGTCCCGTAATCTTAGAGTATATAGTCCCATTGTCCACATATGTTCCAGGGCCCGCCATGAATTCCTCAATGACGCCCAACCGGTCTCCGGGAACAAGAAACTGCCCGCTTGCTCTTGATTCATGCATGTGACTTTCCTTCCACTCGATACAGGTCGACCTTAACGCGATATTTCCTTTTTGTATGGAATTTGAAGGTCCTCGGAATGTCCATATTCATGGGAAAGATACCCGTAATTCTTCCCCCGTTCCTCTCAATAAACCTTTTGATAAATTCTTGGTTTCGTTTTCCACTCTTGTGAAGCGAGTATATTCTATGACCCAGCTCTAAGGACTTTTTTATGAACTTCCGATCTGCCTCCCTTCTCTGCACGCCAAAGGGAGGGTTCTGCAAAACCGTGTGAACGGAGCCTCGGACAGCATTGATGTCCGCCACGACCCAGCGCGTCTTCCCTCCCACTCCCATCTTTTCCGCATTTTTCTGCGCCACCATCACCGCCACTCTGTCTATATCAACGCCCATCACTTCCCTCGCTCCAAGAAGAGCCGCTCCGATGGCGAGTCTTCCTGTGCCACAGCCCAAGTCCACGACTGTCTTGTTAATGATGTCATCGTAAATGTATGCGGCTACGTAGAGGATTTCCGCGGCGACCTCCGGGGGTATCGTATACTGCTCCAGATAAGCCTTAGGCGTAGGATGAGGGTTAATCTCAGAGATGGCTTTTTCTAAGTCAAGCTTTCGAACCAGCCTCTTCTGCATAATTCCTCCCAGTCCATCCTCCCCAACAAGATAAGAGCCTCGTTAAACGTGACGACCGGCTTGAGAAACCTTGACGCGTCGTCCAGAGACACTCGAGGACAAGCGGTGTTTACAAACGCGTCTATGCCGGGAAACTGCATGAGGGCCTCGGGACTGATCTCCCTCAGCGCGAGCAGAATAGCTTTCCTACCATCCCTCTCCCACTCCCCCTTGAGTTTCATGGCTTCTTCCACCCTCTTTTGTCCAATTTTCAAGCCTATCAGCACCCCAAGGGTTTCCGCCTTTTTCGCCTCGCAGATGCTTGCCCACCGCTGCTTGAGGATTCTTTGAACCACGTTGTCAATTGCATGGGCCCTTTTTTCATAGGGGTCAGCGATGATCGTCGGCTTTCCTGTGGCTAAGGCCGCACCTATGGCGTGGAATCTTCCTCCTCCAACAAAAAGAAACGCTTCAACGTCATTCGAAACAGCTTTGGCGTTGCTATAGTCGCAGCCAGTCACCTGCCCAGCGTGTTTCACGTGCCCCGCGTCCCCTATGACAACCGCTTTTCCAGCCTTAAGGAGCGCTTCCCTAGCTTCATCGAGGGCATGAACGTGTTGAACCGTTGTTATCAGCCCGATGCTTGTCCAAGGCTTGAGGTAGAGTATTGCCTTTTTCACAGCCTCATCAACGCTGACCCTCGCCCTAGCCTCCAAGTAAATCGTTGGCACTCGTTCTTGCTTAACCATTTCACTGTGCCCGTAGTGGACAACCAAGTCTGCACCCAGGCTTTCAGCGTCGAGGGTCGCTAGGTCACAGGCTCCGTAGCACGGGTCCGCTGAAACGATCGCCACCGCCCCAGCCTTTTCAACCAGGGCTGCTAAGCTAGGTCCCATCGCCTTTAATCCTTCGGGGAGCTGTATAAGAACTCGTTTGGCTCCTCGCCTGCTTACTTCTTCCCTTAGTCGTTCCTCTTCAAGGTCAAAGGTCAATGTGTGTTTGCACTCTCCGCAATGACGCGAAAACAAGACCGAATTGTTAGGTTATGATGGGAACCTATCTGATGGACTCATCCCACTCAGAAGTCCATTCCCACCCTTTCCTAGAAACCTCAGTTGCGCGCTCCCTGCTGCGTCCGCGTACCTCAGCTAAACGCTCCAGCAGAATCTTCTGCTCGAGGCTTGCAACTAGCTTCCTCGTACTAACCACAGCGTCGGCGTTCACCGATATACTATCGATGCCACAGCGGACAAGGAACTCCGCGAAGTCTGGCAAGTTTGAGGGGCCCTCACCGCAGATGGAAACTGTGCACCCGTGTTTATGGGCTACCTTGATTAGGTGGGCGAGGATTCGTTTAACAGCGGGGTCTCGTTCATCAAAGTATCCCATTAACCCGAGCCGCTCTGAGTC
>Ga0315310_10001712_pt1 | contig 13868 bp, 11 predicted proteins | sample TDP5_MG_FD_203630 | JGI IMG/M metagenome (GOLD analysis project Ga0315310, IMG submission 203630) | Freshwater sediment microbial communities from Lake Towuti, South Sulawesi, Indonesia - TDP5 | ecosystem: Environmental > Aquatic > Freshwater > Lake > Sediment | place: Indonesia: South Sulawesi... | reverse complement strand
AAGAGCCAATCTTGCCAATCCCAAAGCAATCATAGACATTTATTATCTGACTACTGGCAAGATTGAAGAGCCAACGACACTAGAATGCGATGAATACCTCAAAAAAAGGGTAGCTGAGAAAGAATGGAAGACCAGGTTCTCATTCAATCCAGCTGACTACAGTTTTCTTGAAACGATGATAGTCAACCATAGATTTGGCTTCATTCCTTACACGGGGAAAAAAGAGATCGAATTTGATAAGAAGTCCTTCTACGAAGTCAGTATATCCAACATCGATTCCCTCGTTGGAGTTGTTCCGATTTCACAGTTGATCGATTGGTTTGAAAGCAGAAAAGACATTAAAAAATTTCTACAAAAAAATGTCAGAGGATACCTTGAGAAGAAAAGAGAGAACAAGATTATTAAGAAGTCCTACTTGGACGAACCTCAGTATTTTTGGTTCAAACATAACGGGATAGTTATCTTCGTTGACCACTACGATTTCAATGACACAAACAAAAATAGAGTGTTGTTGAGTAATCCACAAATTGTCAACGGCGGTCAAACAATCAATTCCATCTACTCTGCATATTCAGAAACAGGTTCAAAGAACGAAGCACGAGTGCTTCTCAGGATCATAAAGCTACCCTATGATAGGATTGAGTCTTATCAGAAAGGATTGGAAATCATAGAGGGGTTAAACACACAAGTAAAGATAAAAGCTTCTGATTTGCGTTCAAATGACGAAAGACAAGTTCAAATTCAGAGAATTGTCGAAAGAATCAATGCCGGCTACACATATGTCAGAAAAAGAGAGTCAGGAGTTCATTCGTCAGACACGACGATTGTCATGGAGCAATTGGCGAACTTGATAAACTGCTGCGTTCTAGAAAGGCCGAATGAAGCGATAAGAATGGAAGTTGAAAAACTCTTCAGAGACAAATATGGAAAAATCTTTGACAAGAATAAGATACTTGTAGAGTTTTCAAAAAACACAGAGGTCTACAATTACCTAATAATATGGAGAATTCATAGACTAATCATAAAGGTAAAGAAGCAATTGGGAAAGCGTCACCAAGATTTGTTCTACGCAACTCAATTCTATGTATTATTAGATATCTATAAAAGAATGGCAAAACTAAGAAACCGAATTAAACAACCTCAAAAAATCTGGTTCGATTTTGTCGACTCTGCTCATTTCCAGGACGCTGCACACAAATATGCAAGGCAGGTGTTTCCAAGAGCTTATAATTTGATTCCAGTGTCAGAGAGGAGCAACCCAGATAGATTCTTCAAGCAGATAAAAACAATTGAGGTCGCTGGACAAAAGTTGGGGTTGACAAATGAATTCAACAGACTTTTCCAAAGGGCTTATAGCTATTTCGAGAATGAGCTCGTATGATACTTTCAATCTAAATTCGATCTCTCCCGGCTGAATATGAGAATGCTCTTTGGAGTTCTGAAAAAATTAATACTAAGACGATCGTTGAGTCTATGTTTCCATTGTTTTTATGTAGTCTGCGTAATGGGCTGCTTTGAGCAGTTTTTCCAAGTCTTTCTTGAAGTCGTTGAGGCTGATTCTGGCCAGCCATCCCTTCCCGTACGGGTCTTCGTTTAGCCTTTCTGAACCGTCGAATAGCTCCTTGTTCACCATGGTTATTTCTCCTGTTACCGGTGAGAAGATGTCTGAGACCCATTTAACTGATCCCACTGTACCCATTGATTGGAACTGTCCGACCTCTGAGCCTTCTTGCTGAACCTCAACGTACATTACTTCGTGGAGTTGTTTTGGGCGTAATCGGTTATGCCCACTCGTAATGCAAACCCGAAACAGGCTCTAATCTGATATTGCATGACAGGCGCATTTTGGGGCTACTTGACGAAGCCTCTAAGACAGTCTTCATTTTGAGTGCTAGAATATTTCTTTTTCGCCTAGTTTTCTGAGCGCCTTTCCTTTGAGCCTCACGGTGGGTATCAAAGTCTTTTCAGGTTCGATCTCTATAGTCTTTCGTTTGACGGTTTCTCCACAAACGCCCCTCGGAAGGAGTCGCCTCTTGGTGCATGTTGCATAACTACAATTGGACACTTCACAAGCTTCCTCTGTCCATCTGCACCACACACTGTCTCCACGAAACAGGAGGGCGTTTTTGCCGCATCTGAACAATTTACATTTTGGGGAGCAATATTCTATTCCTGCCAAAATTTACACAACCTCTTCGAAGACGAATCTTCACAAGCTGCTCTGTCCTTATCGTCACCTAAAGTTTGACAGGATGAGCATAATAAAGTTTTCTTGACTTGGATTCACTGTCTTCGTCTCTGCAAGAGAGCACGTAACCTCTTATATGTTGAAGCTACGATGAAGGCAATGATTAGTATGAGAAGGATGACCATAGTAACAAATTGACTGGTTTCTAAAGCGTATCCAGCAACTGCTATGTATCCATCCATTTTGAACATAGCATCCTCAGTCGGTCCGACCAAGTACAGATATTGTATTTCGCCAGGTCTACCTGCCACAGATACGTATACCCGCGAATTCCCCCCGATAATGCTGTTGAATGAAGCAATACCATTGGATCCTGTTGTCTTGGTTTGTATCATTTCGTAGCCTGAATCGTTTTTTCGCTGAAGCTCAACAGAAACGTTAGGAATAGGTTGCCCAAAATAGTCGATGACAAGCACTCTGAGATCAACATTGTAAACATCCATGCGAACGACTAAAAACGATGGGTTTTGCACCAAGTCAACAGTGAAATCATTTACAAATGTTATGTCCTGATCTACTCTTAATCTGTATCTTCCAACTGTGAGGGAAAATGTGACGTTTCCATTAGAGTCAGTCTGTGCTTGTTGAAGAGGTTCGCTGATTCCACTTGTCCATTCATAGGCCGAGACTTTGAGACCCACAGCAGGAGCATCTTTGGAATCTAGCATGCGAACGAACATGGTGTAAGTAGGTGCAATTATGGTTATGTTGTTCCAAGATATGGCAGGTAAACTCTTAATTGAGGTTGTATTGAAGAGGAAACCGTAACGCCGAGCTTCAATGATGTAACTTATGTTGGTAAACACATTCCGTATCTGACCTGACCCTGTGAAATTTGTTGTGAACGATTCTTTTTCTGGAAACGTTGTGCCTGCTCGTGTTGTGTAGTTATATTCTAAACTCAAGTTGATAAAGGGGAGCGGAGTGGAAGTTTCATCAATTACTGTGAGTTTGATGTTTGAAAGGTCAACCTTAAAAGGTAACATAATGTTCCCTGTAACGCTAATATTTTTCACGCCCACTTCCACGCTTCTCCAAAACGCTTTGAAGGTGTAGTTGCCAGTTGCAAGTGTGAACCTAACCCATCCTGTTCCGTTTGTCCCTTGGCGGAGATTGAGGAACCCACCAGTCTTTGAATTATATGCTTCAATAATTACATTGGCCACTGTTTGATTGGCAAGGTTCAAAGTTTGAATTTCACAAATTCCCTCTATAGTAAAATCTTGAACGTCCGGAGGCGATTTGACAGTCCCACCAGTTGTGGCGTTGGCTAATGTTAAAGTGTAAACTCCCAGAGGAGCATCTGCTGGAATCACCCAATAGTCAATCACCACACCACTTGGACTAGCGGTCATGTTCTTTGGAAAACCAGTAACAGAACCCCCACTAAATTTTAAGTTGATTTGAACCGTTTCATTTGCCTTGAATCCCGCGCCGCGGATATTCACAGATTCCGACCTAAGGTATCTCAGTTTGTCAGTCAAGCCAACGGTGAAGTTTGAGGTTGCCAGCGTCTCATTCACATAGATTTTGTAAAGGCCAACGTAACTCGTATTTGCAGAAGCTGCAAAATCGCTCCAAAATTTTGTCAAGTTGGTGCCAAACCCATTTTCGTTTGTTGTAACCGAAACCTTAGTGACATAGGAATAGCCTGTGGGCGCGGTCACATTAACTTTTAAAGTGTAAGTGGCGTTCACGGATGCTTCTTGCACGCCAACGGTTATGTTTGTGTCGAGTCCCTCTTGTATGCGAGCGGGGTTAACTGAGACAGAGTACTTGGAGCTTTCTGGAGACGCCGAGGAAAACGGCGTGTTTGGAGAAAGGGTCATAAGCAATGTGAACATGGCTGCTAAGAGTAGCACGTTTAGAAAGACTGTTCTGGCGTGGCTCTTTTTAGACAAGTTTCAAGCAGGCTCCATTTCAACGTTTGATATCCTCATAGCGCATCTAGAGTTGTGAACAGATTCGGTGATGAATATTTTAAGCTTTTGCCATCTACTGTTCTAGTCTCATCCAAACCCTAGAGAAGTGTCGCGTGTTTCTACTGTATAAAACTGTGTCCCTGGGTAAAAAGTATTAGGAACTCTCTATGATGGTACACTGGTTTGAGAGAGCGACACCATTTTCAGACTTTTTGACATATCCGATTTTTTGATTCATCACTGCAGAGGCAACATCAGCCGTAATGGCGACGTGTTCAAGGGATTCGAGATAGAATAAACTTCGAGAAGATTGATTCCAGAAAAGAAATATTGCTTTTATTCATTAGTAACCCTTGCAGATTTGATTAATGTTTGTTAAGAGAGAAAAGGAGGTGACGTAAACGAGTACGCGCAAAATGATCATCGCATTTGGTTCCTTAGCCCTACTATTGCTGGGGTTGCAAGTCTTATCTTCGCTGAGCACAGCATCATCAATACAAGTGACGGTTGATATCAAACCTGATACGCTCAACTTGAACGACCGTCGTGGATGGGTTACAGTGTTAGTATATGGAGTGCCGAAACCGTACACGGTCAATGACATCAACCAAACCACTATCAGGATAGGAGACTTGAACCTTGAAAGAGCGTGGGGGTACATAGAAGAAAACAAGTTAGTATTGAAGTTTGACGCTTCCGCGGTGATAGACTATGTGTGGAGCCTAGTATACCATGTGGGAGAATTTCGCACTACAGTAACATTAAAGGTCACAGGCAGGATGACAGACAACACTTCATTTGAAGGCATCGACACGATAACCGCTTTAATAAGCTAAATCAAACCTAAATGTTCAACCTTTGGCAGTTCAAATTCAGCAATGCGATAATGTGCAGGCTTTTCAATGGAAATCCAGACCTTCTTCTGATCAGTATCCTATTGTTCCGCTAAGTTAGGGATGAAGTAGCGATTGTCTTTTTTAACCCTCTCTCTCAGTCCAGTCCATCACAAATAATAAAAAGAGCCATTCACGACTCTTAGATGGTACAATTAAACAGATTATCCCTGAGGAATTGTTAATTGGGCAAAATGATTGAGGGAATCGAAGTCAAAGAGTTGAAAAAGAACGTAGATGAGAGGGGATTTTTGTGCGAGATACTGCGCAAGGATTGGAGCATTTTCAACGAGTTCGGCATGACCTATATGTCGGTTACTTATCCAGGGATAGTTAGAGCGTGGCATTGCCACCCCAAGACAAAACAAAAAGACCTTTTCTGCGTCCTTTCCGGCATGGCAAAGATTGTGGTCTACGACCAAAGGCCAAATTCACCCACAAAAGGTTTGATAAATGAGTTTGTTTTGGGAGAAGATAACATGATCTTGCTGAAGATTCCAGGCGACTGTTGGCATGGCTTCAAAGCGCTAGGCACAAAACCTGCAGTTCTACTCAATTTTCCCACAAGACTTTACAACTATGAAAAACCCGATGAAGACAGGCTGCCTCCCGATACAAAGAAAATACCTTACGATTGGGGATTAACGCTAGGACTGAAACACGGGTGACCCAATGAGAATCTTAGTAACTGGCGGAGCAGGGTTCATCGGCTCAAACTTTGTACGATACCTGACTAAGAAACACACGGACTTTGACTTGACGGTCCTGGACAAATTGACCTACGCAGGAAGAATCGAGAACCTCAAGGACACCATAGACAAAATAAAATTCATTAAAGGAGACATAACAATCGAGAAAGACATTGAAAGCGCAGCCAAGAATGTGGATGCCATAATCAACTTTGCTGCAGAAACACACGTAGACCGATCAATTGCTGAGCCAGAAAATTTTGTCAGAACCAACTTCTTTGGAACCTATGTGCTTCTCGAGTTTGCAAGAAAGCATGACATGAAACGTTATCTCCAAATTTCCAGCGATGAAGTCTATGGAAGCATAGAAAAAGGCTCGTTTCACGAGGGAGACGCTCTCAACCCATCGAGTCCGTATTCAGCGTGCAAAGCCGGAGCCGACCTGCTTGTTCAAACTTATCACAAAACCTACCAGTTACCTGTTGTAATCACAAGAACCACAAACAACTTTGGACCATATCAATTCCCTGAAAAACTGATCCCTCTACTCATACTTAGGGTTCATCGAAACGAGCCGTTGCCCATATACGGAGACGGCATGAACATCCGGGATTGGATATACGTAGAGGACAACAGCACCGCAATAGACATGGTATTCCAAAAGGGCGAAACAGGCCAAGCCTACAATATAGGAGCTGGAAACGAAAAAACAAACCTCGAAATCGCCAAGGTCATCCTGAAACTAATGGACAAGCCCGAAAGCCTAATAACCTTTGTGAAAGACCGGCCTGGACACGACCGAAGATACTCACTAGACACGACGAAAATCAGAAGACTCGGATGGAAACCCCAACACAACTTCCTAGACGCCCTAAAGAAAACTATTGATTGGTACCTTAACAATGAATGGTGGTGGGAGCCACTTCTGAAGTAGTTTTCGGAGACTCTACCTAATGAGAAGAATTCTGGTCACAGGTGGAAGCGGACTACTAGGAAGCAAAATGGTGCAGTTAGCCGGAAGCAACCACCAAATCATTCCAACACACTTTAGGGAATCTCTTTTCACAGGCTCCGTCAGAATGGACATAACCAATAAGCAAGAAGTCATCCAAACCCTTCGTAAAACCAACCCTGCTATAGTGATACACACTGCAGCCGAGACAAACGTGGACAAGTGCGAAAAGGAAAGAGAGTGGGCTTGGAAGGCAAACGTGGAAGGCGCCAGTAACATAGCTGAAATCTGTGGAAAAATGAACGCCAGAATGATCTATGTTTCAACCGATTATGTTTTTGATGGCGAAAAAGGGTTATATGCTGAAGAAGATACGCCGAATCCAGTGAATTACTACGGACTAACAAAATTGAAGGGCGAGGAACTCGTCGCAAAATACTGCCAAGATTTTGTTATCGTTCGCACCAGTGTCTTGTATGGTTTACACCCGCGAAGGCTCAACTTTGCCACATGGGTTATAGAGTCGCTTAAGATTGGAAAGAACATACAGGTTGTGGACGACCATTTCAATTCGCCTACGCTCGCCGACAATTTGGCTCGAGCCTTGTTAGAGGCCGATGAAAAGGATTTGAAAGGTTTTTATCACATGGCTGGAAGTGAACGGATAAGCCGCTTTGAATTCTCATTTAAAATAGCCGAACAGTTTGGTCTGGATTCGAGTCTCATAAAACCGGTGAAGATGAATGAATTGAAAGCTTGGATTGCGAAGAGACCACGAGACTCTTCACTCAGCATAGAGAAAGCCCGAAAAACCCTTAAAACCAAGTTTTTGAACGTTGAAGAAAGTCTAAATAGCATGAAATTGAAAGGGGAGATAGACTGACAAGCCAGCATCAGCGAATAGTTTCAATGGGATGGTTAAGCATTTGCTGAAGGGCGTAATCCTGCATGGAGGATATGGAACTCGGCTCAGACCATTGACTCACACTGGTCCAAAACAATTGATACCCGTGGCTAACAAGCCGATTTCACAGCATGTGCTTGAAGACTTGTGCGAGGCTAGAATCAAAGACATAGCCATAGTCTTGGGAGACGTGTACCCCGAAAGAGTCATCGAGTATTACGGCAATGGGGAAGCATTCAATGTTAGACTTACATATATACGCCAAGGCGAGCCTAAGGGAATCGCACACGCTGTCGGGTTATGTGAAGAGTTTGTGGGCACAAACCCCTTCGTTGTATATCTCGGCGACAACTTACTCAAGGGTGGAGTAGACCGATTGGCAAGAGATTTTGAGAGTTCAAAGCACGATAGCATGGTTCTTTTATGTAAGGTTAAGAGCCCCGAACGGTTTGGAGTTGCCGAATTTGACTCACAAGGCAAGCTTCTAAGATTGATAGAGAAACCGAAGAAGCCGCCTAGCGAATACGCGCTGACAGGCATATACTTTTTCAAACCCGTGATTTTTGAGGCGGTTAAGAATTTGAGGCCTTCTTGGAGGGGTGAGTTGGAGATTACTGAGGCGATTCAATTTCTTCTAGAGAATGGATTTGATGTTGGTTACCGATTCGTTGAGGGCTGGTGGAAGGACACGGGGACTCCCGAGGATATTTTGGAGTCTAATAGATTGATATTGGATGATCTTAAGCACTACGTTAAGGGTGTGGTGGAAGACGACGCGTCTATTCAGGGAAGAGTGTCGATAGGAGAGAAGGCAATAATAAGGCAAGGGGCTCTCTTGAGGGGACCAGTTATAATTGGGAAAGGCGCAATTGTTGAGGGCCAGGTGTACATTGGACCCTACACCAGCATCGGGGATAATGTTGTGATTAAGAGGGGGGAGATTGAAAACTCGATTATCATGAACAATTGCTTCATAGATGTTGAGGAGAAGATAACGGATAGCCTTATCGGGCCTCACTCAACCCTAACTTCAAATCAAAGTGGACCGAAAGGGCGGAAATTCATAGTAGGTGAGAGTTCGGTTATTACTCTTTGAGCTGTTGTTTTTTGTGGTTTTTTGTGGGTCCTATTTGGGTTGGGGTGTTGGTTTGGGTTATGTTGTTGACAGGACTGCTTCCCAAAGGTGCTGTCGGATGCAAAGGCTGCCAGAGAGAACTACGAGTACAGCGTCACCGCAACCGTCGAGAGGTCAGAGGCAGAAGTAATATTAGCAAATGCTCAAACATTTGTCAATAGCTTAAAGAAATATTTGGAACGAATTTAATCCTATGCTAATTATGGTATGTGGATGGGCAGAAGGTAGAGTCCAAAACCTGGATCAGGCGGTAACTCTCACTCTAGAAAGGCCATCAAAACATATGGTCTAGATTACTAGCCTAAAAAAGGCGGGTTCTTAAAAACTTCAACTAACTAATTCATATCTGAAGGTTACAATTGTTTGCGCCGTCAAAGAAAAAGAGCCTGAACGTAGTTGTGAATGATTCCAAGATGGAGTGAGACGCGCTCTCCACTTAATCAAGTAGCTTTCCAGCTAGAGTTTGCTACATCTGTTGTTTACGATTTCTAGAATGCTTTCCCTTGGGCTCTTCAGTTTTCTTAGATCAAAGAAACTCAAAGTGTGACTTATGTCCACGTGAAGAGTATCCTTCTCGTTTGAGGCAAACAACTCGGGCAAACCCTTGTCCACTATTTTTATTTCCGGAACAATCTTTTCCCCTGTGCACGTAACAACGGCTTCTTTAACAGTCTCAGCCAGCTCTAGTATTGTCATGGGCTCTGGATAGAACAAATTGAAGATATGGTGACGCGAGGACACTTTGCCCACATCACCTTTTATTATCTTGTCGATGTAGGAGTGGAAAACTCTGCACACGTCCTCAATGGACACGTAGAGCATTGGTCGATACATGGTGTGCCTGTAAGGCGTTATTGGCATTCCCCGCAAGCCGTTTGTGATAAAGATGTTAGCCGCCGTTTTCTCAGGCATGTTTTCGCCCAAAACAGTCCCAAGTCTTACTACGCCGAAAATCTTTTCCCCAGTCATTTCGTCATAGAAGCGCACAATGCCTTCTTGTACCATTTTGGATATGACGTAGAGTCGAGCGATGTCTTCAACTTTGTCTGGGCGATAGCCAAACGCTGTGTCAACGGTTTCTTTATACCCACGTTCACCGAAAACATGCCAGCTACCGGTGAGAACAAGCCCCAAAGATTCGGCAGTTTCTTTCACAACCTTGCATACATTGTGCGTGCCGATAACGTTCACCTCATACGCTTGCTCTTTTACCTCATTAATCGCCGGGATCTGAACAATCGCGGTGTAAATCACCACCTTAGGTTTCCCCAATTTCTTCTTCACTTCATCATAACGTCTCACATCACAGACCTCATGCCTAATATCTCTGGCATCCTCCAACAGCGGGGGCGCCGGATTCAGGTCGAGCGTAATTATTCGATAGTATCTGCTCAAGTATTTGGCAAGTGTCGAACCGACAAAACCGGATCCTACTACAGCCACTTCAAAAGATTCCATATTGTCGCCTCAGGATTATTTTCATAACCCTCCGTTACTAAAATCTCTGCCGAAAATATAAAACATATCACTTCGGCTCCATAGAGCCTCTGCGAAACGGTTCTTTCAGACGCTATTTTTTCGAACTGTATGCCGCATGCAAGAGTTTCTCGATTTCATCTACAGCAATTGCCCAATCAAGAATCGTTACCGCTCGCTTGCGAGCGTTCCGTCCCATTTTTTCACACAATTCACGATGTTCGTAGAGCTTGCGAATTTTTTTGGCTATTTCTACGGGCGAGTCTGGTGGAACTAGGAACCCCGTCGTATTGTTCCCTACCAATTCTGGCAATCCTGCAGTTGCTGTTGAAACTATCGGGAGGCCACATGCTTGAGCCTCTTGAACTACTAGTGGGAAACCTTCTAGGTCACGCCCCATTGCTCTGAATGGGGCAACAAAAACGTCTGCAACGTTGTAAATCTTAGGAAGGCTTTCAGCGGGTACGAATCCTAAGAACTTAACTTTGCTTTCTAATGCCAGCTCCCTTGTTAGCCGCATCAACGAAGACTGCTCAGGGCCTTTTCCAACTATCAAGAGGCGGAGGTCTTCAATGTCTTGAAGGTGTGTTAGAGCCTTTATTGCGGTATCGAAACCTTTTCTTTTGACGATGCGGCCAAGAGACAATAGTGCAAACCTGTTTTCTACATCGAAGTCTTTTCGCAGTTTGTCGCGTTCTCTTTGTAAAGGTTTGAAGACTTTAGTGTCAACTCCTCCGAGCACTGCATGCACCTTCAGTGCTGAAGCCCCTTGGTTTAACATCATCTCTTCCTGAAACTTGGCTCCACAGATAATTTGATCACTAATTTGATAGATTATTCGTCGAGACAATACGAAAGCAGGATGAAGCGTGTAAATGTCCGAGCCGACTCCATGACAAACGAAAGACAAAGCAAGCCTTTTCGCGCAAAAGCCGATTAAGGAGAATTCAGGCCTGAAAGAGATTGCGTACACGACAGCTCTTTTTTTCTCTTTTTTGCATTGTCGGAGTGTTTTTATTACGTCGCAAAGGAAGCGTGTATTTGACAGCCCTCCTTTGTATTTGCTGTACCTCGAGAGCGCATACACTTTGACTCTGTTTTTTCTAGCCAGACGCTGGGCTATATTGTACGAGTAATTCGCTAGTCCGCCTGCCATTGTTGGCGGAAATTCAGCCGCTAACAAGACGATTTTCATGATTCTGTTCCGTTTTTAGTGCTTCTTAGGACCACTTATTCTTTTGGGAGCCTTTGCTCCTCGCATCATAAATATGCTTTAAGACACCGCTCGCTTATCCTTTTTAAGCTAACCAACCAGCTAAGTCCAGGAGAAATAGAAATCCTAAATTTTTTTGCTTCAATTTTTAGGATTCCTGAAACAAGAAAGACTAATGCAAGCAAATCGAACATTTATGCCTAGACTTCTTTGATTGTCAAAAAAATATCCTTATAACTTTCTAAGCTTTCTAAGTTATTTTAGAATGCAGTCATTGAAAAGAAGGTTTCTCCTAAAAAATAGCTATGCTGAGTCATGTCAAAGACTTCAAATGGTGACACTCTAATGGTCGACGAAAAATATACTTTAACATGCTTGGACTGCGGCAGAAAAATTAGTGATTGTTACACAAATTCTTGTTCAAACCACAACTCCTTGCTCAGAACGGAGTACCAAAAAAAGAAATTAACTCCGAGAAAGCTGCCTGGTATGTGGAAATTTATTGACTGGTTGCCCGTGGCAGAACCTCTGAAAGAAATCGACACCAGCCCAATCACGTACAAGAGTGAAACTTTTGCAAAGGAGTTTGGTCTCTCAAACTTGTACATTAGTTTTAGCGGCTATTGGCCCGAGCGGAAGGCGAACATTAAGACCTGCTCTTTTAAGGAGTTAGAGGCTCCTCCCACGTTTCAGAGAGCAGCCGGAAAAGGAATCTTGGTTGTGGCTTCTACAGGCAACACTGGAAGGGCTTTTGCAAATGTTGCCTCAAAAGTAAACCAGCCAATTGTTGCTATCATACCAAAATCATATTTGCATAGAATGTGGAGCACAGAAGAACTCAATGATGTGCTTTTGATTTCTGTAGACGGCGCTTATTCTGACGCCATAAAAGTTGCGGGAAAAATAGCAACTTCAAAACAGCTTCTCAACGAGGGCGGGGTGAGAAACGTGGCTAGAAGAGACGGTTTAGGCGTCATTCTACTGAATTCACTGCTTCTCATGAAAAGATTGCCTGATTTTTACTTTCAAGCAGTAGGCACGGGCACAGGCGTTATAGCCACTTGGGAAGCATCCATTAGAGCTTTGAAGGATGGAAGATTTGGAGACAGGCTGCCGAGGCTTTGTCCCTCACAGAATGAACCGTTTGCACCCATGTATTACGCTTGGAAGGCCAAAAGACGCGAGATTATACCCGAGAAAGATATGCCAGACTTCGAGAAGTCAATAGATGCCATGTACGCCAACATACTTTCAAGCATGAGCCCTGCTTACTCGATTAAAGGCGGCATCTACGAAGCCGTCACCAAAACCAACGGAAAAATTTATGGAGTAACAAACGAGAAAGCCGAGGATGCGGAGAAACTCTTCGAAAACGCGGAGGGCATAGACCTTGACCCTGCCGCTTCTGTGGCAGTCGCCTCACTTATTGAAGCGGTCGAGAATAGGACTGTTCTGAAAAAAGACATGGTTTTGCTGAACATCAGCGGTGGCGGCTTCAAAAGAATACGGAAAGACTACACTTTGCATCTGATTAAGCCCTGCTTGAGTGTCGAACCAGAGACCCGTGCAGAACAGGTACAGAGTGAAGTAAACGATTGGTTAGGCTCCCTAGACCAGAGGAGATGCGCTTGAGCCTCACGCCAGAAGATCAAATAATTGAAATATTAACCAGCGAGAAGATTGACACAATTGCAACACTGCCTTGCGAAAAAATGAGAAACCTTTTTGCATTAGTGTCTGAAAGCTCATTTTTCCGTCACATACCCCTCAACAAAGAGGAAGAAGGAATCGGCATCTGCGCTGGCACATATTTGGCTGGCGGCAAACCCCTAATGCTCATTCAAAGCAGCGGCATCGGAAACTCCATAAACGCCATGATGTCGCTCACCAAAACGTATCAGTTGCCCTTGCCCATACTGGCAAGTTGGAGGGGCGTTTATAAAGAAAAAATTCCCGCGCAGATACCGTTGGGTAAGTCTTTGCCCAAAGTTTTGGAGGCGTTAGATGTTTCCTACAAAATTGTGCACGACGCTTCTGAGATAAATCTGATTGAAAATGCTGTGCACAAGGCGTATCAAAGCACCTCTATTTGCATGTTACTGATTGTTCCCCGCACGTTTGAAGGCCACGTGGATACAAAGAGCAAGCGTTTTCCAAAGAGAGAACGAGCAACCGTTTTAGAGTACAGAAGACACGTTGCCAAACCATCAATGGAAAGACACAAGGCTATTGGAATCATAGCGGAAAGCTTGAAGGACGAAGCTGTGGTTTCAAACATTGGTGCACCCAGCAAAGAACTGTACGCGGCAGGGCACAGAGACTTGAATTTCTACATGCTTGGCAGCCTAGGGCAGGCTTCAGCTATAGGTCTAGGAGTGGCGTCAAAAACCAAGCGAGAGACTTTCGTACTCGACGGAGATGGAAGCTTGCTCGCCA
>Ga0315310_10001711_pt1 | contig 13880 bp, 15 predicted proteins | sample TDP5_MG_FD_203630 | JGI IMG/M metagenome (GOLD analysis project Ga0315310, IMG submission 203630) | Freshwater sediment microbial communities from Lake Towuti, South Sulawesi, Indonesia - TDP5 | ecosystem: Environmental > Aquatic > Freshwater > Lake > Sediment | place: Indonesia: South Sulawesi... | reverse complement strand
TAATGGTTTCAGTCTTAAAGGACATGGATTACATTCTTTCTGCATGGAAAGGTTGCACACGCATTTTTCAGAAACGGGGCAGTTGTTTCATCTGATTTATTGTTAAGAAGCTGATGAATACAAAGTATGTGAACCCAAGGAAAGCTCGTAGGATGATTGTTTCAGTTGGTGCAAAAGCTAGAGGTACGAGGAGATTCATGATGATGGTGGAAACATAGAGGGCTTGTAGCACGAAGAACCAGTTTATTTGAATAGTTAGAGTATATCGCATCCACCTACCCTTCCATTGGTTAGTGAACAACTTCTTAATGTAAATCACTACTCGCATGAAAACGAGAAACATGAGAGAAGCCGAAGTTGCAAGCATCAGAAGCCCAAATACCCCATAATTTTCTAGGATGGGGCGAGCCAGGATTCCGACTTCTTCACCCCCAGAGCTTAGAGAGAACAGTGTAGACAGCAAATCTGCTATTGGAAGAATTGGGAGGACGAGAAGAGCCTTGTCAATTCTATCCAATTTTTCCTTTTTCTCTCCCAGAAAAAAATCTTTTGCATTAAGAGGTATTAATAGGCTACTGTGCCCGAAATTTGGGGCTTCCTTCCCTGACTCTCGAAATTACAAACAAACTTCTGTGTTCACTCAGCCGCCTGGGGCACCATGGAAAGGCACGTACCGCCACATTATTTCCCACCAGTCTTGGTCGGTTATGGTTTCGCCTTTCACTATGATTTCCATTACCATGTTTAAGAGGTCGTGGTGTCTTTTTTCATCTGCAAATATAGATTCAAGTAGGAACTTAACCCTCTCATTGCTAGTTTTGTCTATTGCCTCTCGTAGACGCTTCATTATTTTTTCCTCGATTTCTATGTGCCAGCTAACAACCTCTTGCAGATGCTTAAATTCTTCTTCTCGTAAAGCAGGAGCAACAGCAATTATCTGCGCAGCTGACCTATAGATTTCAGCATGTTTCGCAGAATCGTAGGATATGCCTTTCAGGAGAGCCTCAACTACGGGATTTTTAATTGGTTTAACCGCTTTCTTAATTGACTTGACAATTTCTTTTTCTAATTTCTCTTGTTCATGGAAAAAGGCAACCAATTCCTTTTCTGTGAAACTCATAAACTTACCTCCAATCCACGTTGTCTTAACAATCATTTAATTTTTACTAAATGCCCTAAAACCCAGCCTTCCGATGAAGATAACTTTTTAGGTTGTATGAGAGTATGGTAAATAATCCTATTGGAGGCTGAGACAACTTGTTTGATGAACGCAAACTGAGTGAAAGCCAAAAAGCACGACAAAAGTGGGAGAAAACAACAGTCCCAAACTGGGTGAGGCGGCATCCTGAAAGAAAAAATGACTACACAACAACCTCTGGCATTACAATTAAGCGTTTGTACACGCCCGAAGACGTAGCAGGCATTGACTATTTGAAAGATTTGGGCTTTCCAGGCGAGTTCCCATTTACGCGAGGCTTGCACGCTACCATGTATAGGGGTCGTCTATGGACTATGCGAATGTTCGCTGGGTTTGGAACGGCAGAACAGACAAACCGGCGATTTAAATACCTGCTTAAGGAAGGGGAAACTGGTTTGAGCATAGCCTTCGACTACCCAACCATTATGGGTTATGATTCTGACCAAGCCATGTCCATAGGCGAAGTAGGTCAATGCGGCGTGGCTGTTTCCAGCCTCAAGGATATGGAAGTTTTGCTTGACGGCATACCGCTTGACAAAGTGAGCACAAGCATGACCATCAACGGACCAGCCGCCATGCTCTTAGCCATGTACGTGGGCGTAGGTGACAAACAAGGCGTGCCAAGAGAAAAACTGAGTGGCACCACCCAAAACGATAATTTGAAAGAATTTTTCGCCCAGAAACTCTGCATTTTTCCGCCCGCTCCTGCCCTCAAAATGTCAGTTGACCTCATCGAGTACTGCGCCAAACATTTGCCCAACTGGAACCCAATAAGCATAAGCGGGTATCACATAAGAGAGGCTGGCTCAAACGCTGTGCAAGAACTAGCCTTCACATTGGCCGACGGTATAGCCTATGTAGAATCCACTTTAGAAAGAGGCTTGAAAGTAGATGAATTCGCCAACCGCTTATCATTCTTCTTCGCGTCTCACAATGACTTTCTGGAAGAAATCGCCAAGTTTAGGGCTGCACGTCGTTTGTGGGCTAAAATCATGCGCGATCGATTCAGAGCCAAGAATCCACGTTCAATGTGGATGCGCATGCATGTCCAGACCTCTGGATGCACTTTATCCGCACAACAACCAGTCAACAATGCTATTCGGACGGCGTTTCAAGCGTTTGCAGCGGTTTTGGGTGGCACGCAGTCTTTGCACACAAATTCTTTCGACGAAGCCCTCTGTTTGCCATCTGAAGAAGCGGTCACAATTGCGCTGCGCACTCAACAGATTATCGCCCATGAAAGTGGAATTGTAAACACAATTGATCCATTAGCCGGTTCTTATTGCGTAGAAGCTTTAACAAACGAGATGGAAGAACGCGCCATGAAATACATCGACAAGATCGACAGCATGGGCGGCATCATTCCAGCCATCGAAAAAGGCTACTTACAACAGGAAATAGCAGACAGCGCCTACAAATATCAGAAGGAAGTAGAACGCAAAGAAAGAACACTCGTTGGCGTCAACGACTACCATGTGGAAAAAGACTGGGTTCCCATGGAACTCTTGCGCATTCCCCCACACATAGAGAAGCAGCAGTTGACACGGTTGCAAAAGGTGAGGAGAGAAAGAAACCAGAGAAAAGTTAAAGAAGCGCTCGACAAACTACACGACGAAGCCGACAAAAACAAAAACCTGATGCCAACAATAATCGAAGCAGTAAAAGCATACGCAACCCTAGGAGAAATCACCAACGTCTTGCGCTCAGTCTTCGGCGAATACCGAGAATTAATAATTGTCTAGAAAAAGAGTTGAAAATAGAATGAGCAAAAAAGAAAAGGGGCGAAAGATTAGGGTCGTAATCGCAAAACCAGGCCTCGACAGCCACGACCGTGGAGCCAAAGTAGTGGCCAGAGCCTTACGAGACGCGGGTATGGAAGTCATTTATACAGGGTTGAGGCAGACACCCGAACAAGTAGTTGAAACTGCCCTTCAAGAAGACGTAGACGTAATCGGCTTGAGTATTCTGTCTGGCGCCCACATGACACTGTTTCCAAAAATAATGGAGTTGCTCAAAAAGAAGGGTTTAAACGACTTGTTGGTGTTTGCAGGTGGAATCATACCTGAAGAAGACGTGCCTGCCTTGAAGAAAACAGGCATAAAAGAAGTTTTTGGACCAGGAACACAAACCTCAACGTTGGTGAAGTTTGTCAAAGAAAACGCTCCCAAACGAAAATAACAAGCACTCAAATTTTGGTGCCCTTTTGTGACAGAAATTCGGCAACTCGTCAACGGCGTGCTGAAAGGCGACAAACGAAGCATAGCCAGAACCATAAGCATAATCGAAAACAACGAACCTCAAGCGCAAAAAATAGTCTCAATTCTTTATCCAAAAACGGGAAAAGCCCACATCTGGGGCATAACTGGACCACCAGGCGCTGGAAAGAGCACACTCATCGAAAAATTGGTCAAAGAACTGCGAAACAGAGGGAAAACAGTGGGCGTAGTCGCTGTGGACCCCACAAGTCCGTTCACAGGAGGCGCCTTCCTGGGCGACCGAGTTCGCATGCAAGATTTGAGCCTCGACCCCGGAGTTTACATACGAAGCATGGCTACAAGAAACCACCCTGGCGGGCTTTCAAAAGCAACGAAAGACGCATCCAGAGTTTTAGACGCTTCGGGGAAAGATGTTGTCATAGTGGAGACAGTAGGTGCAGGACAGTCTGAAGTGGAAGTGGTCAAAGTTGCCCACACTATATTAGTGGTGTTGGCTCCAGGTCTCGGCGACGACATTCAAGCAATAAAAGCGGGACAAATGGAGATCGGCGACATCTTTGTGGTGAACAAGGCAGACAGAGAGAACGCAAACAAAGCCATGAGCGACATCGAAGCAATGTTAGAGATGGCCTCAGAAAAGAAAGGATGGAAACCATTCGTAGTTAAAACGTCTGCACTGACCGGTGAAGGAATAGCTGAGCTTCTGGAGCGCATTGAGGAACACAGACAGTATTTAAGAACAGGTAAACTCGACGAGCTGAGAAAAGAGCGTATTGAAACCGAACTTGTTGACGCATTGAGCCAAAAAATCACAGAGTCAATTGTGAACGAGTTGAAGCAGAAGGATGAATGGAACAAACTCGCCCAAAAAATATTGACTAGAGAAACCGACCCATACTCGGCTGCAGACAAGCTGTTGACAAAACGATTAAAGACAACCAAAAAACGCTAACACAGATTTTGGAGAGCCAAAACTTGACTGAGCACCATTTAGAAAGGGGCATGATTCAAGTCTACACAGGCGACGGAAAAGGCAAGACCTCGGCAGCGTTTGGCTTGGCGCTACGTGCAGTTGGACGAGGTCTCAAGGTGTATATTATTCAGTTTATCAAAGGCGGATTCGATTACGGCGAATTGCACATAGTTGAGAAAATTCCCAATCTTAAATTGGCATCCTTTGGGCGAGGCAAATTCATAACGAAGGTTCCTCCGTCTGGGGAGGACTCCAAACTGGCTAGGGAAGCCTTTGAACTGGCCAAGGAAGTTGTTAAAAGCGGCGAATATGATGTGGTTGTTCTGGACGAAGTCAATGTGGCTCTGAATCTAAAGATGCTGAGCATAAACGAAGTAATGGACCTGATTAAAAGCAAACCTAAACATGTGGAATTGATACTGACCGGACGATACGCTCCTGCTCAGCTGATTGAGATCGCCGACTTGGTTACAGAAATGAGAGAAGTCAAGCATCCCTACACACAAGGAGTGCCGCCGAGAAAGGGAATCGAATATTAAGCGTTTCTCTTGATTATCGCTTTGCCTAGATTCTGAGTTAATCTGTCCGTCTATTTGCTTAGGTATCTCCATGAGAGTAGTATGCCTATGGTTGAGAAGACAACTGCGAACAGTCCAAGGAATAGGAAGTCAAACATCAGTTGCTGCACGTTTATTGAGTAGAGAATCAGCTGCCTAGTTGCATCTGTAACATATGTTATTGGGTTTACCTTTGCTATCGGTTGTAACCAGTCAGGCATCACCGACGTTGGCATTAGAGCATTGCTCGTAAAGAGAAGAGGAAGGTTCAGTAGGTTCATCACTGCCATTTGAGTTTCCATTCTGGTTGAGCGTATGGCAATCGCGATGAATATTGAGGATAGCCCCATGCCGATTAGGAACACGGCGGCAAAGACGCCCAAGAGATTAATTGGAGTGAAATCTGGACCAACTACTAAGCCTAGTGCAAAAGCGAAACCAAGTACGATTGCAGCTTGTATTATAGACCGTATCACAGCGTTGAACACTTTCGACATCAGTATCGAGCCTCGTGCCACTGGGGTGCTGAGAGCCTTGTTTAAGAAGCCTAAACGTCTGTCCCAAACTATCGACATGCCGCTGAACATAGTTGTGAACAACACCACAAAAGAAACTATGCCTACCGACATGAAAGAGAAGTAGTCCGCAGTTCCAAAAGTTTTCTCCATTATTTGAGTTGTAACGTTAGAAAGCGCTTGGCCAAGCTGGATTTGCTGTTCTATGGAAAGAGGAGGGGTAATTGGTGGAAGAGTTATTGGTTGGCTCGTAAAGATCGCGCCCAAGTTCATGGCTCTGCCGAAGAGTCCCATCCAGATTAAGGGTTGAATTATTGACAAGATGAATAGGTAAGGGTTCTTGTACCATTTCTTTAACTCTCTGTTCGTCAACGCCCACAAGCCATGTAATGGATTTTTGGAATTGTTGCTGTTTTGAGTCATCTTTATCGAACTCCTCCTCTCGCTCTTCGCATAGTTACCCTCTGACGGAAAAGAGTTTCTTTGGATTCCTCTTCTTCTCGCATCGACTTGCCAGTGTATTCGAGATAGACCTCGTCTAAGGTGGGTTTAGTTAGGGAAAGGCGTGTGACTTTGTGCCCTTCTGTTCTCACAGCTTCAATAATCGAGGGAGCGGTTTCTTCTCCATCCTCCAACTTGATTCGGTACATGCCATCTTGCTTTCTAACTTCCTTTACTCTCGGAACCTTTTCAATAATTTTGGAAATGTCGACGTCGTCGTCTTTAATGCTAAGTGTCATGATGTCTCCTCCGAGTCCTTCCTTAAGTGCGCCTGGAGTGCCAATGGTAACTATTTTTCCGTGGTCGATTATTGCAACGCGGTCGCAGAGCATGTCAGCTTCTTCTAAATAATGTGTTGTCATGAACATGGTCATGCCGTATTCTTTTTTGAGCAGTCTGATGTAGTTCCATGTGGCTGTTCTTGTTTGAACATCTAATCCCAATGTTGGTTCGTCGAGAAAGAAAACATGGGGTCTGTTTATCAAGCCGCAGGCAAGTTCAAGTCTTCTCCTCATGCCGCCTGAATATGTTGCAACTTGCTTGTCTTTAAATTTGGTTAGTTCAACAAGTTCAAGGAGTTCTTCAGCACGTTTTCTCGAGATTTCTCGTGGGATGCCGTAAAGGTCGGCGCAGAGGAGTATGTTTTCGAGTCCTGTTAAGTCTTCGTCTGCGGTATATTCCTGGGGAACAACGCCTATGCAGTTTCTGACCTCGCTGGGTTGTTTGGATATATCAAAGCCACAGACCTGGGCATTTCCCTCTGTGGGTTTCATTACGGTGATGAGCATGTTGATGGTTGTAGTCTTTCCTGCACCGTTGGGTCCGAGGAAACCGAAGATTTCCCCCTCCTTAACTGTGAAGTTAACGTGGTCTACAGCAACTAGATTCTTGTTGAAGACCTTGGTTAATCCCTCAACCACTAGAGCATCACCAGACAATTCGCGGCTCACTCCATTAGTTTCTTTGTTATTTCTTCAATCTTTTTGGCGGCCTCTTCTAAAGCTTTCCTCGCTTCTTCCGCTGCTTTTTCTGAGTATTCCCGTCTCAGCTGGTCGCGGAGATTCCACACAGCTATGGCAAGGTCCTTTGTAGCCCTTCGCAGTTCTTTTGCTTTTTCTGGGTAGAACTCAAAAAAGGGGAAGCCAGGGGGAAATCCGAAAGCTGACCAATCCCAAGACCAAGGCCCAAGTCCTTTGAAACCTGGTCCAAGTCCAGGTCTGGGTCCGAAGCGTTCGAAGCGTTTGCGCATTTCTTCACGAGTCTTGTCGTGCTCCTCTAGGAAGTTTTTGCCCTGCTTTGTTAATGTGTAACGCTTTGTTCCCGGCTCTTGTTCAGTGGCTTCTTTGATGTAGCCTTTGTCTTGCAACCAAGCCAGTAGTGGATAGATTGAGCCTGGGCTGGGTTTCCAGTTTCCATTGGTTTGTTTTTCGATTTCGCTCATTATTTCCGAGCCTGACATGGGTTTTTCGTTGAGCAGTTTTAGCACATGATATCGTAGGAAGCCTTTCGGAACCATAGCCATATGTCTCATCCAGTGTGGGGGTTTAAATGGAAACACGTTTTATCACCTCTGATATCAAATTCGATATCAATAATAATATCTCACTAATAAACTTTCCGCTAAAAAAGTAAAAATATTTCAAAAACATTTCAAATGATTAATGGATAAATCTCCTTTGCCACATACTCGAGAAATTTGTTTTTGTCAGTCAGATTAAAAACTACAACTGAGGCGTCTCGGGTCACGCCCACTACGTAGCCGTATTCTCGTGCTCTAGCCACAATGTACCACAGGTCTCCATGTTTGCTGTATTCGTCAAACAGTGTTGTACCTACCAGGTCAGGTCCATACAACGAGAGCTTGTCCACGTTTGGAATGTCTACGTTGTCAAAAAAGGTGATTTTTGTGTCTTCTGGATTCTTGGAGTGGAATCCACGGAGTGTTTCAGGCGCTATGCGGGCTTCAACAACGCCTCGGACCTTTTCAAAAATTATGTCGTTCAACTTGTTGGCTATGAAGTTGGCTAATCGTTTCTTTTCCACCACCGTCAAAAACAACCGTTTACCGTGTTGTGCAAAACTGAACATGGCTTCAACAGTTCTCGGCAGTGGTACAACTTTGCCCCGGTGAAAAACGTGAAGCACGTAGTCGTGAGAATAAACACCAGTTACATTATTCGTACGCGGGATTAGGTTCATAACTTCGGTCACCAGCTCGAACTTGTAATCGCCCTCTTCGTAATCTTCTTCGGTCCTAAAACCACTAAGTTTCGAAGCAACATCGGGCAAAGTCACAGCCTCAATCAACCGAAAAACTTTACCAGCTGTAACCAATCACTTGGCCTCCTGATTTTACCTTCTTGTAATTTTGTCATTAAGAAGATTTAAAATGAACGAAAGCGACAGTCTTCTCTTCTCTTAACGCTTTTCCTCACCTACAGCGTTAGGCTCTAAGCTAAACATTCTCGTCAAAAGTTTGAAGACCGAGTAAGCGGCTTCACGGTCAGCCTTTAAGCCTGTGGTTGCCCCTAGCAAGCAAACACCCTCCCACCCTCTATTCTTGGCTAGCCCAACTAGAAGACCGGCGGCACCCAAAATTCTACCCGCACCGTACATGACTGCGCCCTTCTCCATGGCTTTTACCGCTAACTGTGGAGAGGTGGCAGCTACATAAACTTCTCCAGCCGGTTTAGGCGTGGTTATACCGGCTATGGTTGCGATGAATTTGCAACCGTATTGGATTAAAAAGTCTAAGATGTTGTCACAGAGTTCATAGTGTGCCACAAGGTCTTCGCGGGAAGGTTGGACGTCTCCAGTTAATATCACAAATTGAGTTTTTCCAAGAGAAGACTCATAAAACTCATATTTTGGTGGTTGACAGACGCCGTCTTTGTTGACCACAACGTAATCGGGAAACGAAGGAGAATACAACTCAGCGAAAACTTTGGCGTGCGTAAACTCGATAAGCAAGCGTGCCGCAATCTTTCCTACATTGCCAAAACTGGGCAATCCTTCAACGAACACTGGATTCTCAAGTTTTGGTTGGGAGAGCATTTGGAAATAAGGCTTGTCCAAAGTTGTGCACTCTCGGAAGATGAGTATGGGCTATAGTTCTTGCACGGTCAACATATAAAAACATTTAAGCCACACTTTATCTTCACAATTGAGGTGGCGGGGAAAAAAAGCCCAGAACAACCGTAGCGAGAGACTTAGCTAAGTCTCCTATACGGGTGGGGTAGCCAGGTTAACCCGCTGGGCTCATAAGAGCACTAAACGCTCAGAGAGACCCAGAGATCGGTCGTCCAAATCGACCCCCCGCTACCATGCACAAACAACCATTCATATCACAGAAGATACGCCCACTCACCCAAGTTCCAACACAACAGAACATATTTGGCTCCAAATAGAGGGCTCTAGACGAGCCTCTCCCCGTCTCTCTGTCTCTCTCCATCTCCACACCTATTTGGATCCTAATAGAGGGGCTAGGTCAACAGTGCGCACACACACAAACTCTGAAATCAAATACATTAATGGAGGGGCAGGAACAACTCTCTTCAAGAATTTTTGTCGAAAGGCTGTTTTCCAGAAGAGTCGTTCGTAGGCGACCATAAACTCTTCATGGTTTCGAAGCTCTCCAAAAATTTAATGCCCTTCTGAGTTGTCTTAAAGATCTTTTGCAGCTTTTTTTGGCGTTTAACTTTTACGTCTTCTAAGAAACCATTTTGCACTAGAGAGTGCAAGTACTCGTGGAGTTGCGTGTAACTGAGCCTCGCCCTAAACATAATGTGAGTTTTAACTCTGCCATCTATCGCCGTCTTCAATATTTCAGCAACAATATCGTGGCGGTCCCTTCTTTTTACAATATCCTCGTCTGTGCTAGTACTCATTTCCTTTACTCTCTTCAGAAAAACTCTTAGAGAAGATAATAAGTGTTCACATCAACGATTACCAACGTTGAAGACAGGTTGACGAAAACGCTTAAAAGTTTTTGAATCAATAATTCAAACCATGTCTCAAGATAGAATGATTTTGCTCTTGTACGAATTGATGAAAAATTCTAAGAGAAGCGACCGAGATTTAGCCAAAATTCTAGGGGTTTCCCAGCCAACCTTAACTAGGATGAGGAGGAGGTTAGAAAGAGACAGGTACATACTAGATTATACAGCTATACCCAATATGACAAAACTCGGATTCGAAATAGTCGCTTTCACATTTTTAAACATTGAAAGGTTCGATGCAAAGACAGGTAAGTTAAACGTCGCGCTAGGTGAAAAGGCTCATAAGTGGGTTGCTTACAATTCGAGAATAATATTTGCCGCTGGCGGTGAAGGACTGGAGGGGAAAAACTGTATGATGATCTCTGTTCACAGAGACTTCACCGACTTTACTGACTTCATTTCTGATTTTCGGGCTCAGTGGTCTGCACGCATCAAAGACATGGACACTTTCTTAGTCTCGATGAAAAGTAAGATGCCAAAGCCCTTTTCATTCAGGAATCTGGAAATAATCTATTGAAACCTTATAAATTCGGCGCAATTCAACAACTGGGTCTGAGTGCACATCGACTCTTAGGTCGAGAACTGGGCGAGTTTCAGTCATCCACTGCTCTCCCCCAACAAGCAATACCGCTGACATACGTCCTCTTTTGTCGCCTCCAGCTTTCTGTCCAGCTTCTAACGCCTTCAATAAACGCTCCGCCAAGCTTCCCTTGGTAGCCTCGAAAGTTTCTGCCATGTCTTTCAACACAGCGCTTCCGGTGAGCATATTACCGGCCACAGCAAAGTCTCTTCCAACCATGTGCCCCTTCCACTCAACATTTTCTTTGCCCGTGAAGGCAGCCATTCTGCCTTGGACGTCTATGATGATAATTTGTCTTTTTTCCCTGTTCGAGTCATTTTGTAGCATAGTTTCTAAGGCAATTTGAGGGGAAAAACCAGCCTCTAAGAGTTTCAAGCCTTCTATTCCATAGAACACGTTTGTTTGCGCCTGAGTTGCAACGGCTCCAACACCAGCTTTAACATGTGGGACAACGCTTCCAACAGCGGGTACAGCCGTGGACACAGCGACACCTAGAGCCTTTGTCTTGGGGTCTCGAGCAACAATTGAGAAAGTCAAGCGCGTTCACTTCGTTTTGATGGGGCAAAAAGAGAGAGTAAGAAGGCTATGAGTGAAAACGTCAAAAGGGCGTAAAAGGCGACACCTAAACTATATCTCTGTGCCAAAGAAGCGGCGATTGCGGTTGAGGCTGAACCTAAGCCGAAGGAGAAGAAGAACAATATGCCGAACATTGTGCCTCTCATATTGTCAGGTGTTATGAGGCCAGCAAGCGAGTTCAAGGCAGGCTGATGCGCATAAAAGAAAAGTCCATAAATTGGAATGAAGACAGCTATTGCAAAGAAGGGTTCGGGAATTGTTGGTAAAAGAAAAAGACTTAAAGAAACAAAAACCGAGGTTGTTATCAACGCTTTTCTTGAACCGAACTTATCCGAAGCCTTGCCACCCAGCCATTGCCCAATAATTCCAAAAGCAAATATGCCGAAGACGGTGGTTCCCTTTAATGTAGAAACTACTTCTTTTGGAAAAAGAGGCGAGAAGCGATCTTCTACAAAACTTGGATAGATGAAGTCGACGCCCTTGAAATATAGACCAACCAGCATGTTGTAAGCCAATAGTATGAGTAAGCCTTGCACCTTGACTACATCTCTCATTCTGACTTTGACATCATTCTTCTGGGAAGCTAATCGCGATGTTTTCAAAATGAGCAATGAGACAAAGACTGAGAGGATTCCAAAGAATATCCAGGGATAGCGCCATCCCCAGAGGTCGCCTAGGGCTACTGTGACTAATGGAGCAAACATGTAGCCGATGTTTCCGCCTGTTCCATGGATTCCCATTGCTTCTGCCATGTTTGTTTGGAAGACCTTTGATATGATGCTGTTGGCTGTTGGGTGATAGAGACTTGCTCCGGCTCCTACAAGGAGCAATGCGATGCTGAAAGATGAAAGATCGTGAGCAACCAAAAATATGAGAGTCGAAGAACCAGCAAATGCCATACTCAGCGCTATTGTTTTCACTTCGCCCAACCTGTCAGATAAAGAACCCCCAAGCAGTGAGCCTGCTCCGTATATGAAACCGCTTATGGCCGCTACTAACCCAATTGTTTCTCTGGTTGTTCCAAACTCAGTCGCTACTTGAAAGAGATAGAAAGGCAAGACCAAGAATAGTGAATGATTAAGCGAGTGCGCAGCGCTTAGCAAAGTCAGAAAAAGACTCTTGTCTCCCTTGTTCAAGACAGTTCCTTCTTATGCCATAGCTATGTTTGTATAGTCAATTAACCAAGTCAAATGTGGTAAAAACTTATCGTTTCTCTTCTCGATCTTCCCAATAGGGTCGAGTTCGTAGAAACTGTATCTTTGCTTTTAACAAGTCCATGTAAAAGTCATCTTCCGAAGGGTGCATCTTGCCCAATATGCGGAAGGCGGTTTCTGGTCCAACACCCTTGACTTGAAACGATATCAATGCTTTTTTCCCATGGCTCAATACAAGGTCAGCAGTACGCCTAGCTTCGGTCAGTTGCTCCAGTTCTTCGGGAGTTAGCTCTTTTCCCTCTTGCCTACGTCTAAGGATGTCTGTGACTATTTTAGGGTCTTGACCAAGATGGAGGTCAGCTAAAAGTCCAGCGCCGCATTTTTCGCAGACCAACTTTTCTGGTAGCTCCCGTATGCGTTTTTCTTCTGAGTAGTGTCCGCATGAAAGGCAGAGTAGCATTGGGTGTCTAGCTAAGATTGCCTTTTTCATGCGTTCGATGTTGCTGAGCAAGACGCGTTCAGGAGCCATCAACTCTGGAATCTCGGTGTATTTTGAAAGGATGTGATAGCCTAAGGGTGTGGGTTTTTCTAAGCGAAGCAAAGCTGCGACCTTGGTCTTTCCTTCCTTAACGCTTTTCATGATTTTCTTTACTGTGGGAATGTCTACTTTTTCTTGCATTGCCTCTCGAATAGTTTCCTCATAAATCGGTGTTTTTTCAAAGCGCCTTGGCAATTCTGCTAGTCTTTCTGGTCCCATGGTTTTTCCACGAGGTAGGGCGCCGAAGCGTTCGGCAACAAACTTCATTTTGTAAGAAAATGGAAAACGAGCCTTGAGGTAACTGTCGAAGGCTTTGTCCACCTCTTGTGGTGCCAACTTGAACAGAAGGGATGGAAGTTTCTCAAGGTCGCTTTGTTCAGCTTTGCGCGGCAGTTCTATCAAGATGCGGTAGCCGTTGTTCCACCACCCAGTTATAAGTTCGTGGTCGGAGAGAACAGCGTCAAAGATAGCGCCTAAGGTTCTGTTGACAACCTCACCGTAGCAAGCGTGAACAATCACGTACTTGTCGAAAGCTTCAATGAGAATTTGGTCATGAGTTGGAACAGGCGCGCCTTCTTTCATCTGTTCATGAATTTCCAGGGCTGGTTTAAGCAGTGTTGACTTGTCGGTTGAGAGGTTTTGAGCAAGTTCTTCAGCCACTTTTTCTGAGTTCTTTCCTTTCTTTAGTTCTTGCGTCATTTTTTCACGTAGTTTGCCTACTTCTTGGGCTAGAGTGAAGGGCACGGGTAAGATTTCGCCGTCCCATCCAGGTAAGGCTGCGAAGGGGTCTTCGGAGGGCACAACATAGACTGTGCCAGTTTCGTCTTCGATTTGGACGATGCGCCACACTTTGCCCCGTATTATGATGTTTAATCCTATGCGGGCTCTTAGAGCCATGAATTCGTCGCCCACTGTGCCTATTGTGCGGTCTGAGAGCACGTCAACTACTGGATAGCGGCGCTCGTCTGGAATCATGGAAAGGTTCTCGTAATAGTATTCGCGTGTTCTGCGGCTACGCTTCAACGTGTCGCCTTCTAGCCAAACTTCCCTTAAGGTATGTAAATAGTTGGCAAC
>Ga0315310_10001710_pt1 | contig 13885 bp, 11 predicted proteins | sample TDP5_MG_FD_203630 | JGI IMG/M metagenome (GOLD analysis project Ga0315310, IMG submission 203630) | Freshwater sediment microbial communities from Lake Towuti, South Sulawesi, Indonesia - TDP5 | ecosystem: Environmental > Aquatic > Freshwater > Lake > Sediment | place: Indonesia: South Sulawesi... | reverse complement strand
GTACAGCCAATTGTACTTGAGTCAAAACCCATCCTGTCACAAAGATCTTCCAAATAGAATACAGCTCCCACTTCATGTACTCCAGCGATAGAAGCCGCGCCTTCCAAGTTTTCACCTCCGCCGGCCATCGTGCCTACAAACCCCTTGTAGGGACCCGTCGTGACTTCAACGTCATAACTGCAAGCTATGGGACATCTATAACAGGGCTTTGGAGTTACCTCTTGCTTTGCCATCCCCACCCCAAACTCAGGAGGGCTTACGAACAGCATATTCTTGGCTGTTGTTATCGACATATCTCTTGGATATTTGAATTCGGCTCTCGGGGTGCCTCCTTTGGCAAGTCCGCTCGAAACGGTACTTTTGAAGAGGTTGTCCAACCACTTCTTGTTTGCTTCGTCAAGTTTTTCTGGGTCAAAAACCGGCACTTCAGCTGTTCCATACACGGCGATAGCTTTCAGTTTCTTGGAACCCATTACAGCACCTACACCAGAGTGTGAGAATGAGTGGTTCTTATCGTTCCAAACTCCTGCCCCACAACAGAGATTTTCGCCTGCAGGTCCGATTGCGGCAACGCTTGCCTCCGCTTGACCAAGTTCCTCTTTGACTAGATCCTCAGTTTCATGGGTGTCTTTACCCCACAATTTATTCGCATCGCGAATCTCGGATTTGCCTTCGTGTATCCAGAGATAAATCGGCTTTTCTGCTGCCCCTTGAACAATAATACCGTCGAAACCAGCGAACTTAAGCCTAGGACCCCACCAGCCGTGCGAGTGTGAACGACCGACCGTGAATTGGGTGTCAGCGTTCAGTGTGGTAATGGTGGTATTATTAGGCGAGGGCACTCTTGTACCCGTGAGTGGGCCGGTCATAAGTATCAATAGATTTTCTGGGCTTAACGGACTGACTCCTAGAGCTAATTCATCATACAGTATCCTTAAACCAAGACCAAAGCATCCGACATATTTCCTTAGGACACTTTCTACAGGTAGGCTTTCCGCCTTTATTCTTTCACTCGTTAAGTCCGCTCGCAAAATTTTTCCCATGTATCCACCCTTAGGCATTTTCCCTCCTCCTCATTCGGTTGCGTATTTGTATAGCGCCCATCTTCGGCACACCACGCCTACTTTTCTTCATCGCAATAAAAAATTGTCGGTGCTCCTTTGCCGTATCGTTTGATGTCTACTGGCCTGGAACGAATTTCTTCGCAACCAAACAGTTGTCACAGCACTGAGCCAAACCTCTCAGTCGACTGCTGAACTGTCGACTAACGTACGTTAGGTCATTCCTCGATGAACATCTATGTCCCTACTTCCAATAATTGCTTTCACAACATTATTTTGGGACAACTTGTTCCATTCACTCTTATACCATCTTATGAAGCTAAGGGCTTCTTGATTATTTTGGGCATTAGCTTATTCTCGAAATCCTTAGTGTAGATTCTATCTTCAAGAGAATAGCCTAAGCTATACTTTTCAGCATAATCATAAAGCAAATGATATGAAACGCTTCGTATACTACCTAGGAAAGCTGAGAAGTAATATCTCCATTCATCGGTTGCTAGGGAGGCTTTGTTCATCTTATCAAAAAAGAACGCCGCCTCGTCTAATTTGCTCTCTGCAGTCAAGTCTTATACCCTCCTTAAACTCTATTATGTCTATATACGACAATGTCACGAAAATTCTTCAATTTCTTGAAGTCATCTAGTTCAGTTTCTTGTATATCGTTGAGTAAAGAGACGAATTGCGTAGCCTCATGGAAAGGCTAATCCAGACAGTGAAGGGTAGAACAGAATGCTTCGACGACCAGCATCCCATGCCGCAAAGAGTACTGCCGCCTAAACCACGTCAAAGCATGGCCAAACATATACAGCGTCTACTACAACCTCGTAAGAAGGCATACGACCCTTGGAGCACCACCATGCAACCCAACCACAACGCCTGAATACAGAACGCTCCAAACGATAGCAACCAAAATCAGGAAGCCTTAACTTAGCTGAAATTTCGGCTTCGGGCAAATAAGGTCTAGAATTCTGTAGTCGGGATTAAGAATCCATCGCCATGTGAGAACAGCTGATACTATTGACGTTAACCATGTCGATAGCATTAATCTTCTAAATAGAGAGCTTCCTTTGATCTTTTGATCGAGAACTAAAGCCACAGTCCAAATGCGGTCAAGAGCCTTACACTAACGGCTCCCGAGACATAGACCAACATGTTCCATATCGATTGAAGGGAACGCCTGTCTCGCAAAAGAGTTTCGATCGAGCATACAAAGACAAAGGCATCCATTAACTTCTCAGTCTTTCAGCTAAGCTTATTAACGTTGTTCGAGATTCAATATCTTCCGTATTTCCTTGCCTCGTCGACCATTACCAAGATGTTCTCAGGTTTGCAGTTCGCGTGTATGGAGTTGCTAGAGGTGAGGACATAACCTCCACCCTCCGCTGCAGCATCTATACATCTTCTTACATCCCATCTGACATCCTCCTGTGAACCGAACGGTAATGTATACCTGCAATCGACGTTGCCGAGAACACATATCTTATGTCCATACCTTTGCTTTACATCCATCAGGTCCATGGCTCCAGGCTCTATCGGGTGAAAACCTCTTATTCCAGCCTCAACCATGTCATCCAATATGGGATAGCAGTTCCCGTCTGAGTGCTTCAAAACTGGAACTCCCCTCCTCGCACATAGCTCTACAACTTTTCGTATGTTGGGCAACTCGAACTCCCTGAACATCTTCATGTTCATGAACGGGTTGCGATTGTCCGCGTAATCATCTGTTATAAAGATGACCTCCACGCCTCCATCGATCATCACCTTTATCATGCCCAGGCAGGTCTCTGCGATCTTCTCTAGGAACTCTCGGGCTAGCTTGGGCCTTCTGAACATGTCTATTAACAGTTTGTCTATCCCTCCTCTTACTTGGAACCCCATGTGCCAACCGCCACTGTGCCCTTGCCCCATTACGGCAACGTCCTTCTCCTTGAGAGGCCTTACCAGTCTTTCAACCATCTCGAATCTCCCTTCGTCTTCAGGGTCTGGAGGTATATAGTTCTGCAGGTCCTCCTCAGTCTGGACGGTTCCTCCAATCCACCAAGTTGTCTTGGTGTCCGACCTGAGCTCAAGTATTCTGCCCCATTCATCGATGAATCTGTTCTCCGAAATAGGCTCGGAGACACTCTTCTTGCTTTGAAGCGAATAGTCGCTTATCGCTGGGATCGCGTCGAAGCCAAGCTTTAAACACGCCTCCGACATCGCTTCCCTGCATGTAGCGGATACGTTCCAAGTATCCTCTCTGGAGACACCTATTAGGCTGAAACCTTCGAGCTTCCTTCCCGTTATCGCTTCCACTATCGGCAGGTCAAGGCCCAGATCAGTTATAGGAACTATGTCCGGCTCCTCCCTATCCAGAGCTGTGAAGAACCTCTCCCTGTGCGACATGTGCATGCTATCTCACCGATCGGTGTCTTGCTTTCTTCATATATAACGGTTGACTAGATGAATTCCTTCAACATCGGCGAATTTTGGGTGGTTTCAGTAGTATTCATGAACATCGCCGGCTAGGCTCTTGTTCCTATTTCCCTATCTGCTAGTTCAACTATCTGCCTGATCTCTTTTATTTGCTCCTTGTCAAGTCTTGTCCGCGGTCGATATTCCTTTAGCATAGCCTCAGCTTTTTTCTTGGCGTTCTCTAGCATATTTTCTTTGTCCTTCGTCCAAGCGTTAACTGTTTTCGTGACTCCCAATTCAGGCATCCAAAGCTGGCGAAAGTTCCTGCGAGTATGTTCAGATGCCAGGAAGCTACCGCCTATGCCTACGCTTTCGATTGCTTTTGCTGACAACGTTTCACTGCTTATTTCTATTCCCTTCAACAGGTGGTTAACCACTGTAGCGATCTCATCATCGATAACCAACTGGACGATACTTCCTATCTCTCCATCGCCCAATACCCCGGCGGCATAGACACCTTCCCAGCCAGCGAGTAGGCTGAATATGGCCATGTACGCTTTTTCAAGCCCTGTTTGAATGTCGGGTAGCTTCGAGTTCGAGTAGAAGAACAGGGGAGGTCTATTCGGGAAACCGAAGTGTCTTTGCAGCTGTGCATTCGCGATGGACAACAGAGCGAGGTCTGGACTGGCGCACACTGTTGAACCGTGTCGCATGTCTAAAACCCGAGGACCGTAGGGATACGATGCGATGCCCAAATTCAGTACTTTATCCAAGACCATTGATGCCCAAAACTCGGCGTCCTGTAACACGAGAAGGCCTGCCAACGTGACAGGCGCGCTTAGCCCTGCGATGGGCATCCCCGTTCCAAATTCAACTTTCAAATCCAAATCGTGCATTTTGACAGCGATTTCCAGCTGTTTCTCTGAAAACTGGAGTGGTGAAATGCAGAAGAGCTCATAGCGGAACAATTGGTTCTTCCTGACTTTCTCCATCGATCCATCATTAGCAACGAGTGACATTTTCAGAAAGTAGTCTAGTGACTCGACGCTGAACAATTCGACACCTTGCGGCTCAGAAGGAACTGTGAGCATGATCTCAAAGGCATGGATGTCTCTCACGCTTTCAGGTACGTCTTGAGGAATGAACAACGGATGGGCTGCAGTTTGTACAGGTGGGCAGAAGTCGATGTTGGGCAAGACATCAGCAAGAAATGCTGCTTCTCTGAGATCTCTTGTTGTTGCGGGTCTAACTTCACCTGTGCGAAGATCGAGGGCCCGGGTACACTGGCCCGTGCAATAGAACTTGAACCTGCTTACACTCTGCTTCTCGCGGGGCTCTCTCTCTTTGGCGATTTCCTCGATCATGGAACTCGGAAACCTCACCAGCTCTCTCTCTTTGTCAACCTCACATCCAAAATCCCTCATCATCGACAATATTCGCTTGTGTGGAATTCTGACTCCAACCTTCTCAAGCGTCGTGAGGCTAGCCTGATGTATGTCATCGATTTCTTCATCCGAGAGCACCTTTACGTCAAAAACTGGGTTCAAATCACTTCATCCCCTGACGCTTTTTCCTTAGCTCTTTCATGAGTTCTCGAACTCTTTCCACTGCCATTTGGGCATCGCCCCCGAGAGCATCAGCCCCGAGCCTTTGTACAAAGTCCTCAGTGATTGGAGCTCCGCCCACTATGACCTTGATTGTCTCTCTTAGACCCGTTTTCACTAGTGCCCCCATCACTTTTTCCATCTCAGGCATTGTGGTTGTCATTAGCGACGACATTCCCAATATGTCAGCGTCAACCTCCCTAACTTTTTGGATGAACTTCTCTACATCGACATCCTCTCTTATGTCGTACACTTCAAACCCGTTAGCCTCGAGCATCGAAGCAACAATCGACTTTCCGATGTAGTGTATGTCGCCCTTAACGGTCCCGATTACTATTCTTCCATTTGTTGTTCTTTCTTTTCCCTTTGGTATCTTGGGTTTCAAGATTTCCAAACCCGCTTTCATAGCCTCTGCGCTCATAATAAGATCCGGCAAAAACACCTCGCCTTTACCAAACATAGCGCCTACGTCCCTCACGCCAGGACCCATTCCTTCCTCTATGGCCGTCAAAGGATCTATACCACACCGTACTACCTCTTCAGCTGCATTGCGTGTAGCTTCGACATCACCTTTCTTCACATACTCACTGAGCTTTTCCAGCAAAGCGCGGTCATTCAAAAGAAGCTCAGTCTCCTTCTCAACCAAGGTGCAAGTTTCTGGGCTTAAAAAGTTACGGTCGATCAAGGCTGAAGGGAGTTTCATCTGAGATGGCTCCGCCACCTGGGATACGTCCAAGTTTCGACAAATCCAGTGCTAGCCGCCAGAGCATGCCAAGATCTGCCCGAGCTCTGGCACTCATTCAAGAAAGAACTAAAGCAACATCCTGAGTGGCCGGAAAACCCCGGTGGAATGGCTGACGATATCGCGATCGGAGCTGAAGGTGGACAAAGGATACCCCTATGAACGAAGATATGCGAGCATTGAGACCGTTCTCTCTTGTCCAAGGAAAGACTGGAAGAGAGAGTGCTTCATCGTCTACTTCGAGATCCTAGAAGACACCCAGCCCTAACAATGTCTCGGGCATATGAAGCCGCACCAAGTGGAGACTTTGATCGATCGACTTGGAACTTGTGTTTTGAATGATTAAACGCCTAGATCAATCAATCGATCGAACGACTTAGACCCGGTCTCACCCTACAGATCCTGTTGAAACAGGTGCCTCACGTTTCTGCAACTACGGGAGCTATCTCTCCGCATCGAAGTACTCCTATCTTGGCATCCTTCCCCTGTCTCTCTAGGGCCATTCTGATGGCTTCATCCAAAGTGCTGGCATGTAGGAAGCCCAGGTCCTTTTTATCGCGTCCTGTCAAGCCGGATGAGTAGCATATTACCATAGCTCGTTCTAGGATCTGCGAGTGTTGTAGTAGTGCTCCACCAACTGCCGGATCGTGGATCTCTTTCCTTTCGACAGACTCGATGATTTCATTGTAGCCACATGTGGCCCTTTCTCTGAACGACGGGTGGGTTGGGGATATCCTTTCAGGGCATGGCGTTACCATGATTATGGTTCCTCCAGGCTTTACGGCAAGACAGGCAAAATCCAGTGCTTTCATCGCTTGCCAATAGTCGATATCTGCCGGATATGTGGAAAACACTACTATGTCTGTATAGCCGGGAATCTTGGGGCAATATATGCCTTCGGCCTGTTCGACGCCTCTGCGGAAAGCTTCGAGGGGTCTGCCCACCGCGAGAGCGCTGATCTCCTCCTTCTCGTTGAGAATGGTGTTGACGATCATGTCCAAGCCCGCCTTCGTGGCGACCTCATCTATCTCCATCCTGACAACGTTGTCTACGTTACCTGCCAGCTTCGTAATCGGCCGTATCTTTCCACCTACATAGTGAACCATCCCCGTCGTCTCTTCGCCGCATACTCCTGGAAGGACTATTTTCCCTCCACCACACCATCCGGCAAAGTTATGTGGCGCAATGTTGCCGATACCGATAACAAAGTCATGCTGGAAGACCATCTTGTTCACAATTATCGGGATGCCCGACCCTGTTTTACCCGCATCAACAAGGTTTTCTCTGTCTCGAAAGTCATGATTCAGTATGGTTACCCGTTCCCTGACCGTCTCTCCATACCTCTCGTCGATCTCTCGGTCACTCATTCCTCTGTGTGTCCCGAGTGCGATCAGGATTCGAATGTCCTCGTCGCGAACACCAGTTTTCTTAAGTTCATCAAGTAGAGGTGGCAGAATAGCGCGGTGGGGGGTAGGGCGGGTAATATCGTCGACAAGCAAAAGCACGCCACGCTCGGTTGCCTTAGAGAATACACTCGAGAATTCTCTGATGCTTGCTCGCACCTCCCTCCTAATAGCCTCTTCAGGTTTTCTCAGCGCCGGTGCTTCACGCCGGTCAACCTCAAAGTAAAGGTTTTCGTCAGGTACGTTAACATCAACCTGTGATGTCCTGCCATATGGCAGGGTAATTATCATAGAAGATTCCTCGGTGCGTAGGCGACAAGGATCGATCGATCGATTCTGTCCAGATCATCCTCCGAAAGAACTTGAAGATCGTACATTAACCTCATTCAACTTCCTTCCATTTGGTGATCGATCGATCGCTCACGCCTTTAGGCCGCTCATAATCATTCCTTTGATAATATACCGCTGCAAGAAAATGAAAACGATCAGCATTGGAAGAATGCTCAGGGTTGCAGCAGCCACTATCAGGTGATAGGCCACGAAGTGAAATCCTGAAAAGAGTGAAAGACCCAAAGGGACAGTCATCATGTCTGGTTTGTCCACTATTATAAGCGGCCATGTGAATTCATTCCAACACCATATAAATTTGATTATGGCTAATGTAGCGAGTGCAGGTCGAGAATTTGGAAGAATTATGTTCCAGTATATGCGGAATTCAGAGCTACCGTCTATCCTTGCCGAATCTATGTACTCATTTGGTAGGTTTTCCATGAATTGCCGCATTAGGAACACTCCAAATGCACTACTGATATTGGGTCCCAATACGCCTAAGTAGGTATTCCCTAGGCCTAGAGAACTAAATAACAGATAAAGCGGAATCATGATCGCTTCAAAAGGTATCATCAATATTCCTAGAACTGCAAAGAAGGTGATCTCTTTTGCAGGAAAGTCAAACTTAGCAAAGGCGTATCCTGCCATAGAGCATGTGAGTAAACTGAGTATTACGCTCGCAATCGAAACGATGGAGCTGTTCAGAAACCATCTTCCAAATGGAAAACGTTCCAAAACTTCTGCATAGTTTTTGAGGTAAAAGGGATTTTCAGGTATCCATGTTGGTGGTAATGCAAGTATTTCATCGGGTTCCTTCAAGGAAGATAGTGCTGTCCACACAAAAGGTAGGGCCATCAATATAGCCCCTGCCGCAATCAAAAGATATATTGCCAACTCAAGTACTAACCGGGAAGCTTTTAGTTTAAGGGGAAAACGTTTCACTTCTCTTATCATACCTCATTAACTCTCTAGTACACTAAAGGTCTACGCAAGCTCCTCCACTGCAGTAATGTCAACACCATGATTATTGCAAACAGCATGATTGCCATGGCGCATCCTTCACCCATTCTCATGAACCTAAAAGCCGATCTGTATATGTATAGAACAATCGTTAGGCTAGCATTACCAGGACCGCCCATAGTCGTTACATATGGTAATTCGAATATTTTTAGCGCAAATATTAGTTCGATAACGGTTACAAGGAGAATTTGAGGGTTCAACAAGGGTAAGGTTACGCATCTGAAGACACTCCATGTGCTAGCACCGTCAACTTCAGCTGCTTCATAGTAGACTTCAGGTATACTTTCTAGTCCTGCTATGAACACCATCATTTCAAAGCCTACTCTGGCCCATACTTGCATGATCGCTAAAGAAGGAATGACCTGCGTTGCACTCCATAGCCACATTTGCGGAGGTAAACCAGCCCGGGCAAGAACATCATTTATTAATCCATATGTGGGCTGATATAGCCAGTTCCATATCCAAGCAATCGCTACAAACGAGGTTATCACAGGCACGAAATATATCGCTTTGAAAAGATCTTTTGCCTTGAACCATCGCGTTGCACTATTAAAGAGAAGCGCCAAACTTAATGATAACAATACAATAGATGGGACAGATAAAATTACGAAATAGAACGTATTCATCATCGATCGCAAAAAAAGCGGGTCTTCCAAGACGCTCTTCCAATGAGCAAAGCCGACAAATCGTAAAGGCTCTGCTAACGACCATGTATGTAAAGACAAATAGAACGCGTAGGTCGTGGGATACGCAAACATGATTATGAAGTACGAAACGCTCGGTAGTATCATCAAATATGCGAAGCGTTTCTTCCGTCCATCAGTTGTTCTGCCAAATATAATATCGATCGTCTTGAGCGGTCGAGGCCATTTCACAGATCTTCCCGCTCTGTCTGAGATGTATTCCACCATTCTAACGCAACAGCGTGGAGCCTGTTAGAGAGAGAGAAAAAGAAGAAGAGTAGATAGATCAAGCAGTCAGTGGCTCACCCGTTGCTTTATCGTACCATATCTCTCCTATCTTATAAACCCCTGACTCGTCTAATATCTTATCGATTACCTTCGCTACTTCATCGAGGGAATCCATGGGTGGCTTTGTCCCCGTGCATGCCTCTGCTATGAATCCTCCAAGTGTCATGGATATCTCATCACTCTTCGGATGATCATAGTAGGGTCCAGGTGGTCTAGCTGTTACCGCTTTTATGGCCTCGTAATCTTTCCGGGACCTAACGTATTCGCTTTCATAGTTTACCTTGAGTGTGGGCAGATAGCCTTCAGTCTTAGCCTGTTCGAGGTCATTCTCTGGGGTTGTGAGTAGATCCAGCCATTTCCAAGCTAGGTCCCTATGTTCACTAAATTTGTAGACCATCCATCCAGGACTGAATAGAAGGCTTACCCCTGCCGTCGTCTTTTGAGTGGGGAGAGGATACACCTTGAAGTGTATGTCTGGATAGTTTAGTTCCAAATACCCAGTAAACCATGGTTCTCTAAAGATCATTGAGTTTTGACCACGTGCAAAGGCATCCTCAGGCTGTCCCACATAGCCCGAAACCTTGTCCTTCAATAACATGTCGGTCATGAACGTAAAGGATTCGCGTGCTTCCGGCCCGTTTACGAACCCCGAGGCTTTCGTGCCGTCAGCTGAGTATATGCGTCCTCCCCATGAATGCAAGAAGGGCAACCATTTATCCGCTATTCCTATGGGTCCTCCTGCATATCTAACTCCAAACCCGAAATGTTTCGGTGTAGTCAACTGCTTAGCATATTCTAAGAGTTGATCGAAGGTTTTAGGCGGCTCATCCGGATCTAATCCACGTTCTTTGAAGTGATCCTCATTGATAAATAGGAACATACATCCAAGGTCAGTTTCCAAGTGGGCTGAATAATACTTTCCTTGCCATTTCCTTGTGTATTTCACTGCTTCAACGCCTTCCTTATCAAGTCTGTCTGCCAAGTAATCAGGCATAGGATCGCCTACATGCATACCACCTACCCAATATGGCACCTTTCCATAGAAAAGGTCCGGTGCACCAACTCTTCCAGCGAAAGCGGCAGTGTACTTTTCTAGAAATCCCTCATATGGTATTGCAACCACTTCCGCGTCCGATCCGGGGTAGAGTCTCTTGAACCGCTCACGGAATTCCGTGTTATACCACTTGTGTAGTTTCAAATAGGTGACTGAGCATTCATAGTTCCAGGCTACAAGTTTGGCGGCAGCAATCGTTGGTGTGGGCGTGGTCGTAGGCGTTGGAGTTGTAGGTGTAGGAGTTGGCGTAGGTGTGGGCGTCGGCTTTGTCGCTTCATAGATCCCATATGCAGCAGCGGCCACAACAGCTACAACAACGATTCCGCCACCATACTTCAAGTATTTACGCCTAGTGATCTTCGCTTTCTCTTCGGTCAAATGATATCACCATATTCTCCGAAATATTTTTGCGCCGCGAAAGGTATTTAAGGATTCCGCACTCCGCGGGGTTGTCGGCTAATTCGGTTTCCGACATTGTTCTGGGGGTGTTTTGGGTCTGGATTCAGTTTACGTTATGTGTTTGCATGGGTAGTTTCGGCATTTCCGGCATAGGTAGCCTTTAGGTGTTTTTGCTTGGAGTCGCCGTGTAAGGAGTTCGAGTTGGCGTTTTGGGTCGTCTATCAATGCGAGGCGCTCTGCGTGAGACGGGGTAAGCCTGATTTCACACGTGTGAACTTCAAAAGCTTTTGAATGCTTGGATGAAGTTTACCTAGGATCCTTAACCTGTCGCACATGTAGGCGTCGCTCTTACCGATCTTTACTGCGATCTCATGCACAGTCCAAACATGAGAGGGAAGCTGTAAGCGTGGAGATGAAGCGGCTCCTCTACACCCTCGTCAACTCCGTCAAGAAGCACGTGGAGGATGATAATGAAGAGGCGCTCAAGAGAAGGATAGAGAGCACCGTGAAAGGCCTCATCACACTTGCAGAAGACTTGAAGATGAAAGGCTACCCCAAGACAGCCACCTTCATAAGATCAAACGCTAGGTTCATGGTGACATTCGCGAAACTCGCCCTGAAGAATATCTGAATACCCTACACATCCAACGTAACCGAACGACTCATGGGCGAGATCTCCAAACGCTGCAAACACAAATGGATGCACTGGAGCACAGAAGGACTAGAAAACATACTCCAAATCATCCTGGTAAGATACACAAACCTAAAATCCGTTTGTTGGATACAACTTCACATAGGTAATTATGGGAAACTACAATAGACAAGCTACTGGGAAAATCTTAAAAATACTGAGACAAAGTCGGTCGGGGATTGATTCGACATGAAGTGGGGTTGTAGCACTCTGGCGTTCAGGTGGCACTCTCTCGATGTTGCACTCAACGCGATAGCAGACTTGGGGTTTGAATACGTGGATATCGGTTCCATAAAGTGTGAGTGCGAGCACCTTGATCCGACATCTCTCTCTGAGACAGATGTGAGTAGCTTGGGCGACAAATTGGCTTCATTGGGGTTAAGATTAGCTGCACTCAACATATGTTTCGGGGCCTACAATGATCTATGTGCCGAAGTCCGCAATAGGCAGGTGGCGTGGATAAAGGCTTCTATGGATATCGCGAGGGCGTTGGATGCATCCATTGTAACTACCTCTGTAGGCGAAGAACTTGATGGGCAATCTCGAAGAGAAGCTCTAAGACTAGCCATACCCCGAATAAGAGAATGCGCAAACTACGGAAGAGAAAGAGGTGTCTCTCTGACTTTGGAGATGCCTCACAAGTATTCTTTGGCGAGGAATCTGCAGGAAACAATAGGAATGATTGACCTTCTCTCTGACGTAGAGGGTTTTGGAATTACGTTGGATACCAGCCAGGTAATTCATGGCGGCGATTCTCTGACAGAAACGGTTAAACACTTAGGAGAGAGAATACAGCATGTCCATTTAAGAGACGCTATAGGAACATATACAAGAGTAGCGCCGGGGAGAGGAGAAGTTAACTTCAAGGCGTTCTTTAGAAGCGCCGAAGAAGTAGGTTACCAAGGCGTGTATACTATCGAGTTCGAAGTCGACGAATACTCCTCCACTAATGTTGAGGTAACAAAGAAAGGAATAAGCGAGGCAAGAGACCATTTACAGACTGTCGCCTAGCTACGAGATGGCATCGGTCGATCGAGTGAGCATATACAAACTAGGATATTTTTATTCCAAGTTCTTTCGCGGCTTCTTCAACGACCCTTTTACCTTCAATGTACTGCTCTTCTAAGTTCGTTACTCCTGCCACCTCTAATGTAAGGAAGCCTTCATAACCGATTTTTTTAACTGCCTCCAGAAGGCTTTGCCACTCTATCTTCCCTCGTCCTGGGGCATAGTGATACTCTGCAGAACCATCGTTATCGCTCAAGTGAACGGCATACATGCGTTTTCCCAGTTTCTCTATACTTATAGGCAAGACCTCTTTCTGAGCGAAGAGGTGCGCTACATCCGCATCCACACCCAGATTCTTGGATCCTACCCTATCGATCATCCTCAACGCTGCATCGGTATTGCCGACGATCTCGTGGACACGAGGTTCGATGGCAAAGAGCAAACCCGAATCCTCTGCGATATCGCAGCATCTACTGATGGACTCGACTAGGGTTTCCCAGATCGTTTCCCAAGAGAGATTCCCCGGAATCATGTACTCCAATGCCGGTCCACCCATATAGCTTTCTGTCCATTTTCTTACCTGAATTTGTCGAGGCGGTGGCGTGCAAATTGTGACCAGCCTTATCCCTAGGTCAGCACTCACCTCCACCACTTTCTCAAAGTTGCTTAGTCCTTCCTTCCGCTTGGCCTCATCAAGGTCGGTAATGTCCCTTTGTACACAGTATGCGACAAACTGGGGAATTTCCAATCCCAGAGAGTTATAGACTTCCGTCAACTTAGAGATATTTCTTGGTTTATACAATTCTCTCAATTGTTCAAGCGATAGGGCCTCGAGCTCGAAACCTTTGAAGCCGTTTCTCGAGACCCAATGCAGCGCTTCGATGATTTGGTCCATGGAAGGAGTAACTAAGTACTCTCCTGCTTGGAAAGAACCGTAGAGACCGGATGTATAGGCACAGGCAACTCCTACCTTCAACTAGGATCACGGCAGACCGATAGCAATTTCTTATACAAGGATTTTGTACTCTGCAATATTCATATAAGGATTTTGTACTCTGCAATAGCTCTTGAACTAGAAGTATGGAGCCCCGGACGGGATTTGAACCCGCGACCTACAGTTTACGAAACTGTCGCTCTAACCAGCTGAGCTACCGGGGCAGTCTTTAAGCATGAAAAATATCTTGCTTACTTAAGCTTATTTGCCTCCA
>Ga0315310_10001708_pt1 | contig 13895 bp, 12 predicted proteins | sample TDP5_MG_FD_203630 | JGI IMG/M metagenome (GOLD analysis project Ga0315310, IMG submission 203630) | Freshwater sediment microbial communities from Lake Towuti, South Sulawesi, Indonesia - TDP5 | ecosystem: Environmental > Aquatic > Freshwater > Lake > Sediment | place: Indonesia: South Sulawesi... | reverse complement strand
TCAAATCATCAGCGAATTCCGGAAAAAAAAGTCCCAAATGGGCATTCCCTTGAATATCCCTATTAAAAAAGCAATTATTAAGTATGAGGATCCCTTAGAAGGTCTAGATTCTCTCAAAAATGACGCGATAGGCACCCTTAAAATTACTGAACTTATATTAACCAATGAAACGCCTACTGAAGAATTATCCTATCACTTTGAAATAGCTGATAAAAAGCTTGAAATATATTGGGAAGTATAATTGAATAAACCTTGGGCCAGTAGATCAGTTGGTAGATCGCAAGATCCGCAATCTTGAGGTCGCGGGTTCAAGTCCCGCCTGGTCCATTATCTCCCTTTCGAAGGACTCTTCTCTCCAGCCTTTATCTCCTAAAGGGAAAAGTTAAAATTTTTGAGTAGGAAAAATCTTAGTAATCTTTAAAATAGGCACATGTGTTAGTAACCATACTAAATGGAATTAAGACCGAATAAATAACGGTCCTGTAGCTTAGAGCAATGAAAAATTGCGAGGAACTTGGTTAAAGCGCTCGGCTGATAACCGAGAGAAGGGATCTAACTCCGGATCCCACCCGATAGCATGGGTCCGAATCCCATCAGGACCACCACTCTCTTTTTTCCAATTCTATTTTTAAAATAGGGGCGATTCGCCTGGTGGAAAGTATAAAATTTTTCCCTCACCTTTTAATTTTTCCCAAAACTGTTCTGCTTTTAGATAAGCCTCCTTTTCAAACAGATCCGCCACTCCTGAAATTGACGATTGGATTTTGACTCTATTGATATGTTCTCTTCTTTTCATTAGTAGCGCGCGCTCAAAAAAGTATTTTTGGACTTCATCATTTTCATCAATGCCCACAATCCCCAATCGCTTATGGAAATTCATGCACTCCTGCACTAAATTTTTATCCATCGCTCCTATTCCAAGCTGTTCCTTCAGCCAGACATAAAGTTCTCTAGAAATAGAAACCATATCGAGGATATGATCTTCCTGCGCTCCCCATATTTGATTCCCATACCCTTCCAACTGTTTCCCAATTTGATCTAGTTCCATATTATGGTATATAATAAAGGTGGCGGCGATGAACAAAGCAGGAAAGGTTTCAACTAAGTCCCAAAAAGTCAATTTCACGATTCTGGAGGGTTCCACCTTTTGTGCCTCCTCCTCTTCCTCCAAGACAATGGAAAATTCATGGGGCATGACGATTATTGCCTTCTCAAAATACTTGAGTTTGATAAAGGGCTCTGCTACATAAATCAAGTTTCCATCATTTTCATCGATTGTCGGAATGAAATAAATCACAACAGCATTCAATTTTGAGCCCTTCATTTTAGAAGATCAGATTCTAATTTTAACGCTTGGCTCCAAAGTTTTTGATAATATTTGGATTGAGTATTCGATATATCATTATCTATCAACTGCTTTAATTCACTTTTGTCATGACAGCCATTTATATCATTCATCTTCTCCTGCCACAAAGCCATATTATGGCGAACTCGCGCCAACCGATTATCATTAAATTCCTTAATTAGATCCCCCTTAAAATTTCTACAGAATTCGCATGAACACTCCCATTCTGTTAACTTCCTGCATTGCAGACCTTTTCCTTCGGGGGTATAGACCGTCCCACGCCCTAACGCAGAGGTCACTGGTGTGCTCCCATCCACCGAAGTTGCACCCAAATAGGCGATAATAGGAAGGAGATATAGACTTGAAAGCCCAGACACATGGAATGGTGAATCCTCCAAAACCTTTCTCGCTGCAATCGTAATTTCAAAAATAGTCTGAGTCCCTTTCCTCCGAAGTTTTGGATTTCCTAAAAATTCTGCAACACCCCGACAGAAGCACTCGTGACCTTCATCCTTTGCCTTCCGAAACCAATATTGGGCTTCTTCAATTGTGGATACTTCCAAAGAGCAATAAATTGGCGCTTGAACTTTTCTATGCTGCAAAGCCCATGTTGCATTCTCTAGACATTGCTGGATGGCGTTTCGCCTTTCGGTCTCCGGAATATTCCAATACTCGTAATTTGTGAGACTTGCTGGCGTATTCAAGGACATGAACCCCACTGTTTTGCCAGGTACATAAAATTTTTCCTGATTCTCCAGCACTATTTCAAGCGTGCGCTTTTTGGGATCAATATTCCACCAATTTCCTGAGTGAATGAACTGAAGCCCTTCATAAACTTTGACTAATTCAACAGTTTTAGGCGTACATTTTTCATATCCGATTACTATTGGAACGGTAGAGTTCAGCTGGGGAACAAATGTCATGAAAAATGTAAAATCCATTGCCCAAATCTCTTTGAAATTTAACATGACCTCAGAAGGATGATAACCTTTCTTGAAAGAAAATTTTAAAAATTTTCTTTCTATGTTCTTAATGGATTTAAAAATAAATTACCACTATTCACGAAACCTTAATAGCTCAAAAAATTATAGAGCTGTAACAACCCTACAATGAAAGCATAGCGAGGTAGGGTAGTCAGGAGAAAAACGGGCTCAAATTTTAGAGATTCCCGAAGTCCTGAAATCCCACAGGGCTCATAACCCTGAGATCGATGGTTCAAATCCATCCCTCGCTACCATTTTATTCCAATTCTTTTCAAACCTAATTTTTTCAATGGATGATTTACCAAAATGCGCTACAATATCTCTAATCCGCGCTGGGAAGCCGCACCTGTCAAATTATATGTATATCATGCCAAACAGTGTGACCCTAAGAAATGTACGGCAACGAAATTGGAACGGCATGGCTTTCTAAAATCCGTCCGACTAAAACAGCTCCCACGAGGTGCAGTGTATTTAAATCCATTTGCAATGAGGTCTATTTCTGTTGAGGATCGCGATCGGATAATCAGAAATGGCTTGGTTGGAATCGATTGTTCTTGGCATAAAATCGATGAAATGCATGATTTATTTGAAGCCGGGGAGGTTGGGCGGTCTCTCCCCTACTTGATAGCGGCCAATCCGATAAATTTTGGAGTCCCTACTCAATTAAGTACCGTGGAAGCATTTGCTGCAGCCCTTTATATCGTTGGATTTCCAGACCATGCCCAATTTATCCTCTCCCTTTTCAAGTGGGGCACCAACTTTCTCCAATTAAATGCAGAACCACTCCAAGACTATGCGCAGGCGAAAACAAGCAAAGAAATCGTCGAAATTCAGAAGGAATATATCAATCCCTAGTTTAAAAGAAAAGGTGATCTGGTGTGAGTAGAGTAGGCCCTTTTCTGTTAGGAAGTTCAATCGCTTGAAATTCCATGATGGTATCTGTCTTTGCGCCCTACCCATTCCATTCGGCTAGGCTCCTCATCAGGAATCTATTTGGGCTTACACTCACGACCCTGAGCTGTTTCAACGGTTCCGTACATCTCTTCAACGGGTTAACTCAACCTTTGTCACCGAAGGTCTTCTCCGCCTCATCATCATCTGATGTACGGGCGTGCCATTTCTGTTCTCAGAGGAAGACTCTCGCCTTGTAGCTATGCTACGTCGTTGCCTAGACGAGTGAAGGGACCTTCCTCAGGCGAAACTCGCCCGGCGACCATCCTTACTCGTCACCAGACCACATGCTTATTGAGACTTGCCCTCTTAAGAAACTTATGAATTAATCTTTAAAATTACCAATTCAACCAAAATCACGAATTATAGAGTTCCCTTAAAACCAAAAAAAGCAAACCCAAAAAGATCACTTGAATAGGAACGAAAATTAAGGATGAAAGACCCATGAATAGATCCTGGAGAACAAAAATAATGCCGACCCCTAATAAGAAAATCAACCCGAAATTAAACACCGTTCTGCGCATTTTCTCAGCTCTGGTAAAATTCCTTTAAATACTGATTTTTCTCTATTCTATATAAAAAGTTATTATGAAAAAATTGGTGATGGAATGAATAAAACCGATATTGAACAACTCTGGGAATTGGAAGTTGCGAAGGTTAAACGAATCCTTGAGACTCCGATCTCACATGAAGAACTTTACATCACGGCTCTTGACTATAGCGATGAAATTGTCATTTTGCGGAGCAAAATCGAATCTATTTCTGAGAGTGGGATCATTGTGATCGTCAATCCTGATCGTGCCGAGCAAGATGGCGAACTTTTTCAACTGATTTCTCTTAACGCCCTGAAAACGGTTATCTTCACGCATAAATCCATCTCAGAAGAAGAGATCCTGGATGAATTAGACATCGAAGAAGAGGAAGGCGCGGAAGAGGAAGAAGAAGACAATGATTTAGATGATGAGAAAATAGTGGAATGGGATGTAGAGAATTATTTTGAAAGAGCCAAAGAACCCTCCAAAAGAGAGGAAGATGAGGAATCCTTTTAAAATCAGTGATACTAACTAATGAGCACTTCAATTGCCCCCCAAACCATTGAATTTTTCCAGCAGACCCTCATTAAGTGGTTTCAAAAGCACGGGCGCGATTTGCCATGGCGAAGAACCCGGGACCCTTATCACATCCTTGTCTCTGAGTTCATGCTGCAGCAAACGCAAGTAATCCGGGTCGCTCAAGATTATTTCTACCAGTTTTTAGAACGCTTCCCTTCAATTCAGGCCCTCGCGGATGCAGATGAAACTACTGTCCTCGAAGCTTGGGCAGGTTTAGGATATTATAATCGGGCAAAAAATTTACATAAAATCGCAAAAATAATAATGTCTGAGTTTCAAGGAGAATTCCCAACGGATTATGATCAAATACTGAATCTTCCAGGGATTGGAAAATATACCGCAGGCGCTATCCTCTCCTTTGCCTTCAATCGCGATTTCCCTATTGTCGATACCAATGTACAACGTATTTTAAACCGCGTTTTCCTGCAGGATCTCAAGGAAACATCTCCCACCAAACGGGAAAATATTATTTGGGAGCTCGCCGAGAAAGTTCTCCTTAAAGGAGATGCTTGGACTTTCAATCAAGCCATTCTCGATTTGGGGGCCTTACTCTGCATTGCGCAAAAACCCCGCTGCGCTAAGTGCCCTATGCGCCCCATCTGCCAATATTATCAAATAAGAATTTCTAAACCCGATAATATTCTATACTGGACAACCCCTCAGCCACTTGATTGAATACTACCAGAATCCGAGTGGTATTCAAAATTTCGAATGATATATGGGGATTAATAATATATTATAATTCAGTGAATATCAGATTAAGAAGGAATTTACAATAGATTGAGAGTTTTTTTGTAAATATAGATTCTTCAAATTTTTTAAGGAGCTGACTCAAAATCATGAATGGTGGAAGTGGTGCTAATGATATTTTACAGTGGGCGGGTTTTCTCTTTCTGATTTTAAGTGGAACTCTACTTATTATACTGTGTTCGAAGATTTTTGTGCGCGATTATCTCAGAAATAAGTCCAGAACCCTGCTATTTTTTTTTATGGGAGCCTATTTCATGGGTATTGCAATATTATTCCTTGCCGCTGAACGTATTTTTATATTCTCCTTGCAGGATCTAACTATGGGGTTAATCACTGCCTATATAGCAGCAATTCTCAGCTTCATTACAATATTATTTCTTGCCTTTTTCGCGTTTTATGCCACCTATCCCAACTATTTTAGGAAATCCAGCATAATTGCATTTATCCTTGTTTCAATTTTGATTGGAAGTGCATTTTTATCCATTCCAGACTTTCAAATAAATAGTAGTAGTGGGGAATTAGATTTTCCCTTCTATTTTGATATTATCTTATATCTGATTGGCGGACCGTTAATTGGAATCACTATTGGTGTTCTAGGCTTTTATTCTTATAAAATGAAATCTAAATCGCCCCCCCATTCCAAAAGAGCCGCTTGGTTAGCATTTTCAGGAATACTTATTTTTGCAGCTTATATTCCAGAAATTTTCGGATTTTACGAAATCATCAATTATTCGCGATCTTTTTATGTACCCGCAGTAATAATTGCCTACATCTGTTTTTCGCGATTTATTGAACTTAAATGGCCCGAGAAAATTCATCATCTCTATCTTATCCACCAAGACAAAGGCATCTCCCTATTTAACTACTCCTTTATTAAGGAAGATTTGATGGATAGTCAGTTAGTGGGTGGCGGTATTACCGGAGTTGCCATGCTCCTCCAAGAACTTACCCGAAGCCACAGAAAAATGAGGATAATAGATATGGAAGATCTTAAAATCCTCATGGAATACGGCAAGTATGTTATTGCGGCACTCATGACCGAAGAAAATTACAGGATTCTTCGTAAAAAACTCAGTCAATTTGTTCGAGTTTTCGAAAATCAATATGAAAATACCCTAAAACACTTTACTGGAGATGTTTCGGGCTTTGAGAAGACCAAAAACATAGTAGACGAAGTCTTTCACTATGAAGAAATATTTTAAGGGTTTAAAGTGCAGGAGGTCGAGAAGACTTTCTACCAGCCAGAGGCAGAATAGGGTTAGGGGGCTGTATTTTTTACTAAGGAAAGCTATAAGAAGAAATTCCAATGAGTAAGTTATGGAAAAACTTCCTTACCTTAATAAATCATAGCTTTATGAAATAAATTAATAATACTAATCAATTTATTCATTTTGATTTCCAATTAAATTCGATTGACTCGGTCTTTTCTTTAAAAGTTCTAAAAAGAGAGCATCACGTTTAAACGCATTCTCTTCTTCAATTGTTTGGTGATACGAAAGTGTATAAATGGTTTTGGTTTTCAGCCTTGTAGATCTTATCCGGCCCACGGACTGTTGAAATTTTTCAAGAGAAACGGTAACGCCAAAATATACAGCTACGTCTGCTTCAGGTAAATCGGTTCCTTTCTCAATTAAACGTTCTGATGCAAAAAGAATTTTGCTATCGCCCTTTTTAAATCTCATAAGCTGGTTGTGTTGAAGTTCACCATCCATTTTTCCGTGAACGAATGAGGTTTTATAACCTTGTCCTTGCATCATTTGGTGTAAATATTGTGTCACTGATACAAAGCGGCATAAAACTAATACCTTTTTTTCCTCTTGTATAAAACGTTTTAACCAAAATAAAAGGCGCTCCTCCTTTTTTGAGATATAAATTTTATTTTCGCTCAAATCCTCTTTTCGTTCAATTATCTTATCTTGTATATATTTGAATGATGGATGATTTATTAAATAGGAATTTTTTATACGGGCAATAAATTTGGTAAATGAAATTAAAGTATTTTCAAGAAGCTGTTGCCGAGCTACCGTCATAACAAGATATGCTGAAGCATGCATTAGGATAGTAGTTAAAGCTTGGTCGCCTTTTGCTTCTTTCAATTTAGTTTGGAGTTCTTTTTTTCCGAGAATGTCGCTAATAAAGAGCATTATTCGATCATTCGGAACTTGTTCCCTCCCAGTTATAATTTGATATGCTTGATTAATGCTTTTAATAGTTCCGCCTTTTAATTCTTTTATTCTTTCATCGATATCTGAAACCCAGTCATCGAAAACCACAATTTTTTTAAATATATAATTTGGTGTATAATCTTCAAAGTCTTCGCCTGTCGGAAAAACCTGTGCAACCTTATCTGGCCCTCCAAAAGTCCCTATAACAAGATCTAATCTCTCTTGATGCGTTAGTGAGGCAGTCATTCCTAGCACTATTTTCTCATTTCCATCAAGAAGCCCAAGTATATTCAAGATTGGCTCGAATTTTTTATTTAATCGATATTGCTTAGCAGAATACTCCAGCAATAAACGTCGTATAACCTGTTCTTTATCAATATTATATTTCTGTACTATAGTATCTACTAATTCATCAAAATTAATATTCCATATTCTTTCGATATATTCGATGGTTTCTTCTTGCGAGCGCCTTTTGCCAAAAGTGGATGCCACGATATCACAGATTTCATCGATAACCACTACTTTTATTTGATCCAGCGTAGCCCGCTCGATTTTAATTTGAGCAGGCGTTCTGGCGATGATAGAGTTCAAGAGTAGAATTGGGGTTGCAAATAGGAATTTCGCCAGCTTAGCTTGTTCTCGAGTGATTCTAGGCGCTATATCGCCCTCAGGCAGCAGAAAAAGATCCCCATATTGACCTAATCCCAGTGATTGCCCCATATCATAAAGTTGATGCTTTAATTTGCGATCACTTACTAGAAAAAGAACTTTATCCTCCTTTTTTATAGTCCCATTTTCGATGAGCGCTTCAATCGTCAGCGTAATAATGAAGGTCTTTCCCATTCCCGTAGGCAAGAGCACCAAAATAACTCTCTTCCCCTCATCGATGAGTTGGACTGCCTGGTCCCGGGCATTTAACTGGTAATTACGCGGAATTAACTCCTTTTCGCTCGTAGCGGGCTCAAGATCTTTATCGGCCATTATTCACACTAGTAGGCAAGATTTGCTTTAGTTCTTATTTTATTAAATTCACTTATTTTTATTTCCTCACTCGAATAAAAATTATATGTACAAACGGAGAATTATAAAGAAAAATCATATGAAATATCTCTGTTCTATTGGAAAATTGAAATCCAATCTTTCACAGCCAATAGATTTTGTGGTGATTTAATATGAAGAAGAGGGAATTAAAACCAAATATCTATCCAAAACAATATGAGAAACATGTGAAGCTTAACGATGGGATCAAAATATTTTTACGTCCCATAAAGCCCACTGATGAAGATTTATGGACGGATTGGTATTATTCACTGAGTAACATAAGCAAAAAATTTAGATTTTTGGATACTCATCGCCAGCTCACTCCCCAATTAATCAAAGAATCCGTCCATATTGATTATGTGAATCATTTTGCCCTTGTGGCAATTGCGAAAGAGAATGGAGAAGAATTAATGGTAGGCGTGACACGCTACCGCTTAGATCCACCACCCGATTCAGCCGTAATCGTAGGGGCGGTACTAGATGATTGGCAGGGAAAGGGTCTTGGCACAAAAATGCTATTATACCTTCTACAAATTATGATAAAACGAAAAATCAAACAAGTACATGGTGATATTTCTCTCGAAAATCGACTAATGCTGCGGCTTCTAGATCAGAGTGGATTTCAAATAACTGAAAAAGATGCTAATGGAATTCGGCATTTTGAATTTCAATTAACGGCTTAATATCCTCTAAGTTAATTCCTTTTATTTTTACTATTTTGAACTGTGGAAAAATCATAAAAGATTTAATTTCAAATTTCCATATAAATATTGGAAATAAAGGACTGATTCATTGAGAAAGGGATCCGATGCAGGCTGTCGTGTGTATACCAGGAGAACGCATCTTATTCAGTTTAGAAGAACATATTACCGATGAAAAGACGCGTGCCTATCAGTGCGCACTTGAAGAGCTTTTTCCTATGCCCTCCCTTTTTCTTCAACCATATATTATTGATTATAGACGTAAACTACTACGCCAATTTCATATCGTGATAAATACTGCCAAAAAGATTTTGGCGAACCCAAAAAAGAAACGATTATTATTACGGTGGAGTTTTCCTGAATACTATCAGCGGGATCCCCTCTATTCCACATTACTCTTGTATTTGCCGCCTGTCTTCACTGCCCCTTATATCCGCCAAGTATTGGACCAGTTAAAACGCCTCATTAGGCGTTATTTTTTCCGAAGAATTAACTTTATGCTCCTCCTTCTCGAACGATTGTCTTCCATTCCGCCTGAATCAGTGCATTCCGAGGATGAGCTCCTGCGCCGGCTCTTTGCCGATAAAAATCTGCTTTTTGAGTATATGTATTCTCATCTCGAACTCGAAGCCAAGAAATTAAATATTATTAAGAAGGGTGGCGACTGGAGCCACCTCTCTACGCTCGATTATATCCGCGGTTTCAGCATTACCACCGTTCCCTTTTACCAATTTGTGGCGCAAGTTTGGAAATGCCTCAATGAGGCACTCCTTCCGGCGCTGAAATCCAAAATAGCTGACATGTACCATATTAAAACGTTAGGGAATGGCGAATTAGAAATTGTGAAAGGCGGTAAATATCGCTATAAACTTATCAAAGAATTTCCGCGCCCTCCACAAGTTATGATGGAAATCTTTCATGATCCTGAAATATTGATGAAATATTATTCCTCGCCGAATATTAAGATCGAAAAACTCGGCCCCAATCGGTTGCATTACGATATCTCACAGAAGATTCCATTTATGAAAATTGAACTCAAATATGACCTCGTTTTCTCCTATAAAGGAAATATTGAAGAGTGGTGGATTGAAAATAGCAATTATATCAAAGAGATGCATGGGTTTGCGGTCTATGAGGAAACTTCCGAGGGGCATTGCCGTTATGCAGATATTCTGGTAACCTTCTCCCTTGATGATCAGCTGAAAGCATTTGAGAATATCATTATTCCAGAACTAGAACATATGGGACGCACCAATATTGAGCATCTCATGGAAAATATCTACCAATTCTTGATTTCCCAAGAAAATCCGACGAATCCTCCCCTGGATGAATGTAAAGAGGCAAATTAACACAACAAAGAATTATGAAAACTATTTGAGACTCACCAAATTCGTAAAATTTTTCTCCAATTCATTTTCCAATTTTGAATTAATTTCTTTTAGCTCTAATATTTCATCCACGATATTTTCAATATTACTATAAATTGAAAGTTCTTCAGGATTGTTCCAATTAATTAGCCTAATGGGGATTTCTTCTATATATGACTGAGTATATTGGGTTCTGTGGCCCCTTTTTGATCCCTTTGCTTGATACCACTTTTGAATTAAGGAAAAATTCAACCATGCTGCAAAATATTTCAGACTTTCTTTTGGGGTATGGAGCGAATCAGCATTTTTCACAATGGCTAAAGTGTCACCCGACCCATATACTTTTTCAGCAGTTAAAGAAAACCTGCTCTGCTTATGACGATCTAAATTGGGCACAAAGATTTTGAAATCGTAAAGATTCTCCTCAAAAACCTCTTTATTTCTTATTGTTGCCCAGTGAAACCATTGTTTATTCTTGATATTATATCTTTTTTTCAAATTTTCTTTAGATCTTATTAAATTATCATGAAAATTTGGAAATTTTTCAATTAATAGCTTTTCATCTAAAATATCATCTAAATAAATATAATTTTCTGAAGCGCTAATAAAAAAGCGTTTGCAATTGCGTCCCTTAATGCATCTTATTACATGATTCTTTTCATCTTCATTTAACGATTCAAATTCCTCTTTCTCAATCCGAAAAGCTTCATCAAACCCTGTGACCATCCCCACACAAACGGTCAGAATATGTTTTAATTTCAAATAATTATTTTGATATGACGGGATATAATACCAATTCTTTCGATTTTTAACAACAGGAGGAGATTTATTCTGGGATAAATTAAGAGAAAATAAATCTTTTTCATCTAATAACGCGTTAAGAGGAACTTTTTTGGGAACAAGAGAATTTTTATACAAATTGAGTTCGGGAACATTTTTTAATGTACAACTCTCAATTATATCACATAGATTTTTTTCCGAGGGTTTAATTAAATACCAAAAAAATGGGTCTTTAAATTGTTCCATAGAAAAAATTTTGTAATCTCTATCTTCAAACTCTTTTTCAGGAAAATTTTCTATAATCCCTTTTATTTTTGCTATAATTTCCGGAATATTGCCTTTAGCCGTTTTAAATTCTATTATTCTTATCGGAATTCCTGTTTTTCCTTTTATAAATTTAAAAATTATAGTATTTGGCGCACATCCCTTGAATAAATTCATTTCCCCAAAATGGATTATCGTTTCAAAATCCCCTTGACCTATTATATATTTTCTAAGACTTGCCGCATATGTGGAATTAAACCAGTAATAAGGTGTAATAAAAATTAATTCTCCCCAAGGATTCAGCTTCTCAATCGACCAAACAATAAAAAAGTAGAGTAAATCCCATTCTCCATTTATTAAATTAATCCAAAATGGATGATTCTTTAAGAGGTCTAAAATTGCGGGGGCTATATTATTAAAATAAACATATGGAGGATTTCCAATAATAACATCAAATTTTTCATTTCTTGAAGTCGTAAGGTAATCGATATTTTGAAAATTAGGAATCTTATCTGGAAATTTCTCTTCAACAATGTTATAGAAAGATTTATCTATTTCATACCCAAAAACATTTTCGTATCCTCGTCTATACAACAAATCCAAAAAGATTCCCGCGCCAAAACATGGTTCTAGAATTTTACCCATTTTAAATATTGGAGAAATCAATGAAATCATTAAATTAGCAACTTCTGGTGCTGTTGGATATTGTCCTAATGTATCCTTCTCTTTTTTTAACAAAAGAAATCCCAAAATTTGTTTATATGCAGTTATTTAATATTTTTACTCTTATTAATCTTAAAAAACCTAATACCGATTAATAAAATTCTTATAGGAAATTCGTAATCGTAGTTTTACGGATATATGAAAGTAAATAATGAGAAAACGGAAGGTAGCAATTGTAATAATTATAATAATAAGAAAATGAAAGGTGATAGTAATGGTAAAAACTGATGATGATGTAGTATTCGTTGATGGTGTTCGCACTCCAATGGGTAAAAGAAATGGAAGCTTAAGTCAAATCCATACGGCAGCTATGCCCTATCAGCTTGTTGCTGGCGAACAAGGACTTTATAGTCGACTCCCAGGGTTCGAAGATCATAAGGAAGAACTGGAAGATGTTATTATAGGCTGCAATAGCCAGATCGGCGGCGGAGCCTTGGATATTGGGCGTGTAGTTGCTCTTGCCCTAAAATTAACTCCTGTTCCCGGTCTTGCCATTAACCGACAATGTGCTTCGGGGCAAACAAGTATGTGGATTGCCACGAGCGCTTTAGCTGCCGGTTATGGGAATATGTTCCTCGCTGGAGGGGTTGAACAACAAAGCAAATATGCCATTGGCTCAGATTCTGCAGAATACGAGAAAAAAGAAATTCCTACCTATAAAGAGAGCAAAGATAATCCTGGACTATTTGAACAGACGAAGAAAATGATGGAATTATATAAGATGACTCCTGGTTTGCCGTTTGCGCCAGTTCTAAAGAATTATCCAGGTTTTGCTACACAAATTATTGCGGCGGATCGCATTGCTGAAAAATGGGAACTCACCCGGGAAGAATTGGATCGCTATAGCTACTTAAGTCAATTAAAGGCTACCAATGCAATGCAATCTGGAAAATTCAAGAATGAAATAGTTCCAGTATTCATTGATAAATGGAAGGATTCCAAAACTGGTGAAGTCAAGAAGGATTTCTATTATGACTACGATGAAATCATCCGTCCTGATACAACCTTAGAAAAAATACAAAGTTTGCCGTTAGTTCCAGGTTGTAAATATCTAACGCCCGGGAACTCCTGTCCTATCAACGATGGTGCCAGCGTTACCTTGTTGGCAAGGAGAAGTTACGCCGAGAGTATGGGGTGGAAAGCACGTGCAAAGATCTTGGGTTTCGGAATTGTTGGTTCAGATCCAGAGTTAATGCTGACTGGGCCTGCCTACGCTATGGCGAAGGCATTGAAGCGCGTGAATATGACAATGAGTGATATGGAGATTATTGAAATCAATGAAGCTTTTAGCTCGGTGGTCATTGCAGCTGGAAAGATCTTGACCAATGAATTCGGGATGCCAGTTGACTTTGGTCCTGATGGCGAACAAGCGGAAGGTGGACGATTAAATCGCATGGGTGGAGCAATTGCCCTTGGGCACCCGACGGCCTGCTCGGGGTCACGGCTCATCATTACCATGCTGAACGAGATGGAACGTGAAAAATACACATATGGCATTGCCTCCCTCTGCGTCGGGCTCGGTATGGGCATCGCATGCGTTATCGAACGCGAAGAATAATCTAGCCCTTTTTTATTCCTTTTTTTTTCATGATCTACAAAAGTGGTCTTTTTCCGACATAAAATATTGCGTAGAAATATTTAAATCCCGCCGTACGCCAACTATAAGGCAATGAATCCTCCAAAAACGAAAGAAAGCATCCAAATCTTCTACGT
>Ga0315310_10001705_pt1 | contig 13907 bp, 16 predicted proteins | sample TDP5_MG_FD_203630 | JGI IMG/M metagenome (GOLD analysis project Ga0315310, IMG submission 203630) | Freshwater sediment microbial communities from Lake Towuti, South Sulawesi, Indonesia - TDP5 | ecosystem: Environmental > Aquatic > Freshwater > Lake > Sediment | place: Indonesia: South Sulawesi... | reverse complement strand
CAAATCAATAATTCATACAACGGGGCAGACACTTTGCAAGAGGAAAAAAACGTCAGATGGATACTGGCAATCTCAATCATCATGCTCCTACCATCTGTCATAATGGGAACCATAATCTATCCCATCTATTACTACCCATATTCCCAAAAATCACTAGACATATGGACAACACTCGCCCTCTATGCAAACCGACTCAGCATCCTGCTCTTCATAGCAGCAATCACAACATCCACACTAACCACCGCAGGAATCCCAAGAAAGAACCTAATGGCAAAAGTCTCTATCTACTTATTCACCGCCGCCATGGTACTACTCTTCCTCACAATGATAAGGATACTCTTCACCTTCCCATAATCACATCAAAAGCCAATCATCACACCACAAAGCAACCCACAAGGGCAAAAGTAAGTGCAACAGGAAAAAAACGTCAAGTGGATACTAATAGTGTCAATGATACTCCTGTGGACATCATGGCCTCGAGTAATGACTCCAATCTTTGGTGGTTTTATCGGCTTTCTACCGGTTTATCACCTTCCGCCAAACTACACAGCCATCCAGCTAATTTGGTACTTCATAAACCGAGCACACATCCTAACCTTCCTGCTTACAATAACCTTCGCCGCACTCTACCATTCTAACATCGGAAGAAAACAACTATTCTACAAACTTTCAACCTACTTATTCATCACTTCAATGATATCCTTCTTCGTAACATCCGCCCAGATGCTCATCAGTCTCCCATACAGATAATCAGCCAAAAAACCCTAAATCCAGCAACGCACTGCGATAAACAATAATGCTGCTCACCCCATTCGACCCTTGGCGCGCGCAGCAGACCAGCTATCAACTGTTTGGGTTTGGGATAGAAATTCTACGCACTCCAACCGGTGATTTAACGATTGTAGCGACACCTACCGCCGCTCGCCCCGCATGCGTCAATGCTTTTATCTGCTGCTGCAAGATTGGTAGAATGATTTTCAATGGGTTCAAAAGTGAGCAACAACTCCACAGCGAGAGTGTCTAAAGAAGACATTATGGTTGCCCTGAAAGAGCTTGGTTTGAAAAAAGGAGATTCTGTAGGCGTTCACAGCTCGCTGAAAAGCCTTGGCTATGTTGAAGGTGGAGCTGACGCAGTTATCGATGCCCTCTTTGAGGTCGTGGGAGAACAAGGAACCGTGGTGATGCCCACGTACTCCACGAATCGAATCGAGGTTGAACGAACACCTGAACAAATAGCGATGGGAGTTCCATGGCTTTTCAAAATTTTACCATACGATCCAAAAGCGACACCGTGCTGGACTGGAGTAATAGCAGAAATCTTCCGGAAAAGAAAAGGTGTGCTGAGAAGTCTGCATAGAATGTTCTCTTTGGCGGCAAAGGGTCCAAGAGCTCAGGAAATCATTGAAGCCGCTAACACATCTGGCATTGAAGGGTGGAAGAGACTGCTTGAGCTGGAAGGCTACGTACTTTTGATAGGTGTCGGCTTAGACCGTTGTACTGCCATGCACATAGCCGAGCAGCGAGTTGAGCTTCCAAAATCCATAAAGGACAAGATCACGCCTCCAAAAACGTTCGTGGAAGAGTATCCCCAAGATGAGTGGGAATGGGATTTCGGACCATACCCAGACTTTAAACAGATGGAAGAGCCATGTCTTCAGCATAAGATAATGAAAACTGTTCAAGTTGGAAAAGCCACACTGAAGCTGGTTAAACTAAGAGACCTTGTGGACTTGTACGTTCAGTACTTGGAGAAGTGGCCAGACCTATTCTATCATTGACTTCAACTTTCCCAAAAGCAGAACAGAGCAGCCTGCGAGATGCATTTAAATAAACTGAAAACATCAAGACGCCCATAGTGTTTCCAGGAGGCGTCCTGCAACCCAAATGGCCACAAAAGAAATGTCATCTGAGGAAATTGAGCAGCTTCTCATCAACGCCCGAGTAGGCAGACTCGGTCTATCGCTCACCGATGGCCCGTACATTGTCCCAGTCGGCTACGCCTATTCAGACGCCGAAATCTTCTTTCACACGTGCAGCAAAGGCTTGAAAATGAAAGCACTCCAAAACAAGCCAAACATCTGCTTTGAAGTGGACGAATCGCTTTCCGACGCCTCCATGTACAAGAGCGTAATCATATTCGGCAAGGCAGAAATCATCGGCGACAAAGAACAGATGATTACCTACCTCCAAAAGCTCATAGACAAGTACAGGATTCTAGAAAGCTAGTTTTCCATAAGGATTTGACAAATTGAACATAGGGCATTTGACGCCCTGTATTTACACCCTCGCGATCGGCGCGCTCCTTCTAGCTTTCACTTGAAGCTAAGCGGTGACGTGCATCCCTAGTTTTCTTAACCGCGTGAATGCCTGAGCCTAGCCATAACAAGCCTAGGACAATCCATGCCACTGTAATAATTTCCATGGTAGGCACTCTCCCAAAACTGTCGTAAAACGCAAAGAGATCTAGGGCGTAATATTCGTCATTGTACTTGAAAATCGGACGTTGCTCTATGTTGGTTGAGCCGGGTTTAGTTAGGGCACAACGGTCGTGATAGATGTCGTCAACTTCCACGATGTTGATTAAATCTTGTAATGCCGCCTCTGTCCAAGGGTCTAAGGGATCGTTTAACTCATAGCATGTTTTATTTGGCGAATATGTGGCTTTGCGTAGGCTGATACCTATGCCGCAGCCCGTTTCTCTCAAAGGATCAACGTGAATATGCACAATTCTAGCTGTCACCATGCCATCGATGGTGTAGAATTCTTGACCATACTTGAAGACGGTTGCGTTAGAGTTTGTTATTTGGCATTGATTCCAATATTGCTCATAAACGAACACGGATTGGGTTAAGTCTTGTATAGCTTGTGCAGTCCAGTTGTCTAGGGGGTCCACCAATTCAAAGTAGGGTTCAGAAGGCTCTGTTTCGTGAAGCCCAAACATTTTCCTGGCCGTTTCTTCTTGCCTTCCTACTGGCGGGGCTGTAGATTTCATATAAACTATTGCTATCACTGTCACAATAGCCATACACAGGGTTATAACGACCAGCTTTTTAAACCTCAACTTTTCTTCCTTTCCAATTGGGGTGGGCGGCGAGAATCCTCCATGTAGTAAACTCTCCCTTAAGCTTATATTTATCCCCCTTCTGCACGCCTGAATATCTGAATCTCTAAATTGCGTGCGCATTTTCACATTCCTGAAAGCTGCTATTGCCTTAAATCGAGCCCTTTTTCTTACTTTTCGAAGTTTTCAGACTACTGAATTCTCAGTGAAAAAACTTCTGAAACGTCGAGAATCTTAACAAAGTAATCATGTCCTGAAGTCTTTTTTATGTTCTTTAATTAAAAAGGGCGGCGCAAAATACAACGACACTGAATGCAAAATTAGTTGTCAAGCCTTGTCAAATCCATTTGATAAAAATACCATCATTTTCGCATTTTTCATGTCTCTATTAACTTTCGAAGATTACCTGAACAAACCGGGAAGAAGTCGCGAAAAAGAACTGGCAGCAGTACGCATCTGCGTAATAACTCCATCAAAAATCACTGGAAAGAAATTCGTAGCCAGAAGCGATTTCCACACCTTCTAAGACCCGAGCGTGGCTTGATTAAGGCGCACTCCTTAGCTTCGCACCACGACCATTTCATCGCTGACCATTGTGCGCACGTTTAAAGGACAGTTCAAGATTTTATTCCTCTGTAGCGTGATACCTCTCTATGCCACATCTGATAGACCTTGTCTTTCTATTCCTAATTCTCGTAGCCGCTTCTATCGCGCGTTATCTGTGGATTAGAAGAGCTCGCAAGAAGACTTCTGAACTCTACGTCAAAGCTTTGCAGGAGCAAGAGACTTTTCTCAAGACCTTCATTCTCGCTCCTTTCAGCGATTTCAGCCTGTTCAACTTCTATATGGGGCGGTTCAACTTCAGTTACGTTTCTCCCTTCCCCGAATCCGTCGAAGGCGGATGGAGATACAGAATTGTTCTGACCCGCTCCGAATCCGAAGACATAGCCACAATCAACCATGAAATATCAGAATGCACCGTGGGCAGACTCATAGAAAACCTGCTCAACCTCGAGAAACCACTCTACCTCCAACGAAAAGAACACGACAAATTCTGGATTCACGGAAAGAAACAGAAATACCTCCTCGAGCACCTAGTCGCAACCCTCGGCGAAATCGACGACCTGACAAACGAAGAACTGAGGAAACGCATAGACAATGAAGACCTGAAAACATGGCTCAAAGCAAGTTGATGTCACTATAGCACAGATCGACGACAACACGCACAGCCAGAGACCTCATCCAACACAGAAGCAGTTGTTGTGGCTGAACTACAGAGAGTCAACAACAACTTCACACTGCCACGCGCGCACTCAGAACCCGGTCAAGAGGCTGTAGAAAACCCTCAAAACAAAGTAATCTACAAAAACCATCAAGGAAAGCCAGACCGAAATCCGAAACAACGCGCTGGGACCTGGAACGGCTGGACCCAGAAAATTAAGCCAGAACCCCACAGGAGACAGTGAAAAGAGGCTAAACGGAACTGAAAAGCAAAACGTCAGAGCGAACGCCTGAAGTTTTCTCATATCCCCATATTTTATTGAAATGCCATTATTTCTGTTTTTCGGGGCACAACTCCCAAAACTAATAAGATGAAAATCGCGGAACTTCTGTGTGAGTAACATGAAAAGCAAGATTAGGATCATAGCTTTTGCATTTGTTAGGCACTCTCGTTTTTGGCTTTTGGCTTTGTTGACGACTAGTCATATGCCCAGTGACTGAGATTTAGGTTTGGAACTTTTCCTCCGAACAGAGAGATAGAGGATGAATCCCACTGAAATTGTGCAGATTATAGCCGCTGCACCAGCCCATGAGTATCCTTGAACACTGATGCTAATTAAGCTCGAATACCCGAAACCCAACAGAACCAAAATCGACAGAAAGTATTCTAGCGGAGTAATTCGTTTCCCAGTTAGGAGAAAGAAAACATGTCTAGCAACGACATAGACTATGAAAAGAACAAGCACGAATCCGACTGAAAGTGGAAATAGAACGGCAGAACCAGGAATAGCAGGACCTAGGAAAAAGAGGACCATTGCACCAACTGGAAAAATCGCAAAAAAACCAAACAAAAGTGAAAGGCAGGCCGTTAACACGAGGGATCGAAAATTATCTATGTCTCACCACCTAATCCTATGCTTCCTCATTTTTGCATCTGTAACATTGTACAAGCCTCCTTATTTTTGTTTTTCTGTTCTCTTGACAGACTTTAATAGAAGGTTTTAAGTTAAGAAGAACAAACTCTACCGAGGAGGAGCATGAAGAGCAGAGATCGAATTTTCGCAGCGACGTTATTTGTGGGTATTCTAGTTTTAGGCATTTTGCCCTTGGTGGAAACTGTTATCCCTCCTCCCACTGTGAGATACAAGTATGCCTTTGCAGATGACCCGGTATTATTACTGTTTCTAAGCGCGAGTTAATAACACATGAAACAGCCACGTTAGCCCTAAGCTGTCTTGATAATGACGTTACCTCATCGCGCCTATGCCTACACTCGCCTCTGCAACGCCTCAACAGCCCTCAAAACCGCGGCTGAAGCATTGGACACAGCCTGATACGAATGCATCGGCTGCTGCACCGCTCCAGCCAAAAACACGCCCTCAACAGTCGATTCATTAACCCTGAGCTGTGAGTCCTTCTCTCTTATGAAACCGTCCTCAGTTAGCGCCAGTCCAAGCTTCTCGGCAACTTCCACGTTTGGCGGCAATCCCATCTCCAAAACCACCAGGTCAGCGGTTATCGACAACAGCTTAGAGGTTGCCTGATCATACACGTCCAGGGTCAAAGTGCCATCCGGCGCCTCCCGAACCTCAGAAGGCTGACCGTGAATAAACTCAACCTCCTCAGCCCTAACACGATTATAAAACTGCTCACCGGTCTTGGTAACAGCCCGCACATCAGTGTAACAGACATATGCTTCAACATCCTTACCATACTGCTCCCTAAGCAGATGCGCATGCTTGATCGAGTTCAAACAGCCCAGATTACAGCAGTAGGGCAGGTGCTTCTCATCCCTGGAACCCGCGCACAACACGTAGACTACGCTTTTAGGCTTCTCACCGTTGTCTCGACGCAATATATGACCACGAGTTGATCCATTACGCTTACACATCTCTTCGTATTCTAGACCAGTGATGACGTTTCGATACTGACCGTACCTGTACTGACCCAGCCTGTGTGCATCGTATTGGCGAAAACCAGTAGCAACGAATATCACGTCAGCTTGGACGTCTTCTTCTAACGGCTGCGTCTGTGAAGCGGCTTCTCTCACAACTCTTATCTTGAAACTGCCAACTGAACCTTCAACGCTTTGGACCTGCGCTTTAGTGAGAACCTCGATATTCGATGTGCGGAGCACGGTTTGAATCATCGGTTGAATGGTCTCTTCAGCGTCTCTAAGCGTTGGATACAACTTGCTCAGAAACCTTAGCGTTCCCCCTAACGTGTCTTCCTTCTCCACAAGGTAAACTTGAAAACCGTTCTGAGCTAGATCAACACTAGCTTGAAGCCCCGCGACTCCTCCACCAATGACTAGAGCTGAATGCCGCTTTCCCATCGTCTTCATCCAGCACTGGTTAAATGTTTTTGAAGCATAAGGTTGCAGGCAGCATCAGAAAAGCGTTGTGATAAGCTGCAGGTATCGCGCCCTAAAGGTCTGACATCATAATACCTATAAGGTCACGGTCGCTTTCTGATTAACTTCTATGACCGTCACAGACCAGATGACCTCAAAAAAGCCCGATGCCGGCTTAAGACTCAGAGTTCTAGGCAAGATTGGAGAGCACAAGCCCTACAACTGCTATCAATGCATCAAATGTACCAGCGGTTGCCCATCCATGAAGATGCTGGAACTGAAGCCCCACGAAATAGTCGCGTTGACCAAAGCTGGCTTCATCGAGGAACTGGTCAACTCCGGCATCATCTGGACCTGCGCCACATGCCTGAAGTGTAAGGAACGCTGTCCCCAAGCTGTGGCGCCAGTTGATCTCATTCTGGCTTTGAGAAATTTGGCCGTTGAGAAAGAGGCCAAGGTTCCAGAGAGCTACCTTCATGATTTGAGCATGATCCTCGAATGTGGACACGTTTCGCGGCCGCAGCCCACCATAACTCGAAAGCTTGAGAAGATCGATCGCGACAAACTAAACCTGCCCAAGTTTCGCGAACCCGATGAACGGTTCAAGGCAGCATTCATGAAGGTTTTGGAGAAGACTCAGTCGGGAGGCGCCTAAGCCTTGAAAATGCCTGTTTACTGGGGCTGCGTCATCCCAACAACGCAGTACGCATACGAGATGTCTGTGAGAGAGATAATGCCTCCTCTACGAGTCGAACTTGTCGATTTAGACAATGCCTCCTGCTGCGGAACCCCGATTCAAAGCGTCAACATGTACACCGCCCTTTACCTAGCAACCCGCAACATAGCCATCGCCGAAAAGATGGACTACACCGACCTCTTGGCTGTGTGCAACGGTTGCCACCTCTCACTGTCTGAAGCCACCCACTTTCTAACACACAACGAAAAGCTGAAAGAAGAAATCAATGAGCTGCTGAAAGAGGAAGAGCTGCTGTACTCTGGAAAGGTCAAAATCTGGCACACCATAGACTTCCTCCACGACAAGATCGGAGAAGATATCATCAGGAAGGCCGTGATACAACCCCTAACCGGTTTCAAGCTAGCGGTACACTACGGCTGCCACATACTACGACCAAGCAGTGTCGGAACGGTTGACGACTCAGAAAATCCTCAGAAATTGGACAGATTGATTGAGTGGCTGGGCGCCAAAAGTGTTCAGTATCCTGAAAAGCTGGATTGCTGTGGCGCCATGCTCATGCTCTCCCATCCAGACGCGGCGTTCACGTTCACTGGATTGAAGCTGAAAGCCATTCAAGACCTCGGCGTCGACGCACTTGTTGATTCTTGTCCATCATGCCAAAACATGTTCGATGTAAGACAGAAGAGCTCAGGCGCCACAACAGGTGCTAAACTCAACCTGCCCATCATATACTACACGCAATTGCTAGGGCTAGCCATGGGAATCCCACAGGAAAAACTGGGACTAAACCTAAACCGCAGCCCAATCGACGAATTTCTGCAGAAAGCATTAATACATTAAGCCTCCTCCCCAAGCCTCAGGCGTTCCTCACACGATAATTCCTTAATAGGAAGAGCCATTCCTATCATATACCGCTACCAAAAGGTCCGCAACAATGTTGGTTCAAGAAGTCATCCTTGAAAACATCATGTCATACGAATACGCCCGCATACCGTTCAAGCCAGGCGTTAACATAGTGTGCGGACCAAACGGCGCCGGAAAGTCCTCAATTCTGCTAGGCATATCGCTGGCGCTTGGCCAATCCTACACTGAACGCTCAAAGAAACTAAGTGACCTTATACGATGGGGAAAGGACCAAGCTAGGGTCACACTGATACTAGACAATTCGCGCAAAGCCGAACGCCGACCTATCCCCAAAATCGACAAGGACCAAATATTCCTGACGCGAGTCCTCCGTAGAGACGGGAAATACTGGTTTGAACTAGAAAACAAAGCCGCAACCAAACAGAACGTTGACAGACTACTTTCCAAAGTAGGCGTTGACCCAAACAACATGCTCATACTCATGCATCAAAATATGACTGAGCAATTCATAGTTTTGTCGCCGCAAGAGAAACTCCGCATGGTAGAAGCCGCAGTTGGCTTTGAATCCTACAGAAGGAATGTGTCGGAGGCGCAGCGCAAGCTAAGCCGAGTTCTGAGTGAAGAAGAATCGGTAGGCAAGCTGCTGGAATCGGCTGAGCAAACGCTTGCGTACTGGCGGGAACAATATGATCGATATCAGCAAAAGAAGCAGTTGATACTGAAACGGCGATTCCTCGAACGAGAACTCGCGTGGGCTCAGGTTGCCAAGAGAGAAAAGGCGGTATATGACCTCAAAAATGAGATTCAAAAAGAGCAAGCGGAGATACAGGAAATAGAGGAAGAGATCAAAACCATAGAAAACCAGCAGACGCAGCTGCAGTCGGCGCTGAATCAGACCAAAGAACAATGGAACAAACTCTTTGAAGAACGACTCCTCTTGGAGAGGGACAGTGCAAGACACGAATCGAATCTCGCACTGTCTGACAAGACGTTGAAAGACACCCTCTCATGGTCTGAATCCCACAAGGCTGCAACCAAAGACTACATCAACAAATTAGAACAGCTAAGCAGAGCTAATCCACAAGGAAACCCAGCTAACCTGCAAGCTCAGCTCGATGAGATAGCGCGAACCTACGAACAGATCGAGGAGTCGTGGATTCAGCAGATCGGCAACATGAGTGAAAGCCTCAGAAAGCAGATAGAAGCCTCAACTGAGCAGCTTAAAGCGCTAAAAGAAAGAATCGTCGACGCAGACGCGCAGATGACGAAGATTAATCACGAAGCGGAAACAACCAGAGAAGCGCTCATAGACAGCAAGATTCGACTGGCACTACTTCAAAACCAAAAAGACAACCTGCAGAAAGACATCGAGAAGCGAAACAGAGAATTGCACTCGATCACACTTGAACTCAACGCTGAAACAAAGAAAGCTGAAGAAATCGGACCCAAAATCGCAGCACTAAAAAGCGTGGAAGAAACCTTGGACGAAATGCGTCTCACAGACGGACACATCGCAGCGTTGGCTGACGTGTCGGAAGACATAGAAAAAATGTACGAATCCTACTCCAAGCTCTATTTGGAGCTCAAAGACAAGGCTCAGTTGGTGGCAGAAAACAGAGCAAAAGCCTTGGCAGAAGTCAAAATACGCATGGAAGCCTGGCACAAGGTTATTCAAGACCTCCTTGACCATGTTAACCTTCAATATCAAATGATCTTAGCTAATGCGCAAGCGATGGGCGAGGTTGGTCTGCTAAACGAACATGACATAGAAGCAGCTGGACTGCAAATATACGTAGGCTTCAAGGGTGCAAAACCTGTGCCGCTTGACGCGTACACTCAGAGCGGTGGAGAGAGAAGCACAGCCACTATAATGTTTCTCTTAGCCTTGCAGCAGCATGTACGCTCGCCGTTCCGAGCCGTTGATGAATACGACATACACATGGACCCAAAAAACCGCGAAGTGATAGCGCAGATGATAGTTTCCTCAATAAGCGGTTCAGATTCCCAATACTTGGTCATAACGCCAAGCCAGATCACCTTTGCCCAGAAGGATATCCACGTAATAACGGTTCAGAACATCGAGGGAACCTCAATCGTGAAAGAAGTTCATTAACACGTTCTGCTCCGAGGATCCGAGAAAAGAGTCTGCTGGCGCTTATTTGTTTGTTAACGGAGGGAGAGACGTCGAGCTAATTCCAAAGCCTGTGCTTTTCGACGTTCCGCCTCTAACAAAGCTGTCGTAATCGAGTTTCGTGCGCGTGGATCTGCCAAGTTGTGGAGATCACGTGAAAAGACGGTGTAACCTTCTTCTAGGTCCATAACGCAGTAAGGATGTAGTTGCGCGTCTATCTCCCTTCGGAACAGTCTGGCAACAGTCTTAAACATTGACGCGATTTTCTTTCCATTTACTTTATTCATTTCACCTCACCAATTGGAAACTCGGTGAGAAGAAAGCTAAAGTTTACAGCGTCACGTGATGGCTGATGTTGACAAGGTCGAGAATCATTTTGAAACGACGATTGCAGAGAAAATGTCCTGTTTCACTTTATTCTTAGGCGCTCTCTCCTCTCAGGGGACGCCTTCTTGTAAAGCTGAATGTAGGGAACTAGAGACACAACTAGCTTGTTTTCGGCCTTCTTCAGGTGTTCTTGGAATGTTGTTCTTGGAACTCGCTTCCTGCTGGCAATAGTTTGAATGTCAGACTTTCTTGGCAACCTGTAATATCCGTGGCTGTACGCTGTCAACAAAGCATCCATCTGCTTTTCCGTCAGATCTGAGAACAAAGCATCAGCGGTAAGAGACACGAACTCGCAATGAAACCGTCAAAGGGCACCTTTCGAACGATGTCAAACACGAAGCCCCTCTGCTCGAGTCGTTTCATGAGTTTCCTGAGGTCTTCGTGTCTGAACACTATAAGACGGTAGTATTCCCAGCCCCGCCGATAAACCACGGGTGAGACGTGAAGAATGTTGAACGTATCGATGTTTTTCCCAACTGAGTTATCGGTGGTGCAGGAGCATGTTTTGGTGATAAAATGCGACTTAAGTCGATCAGACGATTCCTCAAGCATGCAGCCTATTTTTGACAGCTCTGCCTTCACAGTCTCATACTCTTCCTCTTTCTCCGCGACAATTTCAATCACTTCATGCTCACGGTTGCACCACAAAAACATCTTCAGTGACGGGAACCTTCGTGAAACGTTCCCAAAGGGGCAGTCATGTGTCACCTTCAACACAACCTCGTACAATGACATGGCATGCCAGCTCCAGGCTATGCTAAAGCTGCGTAGTCATATATCAATTCAGGCGTCATGTGACGGCAGAAGCAGCACATGTCGAAACCTAAGTTCGGGTCCACATTTAAAGTAGTCTGGGTAATAGTACACATAGAGTCCCAGATTCTGCTGAACACACGCACTCATAGATGTTAAAAATAAAGGAGAACAGGAAAAATAGCAGAGATCATTCACAGAAGCTTCAAACTTTAAAGGCACACATCTTTGAAGAAGACTATTTTAGTCTTAGCGATGCCCATACAGTTATTATCCCAGCAGGTATCATGATTAAAGAGAGTATGATCACTCCTTCCTGCGTTGTCATCGTCCCACCGTACAGGTAATTCATCCAATATGAGAGTGGGAACAAGACTAAGATCCCACCCAATAATGGAAAGATGTATCTAACTGTTTCCTTGATGGTTTTTGAATAATAAATCACAAAAGGTACATAGAGTACCATTAAAACAAGTGGTAGAAAAGATGCAAAAGTCATTGGTGACAAGAGCTCGTTTATAGGTGAAACAAACATGTCGATTGGAAAAAGAGCAATATTTAGAAGCGCCAGCATTAAGGTTGACCCCGTGACCACCACTAACGCCCTCTTCCAATACATCTTCCCGTTGATCCTCCTATCCTGAAGTTTTCCCTGAGTTCTCATTTAAACATCTCTCGCGCTTTCCAAACAAAAAAGGTTTGGTGCCTTCAGCCAAGCCTGTTTCTGTGTGTTGAATAGCAAACTTCCATAGCAGCGCCAGCGCAGATGTAACCACAATTCGGTGCAGCTTGTGGAAACGCCGCTGGGCACACCGCACTGCATGCCGCGCCTGTGAATCCCGAAATTGCAGTGCATATGACCAAGCACCAATCAGCGCAGATCGTCACCCACCACACGCACAACCCAAAGATCTAACAGATCCATTGAATGCCACTCCATGTCTAATGGACCATGCCTAGAGAGGAAGGAGCTCTCATGAGATTTACGTTTTGTCCGATGACCACGCAGTGGCATTCGAAGGGATATCATGCGCATATTATATTTAGAGATACGGACAATTTAAGGCTTTTGAAACGCTATTATAGAGAAAAGCCAAACACATGATTCACAGATTTGAATGATTTGAAAAACAGCGCTGACAGTTGCTTGAAGAGTGCGATTATTAGGGGTATGTTGTTTCTTGCAGAGTCTAAAGTTTTGTTTTGCTTGATGCTTTTCTCATTGGCTCTACGAGAATGCAAGAATTTCTGTTGAGGCTTCGCAAATCTTTTTAATGGGTTGTGTCAAGACACGTTGTCCATGAGTGAGAAAAAACTCCTGCGTTTGCTCAGAGAGCTACTGAAGAACTCGAGAAGAAGCGATCGAGACATCGCCAAGTCTTTCGGAAGTTCACAGCCAACTATCAGCAGGATGAGAAATCAGCTTGAGAAGAGGGAATACATCAAAACCTACACGGTTATTCCCGACTTTGAAAAGCTTGGCTACGAGATCATTGCGTTCACATTTGTCAAGATGAAGTCTCATCCAACTGTGGAAGAGACTCAGAAGACCACGCGGCGCGCCGAACAATGGGTGGGCAAGCATCCCAACGTTATCTTTGCGGCTGACGGTGAAGGACTTGGAAGCGATGTCATCATGGTTTCATTTCACAGAAACTACTCAAAGTACGCAGACTTCATGCGAAGCTACGCCATGGAGTGGGCCGAGATCATGAGTGGATTCCAGACGTTTCTTGTCAGCATTCCAATAGGCTTTAAGATGAAGCCTTTTGACCTCAAATATCTGGCGGACGATGAGTAAGTCGCAGAGACGCTGATGGCTTCGAATTGGTAAACTAGCAATTCGTCTTGCTAGTATTCGATTCCTTCTCTGGGCGGCACACCCTGTGAGAAAGGATGCTTGACCTCTCTCATTTCTGTGACCAAGTCGGCCAACTCGACGATTTGAGCTGGCGCATAGCGTCCCGTTAAGATCAACTCCACGTGCTCAGGTTTGTTTTTGATCAGTTTGACGACTTCGTTGATGTCTATCATCTTAAGGTTGAGCACTACGTTGATCTCGTCCAGTATGACCATGTCATATATGCCGCTTTGTACCACATCCTTCGCGAATTTGAAGGCTTGCCTAGCGAGCTCAACGTCTTCCTGAGATGGCGGCGACTCGGTGATGAATCGGCCTCGTCCAAAAGCGGTCAGCTTGAGGTTGGGAACGTGTTTTACGCTGTGCAGTTCGCCGTAGTCGAACCCGCCTTTGATGAACTGTATCACGTAGACTTTGAACCCGCGCCCCACAGCACGTAGTGCTGCTCCGAAAGCGGCTGTGGTCTTACCCTTGCCGTTTCCCGTGTAAACCTGCACTAAGCCTTTTTTTAATCTGTGGGTTGGCAATGACTTTCGCCCCGAGGTTAAGCTTTGCCAGAGGTTTTCAGTCGTTGTTTCA
>Ga0315310_10001704_pt1 | contig 13911 bp, 14 predicted proteins | sample TDP5_MG_FD_203630 | JGI IMG/M metagenome (GOLD analysis project Ga0315310, IMG submission 203630) | Freshwater sediment microbial communities from Lake Towuti, South Sulawesi, Indonesia - TDP5 | ecosystem: Environmental > Aquatic > Freshwater > Lake > Sediment | place: Indonesia: South Sulawesi... | reverse complement strand
TACGGGTTCTGGCGGAGCAAGAGACACGGAGACAAGCGATGGAAACCGCCCTGAAAAAGTGCTTTGCGTTTGAGGGTGGTGAATTCTGGCGTTGCCTCGCGGGCTTCATCAAGAAGGAGACCGAGGGTACCCAAGAAGCAACTAAATAACAGCTGTCTTTATAATTTTAGGGTAAAATATATATCGCCTAAGTATACTGCAGTTAGAAGAGGTGAGGAAATGAGCTCGCTCGACTCTGATTTCATGCATGAGGTGGCGAACACTCCTAGGGGCAGAGGCATCCTCTCCTGTATACAGTGTGGGAGGTGCTCGAGTAGCTGCCCCGTGGCGAGACTAACTCCTGAACACAACCCAAGACGATTAATGGAAATGATCATCTTGGGGCTAAGATCTGAAGTCTTGCCGACCCAATTACCATGGTATTGCTTATCCTGTTTCACATGCTTAGACAGATGCCCCCAAGGTGGCGACGTGGGCGAGGCTATGTTCGCCATCAGGAACCTCGCTGTAAGGGAGGGAAACATGCCTGAGGGAATCGTGATTCAAGCAAGAAGCCTTATTGACACGGGTCGAGTTGTGAACCCCACCAGAATGGCTCTACTTGAGAGGGAGAAACTAGGTTTGGATAAGGGACCATCAACAGCAACAGAGGATGTTCAAAAAATCTTAAAGAGAACCAAGTTCGATAAAAAAATCGGTCGAAGATAGATGGTGGGAAAATGAAGTACGCCTTCTATTTAGGTTGTCTCATTCCAGCGAGGGAGTTCAGCTACGAGGTTTCTGTTCGAAAAGTTTTGCCAGCGTTAGGGGTAGAGTTGGTTGATATGGAAGGAACCAACTGCTGCGCTCCCTTCAGCATTCAGTCCCTAGACTATGCAAGCTGGATGGCGCTAGCAGCGAGGAACCTTTGCATCGCAGAGGAAATAGGACTTGACATCTTAACTTTATGCAACGACTGCTACGAATCCCTCCTAATGGTAAACACAATTTTAAAGGAAAACCCAGACCTTAAGGATCAGGTAAATGAAGTCCTTTCTGAAGTGGGCAAGGAGTTTAAGGGAACGACAGACGTGAAACACATGGTAGACGTTTTGTACGACGACGTAGGCGTGGATAAAATAAAAGACGCTGTTAGCGAGCCCTTTAAGGGACTGATTGTTGCAACACAACCCGGATGCCACCTAACCAAGCCGAAGAGGATACACTTCGGTGCTGTACGAGGGTTTAGAGCCCTCGACGAACTCGTGGAGGCTACGGGCGCTAAATCCATCGAGTATGACCGGAAAGAGATGTGTTGTGGAGGTCCCCTACGAGGAGTAAATGATGAGTTCGCTAGACAGGTGGCGAGGCTGAAGTTAACAAATATAAAGAACGCGGGTGTGCAGTGCATCGTTACCGTTTGCCCATTCTGCTACGTGGAGCTTGACCTAGGACAGTTAGAGATTAAAAGGCACTTTAAGGAGGAATATAACCTGCCCGTCCTACACTTTGCAGAGCTTCTTCGGATGGCGATGGGTATGAGGTTAGAGGACTGGGAGATTAAGTCCCATAAAGTTCCATTAAATCAAGTTTTGAAGGGTCGATTATAGGAGGAATAAACCTTGGAACAACCTGCCGTGTTAATCATAGGCGGCGGAATATCAGGCATACAAGCTTCGTTAGACCTAGCAAGCAGAGGAATTAAGGTCTATCTCGTGGAGAAGTCCCCGAGCATAGGTGGGAGGATGGCTCAGCTGGACAAGACGTTCCCCACCATGGACTGCTCCATATGCATCCTTGCCCCCAAAATGATCGATTGCGCCCATCACCCAAACGTCCAACTGATGACATACTCTGAGGTGAAGGAAGTTAAGGGATCTGCGGGAAACTTCACGGTGAAGGTTCTTAAGAAGCCTAGATACGTGGACGAGACGAAGTGCACGGGCTGCGCAATCTGCTCGGACCACTGCCCCGCTGAGGTTCTCAACGAGTTCGATGAGAAGCTTGGGATGAGGAAGGCTATCTACATGCCTTTCCCACAAGCAGTGCCCAGAGTAGTCACAGTTGATAAAGAGAACTGCTTGGAGTGTGGGCTCTGCGAAAAGGTCTGCGGAGCAAAAGCCGTCAACCTCGAACAACAACCAGAAGAAGTCGAGCTCAGGGTTGGCGCGATTATTGTGGCGACAGGTTTCGATCTTTTCGACCCCTCTGAGATTCCAGCCTATGGCTACGGGCGCTATAAGGATGTGACCACTGCCATGGAGCTGGAACGCCTGCTCTGTGCATCCGGACCTACTGGGGGCCACCTAATAAGACCGTCAGACGGCAAGATACCGAAAAGCGTTGCTTTCATACAGTGTGTGGGCTCGAGGGACAGGAGGGGTTGGATTGGAAACGCCTACTGCTCCAGCATTTGCTGTAAATACGCGGTTAAAGACGCTGTTCTGGTCAGAGAGCACATTCCTGACGCCAGGGTTGCCATTTTCTACATTGATCTTCGAGCCTTTGGGAGAGGATTCCAGGAGTTCGTTAACCGGGCTAAGACTGAGTATGGCATAAGATTTGTCCGAAGCAGTCCGGGCGAAATTGTAGAAGATCCAGCAACAAAGAGTCTTACCTTATGGTTTGAGGACACAGCGACGAGGACTATACAAAATTTAACGTTTGATTTGGTGGTGCTCTGCCCAGCCTTAACACCTAGAAGGGACGTTAAAGACCTAGCCAAAGTCTTGGGAATAGAGGTTGACCAGTATGGTTTCCTCAAAGCCTTAGACGTCATAGCTCAACCAGTGGATACCACAGTCCCGGGAATTTTTGCAAGCGGATACTGTTTAGGACCAAAAACAGGAGACGTCCCAGACTCGATAACGCAGGGGAGCGCCACAGCTGCACGAGTGGCAGAGGTTCTAGCTGGTGGGAGGTGAGCATATGAAAGAGGAGCCTAAGATTGGAGTGTTCATATGCCATTGCGGGGTTAACATCGGCGGCGTAGTCGACGTTCCCAAGGTGGTGAAATACGCGAAAACTTTGCCTAATGTCGTCTACTCCGAGGACAACCTCTACACATGCTCCGAAGCCGGATTAAGTGCCATTAAAAACGCAGTAAAGGAGTATAGTCTTAATCGTGTGATTGTAGCTTCGTGCACGCCGAGAACGCATGAACCACTATTCCGATCAGCTTGCAAAGAAGTCGGATTGAATCCATATCTTTTTGAGATGGCCAACATTCGAGAACAATGCTCTTGGGTTCACCCACGCGAGCCGGAAAAAGCAACGGAAAAGACGAAAGACATCGTGAGGATGGCGGTGGCGAGGGCTGCGTGGCTGGAGCCGCAAACAGAACCTGAAGTGGAAGTGAGGGACTCTGCTCTAGTAATTGGCGCTGGCGTAGCGGGGATGACCGCTGCGCTCAGCTTAGCTAAACAGGGCTTCAAAATTTACTTGGTGGAAAAGGAAAAGGAGCCTGGCGGGATTGCTCGGGGGCTCTATAAGCTATATCCCACGCTAGAAGACGCGTCCAAAATTGTGGAGCCTATGATCGAGGCGGTGAAGTCGCATAAAAACATCGAATTGCTAACTTCCACAGACGTAACAGACGTGGGAGGATACATTGGAAACTTTAAAGTCACTGTTTCTAAAGATGAGAAGGAAAAAACGGAGCTTAACGTAGGCACCATCATCGTTGCTTGCGGCGCATTAAATTACGAACCACCTCAAGGATTGTATCAATACGGAGTTTATGACAGGGTCATAACGCAAAAGGAACTGGATGAGAAGCTGAGGGAAGGAAAACTTGAAAAACCAGAGAGAATCGTGATGATACAATGTGTGGGAGCGAGGAAAGGAGAAATACGTGCATATGAACTGGAGGCCTTCCCGAAATCTGACACCGCCGCCTTGTTGAGAAAGATCTTAAAGGCGAAGAAGGAAGAAGGCTGGCCCTACTGTTCCAGAATTTGTTGCATGAATGCCATTAAAAACGCGATACTCGTGAAGTCTCAATACCCCGAGACCGATGTCGTCATCCTTTATGGAGACCTTAGAGTGTATAAAGAATATGAAGACTTTTATGCAAAATCTCGGGAACTCGAGGTCAGGTTCATAAGACATATTGAGGAAATCTCTCCAGAAATCAGCCAAGGGCCAGAAAATAAGCTTCAAGTCGTGGCGTATGACATGCTTGCTGGTCGGGAAGTGGAATTCTCAACTGATTGGGTTGTGTTGTCAACGCCCCTTAGGCCTCGCAAAGGTGAAGTGATGTTGGCGCGGATGCTTAAAATACCCATAAGTCCAGACGGATTCCTGATGGAAGCTCATCTGAAGTTGAGACCTGTTGACACCACAGTGGACGGAATATTTCTTGCAGGAACGGCTTCCGGTCCGAAAGACGTTTCAGAATCTATAATATCGGGTAAGGCTGCAGCGGCAAGAGCGGCCATTCTGATGGCTAACAGAAAGGTAAAAACAGATGCTATTACGGCTATGGTGGATACAGATTTATGCATCGGATGTGGGCTATGTGAAGAACTTTGCCCGTACGGCGCGCCCAAGGTTGAGGAGGGAAAATCCAAAGTCATCGAAGTTCTGTGTAGAGGCTGCGGAGCGTGCGCGGCAGAGTGCCCCAGACGAGCTATAACCATGCGCCACTTCGGAGATCAGCAAATCCTCGCACAGGTTCAAGCCGCACTCATTCCTGAAGCAGTTAATATGGAGGGAGTTTAATGGAAAAAGCAGAATTCGAACCCGTCATCGTAGCCTTTTGCTGCAACTGGTGCGCCTATGCAGGAGCAGACTTAGCAGGCACTAGCCGTTTCGAGTATCCACCCAACGTTAGAATTGTTCGGGTAATGTGCAGTGGGCGAATAGACCCCACCATCGTTCTCTCAGCCCTCCGATGGGGCGCCGACGGGGTACTGATAGCTGGTTGCCACCCCGGCGACTGCCACTACGCCAAAGGAAACTACATGATGGAAAGAAGGTTCGGCTTCCTTAAAGAGGTTCTCAACCACCTTGGAATCGAGCCAGAAAGACTCAAATTGGAATGGATTTCTGCTGGTGAGGGAGGAAAATTTGCGGCCTTAATTCGAGACATGACGAGGGTGATCAAGGATTTAGGTCCCAGTCCGTTTAGGAGGACATAACCCGATTGGGGTGATCGAGTTTGAGTGAGCATAGAAAGCTGATAAAAAGGACCGACGCGGCGATCGAAGCCTTTAAGACACAGAGGCTCCGGTGGGTGCTCGGAATCTCACAGGTTGGTCTAAAAATCGATGAGGCAAAGTACCACACAGTGGTAGACAGCATAATGAAGGACGAAATCGAGCGGCAGATGATCATCGGTGCGATTAAAGAAAGGGGACCGCTAACCATCAAGGAGCTGTCTGAAGTGACGGGCATCGTCCCCAATCAAGTACTACGGCACATGATCGCCCTCAGAAAGGCTGGCACGGTTTCTGAAGTCGGTGAAAAAGAGGGTGGATACCTATACATGGTCTTATGATTCCGCGCAAAACATTAGCTGTTTACTATAATTTTTCTCCACATCGGGGATGTAAATCGTCGGGCAGTCATGATCATAAAAATAAATTCAATAAATTCTGCTCTTTTTAATGCTTACTTAGCGACATCATAATCTTAATTTTATTATAACTACATTCTATAGAGACGCCAATTAAAACTAAGGTGGATTATCATTCTGTTCAATTTCGTCCTCTTTATAAAAAGATTTAACCTTCTAAGAAAACGATGTCGACAATTGTTTGCAGTTCATGAACATCTTACTTTTCTACAAGATTTTTTATGTTTTGTACCCAGTCTTCAATCAATTTTTCATATCTCTTGCGGAAAACCTCTCTTAATCTATCGGCTTTAAAAGGTAAGTCAAAGTCCACGGCATACGTGAACAGAGTTCCGTCTTTGGTGGGTTTCATGATCCATGATCCCTCCCAAGGCCAGCCAGAAGTGCTCTTAAAGGAAATCTTCTCTTTTTCCACCCACTCTGTGCCTACGAAGTCCTTTTCATACGGTTTACCAAAGGAGACACCGAATTCGTGAGTTGTTGTGCCCACGCCGGTGCGCTGCTTTGAAGTTATCACTACTCTCTCAGTATATCCCTTCGCCCATTCTGGAATCCTCTCCAAATCAGATATGAGCGCCCAAACCTTTTCCACAGGCGCCTTAATCTCAATTGTCTTTTCTATGTGTACCAAAAAACCACCTTCAAACTCAGTATTAGAAAAAATATGCATTAAAAGTTTTCTAAAAGAGTTTAAGTCAAGTAGGAAGCTCTTAAGCTCAAGAGCCTGGATAGTGATGATCGTAAAAGTAAATCTTGTTATCTTTAAGGTCTACCTCCGCTCGATCGTATGCCTTAGATCTGTTAACAACTTAGAGGTAATCTTCACCTTCTGGACGTAACCTTCACCTATTCCCGAATCCCCTCTGCATCAGATATTAGTGCCCAAACCTTTTCCGAGCTTTGATCCTAATAGTCTTTTCTATATGATCCCCAAAAACTACCCTCAACGGGCAAATTCTAAATGTTGGATGTTCTATTATATCAAAAGGCTAACACTTTTCCACGTAAATTTAAGTAGGTTCCTGTAGGGAATTGCTGGCCTTATTAGCTAACAGAGATATTAAAAAAGAGTCCCTCTGTAGGCGACTGTTTGGGGACATCCTAAACATCGATCGGAAGTATAGTATGAACACTCGAGGCATTTTTCCCCGCAAGGTGTGATCTGTTTCTTTTCTTTTTCCATTGTTACTGGTAGAACAGTATCTTTTGTTAGCTCCGTGACGAAATTAAATTCGATATCAATAATATCAGGATTTCCTCTGATGTGCTTATCTATGCAAGCTACGATAGACCTCATGTTTTCACCTAATAGGAAAAGACATAGATTGCGCTTTCCAGATGTCACCAGACCATTCGCATATAAAGGACAAGCTTTGAAAAACTCTAGGACTCTTTGACTCTCTCTTGTTTCGATATCTGCCTTAGCAAGAAACAAACCAGATTTTTTTAGGTTTATACCCACCAAATGAGTTATTATTCCTTCATCTTTCAATTTTCTTATTCTTGCACCTACCGCAGGTTGGGAAATCTTCAAAAACTCGGAGATTTCGCTCTGAGACATCTCAGGGTTCCTCGTAAGTAGCGAAACAATTTTTCTGTCCACTTCGTCGATCTTTGCCATGTTCTCTCCCTCTTTAATGTAAGTTAGTAACAAATAGTTCTTTTGATTTATAAATATTTCTGAAAAATTTCTTATAGTCAATAATAGTAAGATTTATGTTTAATAAATCTTATGATATTGTTGATTGTAGAGAGGCTCCTTTATGGAACTGAATCGAACTTGTAGAATTCTTGACACGAAAGGCTGTCCTGGTTTATGGGCTTGTCATTTCCCAGACTTATTCTGCAAATGTGCATATGATGAACATCAGAAGACAAAAGTAACGAATGGTTACATCGAAGGACAGCTCTGTGGATTTGAACCCGTCCATGTAGTACAATGCTTTGCAGACAATGAAATACGCATCGCAAATCGGTTGGGTAAAGAAAAATACCTTGATATGCTAAAACAAAAACCAAAACGATCAAAATGTCTTATAATGTGAGAACTGAGCCAAAATTCCGCCTACTAGACGATTAAGTCTCAATAACCCTAAACAAAATGTTCCTCAGCTCTCTATAGTTTTTCTACGCAACTGGGGTGCACATCGCCTGGATAGTCATGATCATAAAAGTAAATCTTGCTATCTTCAAGGTCTACCTCCGCTCGATCGTACGCCTTAGACCTCGTTAACAAGTTTTCATAATCTTCTCGATTAGAAATCTGGACTGTCCTCAACACTCGTTCTTTTGTGTCCATCACTCCATCACAGAGCTCGCAGAGTCGCTCGGTTATCAACGATACCTTAAACGTCTTGTTTTGCATTTCCTCGAATTTCATCGTCGTTAGGGGCTTTTTCAATGCGTGTTCTTCTCCTATTAGTCAACTACGGTATATAGAATTGATTATTATTTCTTAAAGTTTCATGTTAAAACGAATAGGATTCTAAATAACTAGCCATGCATAATGGAACCTAATATGCCGAAAATATTTTGCTTGGCTTTTCCAGCGCTCTATTTATAGCTATTACAGCGATGCCGGCGCCCCTATCCGCTATCCTTGTTAAACAAAGGGCTATTGCCCTTAAATGTGGGATTTCAGGAAGTTCTCTCATTAATCTATCTTCCTCCATCTTGACAACCTTCCTTGCCTCTAAAACGCTGTTAGCGATTTTTATGTCTCCGCTGAAGAAGCAGTCCGTAGCTTTCTGAAATATAGCATGAGCCAGTCCGCTTATGTTAGATATCATTACCATTGCGTGTTCATTCACCTTATCTTTATATTCTTCAAAAGAAATGGCTCTTTTCGCAATTTTTTCAGTATAATCAGCAATTAATTCTAGGTACACCAAGGTCAATCCGTAGTGCAGAATCTGCAGGGGGTCCTCAATACCTATTTTTTCAGCTATGGACCGAATCCGTTGTGCAGAAAAGACCAAACGTAGTGCAAGCCAGTACACCATATCCGCTTCATCTTCCCGGAGAATAGCATCCTTTGCCAGTTCAGAATTGCGTTCCACCAGTGCTTGTGTTGTCTCAGTAAGCATCGTCGATGCGATCACGGAAAGCCTTCGTAATAGCATGTCGATCTGAAATTTCGTTGGGTCTATAGAACATTGAAGAACGATTTGGCTTGGAGTTTCCTCCACTATGCCCAATCCGATAAGTCTACGTAGGATATCTCGAACCTCCTCAATATGCGTACTCTTTATTCGCTTAGAAGAAATTATCCTAATTATGTCACGACCAAGGATGTAGTTTCCAACGATGAGCCTCTCCAACATCCCTTCCTCATCACACAAGTCCGAGTTTATAAAAAATTCCTTGACCTCTTCCTTGCGTTCTGCAAGAGCGCTTGGCATTAACTTTAATGATCCATCCTTCTCCTGTAAAAGGACAACTAGATCACCCGGCTTAAGGCCTATATCTTTCACCCAATTTCTGGGCAACGAAACGCTTAGTGTTGAGTAGCCAACTTGCTGTACTTTCCGACTTTCCATAAGGATGCCTCTATTTATTGTAAATGCTAACTCATTGAATATAAGCATTATGTATATACATTAAGCTTAATTTATTTATAATTGAAAGTTCGGAGGTCACGTATATGCATGAATGGGCAACCGTAAGTCTCCGCCAAAAACTCGTCGGGGAAATCAGGAAGGTTCTGAAAACTGGTCACTACAGAAGCGTCTCTGAGTTTGTTTCTGAGGCGATTCGCCTTAGGTTAGAAGAGATTGCTCGTGGTAAAAGTCGTGCGAGCCCTCAAGAGACATTTTCAACGATGCCTGCGCCGCCAAAGACAACCGACGTTGAGACGCATATGGACCTAGTTGTGGACCGATTAGAGCAGGTCTGGCTGGTTTTAGCTAAATTTTTTGAGGACCTCATTCAGAAAGACCTTGATACAGATATCGAAATCGCCCCTCAACTACGAAACTGCAGAACCTTAATCAATTTTATTCGTGCGCATACTTGTCCTGGATGCGATAGAGAGATCGCTGAACAAAAACTGAAGGATTTACAGCATAGTTTAGAAAAAATAAAGGATGATTTAATTGCGGTGGCTCTGCGTATCAGTGAAAATTATGCAAAGGACTGGGTGGAAAAAATCGACGAAGCAGAGCGTTGTGATCTTGGAATCATAACCAGTGTGGTGTCTACCTTTGTTACAGGCTTACCCAAAGATCCTGAAACGGGATGGATAAGACTAACGCTGTCGAAGCCAATCGCTGAGGAAAAGGTGCGAGAGATCTCAAAAATGTTCGGCGTAAGAACTGAGCTAGACGGTGATTCTCAACTAGTCGTCAAAGGAGAGAAGACCTCGGTTAAAAAAGCGGTTCAAGTTCTGTACCGACTACAACTAAATCCAACGACCTAGCAAAACAAACCTTTAAGGAGACTTTTTAACTTGAATCAAACGACAGGAATTCTTGTTATTGGGGGAGGCATAGCTGGCATACAAGCCGCGTTGGATGCAGCTGAACAGGGTGTCGATGTCTGTCTCGTGGAGAAGTCCTCGAGCATCGGCGGTCACATGGCCCAGCTGGACAAGACATTCCCCACCTTAGACTGCTCCGCATGCATTCTGACCCCCAAGATGGTGGAAGTTGCAAGACACCCAAACATAAAGCTCCTAACGTATAGCGAGTTGCACGAAGTTAAAAGAAACGGGGAAAGTTTTGAGGTTAAAATCCTCAAAAAGCCAAGGTTTATTGACGAAACAAAATGCACGGGCTGTGGAACTTGCGCTCAACACTGCCCCGTCGAGATTCCTAACGAATTTGACATGGCTCTTGGGGTCCGCAAAGCCATTTATGTTCCGTTTCCCCAAGCAATTCCTCTCAAGTACACAATTGACGATGAACACTGTCTAAGATTGACGATTGGTGGATTAAAATGCGGGCTGTGCAGTAAAATATGCCAAGCTAAAGCCGTTAACTTCGATCAAAAACCCGAAGTCATCAGCCTCACGGTTGGAGCCATTATCATCGCAACTGGATTTGAGGCCTTTGATGCTCGTAAGAAAAGCGAGTACGGTTATGGAAGGTATCCAAACGTCATAACGAGTTTAGAACTGGAACGGCTGCTCAATGCATCAGGGCCAACTGGGGGACACCTACTGAGGCTTTCAGACGGCCGTATTCCTAAGAGGGTTGCCTTTATCCAATGCGTTGGGTCAAGGGATCATCAAGTGGGGCGCTCATTTTGCTCAAGAGCTTGCTGCATGTGCGCCGTCAAAAATGGCATACTGTTAAGGGAACACGTTCACGATGTTGACGTCACCATCTTTGGCATCGACCTTCGAGCGTATGGCAAGGGCTTCGAGGAATTTTATCAAAGAGCGAAGAACGAGTTTAACATTCACTTCATTAGAGGTAGAGTATCCAGAATACTTGAGGTTTCAGAAACGAAAAATCTACTGCTCCGAGCGGAAGACACGGAAGCTGGTGAACTTATTGAAAGGGAATTTGACATGGTAGTCCTGTCAGTTGGTATGGAGCCGTCTAGCGGGACACCAGAGCTTAGCAAGGTTCTCGATATACCCATTGACGAGTATGGCTTCCTTTTAGAGAAGCACATCAAGACTAACCCTATCGCAACTAAGGCTGAGGGCATATTTATCGCCGGAACTGCTCGAGGTCCAAAAGACATACCAGACAGCGTCGCTGATGCCAGTGCAGCAGCTATAAAGGCGGTAGCCTACATGGGGAGGCAAAATAGATGAAGGAAAAGCCACGAGTTGGAGTTTACGTTTGTAGCTGCGGCTTAAACATAGCAGGCATTGTGGACGTGGAAAGGGTTGTGGAACATGCAAAGACCCTTCCAGACGTTATAGTTTCCCGAAACTACGTTTACATGTGTTCTGAGCCTGGTCAAGCGATGATAAAGGAAGACATCAAAAATTACCAGCTGAACCGTGTGGTTGTAGCCTCATGTTCGCCGCAGATGCACGAACCCACATTTCGAAAGGTTGTTGAAGAAGAAGGGCTCAATCGATATCTATTCGAAATGGCAAACCTCCGAGAACAATGCTCATGGGCTCATTTTAATCAGCCTGAAGAAGCCACAGAAAAAGCGAAAGACTTGGTGAGAATGGCTGTTGCTAAGGCACGCTTACTTCAACCCCTGGAGAAAAGGGAAGTGGGAGTGGAGGCAAAGGCGCTTGTTATAGGAGGAGGAGTAACTGGAATTCAGTCAGCTCTTGACTTAGCGGACCGTGGCTTCTACGTCTACCTCATCGAGAAGACGCCATATCTTGGAGGGAGGGTAGCCCAACTAAACAAGGTGATCTTAACTAACGAGGAAGCCTTAGCGCTCTTGAACCCAATGTTAAAGGCAGTGACCGAGAACCCCAACATTACCATCTTCACAAATGCTGAAATTGAAACAGTGGGCGGATATATCGGCAACTTTGAGGTTACCATCAAAAGAAAGCCTAGGTATGTGAATGCCAGATGTAATGCGTGCGGAAAATGCTCAGACATATGCCCAGTTGAGGTTCCTGATGAATTCAATCGCGGGTTGGCAAAGAGGAAGGCGATTTACATGCCTCATATGGATGCGGTGCCAAACATCTTCACTATTGATGAAGCCAATTGTACCCGTTGCAGTGAATGTATTAAGGCGTGTGAAGCCAACGCCATAGTTTTCGACGGTCAACCCGAAAACACCACGGTTCGCATTGGAACAATAATTATTGCGACCGGCTTTGACCCATATATGCCAGTTAATGAATACGGCTTTGGAAGGCATGAAAACGTAATTACCCAGCTTCAACTGGAGAGGCTATTAAGCAAAAACGGTCCTACTGGAGGTCGCTTAATTCGACCACTGACCGAAAAAGTGCCAAAAAATGTGGTTTTCATCTTATGTGTGGGTTCAAGAAACACGGAACGCCCATACTGTTCCAGAATTTGCTGCACTGCTGCTTTAAAAAATGTCATAATGATCAAAAAACAATATCCGAAAACAGAGGTGTTCATTTTGTATCAGGATATTAGGGCCTCCGGTAAGGGTGAGGAAGAGTATTATGGAGAAGCCAGAGAACTTGGCGTGTACTTCTTCAAATATTTGGCTCAAGATCCACCGAAAGTCTTTGAGGAGACAGGAGACGATCAACTTCATGTTCTTGTTAATGACCCAACTCTAAGAATGCCTATCGAACTTTCAGCCGACCTCATAGTTTTAGTAGAAGCATTAACGCCGAGGCAAGACGCCGCCGAACTAGGATCTAAGCTTGGAGTTTCACGGACTCCCGACGGCTTCTTCCGAGAGGCCCATCCCAAGCTGAGACCTCTTGACACAAGCACCGACGGGATTTATCTAGCCGGCGTGGCTCAAGGACCCAAAGACATCACCGAAAGCCTAATCCAAGCCAGTGGCGCAGCCGCTAGAGCCGCGATTCCACTATCGAAGGGCAAGGTTGAGGTGGAACCCATCATTGCTGCGGTGGATGAAGAGCTGTGTAAGGGTTGTGGTAGGTGTGAGGAAGTCTGCGAATACGGCGCTATCAAGGTGGAAGAGGTCCAGCCCTTTGTTAAAGTGCCCACGCTAATCGCTAAGGTAACTGAGGCCCAGTGCAAAGGTTGCGGCTCTTGCGCCGTCGCGTGTCCGGTTGGAGCAATTACTATGAGGCACTTCACCGACAAGCAGATCAGCGCCATGATCACGGCTGCTATAGGGCGTTAACCATCCTATTTCATATCAGCGCGATTAACTCATTTTAATGTGACGACAACGAGCAACCTTTTCGTTTTTGAAGATAGAAACGTTAAAGGGATTATCTAAAGCTTAGAGCTGGAAAGAAGAGGATGGTCACGTTAGGTTTTTAATTACGTTTAGTATTAAAGAAATTAGGCGTTACGATTGGCTTCAAGTGAGGAAATTAAGAGGTTAGAACACGTCTGGCTGGTTTTGGCTGACTTTTTCCAAGACTTATCCCTAAGGGATATCCATGTGGATGTTGCTTCTGATCTGCGGAATTGTAAAGCCCTAATTCACTTCATTCGAACGAATGTTCTTCATCCACCCACAAAAGATCTTGCAACAATCGACGACTCCTTTCGAAATTCATCGGAGATTCTCGGTAGAATAAAGCACAGTTTGGTCTCAGCGGCTCTGAGTGTTAACGAGAACTACGCAAAAAACTGGCTAGACAAGATTGACAAGGCTGAGCGAGCCGAACTCGACCACGCAATGGTTCACACCCCCTCCGAATTTGTTCCAAGCCTTCCTAGAGACCATGAGAAGGGGTGGATAAGACTTACCTTAGCAAAGGGAATCGCTGAGGAAAGGGTTCAAGACATCGCGGAGCA
>Ga0315310_10001703_pt1 | contig 13913 bp, 17 predicted proteins | sample TDP5_MG_FD_203630 | JGI IMG/M metagenome (GOLD analysis project Ga0315310, IMG submission 203630) | Freshwater sediment microbial communities from Lake Towuti, South Sulawesi, Indonesia - TDP5 | ecosystem: Environmental > Aquatic > Freshwater > Lake > Sediment | place: Indonesia: South Sulawesi... | reverse complement strand
GATGTTGATGAAAGAGCAAGAGCGCCAGGCGACTATCACGCGCTTGAAAGAGAGGGCACTCGAATGTCTGGGGTTGCCAGATAGCACGGTTCAAGCACCGACCAGAGAGAGGATCAGAGCCACCCTGGCTCGATACCAGCAGGACAGTCCGGAGAAAGGGAAACTCCTCTCTGAGATGGTGGAAGAGATGCGAGAAGAGTGAGCTATGAACCACCTCTATCTTGACGCCAGCGCTCATGCCAAGCTGTACTTCGAGGAACCAGGCTCGGACAAGATGGAATTGCTGCTCGATTCTCTTTTGGCTCAAACTGGAAGACTGGTCATCACCCCAGTAACTCTGGCTGAAACCGTTGCTGTCCTCAATCGGAAACGAAACGAGCTCCGAGTACCTGATCATGAATACGCCCTGCTGGTAGCCAGAGTGTTCACCGACTCGGAGCGTTTCAGCTACTGGCCGGTGAACGATGAGGACATCCTGAACGCCATCCCTTTCATCGTCACTCACAATATCAACTCATCTGACGCCCTGCATCTGCACATAGCCCTACGCCTGCAAAGCCTTTTGGAGAGATCGAAACAGGGCTCGCTTGTCCTTGTGGCATCAGACAAGAGGTTGGTCCGCGCCGCCCGTACCGAGGGCCTTCTGATCCTCAACCCTGAGGAGGCCAGTGCGACCGAGATCGCGGCTTTACTGGAGTGAACTGACAATCTTATCCTTCCAGGCTGTCGCACGAATACATTACACGATTCACGATGTCAGGTAAGCGCTCAGTAATGGCTAAACCAGTACACTGAGGCAATACCGAGGGGCAACAGGACGCGCAGTCGGCTTCTCACCACATCGCCTTTTCAGACCAGCCGCTTGAGCATGAAGACATTGACGTTGCCGTCGGCCCAATGGATATGAGAGACCAATTCCCAACCCTGCTGGCCCAGTTGGTCCAGATAACTCAGGAACTGCGATTCCTTCTCCTCAATGGAGGTCGCCTGGAGGGTCTGCGCTGCGGTGCCCCCTCTCGTCATGATGGTCACCTTGTTGGCCATCTTGCGGATTTCCATGTACTCCCACTTTTGCATCTCGCTATCTCCTTCAGCAACAGGTCTGGGGGCTATTTTACCATACTTGCCCCGCCAGAGCAAAGAGCCTGTCCACAGTCCACCCGCTCCATCTCAGCGGCCGGAGAGCAAAAAAGGCAGACTCTGACGCTGAGAGTTGCCTCTTCTGATACCTATCCGAAAACCCAATTATCCGACGGCATCCCTTCAGGCTGAGCCGCTCGGCTGAGGGCTTCGACTGAGTTCAAAGTCCTCTCGCGAAGCCTCAGGACGAAACCTCGCCCTCGGACGGGGCAGGGCTTCGTAAGCGGGCTTTGGAAAGCCTGCCGAGGCAGTTCGCAATAACGCTCTTTCAGCACATCCGGATTATGCTGCGCATCGGGGGTGGACTCAGCCCACAGTTGCGAAGTTACCCCTCCATGGCAAGGACCTTGTTTACACTTTTCAGTAATTCCTGGGGGCCAAAGGGTTTGGTCACATAGTCGTCAACCTTGGCAATGTGTAACCCCAATACCTTGTCAATGCTCTGGGCCTTGGCCGTGACCACGATCACCGGGATGTCCTTCAATTGCTCATCAGCCCTCATCTGGCGGAAGACCTCCCACCCATCAACCTCGGGCATCATCAGGTCCAGGAGGATCAGGTCGGGCATTTCGCGGCGGCTCACTTCCAGCCCCTCCTCGCCACCCACCGCCTCCAACACCTCAAACCCCTTACGCTCCAGGATGAGCTTGATCAAGTCTATCATCTCCGGGTCATCCTCAATGCACAAGACCCTTTTTTTCTCCTCGGCCATTCAGATTCCTCCATTCGGAGACAGGTAGAATGACGACTTTCGCGTCAACGTCACGCTTCAACCTGCCATCTGAGCGATAGCATCTCTTTTATAGTTTACCACAATATGACCCGAAAGTCTAACTTTACGTTTAGAGCTGATCTCCTATCAAAGGAACAGTATGGGCTCATCAATCTCATCCAATGAGGCACAACCTGTCAGTATCATAGCCGAACGCAGTTGGTCAGCATACTGATCAAGAACCGTAGTCACTCCTTCGGCCCCGCCGCCCACGGCGGCAATAACCAGAGGCCGGCCAACTAAAACCGCATTAGCTCCCAAAGCCAGCATTTTGAGGGCGTCTACCCCAGAGCGCACACCCCCGTCAACCAAGACAAACACGTCTCCTCTCACTGCTTCAGCGATCTCGGGCAGCACCTCGGCTGTGCCTGGGGTGTGGTCCAACACCCGTCCGCCGTGGTTGGAGACAACAATGGCCGCTGCTCCGGCCTCCACGGATGCTTCAGCATCCTCAACCGTCATAATGCCCTTGAGGATGAAAGGCAGGTCAGTGGCAGCGGTGATCTCCCTCCAGACCCCAACTGTCTTTGGTCCCACCGGTTCCCCGGCCCTCACCATGCCGATGATGCCCGCTGCGTCCACGTCTACCCCCACAGCCCAGGCGCCTGCTTCCTCCGCCTGCCGTATGCGGGTCACAATTTCTCCAGCCAATCGCGGCTTGATGATCGGGATACCTCGCCCACCGTTAGCCCTAATGACATCAATGCCTGTGCTGTAAAGAAGCGGGCCTGGTCCATCACCGGTCATGCCCACCGAACCGGCTGCCTTGCTGCCACCTATCATAGCCGTGACAAAGTCAGCCTCGGGCACAGCATCACCCATGTTCAAACGCACACCACATACAGGCGCAGCCAGGATAGGCATCGAAAGCTTGTATCCGAAAAGCTCAAAGCTGATGTCCGGCTCTGCGGCATCGTGGATGGTACGCAGGTTGAGCCTGACAGCGGCCAAAGCTTCCACATTGGCTATGAACGAAGAACCTGTGCCGGTGCCGCCCATACCCGGCATCTCACCAGCGCAAGCCCGTCCGTCACAGACCCGGCAGACCCGACAGATGCCCTTGAAACGTTCCCTGGCTGTTTGTCTGATTTCAGCGATGTTCATCCCTTCCCTTCCTCTGCCGCAGGGTCCTCAGCCATTTTAAGAGGACGGTCTTTCCTCGTATGAGCTTATCCGAACAACCATCCCTCCTTAGCTCTAGGTCGGCGCGGTAGGGCCGGCTACCGATCGAAGTAGATGCTCTTGCCCGTGGCCGACAGGGGAATGCCCATTACAAAGTCGGCGTCAATGAGGCCCATCTCCCGGGCCACCACTCCGGCGCGGTACATGATGCGGTTGTCCACGTTAAGCAGGCTGGCCGTCTTGACTGCTGAGCCAAGGGCAATGCCCATGTCCAGCAGCCGATAGGCGCACTGTCCCCCCCTGAATTCTCCCTCGTGAGTGTTGGGCTTGAGGCACTTATCGAAGCCACAGGCCCCACAGTTGAAGCCCAGTGACCTGGCGTCCTTTAGGCCGATCAGGAGCAGGGCGTCGGAGTCCCGCACGTTGGCCCCGTCGCGGTCAAAGTTCCCCTTGCCCGTCCGCTCACCGAATTCAAACATTTTCTCGGCCAGCTTCTTGAGATCGTCGCCTTCGATGATCTTGGTCACCACAAAGTCCTGGCCCGCCGTTTTGGGAGCCGTGCGGGCGGAAATAGCCATCAATTCGGCCACCATCCTCAGTTCACTCATCATATCCTCCTTGGATGTTTTGGGTAAAGTCGAGACCCCGATGAATTGACAGGAAGCGGGAGTTCTGCTAAACTCCCACTACAGGAAGGAGCAAGAGAGCCTTATGTCTGACCTCACAACCCAGGCGGTGATCGCCTTCTGCATCCTGCTCATCATTTGGTACGTCGTGGGCTGGCAGATGAACCGGAGGCAGGGGAGACGCCTGCTGGGGTGGATTCTCCAGGGTCTGCGGGCCTTGGGCGATCAGATCACCGTCAGTCGGCTGGGTACGTCGGGATTCCAGGTGAACGTGAGAAAGGCCCAGGCCCCTTTCAAAAGGCTAGAAGCGACGATCCTCCTGCAGCCCAGGGAGATGCTTCTCCTCTGGATATTTAATCTCCTGCGGGGAGGGGCAGACTACCTGGTTTTCAAGAGTACTCTTCGCGCCTCGCCCCGAGGTGAGGTCGAAGTGATAAAGAAGAGGGGACGCCTGGCCAGGCGAGTGCTGAAAGGACTCGATGAGAGAGCCTGGACCCGCCAGGAGACAGCCGGTGGCCTGGTGATAGCCTGCTGGGGCAAACAAGGCCAGCAGCAAGTGGATGCTATTTCTCACCTGGTGGAAGATCTCAGCCCTCGCCTGCTGAGGTTGTCGCTCAGCAAGAAAGCTCCCCACCTTCTGGTGAGCCTTTCCCTGGCTGGACTGGATGACCAGTCGGCGCTTCTTCTCCTTTCCTCTCTACAGAACCTGGCCCAGACTGTTGCCCCCGGTGGCCGTTAAAACAAATTGAGGCCTTCAGGCTGCACCCTTATCATCCCCCGTTTTGTCCTTCTCTTCATCTTCCGCTGCCCTTTTACTCACCATGCTGCCCGTGGACCGCCTTCTCTCCAGGGCTGCCTTGGCCCCCTGGGCGTATGGAGACAGTGGCCAGGCGTCAATGGTCTCGTTAAACTCGCGCACAGCTTGACTTTCCCTGCCCAGCCGCAGGTAGGCCACCCCCAGGTTGTAGTGACAGGCGGATTCGTGCTTGGGATGCAGGCGTTCCTTCCATTTCTCCAGAATTTCCTCCAGAATACGGATCGCCTCCTCCAGGGCTCCCACACGCACCAGCACAGCGCTGTAGCTAATGAGGGCCATGAGACGGATAGGGAAATCGGGCTCCAAGCGCATAGCCAGCCGGTAAACAGACAGGGCCAGTTGGTGACGTCCCCTGGAAGAAAGCAGATTCCCCACGTCAATCAACAACCGACAGCGCATGACGATCAGATAAAGGAAGATCAAAAACAGGATGGGGTCCAGGCGAAGGCCGGTTAACAAGGAAAGTCCGATGCTCAGGCCGGTGAAAACCAACACCTCTACGGCAAGCCGAAGGGAAGGCTCCTCCTTTCTCAGCACAGGCAGGCCACCAAAGACCAGGATAAACAGCAAAGCCTCTAAAAGTATGAGCAAATGGGGGTTCATAATCTGTCCTTAAAGTCAAGCCCCCGCTACCCCATCGTGGATAGCAGGGGCCCCTCTGCCGGAATACGCCCCTCTCAGCCAAACATGGCCTGAGCCGTGCGCTCCAGCATTTCAACGCCCCGCACCTCCGTCTCAAAGAGGGGGACAATAGCGCGGGCATCGGGGAAGCTGCGCCAGATTTCTTCCATGTATTCTTCTTGCATTTGCAAACGGTTTTTCACAAACTCCGGGGCGTCCTCCCCAACCGTAGCTTCATCAATCTTCATGTTCACCACCACGCCACCGACAGGAATGCCGAAATCGTGGAACCAGGCGATGAAGCGTTTGATGACGGCGATGGGCAACGCTTCGGGCAAGGTCACAAAGAAGAAGGCCGTCTTCTGGTCATCGGTCAAAAGCTCCTTGGCCCGCCCCATGCGCTTCTGAAATTGCAGGAGATAGTCAAGAAGGGGGTCTTTCTCCTGCTTCTTGCTGTAGGAGAGCAACTCCCTCAGGCTCTTGGCCTCTTCGCGGCTCTTGAGCATCTTGTTGACCCACATGGAGTAGACGCTGGACATGCCCAGGAGGCGTCGGGCGTTGGCCGTAGGTGCGGTGTCAAAGACATAGACCTCGTACTTGTCCTCGAACATGAGGTCAATCATGTTCTCGAACATGGCCGACTCCTCGAAGGCCGGGTTCATGGTGGCCGACTCGACGAACTCGTCGGCTTTGGTCTTGATGTCAGCGAATTTGAGGAACCAGTTGATTTTCTCGCGGATTTCCTTCTTTGATCTCTCGATAGTGTCTTTAGTATCTATCTCATAGGCGTAGAAATTGTCCACCCCCTCCACTGGGGTGGGAGCGCCAAAGACGTCCTGGTCCAGCATGCTGGTCAGGCTGTGCACCGGGTTGGTCGAGGCCAGCAGGGTGCGCTTGCCCTGACGGGCAAACCACAGAGCCGAGGCTCCGGCCAGTACCGTCTTGCCCACCCCGCCCTTGCCCCCGAAGAAGACGTATTTCATAGCCGGATGCTCAGCCAGGAACTGCTGCGTTGTCTTTTCGATCATTGCCCACCTCCGAACATGGCCTCAGCCATCTTCTCGATCATCTCCAGGCCGGTGATATCCCGCTCGAACTCGGGGATACGAGCCAGCACCTGGTCGCCGAATAGCCCGTCTATCCTCTTGAGGTAGCCCTCCTGCATCTCCAGACGATGCCGCAGGTATTCGGGAATGTTCTGTGCCGCCAACTCGGGTGGGATAACCCGGTTGACCACATATCCTGAGAGAGGCACCTGGAATTTGGCGAAGAGCGTGGCCGCCTTCTGGGTATCGAGGATGGCCATTTCCTCGGGGATGATGACGAAGAAAAAGGCGGTCTTCTGCTTATCGGTCAGAATGCTCGACGAAGTATTAATGCGATACTTAATGTCCTGCAGTTCCCTGAGGATCAGGTCTTCCTCAAACTCCTTCTTGCGCTGGATTACGGCCGCCACCTGCCGGTACTCTTCCATCTCCTGGCGCAGTTTGGTGATTTTGCCGATCCACTCGTCGTAGACACTGGCCATGCTCAAGTAATAGAGGGCGTGGCCCAGAGGCACCAGGTCGTAGATGTAGTAATCGTACTCGGCTCCGACCACGATGTCCACCACTTTGTCGAAGATGGCGCTTTCCTCCATAGCCGGCTCGGCCGCCGCTGCCTGGATATAGTTTTCGATCTCCTCGGGGATCTCGTCCAGGCCGTACATGTCGAAGATTTTCTGACGGATCTCTTGCTGGTACTCCTTGATCCGCTGGTCGGCATCAATCTCCTGAGCGTAGAGGTTGGGTATGATCTCCACTGCCCCCTTACCAAAAATGTCCTGCTGGAAGATGTCGGTCAGGGAGGCCTGGGGATCCACAGAGAAAACCAGCACCTTGTAACCCTGCTTGGCCAGCCAGTACGCTGTAGCCGCCGAGAAAGTGGTTTTGCCCAGTCCCCCCTTGCCGCCAAACATGATGTAGCGGCGGTCGGGATATTCCTCGAAAATCCTTGCTAGTGACAATGTTCTCTCCTTTTCCTGCTTCCTGCCTCTTTTATGCCAAGGCGTCTGTCAAGTCGCGCTCCCTCAACATGCGGCGCTTCCAGGTGCTGATCTGCGGCACCACGTAAGGGAGTAAGCGCAGGGAGTAATAGGGCGGCAGGATGGGCACGCCCAACAGGTCGCCCATGGTGATGAGGATGAAGAGATGCTCCATGCTGCCCCGCGTCTTGAGGGCGAAGCGGGTCATGTCATGGCCGGCCATGCCGTACAGGAAATCAAGCACACCCAGGCCAAATCCCTTCAGTCCACCCACTTTTTGCTCTTCTGACATTTGACCACCTCCTGATGTTATCAGTTTGGGAGAAACCAGGTTTTTCCTCTACTCGAATGGGCGCACTGTTGCTTGTGAGGCTTTCCGCAGTGCGGAAAGTCACATTCTTTTCAGCTAAAAACCTGGTTTCTGGACCCCGTTACGGACCGATCAACCGAGTTCTTGATCCAACAAATCCGTAAAGTCTCTCTCCCTTAACATGCTGCGTCGCCACGTATCCAGGGTGGGGACGATGTAGGGCAGGAGCCGCAGGGAATAGTAAGGGGGCAATATGGGCACACCCAGCAGGTCACCGAAGACCATCAAAATGAACAGGTGCTCCAAATGGGCCCGGGCCTTGTTGAGTTCGCGCACCATGTCATAGATGGCCATCCCGTAGATGACCTGACCTAAGGCCCGCGCCAGTTCACGCAGGCGATCCAGCTTTGGCACCCTTGCCGCTACCCACACGGCGCACCCTTTCATCCGCTGTCCTACCTGGAGATACAGCTCAGCCGCGCTTCTCCAGCGCACGGATTTGGGCCTTCAGCCAGCGAGCGTGCTCTATCTCATCGTGGAGGTGTTCCTCCAACAGGGTGGCCGTCTCGTCGTCGTCCACGATGTCGGCAATCTGAGCGCTATAATCCTTGATGGCCTGCTGCTCCTCCCCCAGTTCCAGCTTGAGAATCTCGACGGTGCTGGCCTGAGCGCTGGCCGCGCCCACTGCCCTGCCAGCGACTGTAGCTGCCCCGCCGGGCTGAGCCGGCTCGCCCCCCAACTCTTTGATCCGCTTCGTCAATTCCTGGGCATGGCCCTCCTCGACGCTGAGGATGGCACGTACCCCCTGGACGATGGCATCCTCAGCGATGGCTTTGGCGTGGGCCCCGTACATCTCCACCGCACTCAATTCGGCAATGAGGTCATGGTTCAATGCTTCGATGATCTGTTCTTTACTCAGAGCTTTCATCGAGCTTCCTCCCTGTATTCTGCATCACAACCGTACAACTCTCCCTACCAGCATAAATGAAGTCACATTACGTTTTATTATACCAGATTTGCAAGAAGACGCAACAAGGGGGTTCAGCCTCGGTCAACGAGGAGACTCTCAGGCAGGGCGCACTCCTCCAACCTGAACGGGAGACTTCTCCCGACGGGGGACCAGAACGTACTGCTCGTAGATGGCGGTCAGAATCTGGTCCACAGTGACGTCCACGAGACCGAGTTCAGGCACATCGTAGCGCTCGCCGATAGGATGCTCTTCCAGCAGTTGCATGATGCGAGGGTAGTCTTCAGGAAAGCAGCCACCATCGTTGGAGAAACCAACGATCTCCCCTGTTACCAGATCTCTGATGGGGAAGAACAAATACTCATAGTAGCGCGTGTCATTCCCCGTTCCCCCACTGGTATAGTCCGTCCACATCAATGAGAAATAGCCTCTATTGTCTTTGTATCTGAATCTCAATATCTTTCTCATCCAACGTCACCCTCAATAATACACCGGATAAAAAGTCTCCACATACCATCTTTCCCTATGCTCCTTAACGATTACCTGGAGTGGTACATAGATGTTCCTATCGGGGTGGAGAAACTTTTGTCTGCTCAAATACACAACCTTGCCCAGCTCAACGTATATCATTCGACCGCGCTTAAAAATCCAGGGAATGTGAGAAAGGTACTCAATGGCCCAAGAATCTCCCCTGTCAATACGCTCCAGCATGATGTGGTCAATCTCGTTCTCACGGTAATGATACACCCTGTGGCGCAACAGTGCCGCTTCCGGCCCGCCTGGTCAAACACGGAGTACTCGACGGTCCATACCTCGCCGTAAACGATGTGCTTTTCCCCTCGCTCGGAGCGGTCCACATCCCTGGGAGAAGCAGGCAAGGAGTATCCCTCGTTGGTCAGGAACTCCTCAATGCGCTTCAGCCGCTCCTCCAGCGTAGGGGCCTTCCAGATCCAATCCACGACCTTGGTCATCGTTGCCGCCTTGTTTGACAGGGTCTGGCTTTAGGTCAATGATACACTATTTGCTTCATCTGGTCAAGCAGGCAAGCGAGAAAGGGGAGAACCCTTTTTGAAGGCCCCCCGGCCTATCCAATGGGGCTCTCCCCCCTAACGTGCGCTTGCAGGACACGATCCAAGGCGGCTTTATCCCAGCCCACGTACTCCTTGCGGCCGGCGATGATAAAGGCCGGATAGCGTCGCGCCCAGTAACGCACCGACTTGAGGAAGCCTTTAAAGGACTGGGGGTCAATGAGCTTGATGCAGACGGCATGCCCGTAGCGATGGGCCAGCTCGATAAGCCAGGCCGACAGCCGCTCAAAGTCCTCCTTCAGGTCCTGGGGATACTCGTCCAGTTCCTCCCGATGCACCTGCTGGCCCACCTCTGTCTGGCCGAAGATGACCTCGCAATGGGCGCAGTGGCGCAGGTCGGTCAGCACCGGCGCGATGACCTCTATCGAGATAGGTTTCACCATTCACCTCCCCTACGGGCGTATGCAAATGTTGGGAGAGCGAGCGCTGGTTGAGTAACGAAGTGTATCGAAACCAAGCGAGCGGTTTTAAGAACAACCCGCTTGGTCTCGATACGTCGCTTCGCTCCTACTCGACCGGCGCTGGCCTCGTCCTCTTCCCATTGCTCTCCCAACTCTTATATGCGCCCCTCCCCTACAAGCTACAAAAGCGACGGGAGAGCCACTTTGGGCTCTCCCGCCGTACCCATTGGGTTGATGCTCGCTAGGCCTCGACCGCTTTCTTTCTGGCCCGCTGGATCGCTCGCCAGCCATCCACGATCAGTACCGCCGCCGCCCCCACCAGCACCAGACAGATGATGCCGATGCTGGCAGAGGCCAGCGAGGTCTGAAAAGTGGTAGTTTTCGGCAAGTTTATGAAGAGCTGGGTGTAGACGAAGTAGAGCAGCGCGGCGATGGTGGTGACGATCATAAAGGCCGCGGGGTAGAGCGCCCAGATGTGGCTTCTACCCTCCGACATGAGCCACAGGGCAATCAGCAGCAAGGCCAGGCCGGCCATCAACTGGTTGGCAGCGCCGAAGGCGCCCCAGATGATGAGCCAGGGGATAATCCAGACGAAGAGCACCGTTAGAAGCAGGGCTATGATGCTGCCCACGTGTATATTCTTCATCACGGGCAGCGCGTCACCCAGTAGTTCGCTGCTGGCCACGCGCATGAAGCGTACCACCAACTGCATGATGGTCAGGGCCATGATGACCAGGAAGACCGAGCCGTAGGCCACGCCGAAGTCGTGGGGGATGCCGATGTGGTCCAAGAAGTTGGCTAACCCCCCGGCGAAGACTGCTAGCGCTTTGGGCGCGCCACCTGCATCCTGGTACCCCTGCCAGCCCTGAAAGGCAACGGTGGCGGTCAGGAAGGCGATGACCGCGAAGGCCGCTTCCATGAACATGGCGCCGCCGCCCACCGGCAGGGCATCGGTCTCCTTCTCCAACTGGCGGGCCGTGCCGGAGGTGGAGACCAGGCTATGCCAGCCGGAGACGGCGCCGCAGGCGATGGTGACAAAGAGCATCGGCCATAGTGGCCCGCTGGCAGTGGTGAACGTGGTGAAGGCGGGGAAGTCGCCCATCCCAGGGCGCCAGATCAGCATGCCAATCACGCCGCCCAGCATCCCCAGCGTGACGATCCAGAAAGAGACATAGTTGACCGGCTGAGCGAAGGACCAGATGGGCAGCACCGAGCCCAGGTAGCAGAAGATCACCACCAGCAGTGTGCCGATGACCTGGGCCTGTGTGTTGCCCAGGAAGATGGTAGGGGACTCGGGGAGGCCGTAGATGGCCGAGAAGATGTTGGCCATAAACGGCAGGGTGCTGACCCAGATGCCCACGAAGGTGAGTACGACGGTGACGACGGTGGTCAGAATGATGTCCTGCTTCCACTTGTAGGTCATCTGGCCAGCCACGACGCCCATCAGAACCAGAGCGATCATGCCGAAGGGCACCTTGGGGTTGGTCATCAGTACCTTCCCCACCGCGTTGCCGAAGGAGCCCATGATCAGCAGCAGGTAGAAGTAGATGAAGATGAGGAGGATGTTGCGGGCGCGGGGCGAGATGAGCTTGTAACTCAGCGCGCTCATGGTGTCCCCCTCGCGGCGCACGCCCATGATCATGGCGCCATAGTCATGCACCCAGCCGATGAAGAAGACGCCCAGAAGGATCCATAAGAGGGCCGGCAGCCAGCCCCACTGCACGGCGATGATGGGGCCGGTGATGGGGCCCAGGGCGGCAACGGACTTGAACTGGTAGCCGAAGAGCACATTGCGGCTGGCGGGCGCGAAGTCCACGCCGTCCATGTACATCTTGGCCGGGGTAGCCTTGCTGGGATCGGGCTTGACGATGTCCCGGTCAATGCGCCGGGCATACCAGCCATAGCCGATGACGATGCCCAGGGCCCCTAGGATCAAAACAATGATCGAATTCATCTCTTTTACCTCCTATTGGTGTGAAAATGGGTGTTCAACCCTGATGGTTGAACGATGACTTAACCTTTGCAAGCCGCTTGAGAAAATTACTCGTCGCCCTCGACCACCCCCTTTCCTCTCCCCGCTCGTCTTCCCCCGGAAAACAAAACCTGCCATCGCCTTTGCTGGTCGGGTCAATGCAGGTCAACAATGAATGGGGGGAAGCAACGGCCTATGGCGCAATAGTGCCGCCTGTGGCGCAATAGTGCCGCTTTTACGTCAGCTAACCACAATATGTACTTCGCGAAGAGAATACCTTCGCCACTTTTAATTATACTACCAAAAAGGATTAAAGTCAACTCTTTTTTGGGGATTTTTGGACGAAATTACACAAGCAGACTCTGGCTGAGAAACCATCCCTCCCAGACGACTTGCTATTTGATACAACACCGTAAAAGCTCTGAAGATACGCACAAACTCCTCAGTGGGAAAAAGTTGCGGGTAACTTTTCAGACCCCACCATTTCGTCCGACCACCTGAACGCTTACAGCGGTTGCATTTAACGCCCCTATGAGCTATAATAGAGGCCATCACAGCCCCAAAAGGCGCAACATCCACCGTAAATGTTCAGGCCACCTTCCCAGAAGCTCAATAGTAGAGCCACACCCCCTGAACTCCTTGAGGGGGCAAATTCTTTGCAAACGAGTCAAGATTCTGTCTGTCATGCTGAGCGAAGCGAAGCATCCCGTTCTTGGCTTGTGGAACGAGATTCTTCGCTCGCTCCGCTCGCTCAGAATGACGCTTTCACTTGTCGGTTTGAGGCGAAACATCGCTAGACGGTTACCATCCACTAATGAGAAGTGAGACCATTGTGGGATTAGCCAAAGAGAACGACCTGGTGCTCTTGATAGCCAGAGACAGGAAACGTTTCATCATCCGCCTGACCAGCGGCGGGGAGCTCCATACTCACCGGGGATGCGTGAAACACGATGACCTCATCGGCCAACCCCTGGGCCGGGAGGTCACTTCTCACCTGGGCTACCCTTTCCTGGTCCTGGAACCCTCCACCCACGACCTGATCAAAGAGATCAAGCGCACCACCCAGATCGTCTATCCCAAGGACATCGGCTACATGCTGCTCAAGTTGAACGTGAGGCCCGGCAGCCAGGTGGTCGAGGGAGGGACGGGCAGCGGCGGCCTGACCCTGGCCCTGGCCCAGAGCGTCATGCCCACGGGGCACGTCTATTCCTACGAGGTGCGGCCCGACGTGCTGGCGCTGGCCCGTAAGAACCTGGAAGGGCTCGGGCTCAGTCCCTACGTGGATCTGAAACAGCGGGACATCGAAGAGGGCTTCGACGAGACTGACGCCGACGCCCTTTTCCTGGATGTGCGCACCCCCTGGCAATATCTGGCCCAGGCTCGCCAGGCCCTCAAAGGGGGCGGGTTTTTCGGCTCCATTGTGCCCACCACCAACCAGGTCGTCCAGCTCATCGAAGCCCTGCCCCAGCACGGCTTCGCCGACATCGAGGTCGAAGAATTGCTGCTGCGGCCCTACAAGGTTGTGCCCGGACGGCTCCGGCCCATGGACCGCATGGTGGCCCACACCGGCTATCTCATCTTCGCCCGCAAGATAGATGCACCCGACGCCAGCCAGTGGTTCGTGCCCCGGTGGGGTCGCTCCAGGGTCCAGCGTGGGGAAGGCAATGAAGCCTCGAGCGAGTCCCCTGGCCGACACACCGCTGGCCAAGCCCCGCCCCCCGGCTGATTCCCCGGCTAGAACCAGAACGTGCACAGCCCAAAAGCCCATCCGAAAAATAGCAGGCCGGGCTCCCACGCCCGGCAATCCGGCGGCGTGGGAGCCGCCTCTGCGGACCTTTCGTCCCAAAGAAAAGAGAGGAGACAAACATGCTACCCCGAAGACGCAGACCTGGACTCCGCCCTCTATTATTACGCAGAGCCCGCCGGCGCATTGAACAGGCTGACCCGGCCGAGGCCGCGGCCACCTTCGAGAAGAAGGCCCAGGTAGCGGAGGAGCAGGGGATGTGGGACCAGGCTGGTGATCTTCACCTGCAAGCAGCCCGCTGCTATCTTGA
>Ga0315310_10001701_pt1 | contig 13920 bp, 7 predicted proteins | sample TDP5_MG_FD_203630 | JGI IMG/M metagenome (GOLD analysis project Ga0315310, IMG submission 203630) | Freshwater sediment microbial communities from Lake Towuti, South Sulawesi, Indonesia - TDP5 | ecosystem: Environmental > Aquatic > Freshwater > Lake > Sediment | place: Indonesia: South Sulawesi... | reverse complement strand
ATGTACACCATGCCCTGGGTGCGCCTCCATGCCCTGAAGGATTACTACGGGATGGTGGCCCTGTTGAGGGAGTTCCCCTCCGTACACGTGACCTTCAACCTGGTCCCTTCGCTGGTGGCGCAACTCGAGGACTACATCCGGGATACGGCCCACGAGGAACCTTACCAGATCGCCTTCAGGCCGGTCGGCGAGCTGACCGCGGAGGAACGCGAGAAGCTGCTGGGGTTCGGTTTCCAGTTGAACCGGGAGAACCTCCTGAATCGTTATCCACGTTTCCGGGAGTTGTTCGACAAAGCCCAGGCCACTCGCCGCCAGGAGGGAGCAGGGCGGCTTTTCAGCGCGCAGGATTTGCTGGACCTACAGGTCTTGTCGCAGTTGGCCTGGTATGAAGAAAGCTACTTGGAGAATGACCCGGAAATAGGTGGGCTGGTGCGTAAGGGTCGTGCCTATTCGGAAGGGGATAAGTCTATCCTGAGGAAAAAGGGAATTGAGATATTTAAAGCAACACTTGAAGAGTATCGAGAAGCCAGCCAGCGCGGACAGATCGAATTATCCACTTCTCCCTTCTACCATGCCATCCTGCCGCTACTCTGCAATACGGCCGTGGCGGCGGAATCTCATCCCTGTGTCAGGTTGCCCCGCAAGCCCTTCCGGCATCCGGAAGATGCCCGCGCCCAGTTGCGCGCTGCGATCGAGCTGCATGAGCGGGTCTTCGGCCAGCGGCCGCGGGGTCTGTGGCCCAGTGAGGGAAGTGTCTCGGACGAAGTACTGCTCCTGGCTGCCGAGGAGGGTTTCCAATGGGCGGCAACTGACGAAGGAGTCTTGGGCCGGTCGCGGCAGATGGGCTTCTATCGCCAGAGCGACGGGACCGTCTCCGGCGGACACGAATTGTACCGTCCCCACCGCTTCGTGGCGGGCGAGCGTACCATTGGCTTGTTCTTCCGCGACCACCAACTCTCTGACCTCATCGGCTTTGTCTACTCGCGTATGGATCCACATGCCGCTGCGGCAGACCTGCACCAGCGAATTCGCGCTGCCGCCAGGAGCACGGGAGATTGCCCCGCCGTTGTTTCCGTCATTCTGGACGGCGAAAACGCCTGGGAGTTCTTCCCTCGCAACGGCCGGGAATTCCTCCGGAGCTTTTACGGCCGCGTGGCCTCCGACCCGGGATTGCGTGCCGTAACCGCCTCCGAAGCCCTGGAGGCAACTACGCCCGGCACGCTCACCCACGTCGTGCCGGGCTCCTGGATCAATGCCAATTTCGATGTCTGGATTGGCGCCGAAGAGGACAATCGGGCTTGGGATTTGCTGGCCGATGCCCGCGACTTTTTCGCGCGTCGGTCCGCAGATTCGGAGCTGGACCCAGAAGAGGTGAAAAAGGCTCAGGAGGAACTCTGGATTGCGGAAGGAAGCGACTGGTGCTGGTGGTACGGCCCCGAACACACCAGCGCCCACGACGAGGAATTTGATCTGCTTTTCCGCAAGCACCTGAGCAACATCTACCGCCTGCTGGGGGGGTCTCCCCCCGACGAGTTGGCCGTGCCCATCAAGCGGCCCCGGGCGCGGGCGGTCGTGGTGCCACCCACCGGACGGATAGAGCCCCGGGTGGACGGCCAGGTCAGCAACTACTTCGAGTGGCTGGGCGCGGGCGTCTACTCCCCGGATTATCGTTCCAGCTCCATGCACGGCGGCGCCCAGTGCGTCGAGGCGCTCTACTACGGCTACAATGACAAGGCCATCTATGTGCGCCTGGACCTGGGTGCGGCCTTTCTCGAGCAGCACAGGCAGTTTGAGATTCGGATTAACGTCGATAGCGAGGGTCGGGCGCGCTGCCATGCCACGATAGAGAAGGGGCGCCTGACCTTGGTTCAGTTCTGGAAGCATGATGAGCAAGTCCTGGTGCCTTTGGGGACCGGCGAGCAGCTACATGTGGCCTTTGACCGTATCTTCGAGCTGGGCATTGATTACACCCTCGTCGGCCTTGCTCCGGGCGAGCAAACCCGTCTGCAAATCTCTGTCTGGGCCGAAGAATTACCCCTGCAAGTCATCCCTCCGGAAGGCTGGCTGACGCTCGAACTCACCGAGGATTTGGTGAGCTGGTAGGTGAAGAACAGTGGCAAGTGGAAAGTGACAAGTGACGAGCCCATCCCGGACGCTTATCACTGGTCACTCGTCACTTGCCACTGCACCCAACGTCGGCGCGCCGACATGTGGCGTAGGACTTCTATTATCCTCACGTACTAGCCAAATAGCAAAGGCCCGAATTCCCAACAGGGGCTTGGGCGGTGCCCTGAATCTAAAGTGTCACTTTAACTTGCGTGGGATTCGGCCAGCATGGGGCTGGCAACTGTGGGCTGCTTGGCTCTGGTGGTCCGCGGCGGTGTGTCCCCTCGTATCGGAGGAGTGCAAAATCAACCGACAGGCCGTGCCGTGCGAATCGAGAAGGTGCCAAAAGCGGGGGAACGACCCTTGCGCTACTTGAGCCAGTCAGGCACGACGACATCCACGGGACGAGTGCCGACAGGAATCGTAGTAACCAGCGCGGGGCGGTCGGTCCGCAGGACGGCGAGGCTGGAGGCGGCGCTGTCGGCGACCAGCAAGAAACGCTCGTCGGGGGTCAAGGCCAGGGCGCGGGGCTGCGACCCGGCGTGCGTAGAGGCCACGACCAGGCGGTTCTGGACGTCGAACGTGGTGATAGAACCGTCCCCGGAGTTGGCGATGTAGAGGACGCTTGAGTCACGCCGGCTGACTGCCGCCCCGGGCTTGCGCCCGGTGGTGATGGTTTGCGAGACGTCGTCGCGGTGGGGGTCGACGATGGCGAGCGTGGACGCCTGGGCGCAAAGCACGAAAAGCTCGCCGCCATCCGGCTTGAGGACGAGCGCAGTGGGCTTGGCCCTGATCTGGAGGTGCGAGAGTATCCGGCGCGTGGCAATGTCCGCCGAGGAGATCTTCTCTTCCCCTGTGTCCGCCACGAAGACCTTGGAGCCGTCCGCCGCGATCACCATGGAGCCCGGCTCCTTGCCCACCTCCACCGAGCCGAGGACTTTGCGGGCCTCTGCGCCTGCAAAGAACAGTCGGTTCGCGCTCGCTGAGGCTGCGACCAAGGTCTTGCCGTCCGGGGTGAGGGCCAGGCTCGAGAGCGGCGCGCCGGCCGAAACGCGCGCCAGCACCTTCGCGGCCTCGCCATCGAGGAACACGATTTGCCCTTCGCTGGGGTCCAGCACGTAGGCCTGGCGGCCATCGCGGTTGAACCTGAGGTCGCGCGCGCCGCGCCCCACGCGCAACGTCCGGATAACGCGCAGGTCAGGGAAGCCTATAACCTCCAACTGCCCCGAGGCGGTGGTGACGTAGACCTCGCGGCTGCCGGGCCGCACGACGAGCTGGTCGGGCTGGGGGGCCACGGGGATGGAAGCCACCACCCGAAAGCTCTCCAGGTTAACCACCGCCACGGAATGGCTGCCGGCGCTGGCCACAAAGGCCAGGTAGGGCTGGGGCGGATAGGCGCGGCGGGCGCAGGCTACCAGCCCGCAGGCTAGGCAGCTAAGCAAGAGAGCTAGCCGTGCCGAACGCGAGCCGGCCGCGGGAGAGGGGAGGGACGAGAGACAACCGGAGGTGGACAAGCCCTGCCCAGTCTCTAGTCCAGGGTGATGTGGCTCGGGCAAGTCAGACAACCAGCCTTCCTCCAATCAGCAATCGCCAATCATCAATCGATCAATGCCGGGCCGTGGTGCGGCCCAGGACCGCGGCAATAGCGGTGATCTGCTCCATCAGGGCGTCGAACTGATCGGGGTAGAGCGACTGGTAGCCATCGGAGAGCGCGCGCTCGGGCTGCGGGTGGACCTCGATGATCAACCCGTCGGCGCCCACCGCTACGGCGGCGCGCGCCAGAGGCGTCACCTTGTCGCGGGTCCCCGTGCCGTGGCTGGGATCAACGATGATGGGCAGGTGCGAGAGGCGCTTCACAGCGGGGATGACGCTCAAGTCCAGAGTGTTGCGTGTGTGGTCGGCGAAGGTGCGCACACCGCGCTCGCACAGGATGACGTTGTAGTTGCCTTCGCTCAGGATGTACTCCGCCGCCATAAGGAATTCTTCCAGGGTCGCGGACAGCCCGCGCTTGAGCAGCACGGGCTTCGTCGAGCGTCCGGCGCGCTTCAGCAGCGAGAAGTTCTGCATGTTGCGCGCGCCGATTTGCAGCACATCGGCGTACTCTTCCACCAGGTCGCAATTCTCCGGGTCGATCGTTTCCGTCACAATCGCCAGGCCGAACTGGTGGCGCACTTCGGTCAGGATTTCCAGCGCTTCTTTCCCCAATCCCTGGAAACTGTAAGGCGAGGTGCGCGGCTTGAAAGCGCCGCCGCGAAACAGGCGGGCGCCCGCCTTGCGCACCTGCCCGGCGGCCACGAAGGCCTGCTCGCGGCTTTCGATGGCACAGGGCCCGGCGATGATGGCCAGCTCCCGGCCACCGATAGTGACCAGGTCATCGCCTGAGCCCACGCGGATGAGCGAGCTCTCGCTCTTCACCTCGCGGCTGACCAGCTTGTAGGGCTTCGAGACCGGAATAGCTTCCGCCACGCCCGGCAGGCATTCAAATTCTGCCGGCTCGAGCGGGCCCTGGTTGCCGGTGATGCCGATGGCCGTGCGCTGCGCCCCGGGGATGGGATGGGCGCGGAAGCCCATTGCCTCGATTTTCTCGCACACGCGCCGGATGTTTTCCTCCGTCGCCTGCGGCTTCATCACAATCAGCATCGGTTTCGCCTTCTAGCCAAAGGTTCCGACCAGAGGCCTGCGGTTAGAGTCTAATGGAAGGCTCGGCCTCACACAATCCCAGGTTTCCAATCGCGCCGGTGCCTGGACCTCGCCCGTGTTGCTGGGCACACACCGGTCGAGCCGCCGCTGGCTTGGCCAGGCGCGGTCACATAGGCTTCGTAACAATCTCCACGGCCTTCTCTTTCTCCGCCGCTGTGAACAGGGCCTCGATGTCCTCCAGCTTGACCGTGCCGTAGTACCATTCGCCCACCGAGAGGCTTTCGGCACGCACGGCGCGGTAGATGTCGAGGATGGACCGCTGACCATCCACGTAATTCAACGCCTCCCACTGCATCAGTCCGTGGAGCCCTTTAGGCCCTTCAATCCGGTCTTTGCTGCGCAGGTATTCGCCAAGCGAGCCTACATTGCGCGGGACCTTGACGCCGACCCCCCTCTCGTCTTTGAACAACTGAGGAGGCCACGAACCGCCTAGCGCTTTGTGTTGCTCCTCAAGAAGTCGGAATAGGTTTCGTCTGGAAGAAGCCAGGTCTGCAATAAAACCATCAACAAGTCTCTGGTTTCGCTCACTAGCGAATCTTCTCAGGGAGTTCAATCCACTGATCTCGCGCTCCGTTGCTTGACCCACTAAGCCCTGGGCATCCAAGAACGCGGCGTTTTTCTCACCTTCAGCCGCTTGGGCGATCAGGGTCAAGCCCGCAACCAGGTCGCGCGAGATCCGCTCTCGCGCCGAACCGGCTACCACTGACGCAAGCCTTGGGATGTCCGCATCGCTCAGGTCGGCCAAATAGTGCGCGGTAGCCGCCACGGCCACGGCGTTGCGCTGGAGCTGCGTCGTATCAATCTGCCAGAGATCGTCGCCGGTGGAATGGATGTAGTGGTCCGGCCAGTTGGTGAAGTCCACGCCCGGGATGCCGATGGCCGCTTCGTTGAAAACCATGTGGTCGGTGGAGTCGAAGTAGGGCACTACCTGCGCGGCGTACGGTTCATGGCTGCCCAGATGCGCGAAGACGGGCCGGGAGTAAGGAACGGGATTCCGATTCTGCCAGGAGGGGAGGTAGGCATTGTTGCCGCGCGCGAGGCTCGTGACGATGCTCTCCACCACGTCATTCAGGTAGCTCCAACGCGAGTATGGCGTGCGGCTGATGTGCTGGACTCGCCCGCCTAGCGATTGTCGGGCCCCCACCATATCCTGGTTGATGTTGGCGATGATGCGGGAGCGCTCCTCGGGGTGGTCCGCGAAGTACTGGTACTCCGACCCGATCTCGTTGACCCACCAGAAGCGGATGTCGCGCTGGGGACGGGGCAGGCGGCCATCGGCAATCATGGTAGTGAGGGCGCGCGCGATCTCCAGCAGGCTGGCGCAGCCGCTCCGGTCGTCGTTGGCAGATGTCTTTTCTTCCTGGAGGTGCGCCGTGAGCACGATGGCCTGGTCGTGGTACGTGGTGCCACGGATCACGCCTTCGACGAAGCCTTGGCGGGCAGGCCGCGTGACTTCCGACTGAACCTTCAGGTGGACGCGGAAGACTGGCGGCGTGGCAGGCTTTTCCGGCTCGCCGGCAAAGATGTGGCTGGGCGGCCGGCCCGCCATCCAGCGGCTGAGCATCAACCCGGCGCGCGGCGAAATCACAAAGACGGGCGGCGTTGGTTTCTTGCCTTTCTCGTCGGGGCCGACGCGCGTCCAGGCGACCTGGTCGGCGTAGTCGGTCCACGGATTAACGCGCTGGGAGTAGTAGGAGACGATGCCCACCGCACCCCGTGCCCAACAGGCAAGCTCTTTCACCTTGTCGGGAGGTCCGTAGGCCAGCACAACCTTGCCCGCAACCACTTTCCCCGCGTAGTCGCTTTCCAGGACGCCTTCGCCGACGTCAACCAACTCCGCCGTGAGGTCGGCCGTAGGGCTGTTGTCGGCGACCGAGACAGGGGTCTCACGCACGTCGCCCAACTTCATCGGCTTCGGCTCGAGCAGCCATAGCTCGCCGCCCTTGAGCGTCCAGTTCTGGTCCACGCCCTTGCGCGAGGGGCGCCAGGCGGGCTGGGCGATGAACTTGACATCTTCCAGGCCGTAACTCTTGGCCCGCGCGCGGACCCAGTCGGCCTCCTCCTGGAAGTCCTCGGCGCCGCCGCTGGTGGCGTGGTACATCACGAGCGTCCGCAAGCTGTCGTAAGCGATGTCGCCGGAAATCTCGTTGACTAGCTTAGTGTACGTGTCTTCCGGAAGGAAGGGGCTTTGCTGGGCAAACGCGGACAGTGCGGCAGAGCAGAAAGCAAGAGTGAATAGAGAGCCGTAGCGGCGCATGGCTGACCTCCAGATCCTTGGGCACCATTGCCCTCACGCAGGGAAAGGCCAGCTAGTATAGCAGCCTCCGGCGCGAGCTTCCGAGGTGCAGTTGTTCGGTGCCTGGCACCTGTCCGACGAGCCTCAGCCCCCATTGGTGCGGAGCCTTTGTTGACGCTTTTTGAAGCGCTCTGCTAACATGGTCTCTCAGGCGAGCGGAGTCTGCGTGAGAGTGGGCGTCCACACCTCGATTGCGGGCGGGCTTGAGAACGCGGCGCACCGGGCTCGCAAGCTCGGCTGCGACACGTTTCAGATGTTTTCCGCTAACCCGCGCGGCTGGAAGACGTTAGAGCCCACGGCGGAGGAGTGCGAGCGGTTCCAGGCCGCCCGGCATCAGTATGGCCTTTCTCCGGTCGTGGTGCACGACAACTACTTGATTAACCTAGCCTCCGCGGACCCGGCAATGCGCGAGAGATCCGTAGCGGCCTTCCGGCGGGAAATCCAGCGGGCCGTGGCGCTCGGCGCGGACTACCTGGTGACGCATCCCGGAAGCGCCAAAGGAAGCGGAACTGCGGAAGCCATCCAGACTTCCATCGAGTCGTTGCGGCAAGCAGCAATGGGAGTGCAATTAAACGGCCTGATGATTCTGGTAGAGAATACGGCCGGCCAGGGCTCGGCCCTTGGTCGGACGTTTGAAGAAGTGGCGGAAATCATGGCCGGGGCAGCGCGGGATTTGCCGGTCGGCGTCTGCCTCGATACGGCGCACTGCTTTGAAGCTGGCTACCCGCTGCATACGCCGCGCGGGCTCGGCGAGATGCTGCGGCAGTTGGAGTCCACCGTCGGCCTCGCCAACGTCCGGTTGATACACGCCAACGATTCGAAGACGCCTCTCGGCTCGCACGCGGACCGGCACGCGCATATCGGCAGGGGAGAAATCGGCGCGGCAGCGTTTCGCCGCATTGTGCGCCACCCAAAGCTCAAGGCGATGCCGTTCATCTGCGAAACGCCCATCGACCGGCCGGGCGACGATCGGCGGAACCTGCGCGTGATGCGCGAGCTTGCTAGAGAATCGGTCAGGCTCAAGACGTGACTGCAGAGAACAACGCACAAATTGAGACCTAGGCGGCAAGAGCGAAGAGGGGAGTCAAAGAGGACCGAGAAGTTGATTTCCCTTTGGTGGAGCCCAAGTGACGATCTGGGTAAAAGGTGACGGCAAACCACATCGTCGTTGCCTTCTGAACATGCTGGCATTGGCGGCCCTCGCCTGTGGCACGGTCGGGAGCTCTACGCGTCTCCACACAGTCTCACGGCAGGTTTCGCTCGATGCTGTTTGTGCCCAGGAAAACAGCGTACTAGCGGACTTCGCTCCGGATTCGACTGCGGATAAGATTATTGTCACGTGCCGGCGACAGGAGTCCGGAGGTAGCACAACGGTCTTTGTGTTGGACGTGCGAGGGGGCGGAGCCAAGAGAGTCTACGAAGGGCCTGCGCAAGGCATTTTCCCGGCTCCAGTTCCCGGTCTATTTTCGCTTGTGCTCTGGAGCAAGGCACAACATCGGATAGTGGTGCTCAGTACCGACGGCGAGATTCACGGAGACGCTCGCTTTGGCTGGGGGGACCCACAATGGACCGAGGACGGTAAGTGGGTCGTTTTCATCACAGACAGGCCGGACGTGGTGGACGAAAACTCGGCTGACTACGACCCGCTTGGGTTTACAGCAGTCGGGATATTGGACTTGAGTAAGGGGCAAAGCCGGTGGTTTCCGGTCAGGCTTCCGGCGGCGCATATGTATTTGGCCCGATTTGACCGGAAGATCTATGTCTCAAGCGAATTGAACGAGAACGACCCCCGCAACATCGTGAGCGTCTATGATCTCGAAGGCCGGTTGATAGCTACTCGACACGACCTTCACGGCACGTGCTTTTCTCCAAATGGGCGCTACTACGTGCCGCAACTGCACGAGGAGCCACACCCCTGGGAAATCTATGATGCAAAGACGAATCACCCCGTGCGCATGTTCAATCGGGGTCTCAGCTACCCACAAGGCTACTATAGCTATGCCGAGTGGAATCCACGGAACGATGATCTGATCCTGTTGCTGCACGATCCGGATGGGTTCGGGTACCAAGAGGAGCACGTCTACAGCGCGGCCAGGGGCAAGTTCTTGACTGCCTGTCCCTCGGTGACATGTAAATGGTCGGCGGACGGGAGGAGTCTAGTCTCCGTGAAGAAAGGTGAGCTGAACTTCACCATTCTACAGACCGACTGACAGCGAAAAGCGCGCCGCCTTTTCATCCCGACCGAGCAGTGGGGCTCGAATGGAAGCAAACTACGACCCGCAGAAAATCGAAGCCAAATGGCAAGCCCGCTGGGCGGAGCAGAAGCTTTTCGACGCGGACGAGGTGCCCGGGCGGAAGAAGTACTATGTCCTGGAGATGTTGCCTTATCCCTCCGGGGACATCCACATGGGGCACGTCCGCAATTACTCGATAGGCGACGCGCTGGCGCGCTACATGTGGATGAAGGGCTACAACGTCCTGCACCCCATTGGCTGGGATGCCTTCGGGCTGCCGGCGGAGAACGCTGCCATCAAGCTCCAGCGGCATCCCGCGGAGTTCACGTTCAGTTACATCGACCGCATGCGCGAGCAGTTGAAGCGCCTGGGGGTGAGCTACGACTGGCGGCGTGAGATCGCCACTTGTCTTCCGGAATACTACCGCTGGAACCAGTGGTTCTTCCTCCAGATGTACCAGCGCGGCCTGGCTTACCGCAGGAAGAGCCGGGTTAACTGGTGCTCGCTCTGCCAGACTGTCCTGGCCAACGAGCAGGTGGTGAACGGTTGCTGCTGGCGTCACGAGGAGACGCCGGTCATCGAACGGGAACTCGAGCAGTGGTTCCTGAAGATCACGGCCTATGCGGAGCGCCTGTTGGAGGACATGCAGGAACTTGTCCGCTGGCCCGAGCGCGTGCTCACCATGCAGCAGAACTGGATTGGCAAGTCGCTGGGCACGGAAGTGGATTTCTTCCTGCCGCAACTGGGCGAGCCGCTGCGCGTTTTCACCACGCGGGTGGACACGATTTTCGGCTGCACCGCGGTGTTCCTGGCACCGGAGCATCCGATTGTTGAGAAGCTCGTGGCCCGCTCCGGGGCGCCAGAGAAGCTGCGGGCCGAGGTCGAACGCGTCAAGGCCTCGGCGGTGCGGGCGCGCGTGGAAGTCGATCTGGAAAAGGTCGGCATAGACACAGGTTTCCACGCCCGCAACCCTTACAACGGGGAACTGGTGCCCGTGTGGCTGGCCAACTTCGTGCTGATGGAATATGGCACAGGGGCGGTCATGGCCGTGCCGGCCCACGACCAGCGCGATTTCGAGTTTTGCACGGCCTATGGCCTTCCCATCCGGACAGTGATCGTGCCGGCGGACGGAGAGCTTCCGGAGAAGCTGGAGGCTGCCTACGTTGAATATGGGAAGCTGGTGAATTCTGGTCCTTACACGGGTTTGACGTCGGAGCAGGCCATCGAGCGCATGACGCGTGACGCGGAAGCGCAGAACTTCGGGAAGGGTACCATCCAGTACCGCATCAAGGATTGGGGGATTTCGCGTCAGCGCTATTGGGGAACCCCCATTCCCATCGTTTACTGCGATGCCTGCGGGATCGTTCCCGTGCGGGAAGAAGACTTGCCCGTGGTGTTGCCCTCCGGGGTCAAGCTGACTGGTCAGGGCGAATCGCCCTTGGCCGGCGTACCGGAATTCGTCTCGACCTCCTGCCCCCGCTGCGCCCGGCCCGCGCGCCGCGAGACCGACACGATGGATACGTTCGTAGATTCCTCCTGGTACTTTTATCGTTACACTGACCCGAAGATTTCCACGGCCCCCATCAACCATGATGCAGTGCAGTATTGGTTCCCGGTAGATCAATACATTGGCGGCATCGAGCACGCCATCCTGCACCTCATTTACATGCGCTTCTTCGCTAAGGTGATGCAGGACATCGGCTTGGTGGATTCCGTGGAACCCGTGGCGCGCCTCTTCACCCAGGGCATGGTGATCAAGGATGGGGCGAAGATGTCGAAATCGAAGGGCAACGTGGTGGACCCAACCGAAATGTGCGCTAAGTACGGCGCCGACACCGTGCGGCTTTACATGCTGTTCGCGGCGCCGCCGGAGAAGGATCTGGATTGGAGTGATGCCGGCATCGAAGGCGCGTCGCGATTTCTCCATCGCGTCTATCGCCTGGTGGCGAAGCACGCCGACCGGCTGCGCTCCGTAGGCAATCCGCCCGGCCAGGGCGCCGCGCCTGCTGAGCTCCCTCCGGGTCAACTTGGCTCCGAGGAGCGGCGCCTGCTGCGGAAGGTGCACCAGACGCTGCGCCACGTCACGGAGGACATGGAAGGCCGGTGGCACTTCAATACCGACATCGCCATGGCCATGGAGCTGGTGAACGAGTTGAGCGATCTGGACGGGGCCGTGGAAGCCGGAAAGATCCGGCCGGAGATTCACAAGCGCGCGCTCGAGTATCTGGTCCTGATTCTCTCGCTCTTTGCGCCCCACATTGCCGATGAGCTGTGGGAAGGCTTGGGGCACTCGGAACCGCTGCTGCGGGTCTCCTGGCCGGCTTTCGATCCTGAACTTGCGGCGGAGGAAGAACTGGAAATTCCCGTGCAGGTCAACGGCAAGCTGCGCGGGCGGATCCGCGTCGCCTTGGATGTGGAGGAGGAGGAGATCCGTCGCCGTGCGCTGGCCGAGGAGAAGGTGGCGCAGCACGTGGCTGGCCGGCAAGTAGTGAAGGTAATCATCGTGCCGCAGAAGCTGGTGAATGTTGTTGTGAAGTGAGGACTCTTTAGGAGTCAGAAGTCAGGAGTCAGAAGTCAGATGCCCGCATATTCGTGCAAAGCCCACTACCTCGATGCATCCGCGCTCGTGAAGCTAGTCGCCGATGACCCGGCAGAGGAGCCGGGGAGGGTTGCGCTCCGGAAATACTATTACGAGCAGCCAAGCAGGTACGCGACTTCATACTCCGTAACGGAAGCCTTGTCTGCATTCAAACGAAAGTTTATGCGTAAGGAGATTGGAGAAGACGAGTACATCAAATATGTGAAGGACTTCATAAGTGTGGTTATCGGTGGAAGTCTACGAATAGACGAAGTGGACGTGTTGAAGCCGAGTGTAATGCGTGAAGCGGAGCGTCTGATCAAGAAGCACAAGAAGCATAAGATCGATTTTCTCGATTGTTTCCAGATCGTGACGATCCTGCGTGGGAAGTTTCATGTGCTCAGCTCAGAGTCGAAATCGATCTTGATAACCGCCGACAGGGATTTGGCGAATGCCGCCCGCGCCGAAGGTGCAAGGGTCTGGGAATGTACGACCGAACCCGCACCCGCTTAGTTCAGTGGTGCGTGTCGAATAGAGTACGGGAGGAAGTCCGCACGCGGCTTGTGTCAATGTGTGCGGGCAAGCAGTTTCTAGAAATCATCGTATTCTGAATTCTGACTTCTGACTCCTGACTTCTGCTTTCAACATGGAACAGCGTCCCATCGTCGTGCTCGATTTCGGCTCGCAGTACACGCAGCTTATTGCGCGGCGTATTCGGGAGATGCATGTTTACTCGGTCATCGTGCCCTGCCACGTCCCATTCGCAGAATTAGAGCGGCTGGCTCCCCAGGCGGTGATTCTCTCCGGCGGTCCGGCCTCGGTTTACGATCCCGCCTCACCCACCTGCGATGACCGGGTCTTCAGGTTGCATGTTCCCGTGCTGGGGATCTGTTACGGACTGCAACTGATGTCCGCGAAGTTGGGCGGCAAGGTGGAGCCGGCCGCGCGGCGCGAGTACGGCTTTGCGCCGCTCGAGATCTTTCCGCCCAGCGACCTTCTGGCTGGCCTCCCTTCCCCCTTGCGCGTCTGGAACAGTCATGGCGACCACGTGGCGGAAGTGCCGCCGGGATTCCGCATCACGGGGCGGACCGAGAACGCGATTTCGGTCATTGAGAACTCGCTGGCCAAGATGTACGCGGTGGAATTTCACCCCGAGGTGCGCCACACGGACCGGGGCAGCGATATCCTGAAGCGCTTCGTGCTGGATATCTGTGGGGCGCAACCCAACTGGTTCCCGCGCTCGTTCATCGAGGAGACGGTGGAGCGGGTACGCGCTCAGGTCGGCGACGGCCGCGCTTTATGTGCGCTCTCGGGCGGTGTGGACTCGGCCGTGGCGGCGACGCTGGTGGGTCGGGCCCTGGGCGACCGCCTGACCTGCGTTTTTGTGAACAACGGCTTGCTGCGCCAGCATGAATTCGAGCGCGTGACGGCCAAGTTGCGTGAGCAGGCCCATCTGAATGTGCGGGCGGTGGATCGCTCGGAACGCTTCCTGGGCCGCTTGCGTGGGGTCACCGACCCGGAGCGAAAGCGGAAGATCATTGGAGAAGAGTTCATCCGCGTTTTCGAGGAAGAAGCGCGGGGCCTGGGGAATCCTGAGTTCCTGGTGCAGGGCACGCTTTACCCCGACGTCATCGAATCGGTTTCCGTCAAGGGTCCCGCGGCCACCATCAAGAGCCACCACAACGTGGGCGGGCTGCCCGCCGATCTGCAATTCAAGCTGATCGAACCCTTGCGCTACCTTTTCAAGGACGAAGTCCGTGCGGTAGGCAGGGAACTAGGCCTGGATGAGGAGATCGTGAACCGTCAGCCCTTTCCCGGGCCCGGGCTGGCGGTGCGGATTGTGGGGGAAGTCACCGAGGCGCGGTTGCGGATGGTGCGGGAGGCGGATGCCGTGGTTCTGGAGGAAGTGCGCGCGGCTGGACTCTACGGCTCTCTCTGGCAGTCGTTCGCGGTTCTGTTGCCAGTGGCAAGCGTCGGCGTGATGGGCGACTCGCGCACTTACGCCT
>Ga0315310_10001700_pt1 | contig 13921 bp, 21 predicted proteins | sample TDP5_MG_FD_203630 | JGI IMG/M metagenome (GOLD analysis project Ga0315310, IMG submission 203630) | Freshwater sediment microbial communities from Lake Towuti, South Sulawesi, Indonesia - TDP5 | ecosystem: Environmental > Aquatic > Freshwater > Lake > Sediment | place: Indonesia: South Sulawesi... | reverse complement strand
GGCCTTATCGTGAAGTTCTCTGAAATAAAGCTGACAAGAGATCCGGAAACCCGAATTCTCTCCATATCGTAGTATGCGTTAGAAAAGGCGAGAGAACATGCCCGTCGATATCCCTTTAGGCGCAACTTGTGCGGTCTGTCTTACCTTCGACTTTGATGCCATATCTGTCTGGCTTAACTGGAATGAAACGTCGCCAACTTCCATCTCGAGGGGTGAGTTTGGAGCCCGTGTTGGTATATGGAGGGTTCTGAATCTACTGGACAAGCATGGGCTGAAGACCACATTTTTCGTGCCTGGGCACACTGCAGACACTTATCCCAAAATAGTGAGAAAGATATATGAAAAGGGACACGAGATTGCCCATCACGGTTACTGCCATGAGAGCCCAGCAGACCTCAAATATGAAGAAGAAGTTGCTATAATGGACAAAGGGACACGTTCTCTAGAAGCTATCACAAGAAAACGTCCTCTGGGCTATCGTTCTCCAAGCTGGGAAACAAGCCCAAACACTTTGAAACTGTTGCTTGATCGCGACTTCATTTATGACAGCAGCACAATGGCCGACGACTTCACACCCTACCGGTGCAGAATAGGCGATGAAGCTTCGACAACGAAACCCTTTAAATTTGGCCGAGAGTGCCGCCTTTTGGAGATTCCTGTCGCTTGGAATCTTGACGACTGGACTCTCTTTGAATACCAAGAATCAAGTGGTTTGTCGGCTCCTTCCAAAGTTTACGAAATTTGGTCTGGAGACTTCGACTACATGTATAAACACGTGGAAAATGGAGTTTTTACGCTTACACTGCACCCGCAAGTGATTGGTCGAGGCCATAGGATCATGGTATTAGAGAAACTTGTCAAGCACATGAAGAGTTGTCCAAACGTGTGGTTTGCGCGAATGATAGATGTAGCGAAAGCGTGGAGAGACTAGTTGTTCCAGATTCTCATTTAAACTTGGCTCAAGCGTGAATTGTAAAGAGCAGGTTAGGGAAACATAAATGCTATGAAATCCCAAGAGGATAACAGAAAGATTCAAAATCATCGCTGGGAGAAAACGTGATCGTAAAAGTGATCTTGGATTCCAACTTTCTCTTCATACCATCCCAGTTTCGAATTGACGTATTTGAGGGGTTGATGACGCTCTTGAATCGCAAGTTTGAGCCGATTCTTCTCTCTCCAACGCACAAAGAGCTTCAGAGAATAGCTGAGAGAGGTCCTCCCAAGATGCGGCAACACGCGTTGTTGGCACTCAGGCTTGCTGAAAAATGCCGCATAGTCGAGGTTGAACGAGGCTCCAACGAGACACCTGACGACGTCATCACCCGAGTGGCCACGGAATGGAGGTGCCCCGTTGCCACAAACGATCAGGCGCTCAGAAAGAGGTTAAGAGACAAAAATGTGCCCGTTATCTATTTGAGACAACGATCTCGCTTGGAGATAGAAGGAAGCATTTAATGATTTCTGGAGGGATGACACAGAAGTGTTTATAGGGCGTAACATATTTATCTGAGGCAACGGTCCCGCTTAGAGATAGGGTGCCGTGCCTTAACAACCTTTATGAAGGAAATCGTGGTGCGAGATTAAACCGTGTTTAAGCTCGTGGATCTGGAGGACACTATCCGCATACCTCCTGAAAAATTCGGCGAACCTATAGAAGCTGTTAGTTACGAACAGCTGAGGATGAAATATGAAGGTATGATCGACGAGGAACTTGGCTACGTTGTCGCCGTTACCCGCATTCAAGTCAGTCCAATTGGAAAGATCATTCCAGGGGATGGAGCCACCTACCACAGGGTTGTGTTCTCGCTCCTCACGTTTCGTCCGATTGTCCAAGAGGTGGTTGAGGGAGAGGTAGTTGAGATAGCTGACTTCGGAGCGTTCGTTCGGGTGGGTCCCGTCGACGCGTTGCTTCACGTGTCCCAGCTTATGGACGACTTCATTTCCTACGACGAGAGACAAGGAGTGCTCATGGGCAAGGAAACAAAAAGGAAGCTTATGACCCGAGACTATGTAAGAGTGCGGATAACAGCTGTCTCGCTAGGTCACGGTGGAGGCTCTGGAAAGGTCGGAGTAACCGCAAGGCAGCCCTTCCTAGGAAAGATCGAGTGGATCAAGAGCGACCTAGAAAAAATGCGGAGCGCCGAAGCCGAAAAGCAAAAGCGTAAGGAAGCTGGAGAGCCAGAGGCATGAGTGAAAAAGCCTGCCGGGAATGCCACTTAATATCATACGGAAACGTCTGCCCAAACTGCAAAGCCTCCAGCCTAAGCGATGACTTCACCGGTTTACTCATTGTCTTCGACCCAAACGGTTCAGCAATAGCCCGCACAATGAAAGTAAAAGAAAAAGGACGTTACGCACTCCGTGTTCGGTGATCAAAATACGCCGTCTTACGCCTACACTACGCAAGCAATTGAAGTCTCCGTTGGGACTTTTGATTGAAGGTACACCTGAAAAGACAATGAAGAAACTGGGAGAATTGGTGGAGAGGGAAAAGCCTTCGAAAATTATTTCGGTAGGCGACATCGTTTCCGAAAACATGACAAAACACGGCATTTTCCCTCAGGTTATGATTATTGACAACAGGGTGATGAGAGAACCCATCGCACCTATCCTCCTGCAGGCCAATCAAACCTTGCATCTTAAAAATCCTCCAGGAACCTTGACTGACCAAGCGTGGTCTATAATACAGGAGGCGTTGAGACAGGTGCAACAGACAAAGGTGGTGGTTGACGGTGAAGAGGACCTCCTCACCTTAGTGGCGGTGCTGTGTGCACCTGAAAATTCACTGGTGGTTTATGGGCAGCCAAATGAGGGGATTGTTGTGATGAGGGTTATGGAACAAACCAAGGAGATGATACGTCGGATGGTGGAAGCAATGGAAGCCTTTTCGAAAAATTAAAGTAAGGGATGTGGGTCAACATCAACAGCTCTGTGGAAGGATGCCAATGAAAGTTAAGATTGTTTCGCAAGAATACAACCCTCTGCTCAAGAGAAAAGAGATAGCCTTTGAAGTTGAACACTCAGACACGGGGGGAACCCCGCCTCGTTCAGAGGTTAGGGAAGGACTTGCGTCTGAGTTAAAGACGAACGTTGAGCTGGTGTATGTTAGTAGGATGAAGACAAAAACTGGAACCAAGATTGCCGTGGGTGAGGCTAACGCCTATGACTCTGCTGAACAAGCTAAACTCTTAGAGCTTGAACATATTGTTGCCAGGAATGCTCCTCCGAAAAAGGCTGAAGAAAAGGAAAAGGAGAGTGGCTAGATGAGCGAAGAACCAGCTGAGGAAGTGGTTAAAGAGAAACCAAAGAAGAAAGTTGAGAAAGCTAAGAAGAGGAAGAAAGGTGTTTTCCAACACTACAAAGCTGAGGAAGGGAAACTCAAAAGGTTACTTCCCTTCTGCAGACGATGTGGACCCGGGTACTTCATGGCGGACCATGGTGACCGCTTCACCTGTGGACACTGCGGCGACACTATTTACAAGCAAGCTGAAACAAGCGGTTAGAGCATGCTTAAATCTTGAGGCACAGATAGAGTTGTTGGGAGAGTGTAGCAGACGGTTCAGGTACGCGTCTTCATATACAACCTTTCGGCGGAGCGGTTTTGGGATGCCGATAAGCCCATTCCACCCACTCAGATAGCTACTAACGTCAACATTCTTGAGATGAACAAGAAACGCGAAAACTTGTTAGAGGTTCCATTCGTTTTCACGGCGAATTACACTCCGCCTGTCGCGCAGATTAGTGTGAAGGGAAGAGTTCATGTTATAGGGTCGAAGAGTGAACTTAAGAAGATTCACGATGAATACACGCAGAAGCATGTCCCTCCATCAATTGTTGTTCAATCTATTTTCAACGCTGCTTTTCTAGAGTCGGTGATTATCACTCGCACTTTGAACGTTCCTCCTCCCATTCCATTGCCTAAGATTCCGCCGGTTGAGAAAGGTAAACCTTCCGAACCAACCTATAGGGCTTAGAAGTTCTTATTTCAGCGGAACGTACATGGATGATCTGGACGCGCCTATGCCTGGTGATCCATGCTTGACGGATTTGTTGGTGATGGCGAATTCGCCTAGGTAGTGTCCGATCATTTCAGGTGAGATTTCTACCAGCGAGAATTCTTTTCCGCTGTGGACGAGGATGGAGGAGCCGACCATTTCTGGGATGATTATCATGTTGCGGGCGTGGGTTTTTACAACTGTTTTTTGTCCTTCTTGTTGGGTTTGTTTGGTTTTACGTACGTTTTCTAGGAGCGTGCGTTGTTCTTGACTTAGCCCTCTTTGTAGGGACCTTCTTTGGCGTGATGGAAGTATGCGAATGAATTCGTCCATGGACATGGCTTGGAGTTGTGGAAAAGTATAGCCACGGTAGGCGAATTGTTTGGGCATTTTTGTCTGCTTTTCTTCTGGTTGTTCGGGGTCTATTAAAGGTTTCTAGAGTCGTGTTCAGGGGTAAATCTCTCTTCTCCTTTTTGGTGCAGACTGTCTTTCCCAGAAAAATATCGTTTTCAACATTCCACAGGGTTGCGTGCTTAATCCCTCAGCGATTATGGCACCTTTCCAGTCCTTCATTGTCTATTCTATATTAGAGCGGTGGCAGACATCTATCTGTCAGACGAAAACATACATAATAATTTTATGCGCGCGCAACCTGCTCTCCAGTTCAACTACTGGGTCTTTAGCTTCTTAGTGTAGGCAGAGAAGAGGTATTCGAAATCGACTTGGCTCATGAAGGAGGAGATAATTTCTTCCAGATAGCGTGTCGAGCGTATAATGTTTGTATAAGTCACAAGACCTAGAAGGCGACCATTTTCAACTATGGGAAGCTTTTTGATTTTCTTCTCCGTCATCAATCTGACACCATCACGGAGTTCTGTTTGGGTGTTCCCAACTATAAGGGGCTTTGACATTATCTCGCAGACTTTTCTCATGAGCAGGTCGTTGACTTTGGTCTTATTCGCGTTTTTCGGATTTAGCAGAACCCTTTTAAGGACATCCCTCTCGGTAATGATTCCAACGGGTTTCTTGCGCCTCATCACAACTAGGCACCCTATGTCGTTTTTGTTCATCAGTTCCGCGGCGGTCTTCACCGTTGCTGTTTCTCCGACGGTTATAACATTCTTGGTCATAACGTCTTTGAGTTTTAATGGTTTAGGCATCGTAGTGACCTTCTTGGCATGTATAGTGAGGGATGTTAGAAATAGATTATGAATATAGAATATGGATTGCCACTCGATAGGTAGGCGCTATTTTAGTGCTCTAGTAAAGAAATCTGCCATCTTTCTGAAGAGGATTTTCTGATTCTTGGTTTTCCATATTCCATGTCCTTCATCTCTGAAGATTGATAGTTCGTATTTGATTCCCCTGTTATCCAGCTTTTTTCTTACCACCTCTACATTCTTGGGTGTAACATTGGGATCACAGGCTCCTTGGACAATCATGAGGTTGCCCTTAATTTGTTCGATGAAGTTTATGGGTGATCGTTCATAGTATCGCTGGGGCACTTCCTTAGGACTTCCTCCTAGCATTTCTTCAGAGTAGGGACGTAGATCAGGACGGGTTGTTTTATAGTCAACCACCAAATCTGTCATTCCGCAAATAGGGACAGCTGCAGACACTAGCTCAGGTGCCTTGGTAATGGCATACCAGCTTGAGTAACCGCCGTAGCTAGTTCCAGTGATACCTATCTTCCCTTTCTCTGTTATTCCCTGCTCTATCAAAGCCTTGATTCCTGCCCATATGTCTTCTTGTTCGTCGCTTCCCCACCCGTTGACTCTGATCAAATCCTCGAATTCTACGCCGTAGCCTGTTGACCCTCGATAGTTTGGGTCGAGAACATTGAAGCCTCGTGAGACAAAATATTGAATTTGAGGGTTTATAGCGTCTTCAGAATGAACGGTGGGTCCACCATGAACATAAACGATGGCTTTCTTGCCAACCGTCCTTGGACGATAGAGCCACCCTTGAATCTCTAAACCGTCCTTCGCTTTCCACTCAAAATCTTCTGCAGGTGCGAGGTCTTCAGGTTTGATGATTGTTCGTTCCCAAACATGAGTAAGTGGTTCAAAAAGAGATGGCACAACATTGTTGACATCAAACTTAACGATCTCGTGTGGCTGGATGGATGAATAGTATAAGCCCACCCATTCTTTATCTGTCTCTGTCGCCGTCGCTGGACCTATGGGTATGAGTGACCCTCTAGTTTTGGGTAGGAATCTTTCTTCCATGTTTTTTAGGTCAATTATTGAAGATCTAACCCTAGCTTTGTGATATTCTAAAAGGACCAGGTGATGGCTGTTGATGGGGCTGTGTATTCGTTCAATGTTACGGTCCGCTTCATCAATTAACCAATAAATTTCTTCGGTTTTGATGTCATAAATCCCTAAGGAATAGTATTTTTGAACTTCGCCATCTTTTGTCTCGGTGATAAACCCAACGCGTTGCCCATCAGGCAACCATACGGCTTGAACCCTCGCTCTGGGTCCAAAATTGATTACTTCTCGATCTTCTTCTCCTTCGATGTCTACTAGCCAATATTGTTCTCCTTTGGGATGAAACTCCTTCCGATTATAGAGCACGTATGTTCCTTCTTTGTTAAGTTGGGGATGAAGCCATGTTGGTTTTGCGGGTTTCGCTAACGCTATTCTTTCTCCAGTTTTGAGGTCTTGTCTGTACACCCATGTTGGTTCAATTTCTCTTTTCCTTTCTGAGTCATAGTTCGCGCCATAGAAGAGCCATTTTCTGTTAGGGTGCAATGTTCCTCCTCGTAGATAGAAGGGAGGATCTTCTTCTGTTAAGGGCGTCATTTGTCCTGGCTTGTCTATTTTCACTTCGAACAGTCTCACTCTTTCGTTTCTGTTTTTGTCTTCTCCTACAATCACTGAAAGGGAGTCTGGGGCAAAATCTACGAGGAACGTTGCTTGTGATGTTTCTGTTAAGGCAATAGGCCTTTTTTTCCCGTCGGTTGGGACGAGAAAGACGTCGAGGTTAGGATGAACGTTTTTCCAAGTATAAGCGACGTATCTTGAGTCCTTTGAAATCTTGCAATTGAGTATGGCTGGAATTGTTAACAAAGCCTTCAGAAAACCGTTTTCCTCATCGATAGGACGGGTGACCATAAAGAGTCTCCGGACATTTCGTTAAAGCTTGAATAGAAAACTTCTCCTTCCAACAGAAATTTAAGTTTATTCCCTGTGCGTGCGCTGTCGTTAGAAACTTGTTTTCAACATACTTTTTCGCTAAATGATGCAGATGTGAGGTGATCTTTCGTCTAGGTAGACATTTGACTGTCAACGGGAAATTTTTATTGACTGTCAATAGACCACTTTTCCCCCATTTTCCACCACATCGCTGTTTTCTGAGAAAAATTTGTTTTCAACTGTGCTCTAGCCATTCTCTTTATTGCTTTTATTGCCATAGCCCTTACGTGATTAGGGAGGTCAGGCGTCGTGTTTTTGGGGTAGTTTTTGAGTTCTTTTTCTGAAAACCATTTGCATTTTTCTTGCTCCTTGATTTTAGTTCGTCGTCCTTTGATTCTACAGAAATAATCGAAGCCGAAGTGCTCGTGTTGTTCATCTATTGGATGTATATGCATGCTTTCCGGGATCACCCGCATTTCTTGAGCTGAACCGTAATTACTGTAGCTTTTCCCAAATACTTCTACATCAAAACCCGTTTCTTCTCCTACCTCTCTTACAGCAGCCTCTTCTGGGGATTCAATAAACCTTCCAGCCCTGTTCTTCATTATGTGTCCGCCAGGAGGTAGCCATTTTTTCAGTTTCTTGTGGATGACAAGAAGGGCTTTTTCCCCAGAAACAACGTACCCTGCCGCAGTAAAATCGAACGGTTTTCTCCTCGTATTTTTGCCCATCATGAGCCTAAGCCCCAGTCACTTTTCTTAACATCCTACCAGAACTCAGTGTTAATTTCGTTTTATGCAGATATTTCCTTCTCCGTTGCAGAAGCGAGTTATGTATTCTACCGCCACTTGCACAGACTTCTGTAGAGTTTGTTTTTCGATGCCCGGAACTCCGCACACCAACAATACGACATTTTTCGTTTTCATGGTTATCTTTGTGTTGTCAGCATCTCGATGAGGGTAAACAGCAACCAGCTTCTCACCATCAGAAATCACTATTTCGCCTCCATGAAGAACCATAGGCTTCTCCATCCCTATCCCAAAGAACTCCTCGCCTTCTTCAGCAAACCGCATGAGAAGGGTCACCCTTCAATTTATCCGCATCAAATGCTGCCAGAGCTATCTCAGTCTTAACAGAGACCAGATTGTAGGCGTCTACAAGAGTATTTATGTTAGGTATGACCTTTCCTCCCAGAATTCTCCTTATCAAAGCCTCGGCAGCTGGCCTGTTCTTAGTGGGATCTATCCCAACATTCCAAAAGAAGTCTCGATAGGCTCTGAAAGCGGAGAGGCTCCTCAATGATTCCAGATCGTATTGCTCCCTCACCTCTTTCATCACTTCCTCCTTGAACCTTTCCAACTCCACATTTCGCTTCTCCACCCTCACACCCCTAACTTGGCAGGTCAAAACCTTCAGCTCTGGAAAACTCTTTTGAAGCCGCAGTTCAATGCGAATGGACACGGTTTTCCATCTCCCCCACTTCAAACCTTTCTAAGCAAGTCTATGAAGCCACTTCTAACCGTCACATAAAATATAATAAGTTTGCCTGTCTCCTTAAGTTCCCTGAGGGGAAGGGTAAACTTGTCCTTTAAACTTGAAATGGAACGCTCAGCAAAGAAGACAGGCTCAAACATAGTGCTGGCTTTGGACCTGCCCCCAGATCAACCCCAACGTCTTCTTTCCAAAAGCATTGAAATACTGAAGATGGTGCACCCATACGTCTGCGCCGTGAAACTGAACCGCCAACTGGTTCTCCCTCTCGGCCTGTCCAACAGAGTGCAACAAATAGTTGAGTGGAGCCACGATCAGGGTTTACCAGCACTCATGGACTGCAAAATCAACGATGTGGGACACACCAACCGCACCATTGCAGAGCATTATTACAAAGCCGGATTCGACGCCGTAACCGCCAGTCCCTTCGTAGGGTGGGACGAGGGACTTCAACCAGTCTTCGAAGTTGCCAAGCAGATGCATCGAGGAGTCATTCTTCTAGTTTACATGAGCCACAAGGGTGCGAAGGAAGGATACGGCCAAACAATATACGAACCCAAAACGGAGAGGAAAATGCCACAATACGTCGTTTTCGCCCAAAAAGCCCTGTCATGGAACGCTGATGGAGCGGTTGTAGGGGCCACCTACCCAGAGAAGATACAGGAGGTGCACGCGATCCTGAAAAATCATGTTCCCATCTATTCACCTGGTGTAGGCGCACAGGGCGGAGACATCGAGTCAGCCATTGAGGCGGGGGCGCGTTATCTTATTGTTGGAAGACTCATAACGCTTGCTCAAAATCCCGCTGAGACAGCAGAACTTGTGAGAGATACGGCCAAACAATTCCTAAAAGAGTAGGGATTTTCTACTATTCTCTAGTTACGCGTTCCTTTCGACGAACTGTCAAATAACTAAGGAGGTTATTCTTCTCGTCTGCGCCAAAGCTCTCTTTTCAGCATGTCTCTCACAGATGCTCTGATAGCCGCACTTCGACTCGGATACATGGCCGCCCTCACGAGTTCGTCAAGTCCCTCCAAATAAGCTTCTGGAAGCAACACTGTTACAAGCTTCACTTAGGTTTCACCCCTAAACACCTAACATGTTAACATATTATGTAGCTATTATGTGACTATAGGCGTTAATAAGAATTTACTCAGCCACTTCCCTCTTTATCGTCTGTAAGTCCCTCATTACCCCATGAAAAGTGTTGTAAACGTCCTCAATGTTTAAAGTATACCGCCTCATCCTTTCTTGGATTACTCCTGCAGACAAAAAGACGGCACCCAGAATGTCGCTTATTGTGGGATCTGGAAAAGCTATCAAGGCTAAGCCAATCTTGACGAGCCAGGAGCTGTTGCCTTTTTTCCACAAATGCCGCACAGAACGCACTTCTTTGGCAACTCCGTTCATAACATCAGTTATCTCTTCGTAGCTTAAACCCAATTCACGGAGTACATCAACTAAACTTTTCAACTCCCTCGGTTCCACAACACAACCCAGCAGTTTTGGCACGTCATCTAACCACATTGTAGATACACTCACATCACAAAAAATTTAGTGTCTCGAAGAAATGATCAAGAACCACCTCTTCTGATGTTTGAAGGAAAAATCTTTCAAGAAACTTAACAAAAAACGCCTTTGCACTTATGATTTTTGAGGGAAAGATAATAAACTAGTACGGCCACCCAACGTCATCCAAGCCGTTAATCGTTTTATAAGAGTAAATGGCATAAATGCTAGTACTAACAACCGGCTTCGGTGAAAAAAGTGTCAGAACAGCACGCATTCATTTTGTTAAACTACGAAAAATTCTGGAACAGGGTGTGTAGCCAAAACAGGGCTGGCAAGCCAGTGCACGTGTTTATCCGCAGAGGCAAGGTCGGCCCCAAAAAAGCGAAGCTGCTTCTTTTCTATGTGAATCATCCGGTCAAGGAGATCCGAGGAGTCGGCGAGTTTGTTAAGCGAATCACCGGAGACGCCGACGACCTATGGAACGCCCATGGCAACGAAACCTGCTTAAAATCCTATGAAGAATACACAGATTTCTTGCAGGGAAGAGAGACCGCGACTTTCATCAGATTCAAAAACCTCCGCGAACTCCCTGCTCCTATCCCAGCCAGCAGAATCTCCAAGGTTGCGGGCATAGGACGAATGCCCAGAAGCGGTAAATACATAGGTGAAAAGACCGCAAGCCAATTGATACAAGGATGATCGACTTTCACACTTTTGTGTCTACCAACAGAGAAAAGTTAATAAGAAATGACACGGAACTGTCAAGAGAGGAACTGTCATGCAGAAGTTTGATCTTCAAGAGTTTATGAAGGAACAGATAAGGGAAATCAAGAAAGCGATTGGCGATGAGCGAGCCCTCATCGCGGTTTCAGGTGGAGTTGACAGCACCACCAGCGCCGTGCTCACCCACCGTGCCATAGGAGAAAACCTTCTGTGCATCATGCTGGACGACGCCTTCATGCGGGAAGGAGAACCGGAACGAGTTGCCCACCTCTTGTCTAGCCCTCCCCTAAACCTTCCCATAAAGGTGGTCAAGGTTCAAGAACGCTTCCTAAACGCATTAAAGGGATTACGCGATGCTGAAGAAAAGCGCAAAGCGTTCAGGGAAACCTTCTACAAAACCTTGAGCGAAATCGCTGAAGAGGAGAGTTGCCGATTCCTCGTACAGGGAACCATCGCCGCAGACGTCGTTGAAACCACCGAAGGCGTAAAGACTCAACACAACGTTCTGGCACAGGTGGGAATCAACCCCGTCCAACGCTATGGATACCAAGTCGTCGAACCCGTGGCGTCCCTCTACAAGGAACAAGTTAGACACGTAGCGAGATACTTGGGAATACCGTCAGAAATATCGGAACGCCAACCGTTTCCAGGACCAGGCCTCTCAGTACGGGTCGTTGGGGAAATCAGGGTTGACAAGCTAGAATCACTAAAAAGGGCAACAATCATCACTGAGGAAAACCTAGCCAAACACAAACCCAGCCAATACTTCGCAGCCATCATTGATAACACAGAAAAGCCCCAGCATCCCAGCGTCACGCACGTGCGAGAAACAACAGCCCGAATTCTTAACGTTCCGTCGAGACACATCTCGGTGAAGGTTTTTGAAGACAGAGCTACAGGTGTTAAGGGTGGCGAGAGACGCTACGGAGAGATTGCCGCTGTCAGGGCTCAAACGGCAAATGGCGGCATGCATCAGCCAGCCATCAGAGACCTGATCGCCCTTCAGACAAAAATCATCTCGGAAAACCCTTCCTTTACCAGAATCCTCTACGCTGTTCATGAAACCGTGCAACAACAACCATATGTGATCGCCATGCGAGCAATTCAAACGCAGGATTTCTTAACCGCCAGCGTAGCTGATTTTCCTTGGGCAACCTTGAGCCAAACCGCGCAGAAAATCCTTAAGGCATGCTCAAACGTCTCAAGTGTTTATTACGATGTGACACCAAAGCCCCCGGCAACTATCGAAATGGAGTGACACCGTGAGCCTCCTTCAGAAACACATAAAGCGTTCACCCAGTCAGTAAGTAGAACATCGTTGAGGTGACCGTCATGATAAGGGTGAGAGTTCAGAAAATCGAGTCCATACGAGATCCAGAGGGAAACCTTGGGAAGAGAATTGAACTGATCGAGGATCGAGTGATTCCCAGGTTTGCGGTTAAGCCTTCAACAGAAGAGGCTAGAGTGATTCAAGACGTTGTTCAAGCATTGAGGGAACAACTACCCGCCTTCGCAGTGCAAACCCAACTCGCTCTCCCAAAAGTAATCCTGTTCTTGACTGAGCAGGAATACGAAGAACTCGGCATCAAATTTGACGTGAATCAAGTTTATGAGCTCGAGTTGTCCAACAAAGCCATCAGCTTCAAGAAGACACCTTAGAACATACATGCGTTCATTCGGGTTGCGCGATTACCGTTCCGCACCGCTGACATTTCATAGGAGTCGAGATTTTGAGAATCCGATCTACTGGAAAAAGGTTTACGTGGCCACACTGGTGGCACGTAATTTTGGCATGCTTCTTGTCTTTATTCAATAGTCTCGCTTGTTAATGTAGGTCGGAGGACGGTATTAAATGACTGAGTCAAGCTCTGACTCAGATTTAGACCGTAATATCTGTGTGTCTCTCTCTGTCTAACCTCAAAACAGGCCTATTTTTCTCTAACGGGCACATAGTAGTATTCTGCAATCTTCTTCTGGTGCCTGTCGAGTTTGGACCCTTCTTTGTTCACCCTGGGCCTTTTTGTCGTTGGGTCCCTTCGGAAGGTGACTTTCATCTCCCTTAGGAAAGTGTTCATTCCTTCACGAAGCTTTGTGGGTGGGTTGGCGACGCCGTAGATTCCGGGCTCTCCTGCGAAGATCATAAGACGGTCTGCGATGAAGTCTTGTGCCACTACGTCGTGCTCCACTACGAACGCCGTTACGTTTCGGCTCTCCACTACCCTTCGGATGGTTCGGGCCATAGAAAGCCTTTCTTCCACGTCGAGGTAAGCGCTGGGCTCGTCGAGCAGGTAAAGCTCGGCCTCTCTAGACAGACACGCGGCGATAGCAACCTTCTGAAGCTCGCCCCCACTGAGTTCTGCCACGTCGCGATCAAGAACCGGCTGCACACTCAGAGGTTGTAGAATTTCGCTTCGATACCAGCTGGATGCAAAATCTTTCTTGGCTATACTTCTTAAAAGGTCCTCAACTGTTCCTTTGTATTCGGCTGAGATGTATTGGGGCTTGTAACTAATGGTCAACATGTGCTGCGGCGGAGACTTTTCATTTGGCTTTTCGATCCCGGCCAAGAGCTTCACGAACGTAGTTTTTCCGATGCCGTTGGGTCCTAGTATACCAATGACTTCGCCTCGCTTTGCCTCGCCGGGCTCTACAGATAGCTTAAACTCTTCATACGACTTCTTCATTTCGCCCCACTTTAACAGCATTTCACCCGCTGTTTCGCCGGCGGCCGGAGGTTTCACGTGGAAGATGATCGGTTCCTTTCTGAAGCGAACGTTTTCGTCGGGGATGAAGCCTTCTAGGTATATGTTGATTCCAACTCTCACTCCGTGAACATGGGAGATGATGCCGTAGACGCCGGGCATTCCGTAGAAGATACAGATCTGGTCGGAGAGGTAATCTAAGATGGCTAGGTCGTGCTCTGCCACAATCACTGTTTTTCCGGCTTCCCTGAGGCTTCGTATGGCTCTGGCGGCTTGGAGGCGCTGTTTCACGTCTAGATAGCTGGACGGTTCGTCAAAGAGGTAAACGTCTGCTTCCCGACAGATGGTAGCGGCTATT